>SMUY01311570.1_pt1 | contig 18160 bp, 12 predicted proteins | sample 2456441 | NCBI WGS metagenome assembly SMUY01 (sample SAMN11095931, study PRJNA526329) | marine sediment metagenome | biome: Marine sediment; feature: Surficial sediment; material: Deep marine sediment; isolation source: Hadal surficial sediment | place: Pacific Ocean | collected 2014-11 | depth...
CCATGGGAAGACGACGCTGACGGCGGCGATCACGATGGTGCTGGCGAAGCACGACCCGAAGATCACGGTGCGGTCATTCGACTCGATCGACAACGCGCCGGAGGAGCGGGAGCGGGGGATCACGATTGCGACGTCGCATGTGGAATACACGACGGCGAACCGGCACTACGCGCACGTGGACTGTCCGGGGCACGCGGACTACATCAAGAACATGATCACGGGGGCGGCCCAGATGGACGGGGCGATCCTGGTGGTGGCGGCGACCGATGGGCCGATGCCGCAGACGCGGGAGCACATCCTGCTGGCGCGTCAGGTGGGAGTGCCGTCGCTGGTGGTGTTCCTGAACAAGGTGGACATGGTCGATGACGAGGAGCTGCTGGACCTGGTGGAGCTAGAGGTGCGGGAGCTGCTGACGTCGTATGAGTTCCCGGGGGACGACCTGCCGGTGGTGCGGGGGTCGGCGCTGAAGGCGCTGGAAGGGGACGAGGACGCGGCACAGGAGATCGAGGCGCTGATGGCGGCGGTGGACGAATATGTGCCGATACCGGAACGGGAGATGGACAAGCCGTTTCTGATGCCGATCGAGGACGTGTTCTCGATCTCGGGACGCGGGACGGTGGTGACGGGGCGTGTGGACCGGGGAGTGGTGAAGGTCGGGGAGGAGATCGAGATTGTGGGGTTCACCGAGACCCAGACGAAGGTGGTGACCGGGGTGGAGATGTTCCGGAAGCTGCTGGACGCAGGGGTAGCGGGGGACAACATCGGGGTGCTGTTGCGGGGGCTGGAGAAGAACGACGTGGAGCGAGGGCAGGTGCTGGCGAAGCCGAAGTCGATCACCCCGCACACGAAGTTCAAGAGCCAGGTGTATGTGTTGACGAAGGACGAAGGCGGGCGGCACACGCCGTTTTTCAACGGGTATCGGCCGCAGTTTTATCTGCGGACGACGGACGTGACAGGGGTGGCGACGTTGCCCGACGGCGTGGAGATGGTGATGCCGGGGGACAACGTGGAGATGGTCGTGGAGTTGATCACGCCGGTGGCCCTCGAGAAGGGGCTGCGGTTCGCCATCCGGGAAGGCGGTCGCACGGTCGGGTCCGGCGCCGTCACCGAGATCATCGAGTAGGGTAGGTCGTCGGGTTGACGGCCAAGCCGCGCACATGCGCGGCTCGCGGGCGCGGAGTGGGGCTGTGGGGGCCCCGCGAAGCGGTTGCGGGGGTTCGGGGCGTAGCCCCGAGGTGAAGAAGCCCATGCGGACCATCATTTCGCTGGCGTGCACCGACTGCAAGCGGCGCAACTACAGCACGACCAAGAACAAGCGGAAGACGACAGGGAGGCTGGAGTTCAAGAAATACTGCCGGTGGTGTCGCACACACACCCTGCATCGGGAGTCGAAGTAGAGACACGGGGTGCCCGGGCGACCACCGGGTGCGCGCGACGCATCGCATAGGCCAGTAGCTCAATTGGCAGAGCACCGGTCTCCAAAACCGGGGGTTGGGGGTTCGATTCCCTCCTGGCCTGCCAGTGACCCTCGGCGCGATGATCGGGTGTCTCCGCGCCGGGCGGACAACGGAGGTCGAGAACGAGTACTCGTTATGGACCATAGGGTCACGGCACAGGCGCGCGACAATGCGCGCCTTGAGAGGAGCGGCGCAGGGCGTTGGGCCCCTGCTAGCGACGAGCCGGGGTGTGGGGCAGAGCCCCACAAGCAAGGTTCGGGGCGAAGGCGCGCACGGCGCGCCTCGCGGGCGCGGAGTGGGGCTCTCGGGGGTCCCCGCGTAGCGGCCGCGGGGGTTCGGGGCGAAGCCCCGTCAAGGCAATGAAGGGATCGATTAGTCGGTGAAGACCGCACGGCTCGAACACGTTAGGGACGCCTCGTCAGGCGTGATCGGGTGGATCGGTCGCTCGCGGGTGTTCCTCGCGCAGGTCAAGAACGAGATGGAGCGGGTCACATGGCCGACTCGCAAGGAGGTCTACGCGACGACGTTTGTCGTGATCCTGACGTCGATTTTCTTTGGTCTCTACTTGTATAGCATCGACTTGGTCCTGAACCGACTGGCCGGACTTCTCTTCGATTTCTTTAGAGTGCAATGACCGACGTCATCACCAAGCAGTGGTACATCGTGCACACCTACTCGGGGTTCGAGAAGAAGGTGTCCGAGTCGCTCCAGCAGCGAGTGCAGGCCTATGGTTTGCAGTCCGAGATCGGCGAGATTCTCATCCCGACCGAGGATGTCGTCGAGATGCGCGGCGGTAAGCGCGTGGTCAGCTCGAAGCGCTTCTTCCCCGGGTACCTCCTGGTCGAGATGCATATGTCGGACCAGGCGTGGCACGTGGTGCGGAATACCCCGAAGGTGACCGGGTTTGTCGGCGCCGGGTCGAAGCCGACCCCTCTGACACATGAGGAGGTCGACCAGATCCTGCATCAGGTGACCGTCGCCGCCGAGAAGCCGAAGCCCAAGTACTCGTTCGAGAAGGGCGACCAGGTGCATATCAACGAAGGCCCGTTCACCAGCTTCAACGGGGTCGTCGAAGACGTCAACGTGGACCGGAACACGGTGAAGGTGATGGTGACGATCTTCGGGCGGGCGACACCGGTCGAACTCGACTTTCTGCAGGTCGAGAAGCTGTAGGGAAGCGCATGCTCAAGAAATCAGGAGTCAGAAGTCAGGAGTCAGGACCGAACCGGAGGGCGTCGCCCGCTTCCAGTCAAGTGCCTGGTAGAGCAGTTTTCTAGAGGTCGTACTGAATGGCAAAGAAGGTCATCGGCATGGTCAAGCTCCAGATCGCCGCGGGCAAGGCGACACCCGCCCCCCCGGTCGGTACGGCGCTCGGCCCGCACGGCGTGAACATCATGGAATTCTGCAAGGCCTTCAACGCCAAGACCGCCAGTCAGGAAGGGCTCATCATTCCGGCGGTCGTGACGATCTACGCGGATCGGACGCTGAGCTTCATCACAAAGACCCCGCCCGCCGCGGTGCTGTTGAAGCGCGCCGCGAACATCGCGAAGGGGTCTGGCGAGCCGAACCGCACCAAGGTCGGCAAGGTAACGGCGGCGCAGGTCGAGGAGATCGCGAAGACGAAGATGCCCGACTTGAACTGCAACAGCGTGGAAGGGGCGGTCAAGGTCGTGTCGGGCACCGCCCGTTCCATGGGGATCGAGATCGAAGGCTAAGGCTAAGGCGCGCACATGCGCGCCTCGCGGACGCGAAGTGGGGCGTAGGGGTCCCCGCGTAGCGTCCGCGGGGGTTCGGGGCGTAGCCCCGTATCAATGACAATGGCGAGAAACGGGAAGAAGCATAGGGCGGCAGCCGAACAGGTCGAGGATCGGTTCTACAGTCTCGAAGAGGCGATACCGCTCGTGCAGAAGGTGTGCTACGCCGGGTTCGACGAGTCGGTGGAGATGGCGCTCCGGCTGGGCGTCAATCCCAAGCACGCCGACCAGATGGTGCGGGGCACGATCATCCTCCCGCACGGACTGGGTCGCTCCAGGCGCGTGCTGGTGGTCGCCAGTGGCGAGAAGCAAAAGGAAGCCGAGGACGCTGGCGCCGATGTCGTGGGCGGCGAAGAGATCGTCGACCGCATTCAGGGTGGCTGGTTGGAGTTCGATGCCGTGGTTGCCACACCCGATATGATGCGCGTGGTCGGCAAGCTGGGCAGGGTGCTCGGGCCCCGTGGGCTGATGCCGAATCCGAAGACCGGCACCGTGACCTTCGACGTGGCCCAGGCCGTAAAGGAGATCAAGGCCGGTAAAGTTGCCTATCGCGTCGACAAGGCAGGTGTCGTGCACGCGCCGATCGGGAAGGTCTCGTTCGAGCCCAACCGTTTGGTCGAGAACGCGGAGGCGCTGATCGCCAGCGTCGTTCGCGCCAAGCCGTCGGCGGCGCGGGGCAAATACGTCCGGAGCGTGACCGTGTCGTCGACGATGGGTCCCGGGATCAAGGTCGACGCCTCCGATGTCGATGCGCTGGCGGCGAAGGCATAATGGTCTGCGTCGGAGGTCCGTTGTGCCTAGCAGTCCGTGGTGAAAGATGCGCGACGCGCCGAGGGTGGCGATGGGCGAACCTGGTAAGGCGAGACGAGGGAGCGACCGGCAGTCTGCGACTCCGCTGAGCGAGAAACCCAGCGCCGCCCGCGCGGGATGCCCCGCCCGGCAATGAGGTGACGGACCTCCGACTCGGGACATCAGGAACCTAGACGAGCGCGTGTTGTGCCTTCCAGAGATCGGGCTCGCAGCGGCGGTGCCGGGTCGTCAGAGGATACAGAGTTAGATGCCGGTCAGTAGACGCGTCAAGGAAGAAACGGTCAAAGAGCTCGGCAAAGCCCTGGCCAACGCGGAGAGCATGATTCTGCTCGACTTCACCGGCTTGAATGTGCCGAAGGTCACCGAGTTGCGGCGTCAGGTTCGCGCGGCGCGTGGTATCTACCGCGTCGTGAAGAACACGGTCGCCAAACGTGCGGTGACCGGCACCGGGTTCGAGCCGTTGCGGGATGCGTTCGAGGGCACGACGGCGATCGCCTTTACCAAGGAGGACCCGGTGGGTCTGGCCAAGGCCCTCGTTGCCTTCAAGAAGGGTGCGCCCGAGCTCAGGGTGAAGACTGCGATGGTCGCAGGACGGCTGATCGCGCCCGCCGAGGTAGAGACGCTCGCCAAGCTGCCCAGCAAGCCGGACCTGCAGGCCATCCTACTGATGCTGCTGCAGGCGCCGATGACCCAACTGGTGCGGGTGTTGAGCGCCGTGCCACGTGACTTTCTCAATGTGCTGGTCCAGGTGGAAAAGAAGAAATCGGAATGATTTCTGAGCGTAACGGAGTGGCGTGCGAGTCGACTCGCAGCAACCGAGCAGGAGTGAGATGCCATGGCTGACGTGACGCAGGAACAGGTCGTCGAGTACATCAAGGGAATTTCGGTGTTGGAGCTGTCCCAGCTGGTCAAGACGCTCGAGGAAGAGCTCGGCGTCTCGGCCGCCGCGGCAATGCCGGTCGCCGTGGCTGGCGCCGTCGCACCGGGCGCTGCTGAGGCGGCCGAGGAGCAGACGGAGTTCACGGTCATGCTCCTCGACTTCGGCGCCAAGAAGATCGGCGTGATCAAGGTCGTCCGCGAGGTCACCAGCCTGGGGCTCAAGGAGGCCAAGGATCTGGTCGAAAGCGCGCCAAAGGCGGTCAAGGAAGGCATCCCCAAGGATGAGGCCGAGGCGATCGTGAAGAAGTTCGAGGACGCCGGCGCGAAGGCCGAGCTGAAGTAGCCGTAGCCGTGCTTGCACGGATGAGATGTGGAGTACAAGTCGGTCGGCTGTTCCGGTCAAGCCCGGCTTAGGCGCGACCGCTTCGGCGGTCGCGAGAACTCGTAACGAAGCGTCGCGCGCCGGACTCGCCAGTTTGCGGTGGAACTTCGTTACTCCGAGGGTGTCGCAGAATGCAGAGTCAGCCCAAGAACGTCTATCGGGAGCGTATCGATTTTTCGAAGATCCGCACGACGATCCAGATTCCGAACCTCATCGAGATCCAGAAGAAATCCTATGAACGCTTTCTGCAGATGACCCGTTTGTCGTCCGAGCGAGACGACGCGGGGCTGCAGTCGGTGTTCAAGTCGGTGTTTCCGATCAGTGACTTTCGCGAGAACTCGTCCCTCGAATTTATCGAGTACTCCATTGGCAACTGGGAGTGCAAGTGCGGCCGTCTGACCGGTTTGCATCAACTCCGTCAGCCGTGCTCCTCGTGCGGCACCACTCTCGTGGCCGAACCCTACAGCGAGCACGAGATCGTCTGCCTGCGGTGCGGGACCGCCAACAACGTCCGCGGTGTCGTGTGCGACATCTGCGAGAACACCGTCGGGCTGAAGCTCAAGTACGACGTCGAGGAGTGCCAGGAGGCCGGCATGACGTATGCCGTGCCGCTCAAGGTGACGATCCGGCTGGTGGTCTGGAACAAGAACGTCGAGACCGGGGTGAAGACCATCCGGGACATCAAGGAGCAGGAGGTCTACTTCGGTGACGTCCCGCTGATGACCGACAACGGGACCTTCGTCATCAACGGGACCGAGCGTGTCGTCGTGTCCCAGTTGCATCGGTCTCCCGGCGCGTTCTTTCACTCGGAGGACCGGCAACTCTTCATCGCGCAGATCATCCCCTATCGAGGGTCATGGGTCGAGTTCGAGTACGACGCCAAGAACCTCTTGTATGTGCGGATCGACCGGAAACGAAAGTTCCTGGCCACGGTCTTCTTGCGCGCGCTGGGTCTGCGGGGCGCCGACGAGATCATTCGGACGTTTCACGGAGTGGAACGGATCTCGCTTCGTGACGGCTCGCCCCGGTGGGCGGTGAGCGAGACCCTCGTCGGGCGGCGGGCCGCCACCGAGATCGTGGTGGATCCCAAGCACAAGATCGGCGCCGGCAAGAAGATCAGCGCGTCGGCGATCGCGGCATTGCAGAAGGCCGGGGTCACGTGGGTGGACGTGTCCGACGCCGAGCTCGAGGGCGCGTATTCGGCCATCGATGTCGTCGACCCGTCCACGGGTGAGGTCATCCTCGAGGCCAACGAGGAGCTGACGCCGCGCGTCGTCTCGATGGCGCAGGAGAAGCAGGTCGAAGAGCTCGAGCTCTTCTTTCCGGACCGCGACGAGATTGGCACCGTGCTGTCGACGACGTTGCGCAAGGACACCGTCCGGACCCACGAAGAGGCGCTGATCGAGATCTATCGCCGGCTGCGCCCCGGGGATCCGCCGACGCTCGACAGTTCACGCTCGCTGTTCGAGAACATGTTCTTCAACGCGCAGAAGTACGATTTCTCGCGGGTCGGGCGGTTGAAGCTCAATACCAAGCTGGGGCTCGAGACGCCGCTCGACGAGAAGATTCTGCATCCGCCGGACTTCTACGCCGTCATCAAGTATCTGCTGTCGTTGCGTCGCAATCCGTCGAATGCCGATGACATCGACCATCTCGGGAACCGGCGGGTACGGTCGGTCGGCGAGCTGCTCGAGAACCAGTTCCGCATCGGGTTGGTCCGGATGGAGCGAGCGATCAAGGAGAAGATGTCCGTCTATCAGGAGATGGCGACGGCGATGCCGCACGACCTGATCAACGCCAAACCGGTCATGGCGGCGATCCGGGAGTTCTTCGGCTCGTCCCAGCTCTCCCAGTTCATGGACCAGACGAACCCGCTGTCCGAGGTCACCCACAAACGCCGGCTCTCGGCCCTGGGCCCCGGCGGGTTGTCACGTGAACGGGCCGGGTTCGAGGTACGTGACGTCCACCCGACACACTACGGTCGCATCTGCCCGATCGAAACACCGGAAGGTCCCAACATCGGGCTGATCTCGTCGTTGTCCTGCTATGCCCGGATCAATGAATTCGGGTTCATCGAGTCGCCCTATCGCCGGGTCATAGACAACCGCGCCAGGGACTTCGTGCAGATCAGCAACGGCGGGGGCACCCGGTTCAAGGTGGGCGATGTGGTCGAATTGGCGGAGGCGGAGAAGGAGAGCGCGGCCGCCAAGGGCCGTAAGAAGAAGGGTGCCGAATACCAGCCCTACTCGTTCTATCTCTCGGCGTGGGAAGAGGACAAGTACATCATCGCGCAGGCGAACGCCCGGCTCGACGAGGACGGCAACTTGATCGACCGGCGCGTCAACGCGCGTCAGGCGGGCGACTTCATCCTCTCACCGCGCGAGAAGATCGACTTCATCGACGTATCGCCGAAGCAGTTGGTGTCGGTGGCCGCGTCGCTCATCCCGTTTCTGGAGCACGATGACGCCAACCGGGCGCTGATGGGCTCGAACATGCAGCGTCAGGCGGTCCCGTTGCTGCGCGCGCGCGCGCCATTCGTCGGAACAGGGATGGAGTACATCACCGCCCGCGACTCGGGCGCCGTCGTCGTGACGCGCCGGAGTGGCGCGGTCGACTATGTCGATTCCCAGCGTATCGTGGTCCGCGTGGAAAGCGAGGCCGGCGAGGTGTCGCGTGAGATGGGCGCGGACATCTACAACTTGACCAAATTCCGCCGGTCCAACCAGAACACCTGCATCAACCAGAAGCCGATCGTGCGGGTCGGGCAGAAGGTGGCCAAGGGGCAGGTGCTGGCTGACGGGCCCTGCACCGAGTTGGGAGAGTTGGCGCTCGGCCGGAACGTGCTTGTCGCGTTCATGCCGTGGCGCGGCTACAACTTCGAGGACGCCATCCTGGTGTCCGAGCGGATGGTCAAGGAGGACTACTACACCTCGATTCACATCGAGGAGTTTGAGACCGAGTCGCGGGACACCAAACTGGGACCTGAGGAGATCACCCGGGACATCCCCAACGTCTCGGAGGGATTCCTGACGAATCTGGACGACAGCGGCATCATCCGGATCGGGGCCTACGTGAAACCCGGCGACATCCTGATCGGCAAGGTGACCCCGAAAGGCGAGACCCAACTGACACCGGAGGAGAAGCTGCTACGGGCCATCTTCGGCGAAAAGGCTGGCGACGTGCGGGACGCGTCGCTGGTGTGCCCGCCCGGGATCGACGGCATCATCGTCGAAGTCAAGATCTTCTCCCGCAAGGGGATCGAGAAGGACAACCGAGCCAAGGCCATCGAGGCCGAAGAGCTCGAGATGATGGAGAAGAATCTCCAGGACGAGATTCGGATCCTGCACGAAGAGGTCAAGAAGCGGGTCTCGGTCATGCTCGACGGCCAGGCCCTCGGGGCCGACCTGTTCGACGACTACGGCCGCGAAAAGCTGCTGACCAAGGGTACGGCGCTGACACCGGACGAGTTGCGCGAGCTCCCCTACCAGGCGATCACCCGGATCCGGCTCGTCGGTCGGAATCCGCAGCTCGACAGCGAGCTGCGGACGCTCGAGGAGCGGACCGAACGGCAGGTCGACGTGATCCGCCAGATGTTCGAGGAGAAGAAGGAGAAGATTCGTCGCGGCGACGAGTTGCCGCCCGGGGTCATCAAGCTCGTCAAGGTCTACGTCGCCATGAAGCGCAAGCTGTCGGTGGGCGACAAGATGGCCGGGCGTCATGGCAACAAGGGCGTCATCGCCCGGGTGCTGGCTGAAGAGGACATGCCGTACCTGCCAGACGGCACCCCGGTCGAGATCGTGCTCAACCCGCTCGGTGTGCCGTCTCGCATGAACGTGGGGCAGATTCTGGAGACCCACCTCGGTTGGGCCGCCCAGGCGCTCGGGTTGCACTTCGCGACCCCGGTGTTCGACGGCGCCAGCGAGGCGGAGATCAAGGGGTGGCTCAAGAAGGCCGGTCTGCCGACCAGCGGGAAGACCCGGCTCATCGACGGTATGACGGGCGAGGAGTTCGAGCAGAAAGTGACGGTCGGCTATATCTACATGTTGAAGCTGTCCCACCTGGTCGATGACAAGATTCACGCGCGGTCGATCGGCCCCTACTCGCTCATCACCCAGCAGCCGTTGGGCGGGAAGGCACAATTCGGCGGACAGCGGTTCGGCGAGATGGAGGTCTGGGCGCTCGAGTCCTATGGCGCGGCGCACATCCTCCAGGAGCTCCTGACCGCCAAGTCGGACGATGTGATCGGCCGAGCCAAGATCTACGAGGCGATTGTCAAGGGCGACGCGTCGTTCACGCCGGGGTTGCCCGAGTCGTTCAACGTGCTGATCCGCGAGCTCCAGGCGCTGTGTCTTGATGTGGAACTGCTCAAGACGCGACCGGCGAAGGTGTTGCCTGAGCCGGCAGAGACACCGGACGCGACACCAGAAGCGCCTGAGGCAGCCGAGACCAAGACCGAGACGGCGCCCGCGCTCGATGAGGCCTGAAAGGGTAAAGGTAAGCCATGAGACCTAGTTTCTCGGAACACAGCTCGCTGACCGCCAATTTCGATGCCATCCGGATCAGCCTGGCCTCGCCCGAACGGATCCGATCCTGGTCCTATGGCGAGGTCACCAAACCGGAGACCATCAACTACCGGACGTTCAAACCGGAGCGGGACGGGCTGTTCTGCGCGAAAATCTTTGGTCCGGTCACCGACTGGGAATGCTTGTGCGGCAAATACAAGCGCATGAAGCACCGGGGTGTGATCTGTGACAAGTGCGGGGTCGAGGTCACCCAGGCCAGGGTCCGCCGCGAGCGTCTCGGGCACATCACGCTGGCCACCCCCGTCAGCCATGTCTGGTTCTTCAAGGGGTTGCCGAGTCGGATCGGTCACCTCCTCGACATCTCGCTCCGCGACCTCGAGCGGATCCTCTATTTCGAGGCCTACGTGGTCATCGACCCCGGGGACGGCGAGTTCAAGCAGAACGAGTTGCTGACGGAGGAGCAGTTTCGCAAGGCCCGGGCGGACTTCGGTCCCAAGTTCCGGGCGCAGATGGGTGCCGAGGCGATCAAGGAGCTGCTCAAGCGCGCCGACATCGAAGCGCTCGCCGTGGAGCTGCGTGACCGGATGCGCACCGAGACCTCAGTGCAGAAGAAGCTGAAGGTCGCCAAGCGGCTCAAGGTCGTCGGGTCGTTCCAAAAGTCGAACAACCGGCCCGAGTGGATGATTCTGGACATCCTCCCGGTCATTCCGCCTGAGCTGCGTCCACTCGTGCCGCTCGACGGTGGCCGGTTCGCGACCTCGGACCTGAATGACCTGTACCGGCGGGTGATCAATCGCAACAACCGGCTGAAGAAGCTGATCGAGCTCAAGGCACCCGATGTCATCATCCGGAACGAAAAACGGATGCTCCAGGAGGCGGTCGACGCCCTCTTCGACAACGGGCGCCGCGGTCGCGTGCTGCGCGGCGCGAACAACCGGCCACTCAAGTCGCTGTCCGATACACTCAAGGGGAAACAGGGGCGGTTCCGGCAGAACCTGCTGGGCAAGCGGGTCGACTACTCGGGCCGGTCGGTCATCGTTGTCGGCCCCGAGCTGAAGCTGCACCAGTGCGGGCTCCCGAAGACGATGGCGCTCGAGCTGTTCAAGCCGTTCATCTACAACAAGCTCGAGAAGCACGGGTTGTGCGCGACCATCAAGCAGGCCAAGGAGATGGTCGAGCAGCGGCTGCCCGAGGTCTGGGACGTGCTCGAAGAGGTGGTTCACGAGCACCCGGTGTTGTTGAACCGCGCGCCGACGCTCCATCGGCTCGGGATCCAGGCGTTCGAACCAGTGCTCGTCGAGGGCAAGGCGATCCGAATTCATCCCCTTGTCTGCACGGCGTTCAACGCCGACTTCGACGGCGACCAGATGGCGGTGCACATCCCGCTGGGGCCCGAGGCGCAGATCGAAGCCTCGGTGCTGATGACGTCGTCCAAGAACATCCTGTCGCCGGCCAACGGCGCGCCGATCACGGTGCCGTCACAGGACATCGTGCTGGGCATTTACTACCTGACTAAGGCGAAGAGCAACGCGAAGGGCGAGGGACGGGTGTTCGGCACCGTGGATGATGTCGAGCTGGCGCTCGCGGCAGGCGAGGTCGAGACCTTGAGCCCGATCCGCCTGCGGGTAAGCGGCGAATTCATGGACCTCACCGCGTCCCGTGACGACCAGGACGTGCTCCGGACCGAGGTGCAGCAGATCGAGAAGAAGGTGATCAATACCACGGTCGGGCGCGCCATCTTCAACGGATCGTTGCCTGACGGGCTGCCGTATATCAACGGGTTGCTCAAAAAGAAGGGGCTCAGTCAACTCGTCCAGTATTGCTATCTCCGACACGGCGTCACCAAGACCGTCGAGATGCTGGATGGTCTCAAGGACCTCGGTTTTCATTACGCGACCCTGTCCGGTCTGTCGATCGGCATCGACGACCTCATCGTGCCGGCTCAGAAGGCGTCGTTGGTCAAGGGAGCGGACGACGAAGTTCTTCGTGTCGAGCAGCAGTATCTGGAAGGGGCGATCACGAACGGCGAGCGCTATAACAAGGTCATTGCGATCTGGTCGGATGTGACCGAGAAGGTCGCCGACGCGATGTTCAATGAGATGGAGCATCACCAGGACGGGGGGGACTTCAACGCCGTCTTCATCATGGCCGACTCGGGCGCCCGCGGCAGCAAGCAGCAGATTCGACAGCTGGCCGGGATGCGCGGGCTGATGGCCAAGCCCTCGGGCGAGATCATCGAGACCCCGATCACGTCCAACTTCCGCGAAGGGCTCACCGTGCTGCAGTATTTCATCTCGACGCACGGCGCCCGCAAGGGGCTGGCGGACACCGCGCTCAAGACGGCGGACTCGGGGTATCTCACCCGGCGACTCGTCGACGTGGCACAGGACGTCATCATCTCGGCGATTGACTGCGGCACGCTCGACGGGATCGAGTCTCGGGCCATCGTCGAGAGCGGTGAGATCATCGAGCCGTTGCGCGAGCGGATCGTTGGTCGAGTCGCGCTCGAGGACGTCAACGATCCGTTCAGCGGCGACACGATCGCGAAGGGCGGCGAGATGATCACCGAGGACCTGGCCTCGAAGCTCGAGGACTCGGGTGTGGAGTCGGTGAAGATCCGGTCGGTGCTGACGTGCGCGGCCCGACGCGGGGTCTGCGCGAACTGCTACGGTCGCGACCTCTCCACGGGCGAGCTGACCGAGCTGGGTCTCGCGGTGGGGGTGATTGCGGCCCAGTCGATCGGTGAGCCGGGCACACAGCTGACGATGCGGACCTTTCACATCGGCGGCACCGCGTCGCGGGTGTCGGCCCAGTCCACCTTGGAGGCGAAGCATGACGGCACTGTTCGGTTCAACGGCATCAAGTGGGTGACGGCAAAGGACGGCACGCTCGTCGTCATGAACCGGACCGGGTCGCTCGTGGTGCAGGACGCCAAGGGACACGATCGCGAACGGTATCCGGTCGTGTACGGCGCGCATCTGCGGGTCTCCGATGGCCAACAGGTGGACCAAGGTCAGGGGCTGGTCGAGTGGGATCCCTACACGTTCGCGATCATCACCGAGAAGGCGGGGGTGGTGCGTTTCAAGGACATCGTCGAGGGTGTGACGGTGCACGAAGAACTGGACGAAGTGACCGGCTTGTCTCGTCTGATCATCGTGGATTCGCCCGACGAGAAGAAACAGCCGCTGATGGAGATCCGGGGCCCGAGTGGCAAGGTCGATCGTAAATACAACATGCCGTCACACGCGCATCTCATGGTGGTCGACTCGCAGTCGGTGACGGCCGGCGAGGTGTTGGCGAAGATCCCTCGCGAAACGACGAAGACCAAGGACATCACCGGTGGGTTGCCGCGGGTCGTGGAGCTCTTCGAGGCACGCAAGCCGCGGGAGACCGCCGTCATCACCGAGATCGATGGGATGGTGAAGATTGGCAGCATCGTCAAGGGGATGCGCAAGGTGATCATCGTGCCGGACGAAGAGGGTGCCGAGCCGCGTGAGTATTCGTTGCCGCGGGGCGTCCATGTGAACGTGCAGGAAGGCGACCGCGTCCACGCCGGCGAGCAGTTGATGGACGGTCCCAGCAACCCGCACGACATCCTGAGCGTGCTCGGCGAGAAGGCGTTGCAGAGCTACCTGGTGAACGAGATCCAGGAGGTGTATCGCTTACAGGGCGTCACTATCAATGACAAGCACATCGAGGTGGTGGCGCGTCAGATGATGCGATGGGTGAAGATCGAGGACGTGGGTTCCACCGACTTCTTGATCGACGAACAGGTCGACCGGATCCGGTTCCTCGAGGAGAACGAGCGGGTCGTCGGCGAGGGCGGAAGCCCCGCGACCGGGCGGCCGATGCTGCTTGGGATCACCAAGGCCTCGCTGTCCACCGGGTCGTTCATTTCGGCCGCGTCGTTCCAGGAGACGACCCGGGTGCTCACCGAGGCGTCGATCTCCGGGAAGGTGGACCACTTGCGCGGGTTGAAGGAGAACGTCACGATGGGGCGGTTGATCCCGGCCGGGACGGGGTTCGCCTACTACGCGAAGGTGCGGATTGAGCCGGACGAGCCGCCGCCACCGCCGCCGCCGACAGCCGAGGAGTTGGAGCTCGAGCGGGAGATGGATTATTTGGTGGAGCCGGAAGCCGCCGTACCGGGCCGCGATGAATTGACCGAGTAGAGCGTCGCCTCGTAACGCGCGACTCCGCCTGTCGATGGCGTCGTGGTCCGCATGTCGTGTCGCGCTCCGGGCAGAGCGATGACGACTGGCGTGTGGGTGAGAATGTTGCACGAACGCCACCGCGCGTGATAATCTTAAAAGGTTTTGTCGGAGTTGGGACACCCTATCTAGCTCCGACCCGTCCGAAAGAAGCCGTGTGACCCGCAGCGGGAGCGGATTCGCGCACAGCGTAGCGCAACTGATGCGGTTTTCCTTCACGGCGCGCATACATTAATAGGGTCAATCCGCCGCAGGTGCCAAGCCAGTGGCTTCTAGGCCTGGGGCAATTCGTTCGCAGGCGCTCTGGCCCGCGAGGTCTGGGCGTAGTGGCGTCATCGACGCAGGGAGTGCTCGTGCCAACGATCAGCCAGCTCGTCCGAAAAGGCCGATACCGCGCGAAGGTCAAGAGCAAGAGTCCGGCGCTGCAGCAGTGTCCACAGCGGCGGGGGGTCTGTGTGCGGGTCTTCACACAGACCCCCAAGAAACCGAACTCGGCGCTTCGCAAGGTAGCCCGTGTGCGGCTGACGAACCAGATCGAGGTCAGCACCTACATCCCGGGCGAGGGGCACAACCTCCAGGAGCACTCGCTGGTGCTCATCCGCGGTGGTCGCGTGAAGGACCTGCCGGGTGTCCGCTATCACGTCGTCCGAGGCACGCTCGACACCTCAGGGGTGGAGGGTCGGAAACAGAGTCGCTCGAAGTACGGCACGAAGCGACCCAAGGCGTAATACGGGTGCTGAGGGGGATGCACGCGGTGAACCGGTCCGTCGTGGGAGTTCTGTACTCGGCAGGGACCGTCGATGAGTGCCGCGGCGCGCACGTGCGCGGGCGCGAGGGAGCGGCGCGGGGCGTCGAGCCCCCCGCGAGCGACCGCGCCGGGGTGTGGGGCGGAGTCCCACGTAAATAAAGAAAGAAAGCCATGCCACGCAGACGTGAGGTGACCAAGCGCGAGGTGCCGCCCGATCCGATCTACAACAGCACCCTCGTGACCAAGTTCGTGCGCTGCGTCATGAAGAACGGGAAGCGGAGCACCGCCGAAGGCATTCTCTACGGGAGTCTCGATATTATCCGGGAACGGACCGGCGACGATCCGCTGAAGGTGTTCAACAAGGCGCTCGACAATGTGAAGCCGAGTCTCGAGGTCAAGTCCCGTCGTGTCGGTGGCGCGAACTACCAGGTGCCAATTGAGGTCAACCCCAACCGCCGGTTGTCATTGAGCATCCGTTGGCTGTCCTCCTGCGCGCGGGCACGGGGCGACGGCAAGACGATGAAGGAGAAGCTGGCGAACGAGTTCATCGATGCCTCGAATCTGCGTGGCGGGTCGGTGAAGAAGCGTGAGGACACGCACCGGATGGCGGAAGCGAATAAGGCGTTCGCACACTATCGCTGGTGACGCCTTATCCGCCTCCGCCATGGCGGAGGCGGATAAGTGTGAACGGCCGCTCGTTGGCGGCCTGGGGCTTCCCTCACTACCGGTGGTAGGCCTTATTCGCCTTCGGTGGGCATTGCGTGAACGGCAGTCTACGGGGTTGCGCACCATCGCTGTGGGCCAGAGTTGACAGGTAGGTAGAAGCAGACAAGTGGATATCGCCGAGTTGGAGATCGAGAGCCCTGGCGCCGACGTCGCGACGGGCACGAAGTCGCGAATGGACAGAGTGATGCCGAGACAAGTGCCGCTCGAGCGGACACGCAACATTGGCATCATGGCCCATATCGATGCCGGTAAAACCACGACGACCGAGCGGATACTGTTCTACACGGGTATCACCTACAAGATCGGCGAGGTGCACGACGGCACGGCGGTGATGGACTGGATGGCCCAGGAGCAAGAGCGGGGCATCACCATCACCTCGGCTGCGACCACCTGTTTGTGGCGGGACCATCGGATCAACATCATCGACACGCCGGGACACGTCGACTTCACTGCCGAGGTCGAGCGGTCGCTGCGCGTACTCGACGGTGCCGTGGCCGTGTTCGACGCCGTGGCCGGGGTGGAGCCACAGTCCGAGACGGTGTGGCGTCAAGCGGACAAGTATCGCGTGCCTCGGATCTGCTTCGTGAACAAGATGGACCGCGTCGGCGCCGACTTCGAGCGCACGATGACGCAGATTCGCGACAAGCTGCAGGCCAACCCCGTGGCGGTTCAGTTGCCGCTGGGGGTGGAGGAGGGGTTTGCCGGTGTCATCGACTTGGTGCGCATGAAGGCGGTGCGGTACCGCGACGAGACGCCTGGCGCCGACTCGACGCTGGAGGAGATTCCCGCTGACCGGATTGAGGAAGCAACGACCCTGCGCGAGACGCTGATCGAGAAGGTCTGTGAGGTTGATGATCAGCTCTTGGAGAAGTATCTGCACGGCGAGCCGATCAGCGAGGCAGAGATCGTGGCGACGTTGCGTCGACGCACGATCGAATCGGTGCGTCATGAGGACGTGCCGTTCGTGCCGGTACTCTGCGGCAGCGCGTTCAAGAACAAAGGGGTGCAGCCGCTGATCGACGCGGTGGTCGACTATCTGCCGTCGCCGATCGACATACCGGCGGTGACCGGTACCGACCCGGACGCGAGCGAGGGGTCGTTGGTCGATCGGCCGGCCCGGGACGACGCTCCGTTCTCCGCTTTGGTGTTCAAGATCATGACCGACCCCTATGTTGGTCAACTGGCGTTCATTCGTGTGTATTCCGGGGTGCTGGCCTCGGGGGCGACGATCTACAACCCGCGGCAGCGCCGCAAGGAGCGCGTCGGGCGGTTGCTGAAGATGCACGCGGACAAGCGGGAAGACATCAAGCAGGTGTATGCGGGTGACATCGCCGCCGCGGTCGGGCTCAAGAGCGTAGCGACCGGCGACACGATCTGCGACCTCCAGCATCCGGTCGTGCTCGAGGCGATCGAGTTCCCGAACCCCGTCATCGCACTTGCGATCGAGCCCAGGACCCAGGCGGACCAGGAGAAGCTCGGACAAGGCTTGGCGAAGCTCACCCGCGAAGACCCAACATTCAAGGTGAAGACCGATGATGAGACCGGGCAGGTCGTCATCTCGGGGATGGGCGAGTTGCACCTGGAGATCATCGTCGACCGGTTGCGTCGCGAGTTCGGCGTGGCGGCGACGGTTGGCCGACCGCAAGTCGCTTATCGCGAGGCGCTGACCAAGTCCGCCGAGGCCGACGGCAGGTATGTCAAGCAGACCGGCGGTCGGGGCCAGTACGGGCACGTGAAGCTGCGTGTGGTGCCGGGGCAGCTGGGTGACGGGTTCGTGTTCGAGAACGAGATCATCGGCGGCGCGGTGCCCAAGGAGTTCATCAAGGCGATCGAGGATGGCATTCGGGAGGCGATCACCACCGGCGTGCTGGCCGGGTACGCGATCGAGGACGTCAGGGTGACGTTGTACGACGGGTCGTCGCACGACGTCGACTCGTCCGAGGTGGCATTCAAGATCGCAGCGTCGATGGCGTTCCGCGCGGCGGCGCGGCGGGCATCGCCGGTCCTGTTGGAGCCGGTCATGAAGGTCGAGGTGGTGGTGCCCGAGGCGCACTTGGGGGATATCATCGCGGATCTCAACAGCCGTCGCGGCAAGGTCAAGTCGATGGAGGTGCACGGCGGTACGCAGATCGTCAACGCGCGCGTGCCGCTGGCGGAGATGTTCGGGTACGCGACCGACCTGCGGTCGCGTACGCAGGGGCGCGCAACCTACACCATGCACTTCGATCGCTACGAGCAGGTGCCGCAGACCGTCAGCGAAGAGATCATGGCGCGGATTCAGGGAAGGTAGAGAGGCGAGCGAGGCTGCGCCACAGACCGCTCCGATCCGGTCGGCTGCGCCTCGCGAGGCAGCGTGTTTCACAAGCCCGCTACGCGGGGGCTAGACTCCTTGAACGGAGGATCCCGCGAAGGAGCGACAGACGGTACGTGACTCGATTGGCACGATGAGGTTGGTCTTAAGGAGTCTAGCGTCATGGCGAAGGAGAAATTCGATCGATCGAAGCCGCACGTCAACATCGGGACGATCGGGCACATCGACCATGGGAAGACGACGCTGACGGCGGCGATCACGATGGTGCTGGCGAAGCACGACCCGAAGATCACGGTGCGGTCGTTCGACTCGATCGACAACGCGCCGGAGGAGCGGGAGCGGGGGATCACGATTGCGAC
>SMUY01292453.1_pt1 | contig 18147 bp, 17 predicted proteins | sample 2456441 | NCBI WGS metagenome assembly SMUY01 (sample SAMN11095931, study PRJNA526329) | marine sediment metagenome | biome: Marine sediment; feature: Surficial sediment; material: Deep marine sediment; isolation source: Hadal surficial sediment | place: Pacific Ocean | collected 2014-11 | depth...
CGCTACCAATTCGGTGCAGGCATCTGCGCCGCTGAGGTCACCGACCCAGGTCCTGATGTTGTCGCTTTTGTTGCACAGGCTGGCGGTGCGTTCGGTATCCCGTCCCGCGGCCATAATCGCATAGCCACAATCGGCAAGCTGCAGCGTAACGGCCGCTCCGATACCGGAGCTGGCGCCAGTTACGAGTGCTACTTTTTTTGTCATGTGTTGGTCCCCTGAATTAACGACATATCCCAATTCACGTTGTTACATGAATGATCCGTAATTAGCTACGCAATTTCACAATCAAAATGGCGCCGAACATCATAATGAAAAGCGGGTAGAACGGCACGAGCGGGAAGTACGGCATGAACGCATCTATAGATTCGATGACTTTGAAACCAAACAAAAATTCGTAAACTTGCGGGCTCCACGCTGAAGCAAAAATGCTGCCGGTCAAGCCGGTTACTAACGCCGCAATACCGGGCAGCAAAAACAGTAACTGACCTATGCCGCCGGTATCTGCCTGTTGCCAGCGCTTTTTGCTCCACGCACCCAGGCGCAAACCCCAGGCCAGGAAGCCGCCCCAGTAATATATGTAGTCAATGAGAACTGGCGGGCCTTGATAGTAGAAGAGACTGAACCAGTAAACGCTCCAGGCATATATCCACAGCCAATAAATTGCGCTGGTATGCAGGAACTTCCACTGCTTGGGGCTCAACCGACTGCGGCCAAATTTAAACGAGGTCAGCACCATAGCAATCAGGAATGTATAACCCAGGACTCCCTCAACGACATCGCTGAGGACGTAAACATCATTAACGTAATACTCCGTATGTATCCCCACCAGCCACAAGATAAATAAAAGTTGCCAGGCCATCACTGCTGCAAAACAAAGCCCAATGAATTTTCGATTGCGCAACAGCCAGCGACTGAGATGTCCGGGAAAGAGCACCTGCAAAGAGGATGCAGCAAAGGCGAGGTATAACCACGGCACCGCACAGCGTACGGAAAGCTGAATCATTGACGAGACGCCCTTGGCGCTGGTCAGGTCAACGCGCATCATGGTTAACGCCATCAGCAGGGATACAGGTGCCGTTATCAGCCAGAACAGATTCCAGCCATTGATAATTTTGCTTTTTAGTATTTCGTTTAGATTGGCACGCATAGATATACTTTGGTTTTCTATTGTCTGGATAGGGTCACTGTCCCCGGATTCGAGAGGTCGCCGACAGCCCGATATGCTTCCTCGATCGCTGACTCGGTCATCGCCCGCCAGGTTGCACCGTCCCGCGCCATGTGTGGGACCGTAAATGAGCCGGGATGTGAACCGCGCATTCCTGACAGCTCTGACGGATAGTAGCCAGCCAGGTCCCGTGCACCGATATCCTGCGCAACGGAGGAGGAGGCCAACAGCGATGCGCCAATCGCGACGCTGACGCCGCTCAGAAAATCGCGCCAGGAGATAGCCACGTTCATGCCCAGTTGGCGATCCTTTTTGTTCATTCGTTGTCCCCTTGCTTTTTATTCAAGCCTGCGCCTGCGTGCGAATGAGAAACGGCTCCTTCTGCACCGTTGCAACTATTCAACTGGTGTGAAGCCAGCTGGAATTTCAAATTTGTCGTCGGACACTTTCTTCGTTTTGATCTTTGTCGTTTCGGATTCAAAGCGAAACAACCGCACGGAACCGGCTGCCGGTTGTTCCACTGGCTCCGGTTCCTGCTTTTTCTTCTTGCCGAACGCGCTGAACAATCCCTTGGCGATAGCGCCACCGATAGCGCCGCCAGCCGCACTGCCAACACCTTCTGCCGCTGCGCCGCCAGCCGCGTTAGCCATGGAGTCGCCAAATACGTTTTCGTAGGAGAGCGGCTGGCCGTTGGCCATGGTGCATTCTTCGCCGCCAATTTCCAGTTGCATGGCGGTCTTTACCGGGTAACCCTGTGATTCACCAGACTGCTTTTCAATCTCGTCCCAGCCCTGCCCATACTGGCTGAACAATTGCATCATCGAGGGCATTTGTTCCTGGCCGAAGACTTCCTTCAAGCCGAGCTTTTCAGCATAACTTTGCCAAAAAGCCAGCGCTTCATCGCCACCCGGCGCCTTTGGCGCCATCCATTGTTCCAGGGTCCAGGTCAGTTCGCAGGATTTTCCGGTTTCCGGATCCAGGCAGATCTGCGTCGCCGTCGTAATCGTTTGCTGAGCCTTAAGACCGGCAATTTTCTGTTTCTCGCCCTGGCGTGTATCTACGATGGCCTCGGACCACTCACAATTTTCCTCTGCTACGGGCAAGTCGGTACCGCCGGATTCGTCCGATTCCGGTGATGCACGCATTTCCTCCATTTGCTGCAACGCCTGCTCGGTTTGCGCACGCATTTCTGTAAACGTTGTCTCCGAGTAGCGCTTTTTCCTGTAATCAACATTAATGACCCGTTCTTCGTCAAGCCTGACGATGGTCGTTGTGTTGCCGGCTCTGCCCGCGAATTTCTGCAGCATTGCGGATTTGAATTCGACATCGCTATCCGTGCGCGATTTGTCAGCAACTATTGACGTAACCGTTGTGCCATGCATAGCGGCTATGCTCATTGCGCCACCAGCATCGATGTTAAATTTTTGCTCGATCGTGACGTCTGCGTTTGACGCTACGGCGAAGCCAAGCGTGCAAAAAAGAGACCAGCCAAAATGAAAAGATTTCGTCCGCATTTTCTTGCTTCCCCCGGTTGGCATTGGCTCGGTGGAGCCTGCTGCCCCTTTTTACCACAACGGATACGGGAAATGTGAGGGTGGCCTGTATGTGATGGGTGCCAAACCTGACACCGGGCAGTCAGAGAAATCGGCCGCCGGCGGTATTTAGTACAAATCGCCATATGAGCGATGTTGGCCAAGTGCTATGATTTTGTTATTGAAACGGACCGGGGGGCTTTTTTGAAAGCCGAACTGTTGCAAGGATTCTACCTGAGTGACCTGCTCATCGAACCTTTGAAGAGGCAGGTGACCGGGCGCGGTTTTTCCGAGCGTCTGTCGCCACAGGCAGCGGAGGTTTTGTTGCAATTGGCAAATTCCCCAGGGTCGCTGGTGACCCGCGAATTCTTGCTGGAGAAGGTTTGGGGCGAGGGGCGTGGCACGGCCGAAGCGCTTAGTCACACGGTTAGCGAGATCCGGCAGGCGCTGCACGACTCGATCGATAATCCGCTTTACATTCAAACACTACCGCGGCGCGGCTACCGCCTGATCCTTGAACCAAGACTAACTGAGAATCATACCGCCAGCATCGTGCTTGGCGTTGGCAACGGCGCAAATTTTGGGGAGCTAGGTCTGTTTGCAAACTTGCAGCGTCGCGGTGTTTTGGAGGCCGGCCTGGCCTATCTCATCATTGGCTGGTTGCTCATTCAGATTGTCGACGTGGTTTTCGATCAGTTGTTTCTGCCGCAATGGGCTGGCACATTTGTTACCGCGCTGGTAATCGCTGGTTTTCCAATTGTTCTGGCGTTGTCATGGTTTCTCGAATTTCGCGAAGGAAGGGCTGTCATCGACACCGGGCAGGACATGCCCAATCGGCGACGACGATTCAGTCGTACCTATCTATCCGTCATCAGTGCATTCTTCATCGCATCGGTAGTGGTATTCAGTTACGACCGGGTCATCGGATTGCCTGTGGAGGTGACGGCGGCAGTGGTGGAAACAGAGGAGGAAGTGCCGATTCCTGTAGAACCCAATTCGATAGCGGTTCTCAAGTTTTTGAATATTGACGGCAGTGATCAGACGGAAATATTTGCAAGCGGCTTCGCCGAAGAAATGATTAACCGCCTTGCCCGGTTACCGGCGATGTCGGTGGCATCCCGAGGTGACGCCTGGTCGCTTGGCCCTACATCATCTTCCGTTGATGTGCGACGACGGTTGCGCGTTGCCTACTACGTAGAAGGGAGCGTCCGATTGATCGGCGAATCGCTGAGTGTCAATGTGAAGCTCATTGATTCAATGACAGGCTTTCAGGTAACGTCGAAAAGTTTCGACGAGAAGCTTGAAGACTTCAACGAAGTGCAACGGGACATTACCAATGTCGCTGTCGCCAATATGCGTATTGCGCTACCTCCCGAAACGCAATCGATGTTGAATTCAATGTACGAAGAAACTGATCTGGACGCATACATACTTTATCGCAGGGGTAAGGAGATATATGACCGGCCGCGTACGATCGAATCCGTTTCCGATGCGATCGAATTGTACCGGCAAGCGCTCACGTTCGATTCCGATTATGCAGCGGCGCACGCCGGGCTGTGTAATTCCTATGTTGAACTATACGGTCTCAGTAGTTCGCCGGATGATATCCAGCAGGCAGAGAATGCGTGCGCGGCTGCGTTAAGGGCGAATCCACGCCTGCATATGGTGTTCACCGCGCTGGGTGATTTATACAGACGGACGGGTCGAATCGGGCAAGCCGAAATCGCCTTTAACCGGGCATTGGCGATCAATTCGCACGACGTCCAGGCGATGGCCGGGTTATCGGCGGTCTATCGGCGTTCGCAGCGGCTACCCGAAGCGGAGCAATTGCTCAATACCGCAATAGACACGCAGCCCGGTAACTGGCGCGCCATATCCAGTCTTGGCACATTCCTCTTCACTATGGGTCGCTACAGCGAGGCAGCAGATGAGTACGGCAAAGTAGTGTTTCTCGATCCGGAGAATTTCCAGGCCAGGAGCAACCTGGGGAGCGCGCTGACTATGGCAGGTGAATTCGAGATGGGCCGACAGGTGCTGGAAGAATCGCTGCAAATACAACCGCTTCAGAGGACTTATTCGAATCTAGGTGTGATCTATTACTATTTGGGGGAGTTTGAAAAATCCGTTGCCACGCACAAGAAGGCGGTAGAATTGACCCCGGGTCAGGGGCTCTTGTGGCTGAACCTGGCAGATTCACTGCATCTTGCCGGGCAAGTGGAAGAGGCGGCCCGGGCATTTCAAAGAGCCAGGGATCTCAGCAAGAACATGCTTAGTGTCGATTCCTCGGACAGTGAAGCGACGGTTACACTGGCCTGGACTCAACACATGCTTGGCGACAGCCAGGAAGCGCTGTTAACGGTGGAAAAGGGCCTGGAGATTGATCCGGATGATCCCTATGGATATTACTACGATGCGTTGATCCGTTATCAGACTGGGGATGAAGAGGCCGCTTTGCGGTCGTTGCAGGGCGCATTGGAAAAAGGCTATCCGGCAGGGCTGCTGATGGCAGAGCCCTACCTTGGAGATATTCGGGCTGACGAGCGATTCCACGCCATGATTGTGGAGAGTTTCGAATAGATTAGTTGCAGAGAAAAGCGAACAGGAGAGCCAAAATGAAAAAATTATTATGAGCCTGGTTCCAATGTTCATTCTTGTTAGTGCATGCGTGTCACAGGGTTCCGGTTTCGGCCTCGCCCGTGGCGAATTGCCCGAAAAAAAATCATATGAGTCTCCAGCGTCGATGCCGGATTGTACGGACTCGCAGTATAAAGAAAAAAGCGCACTTACAATCACCGTAAACAACAGCCAGGTCGTCGTTGCACCACAAACCATCTGCGTACTTAGCCCTGGCGAGATAAGGGTAAATGTAAATTTCACCGGTCGCCGAAGAAAAATTCGGTGAGAACGGTACCTAAGGATATTGCTGATTTGTGGGTGTTCGGTGATAAACGACGTTATGCGAAGAAATTTACGCTGATAGTCGATGATTCGGTTGAGGAAGGGGATTACAAGTACGGAGTGTCAACGGTAGCCGCCGGTTGCATAGATCCGAGATTCTCCGTGAAAAAAACGTGATATTGCTATGGAGTGTGGCAGGCATGGCAGCGAGTTAACCACGCGCGTATACTGCCAGTAAGACTTACGATCAATTGGGGTGTGCGGCGGTAGGGCTTCGCGCTTTGATCGTATTGAATACGCAGGTGTGTTCGGCCTGCTAACAATAATAAAAGGGAAAAATAATGAATAATAAAATCTTTGCTGCGATACCGTTGTGCCTGATCGCTTTACATGGAACGTCACAGGTAACTGCTCAGGGTAGTTGTGAACCGATGGATGTGCCGCCGGTTTGCCAGGGCGGGGGTCGCATAACTATCAATACCAACTCGTACAACATCTCGCCGCCGAATCTTTGTGCGTCACCCGGGGAAACCATCGTAGTTAATGTAACGCCGGCGGGCACTGAGGCGAGCGTTTATGGCAAGAATGGTGGTTGGCCGAGTGGATCAGGCGCGTCTTTCACAATTACTGCTCCCGACGATGGGGAATACAATTACAACGTGAGTTTTGCGGACGGTACCTGTATTGACCCGAGAATTACTGTTAAGTAGTTGAGAAATCGGGCGTGCGACCGAAGCGGTTCACGCCGCTTCGTTTTCGATTTTGCTCAGGTGTCGCCGTTCGGCCACGGGTTGGCGTAGATTACGTCGATAATTTCCAGCGTGTCCCGGTCCACGAGCATGCCAACGTTCTCCTCGATCCGGCCAATTGGCAATACGCCGAGCTGTGGGTGGTTTTCTTTGTAACGCTCAATTGCCTGGCGCAGGTTTTCCTGTTCGGCGGGAGATTCTGCCGTTATCTCTTCTATCGACTTTACTTTTTCGCGAATTGCATCAGCACCGTCTGACCAGGGCTCCCAGTATTCTGGCCGGCGTTCGAGGTCAGGCTGGCTGTCGAACATCACACTGTCGAAAAAACGCTGGAATTCTTCCACATCTTCCGGTCGCCTGGCGAAGACCTTGACCAGATCGCCGAAACGGGTCGTCTGAGCTTCCTCGAAGCGCATGACCAATGGGTCAATATCTTTCTGCGCGACAAATTCCAGTCTGTCGATCACAAACACCAGGTAGTGCGGTTTTTCCTCGTAAAGTATGTTCGCGCCGTAAACGAGTGCGGCAATCTGCACCAGCGCAATTACGGACAGATCAAACTTAAGGCCTGGCTTGCCGTGTTTGTATACGATCATTGTTAGCAGCGGGCCGAGCACCAGGTCGATGCCGACCAGCATGAGAATAATCGGCAAAACACCGACGATGCCAAACGTTGGTTCCGGGTACCATAGCCAATAGACAATTCCAACGACAGTACCCACCACCAATGTGCTGATGAGCAGGTGAATCAGAGCTGCCTGGAATCTGCTCATATATAGCGGTCCTTGTACATGTGCGCACTATTGCAACTTATTTTTCCGGCAATATCCAGCGACCCGATCTAATTTTTCGATTCGTAGCGAATTGACACAATGACCATCGTGGTAGATTTTTCGCCTGTGCTGAATTGCACTTCATCATCCGGACGTTTTTTGAGCAGCGCCCTGGCGAGTGGTGAGTCCATGCTGATTGCGGATGTCTTGGCATCTGTCTCGTCGGGGCCTACTATTCGGTAGGTGTGTGTTTCTCCAGCGTCGTCGCGTACCTCGACGATGGCACCGAAATAGACGGAGTCGCCATCCGGCAGGTCTCGAACGATGTTTAAAGTGGGTAGTCGCTTTTGCAGGTAGCGGATGCGGTAATCCAGGCCACCCAGTTCCTTTTTCCGGTAGATATATTCGGCATTTTCCGAGCGATCGCCCTCGGCGGCAGCTGCGGCCAGGGCCCTGACGACATCGCGGCGACGTAGCCAGAACTCTTTTAGCTCTTTTTGCAGCATGTCATAACCCGCCGGTGTTATGTACGGGGACGAGCTGGGGACGGGCGGGCGCCAGCGGCCCATGTCATGCCGTCCAGGCTGGGAACTGAAATTGTCGGTCCCGGTATTGAACCGGGTCCGATAAATTCGTGGAGGTCTTTACCTGCATACCGCTATTTGGCGGCTTTGCGTTCCAGCGTTTCCTTGATCACTTCTTCAGCAACGTTCTTCGGACACGGTGCGTAGTGTGAAAATTCCATGGAGAACTGGCCACGACCGGAGGTCATGGTGCGCAGGTGGCCAATATAGCCAAACATTTCCGACAGTGGGGCATCCGCTTTCACGCGAGTGCCGGTCGGCCCGGGTTCCTGTGATTTAATCATGCCGCGCCGACGATTCAGATCACCGATGACATCACCCACATGATCTTCCGGTGTGTACACGTCAACTCTCATGATCGGTTCCAGAAGTTGTGGTGCCGCCTTGGGAATGGACTGTCGATAGGCTGCTCTTGCAGCCAGTTCGAACGCCATCGAGGACGAATCCACGGCGTGATAAGCGCCATCCGTCAACGTGACTTTAACGTCGAGCAATGGGAAACCGGCAAGCGTGCCTTGTTCCATGCTGGCCTTAAAAGCTTTATCAATTGCTGACCAGTATTCACGTGGCACATTGCCGCCGGTAACTTTGGACTCGAATTCATAACCACTGCCAACTTCGCCAGGTTCGATAATGTAATCGATTCTGCCGTACTGACCGGAACCGCCCGATTGTTTCTTATGGGTGTAAGTGTCTTCAATCTTCTGCGTAATGGTTTCACGGTAGGCGACCTGCGGTTTGCCCATCTCAACTTCAACACCGTGCGTTCGCTTCAGGATATCGACCTTGATATCGAGATGCAGCTCTCCCATGCCTTTGAGGATGGTCTCGCCGGAGTCTTCATCGGTTTCCATGTGGAACGACGGGTCCTCCTGGATCATTTTGTTCAGCGCAACACCCATCTTCTCCATGCCCGCCTTGTCCTTCGGCGAAATCGCGATCGAGATTACCGGGTCCGGGAATACCATCGGTTCAAGCGTAGCTGGCTTGTCCGGATCGCAAAGTGTGTGGCCGGTGCGAGTATTTTTCATGCCCAGCAAGGCAACGATGTCGCCAGCTTGTGCCGAATCAAGATCTTCACGTGAATCCGCATGCATTTCCACGATTCGTCCTATGCGTTCGGTTTTTCCGGTGAACGTATTCAATACGCTCAAGCCTTTCGTCAGCCGACCAGAGTAAATGCGCGTAAACGTCAGCGCGCCATAGCGGTCATCCATGATCTTGAAGGCGAGTGCGCGCAGCGGATAATCAGGATCTACCAGCGCATGGCCACCGGTCGGGTTGCCTTCGAGGTCGATCTCAGGCTGCGGATTGACTTCTGTGGGGCTCGGTAAATAGTCGACTACACCGTTCAATACGTTTTGCACGCCTTTGTTCTTGAACGCTGCACCGCAGAATGTCGGGAAGAAGTCGAGTGCAATGGTACCTTTGCGTATGCATCGCTTCAGGTCTTCGTCAGAGGGTTGCTCACCTTCGAGGTAGGCCTCCATCAAGTCATCATCCTGATCGAGCGCCGTTTCCACCATCATCTCGCGATATTCTTCGACCTTGTCCTTCATGTCCTCGGGTACATCGGTGATTTCATATTTGGTCGGATCGTCAGAGCCTTCCCATACCCAGGCTTTGCGCGTTACAAGATCGACGACACCAACGAAGTCGTCTTCCGTGCCGATCGGTAAAGTCATGATGAGTGGATTTGCACCGAGCACGTCCTTAACCTGTTTGACCACGCGATAAAAATCCGCACCGATACGATCGAGCTTGTTAACGAAAATGATGCGCGCAACTTTTGAGTCGTTTGCGTAGCGCCAGTTGGTCTCGGATTGTGGCTCTACGCCGCCGGACCCACAGAATACGCCAACGCCACCATCCAGAACTTTCAATGAGCGATAAACTTCAATGGTGAAGTCAACGTGCCCCGGGGTGTCAATGATGTTCAGGCGGTGGCCGTCCCAAATGCAGGTCGTGGCTGCGGACTGAATCGTAATGCCGCGCTCTTGTTCCTGTTCCATGAAATCGGTTGTGGCAGCGCCGTCATGTACCTCACCGATTTTGTGAATCTTGCCGGTGAGTTTCAAAATGCGTTCGGTGGTGGTGGTCTTGCCAGCGTCCACGTGTGCGAATATGCCAATATTTCTGTACTTGCTAAGCTCGGTCATGATCTGCTCTGTTTATCCAAATGTTAAAAACGCCGCAGCGAATGTTGTGGTTCGCAGGCGCCATAGTCCCAATCGCTCCTTCCCGGGGCAATCGAGGATTTGCTCTCATTAGTGTTTGCCTGTCTCAATCAGGCTTGAATCTGGTTGATCCTGTTCCCCTGATCCCGAGGCTACTCGATCAGCCGCATATGATCCGGGGCGGCATGATACCAGCGGATTACCGCCTAAGCACCCCGAATTGGCGTTTAACTGTGAAAAAACAAGGGCTCGGATCGAATAGCCAGCGGAAACAGTGGCATGGACCCTGATTGTATGGCTGGGAACCGGGTTAGCTTTTGGTATTGCTCGCCTGGCTGAGTTGTTGCTCGTCCGTCAGCTGCTCAATCATCAATGCGGCATTGCTGTTTTCCGGGTCCAGCTCGAGTGATTTGCGGTAGTAGCGGAGGGCAGCTTCATGATCGCCTTTGGCCATGATGGCCTCCCCGAGGGAATCCCAGGCATTGGCAGAGTCGGGGAATGTAGCGGTATTTAGCTCAAAGACAGAGATTGCCGTATCGATGTCGCCATTAGCGAGATGCCGGTATCCGCTGGCATTGATTGACGATTCCACGATGTCCGCCGCCGGCAGACCATAATCGCTCATGGCGAGAAACGCCACGTTGAGGCGTACCGGATCATGTGTGGCCAGTGCAGGCGCCAGCCGGTCCAGGACTTCGACCTGGGGCGAGTGTAGCGGTGCCGATTGTGCGATTCCGGCGTAGCCGGCAAGGATCGTCAGGCCGAATCCCAGGCGTAATCGAGTCATTTTGTTGCTCCTGCAGAAGTTTATTTCAGGCGGTATGGTCGGTATATATGGGGTTAGATGCCCTGCGGAGCAAAATGGTTTCAATTGATCGTGAACATGACTCTGGTCGCGGACTTGCCGGTGCCGATGCTTTCGATTCGGGTCAGTGCAATGCCTCAAACGTGTCTGTCTGGATTGCGTAGTGCTCCCATCCCGCATAATCGAAATGCCACCACTCATACTCGTAGACAGCGAAGCCTTCAGCTTCCATGGCATCGCGCAGGAGTTCTCTGTGCCACCGTTGTAATGAACTGCCACCGGGATAATGCGGGTAAGACCGTGGCGACATTTCGTCATAGACGCCGACCATTTCAACCGGCTTTCCCGTTTTCAGATCGTAAAGCGTCAGGTCGATGGCGCAGCCGCGGTTGTGGCGCGATCCCTGGGACGGGTCTGCTACAAAGCGCTTGCTTTCCTCCGGTGTCGCGTCCCAGAAAATTTTGGTCACATACCAGGGGCGGTACGCATCATGAACCAGGAGTCCGTAGCCTTTCGTTTCCAGATTCTCGCCAATTCGTTGCAGGGCTTCGGCCGCCGGCCTTTGTAAAAAAGCCCTTGCAGATGAATAGACGGGTACGCCAAGAAAATTATCCTTTGAGGCGTAGCGAATATCGAGCTTGATCGTTTCGCCGTAGGCAGTGATGTCCACCAGGTCGGCTTGAATAAACTCGCCTGTCTCTTGCGGTGGTGTAGCGGCGAGGGCCTCACGCTCGAGGACCGCAACGGGTTCTACCGGCGTAATCTGAAATACGTTGCCCTCGATATTGCCAACGGACCTGCGGGCGAAGCCGATGCCATTCAAGCTGGCATTGTCGATATCGCCATCGTCGTTTCTTTCAAAGACAAGTTGCTCGTTCGGATACAGGCCATAGGCTGGAAATCCGAACTTGCCCTCGCCAAGGTCAGTCAACGGATATTCTGTAGCCCACTCAATAAGAGCGTGCAGCCGGCCGAATTTCTCACTGATGTATAAGACGTTGTGATCAAGACCATATTCACCCACAAGCTCCGACCAGGCAGGATTCAGCGGCGCTGGCATGACATCCGGTATGGACGCATATTCTGTAGCTCTTATTGTTACTTTTCCGTCGCGATACGCGAAGTCTTCGCTGTACGTCGTTTGATCATCGATAACGATTCGATCGTCAATCTCTCTTAGTCGCAACGACAGGCCCCTGACGCGCTCAACGTACAGGTCACCGAATCGACTGCTGATCTCGATGACTTCGTCGCCATGCTTGTACAGCCCGGTCATTTCCCGGACTTTAGCCGCGGAAACTGGCGTTGAAATCTTGTAGTCCGGTGATGTTTTGCCATCTTGCTGCGCCAGGAGAACACGCAAGGCGTGATCCGCGATCCTGTTGATGGCGCCGTTTGCCATATCCAGGTTAGTGGCAACCGCGACACCGATCTTCCTGTCGGGCAGCACTTTTAGTTGCGTCGCGAAACCATAGATGGCGCCACCGTGTTGTACCGATCGCTCGCCGTCGAGTTCACCCAGGCCGAAACCAATGCCATAGGAACGATTGCGCCCGCTCTGGATGCCCGATTGCGGCGTCCACATTTGCTCCAGCGTGGTTTCGCTTAGTATTCGTCCCCCGGTTCCCTCTCCTTTGCGAATTAGGGCACCCATGAACAACGCAAGGTCACTCATCGAGGAATACATGCTGCCAGCCGGCGACATGCCTAGCTCAAATGTTGGAGCGGCCGTTCTGTCGCCCTGGTAGCTCCACATGTAGGCTTCCGGCAGATTTCGTATCACGCGCTCGTCCGGTGTGAAAGCGCTGTGTTCCATGCCAAGCGGCTGCAGAATGTTTTCCTTGAGAACCTCTGCGAACGGTCGCTCGGAAACCTTTTCCAGCACCCGGCCCACAACGGCGATGCCGGCGTTTGAGTATTGCACCTTGCTGCCTGGCGCATACACCAGCGTTGTATCGTTCAGGCTCTTAACCGTTGCGGTCAGCGTTGGTTCATTGGTGGCAAAATAGTTGCCGACCGGTGGCTCCCTGACCAGGCCTGACGAGTGACTCATCAACAATCGCAGTGTGATCGGTGCTGCGAACGGGTTGTCCGGCAGAAAGTCGGGCAGGTATGTACCCACTGGTTCATCGAGATCCAGGACACCTTTTTCGACCAGTTGCATGATCGCGATATCGGTGAATAATTTCGAGACAGAGCCAATGCGGTAGGTTGTATTGCGATCAGCTGTGAGGTCAGGGTTCACTGCATCTTGACCGACGCCGTATGACCAGGCTACACCATCCTTGTCGACGAGAATTATCGATAGCAATGGCAGGTGCTTGTTGCTCACTTCCTGATCGACCAACTGAGCCAGCTGGGCGAAGTCTTGCTCCCCGGCGTACAAGCTCGCAGCCAGGAGCAGGCTCAAGTGCAAGGCAAGAAGTAGATTGCGAAATATGCCAGGCTGACTCTTCATCACGCGTGCCTCACTTAAGGAACCTCTGATCTATTCGTGAACTCGACTCTTGCGTACAAGATGTCCAGCTTCGTCTTCGCAATAGCCAGCTATTACGGGCGATCCACGCCTTGATTCTGAGCATCTTGAACACAATCTACTTCGCTCAGAATAAATCAGAGGTTTCTTAATCGTATTTCCTGATTTCAAAAAACTCGAATGACATCGAACTCGGCCCTTTCACGAACAAAACTCGATGTGCATCCACTTCCGAGGTGATGTAGCCATCGGCGAAATCTTTTGGTGCCTGGCTGATCATTTCGTAGCCGTCTTGTATCAGCTGCGCCTTGAGCGCAACAACGTCGTCAACTTCGATCGAAATGTGGGCCATACCGGCGTAAGCCCCGCGAGGATGCAACGGGTACTGCGAATGTGGTTTTACAGTTTCCGGGTTGGACAACAGTTCAAGGCGCTGGCCGCGCGCATCGCTCAAAAAAACGCGTTCGCCGCCGTTTGGCAGTTGTACCCGAGAAATCACTTGCAATGATGACACATCCGCGAGGAACGTAATCATTGCGTCGATATCGGTTACCCATAATCCAACATGGTAGATACCGTTTTGGAAATCGCCGGCTTTGTCCGGAATCACAGCAGGTTTTTTGTCGGTGGCTGGAACGGCAGTGGCCACCAGCAACAGGGTGATGATGAGTTTATTGATCAAGAGTTCCGGGCTCCGATTTGAAATCCGGACGCAGCAGCATGGCTGACCAGGTCAGCGGGCGAATATCAGGCCGGGTCGTTCGCTGCAAGGTATTCGCGACCACGCTGGTCCAGTAAATATGCCTGTCGGCCCAGTGCGGTATTGCTTACGAGGAATTGCATTTCAGACAATCGCGTCAGGTGGTATTGCGCTCTCGCCAGGCTGAAGTCAAACGCCTGAGCAATCTGGTACGAGGAGGCTTCATCTTCTGCGGCGAGAATCTTCAGGATGTTGATTTCATCGTCAGATATCTGGCCTTCCTGCTGGGTCTCGTCGATGTTGGCGACGTTCAGCAATGAGTTGTTGCGTGCCGTCAGTATGTCAATCTTTACCAGCAGCTCGTCACGTTCTTCATCCGAATACTTTCGCGGTTTGCCGTGCAGACGACCGCTCATAAACCCGGCAAATGGGTTGGCCTGAGTCTTTTTGGCCAGGTCGTTGAGCCAGTTCATGGGGATTCTCCACTCTTCTTATTGTTATGTAATCACAATATAGCGCAGATTACAGGGCGGTGCAGCGGACGGTGGACTTCGCATACGCAGCGCTATTGAATTCCCTTGAAGTGCTGCGTTTTTCGGATCAAATGCAAGAAACACAACGTCGAGAGCCCCGCTGCGCCAAAGATCATGCACATCACCATAATCTGGTAACGCACAGCGATCAAAGGTGACACGCCTGACAGTATCTGCCCTGTCATCATGCCCGGCAATGAAATTAATCCGACGGCCAGGAATGAATTAATTACCGGAATCATCGAGGTGCGAAAGGCAGTGTCCCTGGCGTTATGAAAGGAGGCGCCGTTTCTGAGTTCTGCGTGCAGCCGATCCAGCGCCAGGCTGATGTTGGTCATGCTGGCCGCGAAGATCATGCCGGCGAGGGGAATCATGTAACTCGGTTGGTACCACGGCTTGAGCTGCAACACGCCCTGGGTAATCAGCAGCAGTGTCGTGCCACCGCCGATAAGGACGGAAACCAGCGATGCGGGGAATAGTGACCCTTTCGACATGTCCGCGGTGTTCAATGCAATCCAACTTGCGGCGACCAGCATTATGGCCAGCACTCCGCTAATAATCAGTCCGGATTCTGTCTCGAAGATATATATAAGAACGTAGCCGATCAGCGTTAGTTGCAATAACATTCGTGCAATGGCTGCCAGCGCATGACCGTAACCCTTGCCGGTGCGCCACATGAGAAAGACGACGACAGCGACCGGGATGAAGGCGAGTGCCAGTTGGGGTATGGATATTGTTGCGACGTTCACTTTTGAGGACCTCCTGGCGGCAGGCATTCAGTCTAATGCAAATAGGATCGCAATCGCCCGCTGGGCGGGCTCCACAAGAGTTGTAGGAGCCCGCCCAGCGGGCGATGCTGGCTAGCCAAATATTGTCAACAACCGCTCAAATGCCGCAAAATCGATCATCGCCACAAACACAAGCCCACTAATCGCACCACAAAGATGCGCATCGTGATTAATGCGGCCCTGCGAATGCACCGACGCCCAGTACGAGTAGCCAACATAGCCCACCGCAAATAACCAGGCCGGAATCGGCACCGGTATCGGAATAATCATCAACGTCGTTGTTGGGAAATATACGATGTAGGCGAATAACACCGCGGAGATGGCACCTGACGCGCCCAGTGACGCATATTCAGCATTATCCTTGTGCTTGAAGTAAGTGCAGGAATGACTCGCAACCAGGCCAAAGAAATACAGAACAAGAAAACGCGTTGTTCCGATATACCGTTCCATTGGAAATGCGAAAAAGAAAAAGGTAAACATATTAAAAAGCAGGTGACTGAGATCGGCGTGCACGAAGCCGCTCATGTAGATCGTGTCGTACTGTTTTTTGCGCAGGAAATAGTACGGCCGAAACAGGCATCGATTGATAACCTGCGGCATGCTGTACATTCCCAACAGGCTGGTCAGGATCGTAATCACAAGAATTACCGTTGCGCCGATTTGTCCGGATGCAAACATTTATTTTCCCTCTGTCTGTTCGAAATTTGCTGCGCAACGACGCCGAACGGCCTCAGCCGGTACATACAGTTGTTCCATCAGGTATTTCCTGAAGTCAGGGGCGAAGGGTCGCTCCGCAACAGCCTCGGTCATGCAGGTGAGCCACTGATCGCGCTCCGGCGTCGCAATTTTCAGGTGCGCATGAACCCTGGGGATGCCGATCGCGCCATATTTTTCGTTGTAGAGTTTCGGGCCACCCAGCCAACCGCATAGAAACCGTGCGAGCTTGTCGCGCGATACTTCCTTGTCGTCCGGATGTAACGCGTAAATCGTGGCAAAACGCTGATCTGTGCCCATGCGATCGAAAAACATATCGACCAGCTGTCGCAGTCCAGACTCACCGCCTGCAGCCTGAAACGAGGCGTCCCCGGTACCGTAGGATTTGTTCGTCGCTGAGTTCATTTAATAGCCCGTGGTAAAATCGACAACGTAATTGAGCGGTTGCTTTTCGCAGTAGCGGCGATAATTCTCAACGAAGACAGGCACGATGAGCAACGGATGGCTAATTGCTGAAATGTGGGCGGTAACCGACAGATTTGGTGTATCCCACAGCGGACTTTCCTTTGGGATCGGCTCCTCATCGAATACATCCAGTGCTGCACCGGCAAGTCTCTCATTTTTTAACGCATCGATTAGTGCTGTGTCATCCACCACATTACTGCGGCCGACATTGATGAAATAGGCGTGTGCCGGGAGTTTTGCCAGCGCAGCCGCATCCAGCAGGTTATCGGTTCCGGTCGTCTGTGGCAGAGTCGCCACCAGGTAATCTGATTCTTTAAGAAAATCACCTAATGCATTGACTGCTAATACATTATCAAATTCTGATACGGGTGTGCCTGAACGGCTCAGGCCGGTCACCTTGATGCCGAAGTGCCTTGCTGCCCTGGCAATGTGCTGGCCGATGGAGCCGGTGCCCATTATGCCGAGGCGTTTTCCCTCGAGCGTCCCTGAGTGTTCCCTGAACCAGTTATGCTCGTGCTGGGCATTCATTCGTTGCAGCACCTTCAATTCGTGCGCAAGCAGGTAGCCAATGACGTACTCCGCCATTTGTGATCCAAATACATTCTTAATGCCCGTCAACACGTAGTCGCGCCGATCAAGTGCGATCAGCGGTGTGACTCCCGCCCATGAGGACTGGACCCATTCGACTGTCGGCATTTCCGGAAGAATTTCGGCGATCATGGCCGGGCTGCCGAACAGGATTGTCTCGTTGGTGTATTCGTCCAGCGCCTGTTTTGTCGAAGTGCAGGCTTTGATTGGGATGGGAAAATCTGCAAGGCGCGGGATTTCTTCTGCGAATTCATCCGCTAGCGTAGTAATGATAAGGCAATCTGTCATATTGATTTTATTCTTGCGCATAAGCGCCGGCATTGTAGGTTATATCGGGCGCGTTCGTCGTCAGATAAGGGCCATTGCCCCCGCGTCATTTTGCGTTATTATGACTTCCCCGTGATGCAGGATGAGTCGATATGTCTGTCTTCTCCGAGCTTAAACGTCGCAATGTATTTCGTGTCGGTTTGTTATACGTGATTGCAAGCTGGATCATCCTGAAGGTCACGGATGTCGGTGTATCCCTTCTGCATATTCCGACGTGGCTTGGTAAATTGATCCTGGTTTTGCTGACCGTCGGTTTCCCGCTGATTCTGATTTTTTCATGGGCGTATGAAATTACGCCAGACGGCCTGAAAAAGGAAAGTAATGTTGATAGTGGACGATCGGTAGGCGACAAGACTGCAGGCAAACTCAACTGCGCGCTCATTGTGTTATTTGTGCTGGCGATTACCGGCTTTGTCGTTGATCGTTTTCTTCCGGAAGCACCTATAGTGGCACAAAACATGCAACGCTAAGCTTTTCACGTACCGAATTAACTACCCTGAGACCACTGCGATACTTTGTCGCAGCGTTGATCATTATGAATGAGTTGCCAATCGCAATCCGCCTTACTTTGCCGATCGCGTTGATTAGTTTGTTGCTAAGTGCCTGCGAACCGGAAACAGGGAGTGATGCATGGTGCGAAAACATGGTCGACAAAGCCAAGGGAGACTGGACAGCAAATGAAGCGACGGCGTTCGCCAGAAGTTGTGTGTTCAAGACTTACGACGACGAATAGAATTTGAGCCAGAGTCACTTTCCCCTTAATTCAGCTATCCGGTAATTCGAATCTGAACGGCTCATCAAGCGCGTCAGCAATTTTCTGATCGCGTTTGTATACGTCGTTATAGAAATTGACCTCGCCATCCTGGCTGACTA
>SMUY01397722.1_pt1 | contig 18144 bp, 14 predicted proteins | sample 2456441 | NCBI WGS metagenome assembly SMUY01 (sample SAMN11095931, study PRJNA526329) | marine sediment metagenome | biome: Marine sediment; feature: Surficial sediment; material: Deep marine sediment; isolation source: Hadal surficial sediment | place: Pacific Ocean | collected 2014-11 | depth...
CTTCCCGATACCAATAACCACCCCGGAGCGAAATGACCTCCGAGCCCTGACTACTGCGCGCCTTGTGCGCCGTGGCCTGTTCCTCTCCCCATGGAGCCAGATATTCTCCAACAATTGCGCCAAGTGTGAGAACCAGCAAAGCCGGCCAGACCACGCTGAGGAAAACCCGCCAGACGGATACACCCGCCGCACGCAAAACAACAATCTCGTGGTGCGAAGCCAGACTGCCTACACCGATCAACGAACCAAGGAAGACCACGTACGGGAGCACTTCGTACCCGCGTCGCGGTAAAGTCAGAAGCAGGTACCACAACGCATCCTTCAATACGTAACCGGCTTTTCCTTCGCGCACCTCATCGACAAGGGTGAACAGGCTGATGATCCCGATAAAAACAAGCAAAGCGACAAATGTCGCGAGCAACACTGTTTTACCGATGTAACGGTCAATCTGGTTGAACATCAGACCTTCGCCGGGCGTGCAATTCGCCTGATGAGCACGATTGCCAATACCAAAAACAACCCGTGCACTACCCAAAAGCCCAACACGCTGGACAACTCACCTTCCCGCATCGCGTTCTGACAAGCGACTAGAATCAAATAGTAAGCCATGAAAATACCAAGCCCCGGAACCAACTTGGCAAACCGTCCCTGGCGTGGCTTGACCCTCGCAAAACCCACCGCGATCATACCGGCTACTATCGTAAACAGGGGTAACCCCAGGCGCCAATACAGTTCCGCTTGTGCCGCGATGTCTGGTGCCGCGAGTAGGGTACGGGTGGTTTTCGATTCAGTTTTCGCTCTTGATGCCGCCACCTCTTCAAAAGCCAGCCTTTGACTCAGCTTGCGAAATTCCACGATCCGGTAGTCCAGTTGGCCAATCTTTCCTTCATAACGCCTCCCGTTCTCCAATACGAGAAACCTACTGCCAGTGTCGCGATCCACGTACTGACTACCTTTCTCCGCCCACACAGTCACGTCGCCGCCATCTTTCTTCTTCTCGGCGATGAACACACGATTAAGCTCGCGGCGGTCCTCGCTCACATCTTCAGAATACGTAACTCGATTACCACCTGAGTAGCTGTGGAACGTTCCTGGTGCCACCGAAGTGAAATTCTGATTGAGCCTCTGTTCCAGCACGAAAGCCGCCAGATCGGCATGGCTGTTGGGGGTCACCTCGAGCGCAAGCCAGGCTACCAAGCCAGCGATGACAAGGGTGGGTAGCGCCAGCCACCTCAGTAACCGTCCCGGGCTCACCCCACCACCCTGCAGGATCACCATTTCCTGATCCGCAAATAGCCTGCCAAGAGTCAACAACAGCGCGATGTAATAGGAAAAGGGCAGTAGCAGCTGAAGGTATCCAGGCAGGCGTAACGCCATGATCGAAAACAGAACGTCAGCGGAGTACTTGCCCAGCGCCGCATCTTGCAGGAATCCGATGAATCGTCCGCCCACTGCCACGACGAGCAATATGAGCATCACCATGACGAATACCTGAAGCAATTCCTTGTTTACGTAGCGCGCGGCCACCACCATATGCCAAGTCCCTGTATTAAATTAGAATTGCGCGCCTGAAAAACACCGACTGCAATTATGAAGTATTCAACGAAAACCGGCACCCTCGCAGAGCTCGCCACCGGGACGCTGGTAACCGGCCTCAAAACGGCGCGTCAGGTCACCCGGGCACTGCAACAGGGTGCGCTGCTCGACGCCGCCACCGCTGACTTTAAGGACCAGGTCGGACAGACACTCACCGTTCTCCTCGCGAAGTCCTCAAGGGTCAAACGTATCGTCGTCGCCGGGGGGGCCGATGACGAACAAACCGAGATTCAGTTTCGTAAAATGACAGCGGCGGCCGTGGCAACGCTCAGATCACTACCAACCCCCAACGCCATCTGGGCATTGACAACAACGAAGGTGACCGATCGAGACCTGTATTGGAAAGCCGCTAACGCCCTGTTTGCGCTCTCCACGGGGATTTATGAGTTCAACGAGCACAAGTCTCCTGACAAGGTCGGCAATCGGACACGCTTGCGAATCCTGCACATGCATGCCGATATGCGCTCAAAAGCGAGTGTGCGGCGCGCCGTAAGGCTTGCTCAAGCTCTCAAGTCGGGCCTGGATCTGGCACGGGATCTCGGCAACCAGCCACCTAACGTCTGCAACCCCACCTATCTCCTGGGCGAAGCCCGCAAGCTAGGCCGGCTGCACAAGACCAGCGTTTCAGCACTCGATGAGAAGCGCATGCGGGAGCTCGGCATGGGAGCGTTTCTGGCTGTTTCCCAGGCCAGCAACACCCCGGGCAAGATGATTATCGTCAACTACAAAGGCGGTAAACCGAAAGACGCACCTTTTGTGCTGATAGGCAAAGGCATTACCTTCGATACCGGTGGCATCAGTTTGAAGCCCCCGGCGGCGATGGATGAAATGAAGTTCGATATGTGCGGAGCTGCAACCGTTCTCGGCGCCACGCGTGCCGCGGTTGAAGCCAGGCTGCCAATCAATCTCGTGACGATCCTGGCAGCTGCGGAAAATATGCCTGGCGGAAATGCAACCCGCCCGGGGGATATTGTTCGCACTTATTCCGGACAAACCGTGGAGATCCTCAATACCGACGCCGAGGGTCGACTGGTGCTTTGTGATGCGCTCGCCTATGCGGAACGTTACAAACCTCGCGTCATTATCGATGTAGCCACGCTGACCGGTGCGTGTGTTGTCGCGCTTGGAAGTGTTGCTTCTGCCATTTTCAGTAAAAACGATGTGCTGGCGAACGCGCTCCTGGCAGCAGGGGACTGGACAGGTGATCGAGCATGGCGGCTGCCGTTATGGGACGATTACCAGGCGAGCCTGCACAGCAACTTTGCCGACATGGCCAACGTCGCCGGGCGGGATGCAGGAGCCATCAAGGCTGCCTGTTTTTTGTCCCGCTTCACCAAAAACCGCGCCTGGGCACATATGGACATCGCCGGCAGTGCCTACCTTAGTGGTTCGAAAAAAGGAGCGACCGGGCGTCCAGTGGCTTTGTTGTTTCGCTACCTGACAGAGCAGGCATGACCCGGGTGGATTTCTACATTCTTGAAGACGTAGACCTGAACGCCATGATGCGTTTTGCCTGCAGGCTGGCCTGTAAGGCAGTGGACGCGGGTAATCGGGTGTACATCCACACCAACCACGAGCAAAGTGCTACGGATTTCGACGATCTGTTGTGGGCCTATCCCGATCAGCGATTCATGCCACACGGACGACAAAACGATGCGTTTGCGGCCGGCGCACCGGTGGTCATCGGTTGGGACGACCCCCATGAACACGACGGTGTACTCATTAACCTGAGTGATGAAATTCCGACGTTTTTCGGACGCTTCGACCGTGTGGCGGAAATCGTCGTGGGTGAAACGAAAAGTCGTGGTCGGGAGCGATACCAGTTTTACCGGGATCGCGGTTACCCGCTGTTCCACCACGATCTCGACGATTGGGAAGTGCAATGAGTCGCAAGAAACCCAAGGATCCACGCAAAGCCCTGCTCGGGGATCTCGAATCCATGCGCGTTCTGCTGAGTGAGGAGACAGCCCTCAGCGGCGAACAAACAGCCCTGAGCGACGAAAAAACAGCCTTGAGCGACGAACAAACTGCCTTGAGCGGCAAGAAAACAGCAGCCGTTGAAGCAAAAACTTCCCAGGCCGACCAAAGCGATCCCCCGGTACCTTTACTGGACGACGTCGTAGTTGGAGGGACCTCTCCAAGTGAGCAAACGCAAACCGAGACTCAGGTCATCGGCGGGTTCACTGAGCAAACGGTTCTCGGCGACGATCTGTTTCAGGCACTGCTGGGTGATGAGTGGAGTACATCCACGGCACAGATTCTCGAACAAGCCCGTGAATCCATAAAACAATACGAGATTGAGTGGACGTCTGACTCGACAGACGAGCTCAACGAGGCGCTCAAGGTTTGCATAGATGAGACGCTTCATGCCTGGCTGCATACGGTGATCGTCCGCCAGGTAGATGAGTTACGCAGCACGGTACTCAAAGCGCTTTCTAAGGAAATCACAAGTACCATAAAGCGGCTGTCCAATAACCAGAACTCCGAGGGAGCCGATGGAAAGTAGTTTCGACCCCCATGCGATCGAACAGTCCTTATATGAGGAGTGGGAGAAAGCGGACTATTTCGCGCCAAATGGTAACGGTCCAAGTTACTGCATTGTCATTCCGCCGCCCAACGTAACCGGCAGCTTGCACATGGGCCACGCCTTTCAGCATACGCTGATGGATACGCTCATTCGCTACCAGCGCATGAAGGGCTCGCGAACCCTGTGGCAGATGGGTACCGATCATGCGGGAATTTCCACCCAGATGCTCGTCGAGCGGCAGTTGAACGCTGAGGGTAAAAATCGCCACGACATCGGTCGTGAATCGTTCGTCGACCGGGTATGGGCGTGGAAGAAACAGACTGGAGGCAACATATCTCAACAGTTGAGACGCATGGGCTCATCCCTCGACTGGAGCCGCGACCGTTTTACCCTGGATGAAGGGTTTTCCCGCGCCGTGATCGAAGTGTTCGTCCAGTTGTATGACGAGGGACTAATCTATCGCGGGCAACGACTAGTGAACTGGGATCCGCTGCTCGGTACTGCGATCTCCGATCTCGAGGTGGATAACAACGAAGAACCTGGTCATCTCTGGCACTTTCGTTACCCACTGTCCAACGGCGCCAAAACACGCGATGGCAAGGGTTACCTCATCGTAGCAACAACAAGACCCGAAACGATGTTAGGTGATACCGCGGTTGCCGTGCACCCAGACGATGAGCGATATGCAGATCTGGTCGGGCAAACCATCATGTTGCCGCTCACCGATCGGGAAATTCCCATCATCGCGGACACACACGTGGACCCCGAGTTCGGCACAGGCTGCGTAAAAATTACCCCGGCTCACGATTTCAACGACAACGAGATCGGTGCTCGCCACAAGCTGGATGTGATCAATATTTTCACCGCTTCTGCCAGCATCAACGAAAATGCTCCCAAGGCTTATCAGGGGTTGGATCGATTCGAGGCGCGTAAGCTTATCGTCGACGATCTCGATGCACTGGGCCTGCTTGATGCAGTCGTTGATCACCGCTTGATGGTGCCACGCGGTGATCGTTCCGAAGCCATCATCGAACCCTGGCTCACGAACCAATGGTACGTGAAGATTCAGCCACTGGCGGATCCTGCCATCGAAGCAGTAAAGAACGGTTCCATAGAATTTGTACCCAAGCAGTATGAGAACCTGTACTTCTCCTGGATGCGAAACATCGAAGACTGGTGCATATCACGCCAACTGTGGTGGGGGCATCGCATCCCGGCCTATTACGATGAGGCCGGTAAAATTTACGTTGCCCCGAGCGAGGCAGAAGCCCGCACCAAGTACGGATTAAGCGAAGCAATAACCCTCACCCAGGATCCCGATGTCCTGGATACCTGGTTCTCCTCATCGCTGTGGAGCTTCGCCACCCTCGGCTGGCCAGAGGAAACCGAGGAACTCTCCCGCTATCACCCCACGGACGTTCTCGTTACCGGACATGACATCATTTTCTTCTGGGTAGCCCGGATGATCATGATGACCCTCAAGTTCACCGGCGAAATCCCCTTCAAGAAGGTCTACATCACCGGAATGGTCCGGGACGCTGAAGGCCGGAAGTTGTCCAAGACCAAGGGCAACGGCCTCGATCCCCTCGACCTCGTTGACGGAATCAGCCTCGAGGACCTGATCGCCAAGCGCACCACGAACCTAACCCAACCTCAGATGGCGCCCGCTATCGAAAAAGCGATTCGCAAAGAGTTCCCGGATGGAGTGCCTTCATACGGAACCGACGCAATGCGGTTCACGTACTGCGCGCTCGCGAGCACCGGGCGTGACTTGCGCTTCGATCTCAACCGCATCGAAGGTTATCGGAATTTCTGCAACAAGCTGTGGAACGCTGCCAGATTCGTCCTGATGAACTGTCAGGAAGCCGATCTCGAGGGTGAGGTTTTGTTGAGCCTCGCAGATCGGTGGATCCTGTCGCGCAGCCATCACCTGTTGAGAACCTCCGAACGCGCCATCAATACCTATCGATTCGACCTCTACGCCAACGCGGTATACGAGTTCGCCTGGCATGAGTACTGCGATTGGTACATAGAGCTTACTAAACCGGTGTTATGGGATGAAGGCGCGGATCCGAAAGTCATTCGCGCAACACAGCATACACTCTTAAGCGTGCTCGACATCCTGCTGCGTACGGCACACCCGATCATGCCGTTCATCACCGAAACTATCTGGCGCGAGGTGGCGCCGCTACTCGGTAATAATCATCCAACGATCATGCTGCAGCCGTTCCCGGAAGCTGATGAAGTCCTCGAGGACGCCGAAGCCGATGCCGCAATAACCTGGCTCAAAGGAGTCGTCGTCGGCGTTCGAAACATTCGTGGAGAAGCCAACATCAATCCTCGGCAAGCGGTTAACCTGTGTTTTCAAGGCGGCACCGAAACCGACCGGCAACTATCGGCCAGTACCGAAATGCTCTTAAAACGACTTGCCAAGATCGATGACATTCAGTGGCTGGATGACGATACGGAACCACCGCCCAACGCTCTGTCGCTGGTCGGCGATCTGAAAGTGATGGTACCACTTGGCGGTCTCATCGACGCCGAAGTGGAACGAGCACGACTCGGGAAAGAAATCGATAAAAAGGAACAGGAACTCAAACGCGTGGAAGGCAAACTCAACAACGAAAACTTTGTTGCCAAAGCGCCTGCAGAGGTGGTTGCCAGGGAACGCAAAAAGGCCGAAGAAGCAAGTGCGGCTCTCGCAACTCTAAAAGCCCAACTCGACTCTTTAAACGACCTGTAGTAACACCTTTCCGACCGTTTCATTGCTGGAGATGAGCGCGTGAGCGCGATCTGCTTCTGCGATGGGGATAACATTTTCCACGATTGGTTTGATCGTACCGGCTTCGAGACACGGCCAAACTTCTTTCTGCAAGGCATCCATAACCGACGCCTTGGCGGCAATCGGTCGAGCCCGCAAGGTCGAGCCAATAATGCGTAGCCGCTTCATCATCATGAGTCCAAGGTTGAGAGGTGTTTCCATGCCACCCATCAGACCGATCACGACGAGTCGCCCATCGGTGTTCAGACTCGCAAGGTTATCGGCAAGATAACCCGCCCCGACCGGATCGAGGATCACGTCCACGCCGTCACCACCAGACCAGTCCATGACGGACGTCCGAAAACTGCCCTGATGTCGGTCCCATCCCTCCTCTGCACCCAGCGCCTGACAGCGGGCAATTTTTTCACTGCTGCCTGCCGTAACGAAACAGGGGTTGTGGGTTGTTTTGCAAAGCTGGATCGCCGCAGTTCCAACCCCACTTGCACCGGCATGTAATAACACCCGCTCCCCGGTTTTGAGTCCCGCCTCCATATAGAGATTCAGGTACGCAGTGGCGAATACTTCCGGAATCGCAGCCGCTTCCAGCATCGTCAGCCCTTCGGGAATGGGTAACACCTGTCCCGCCGGAACGACAACTTGTTCCGCGTATCCACCACCGGCAAGCAAAGCACATACCGAGTCACCCGTGGCAACGCGAGTCACCCCCTCGCCCACTTCGAGCACCTCACCGGCACACTCCAAACCCAATATGGGACTCGCGCCGGGTGGCGGGGGATAGGCACCCTGACGCTGCATCAGATCTGCACGATTAACCGCCGTAGCGTGCACCTTGATGCGAACCTCGCCGACACCCAGTTCGGGTTCCGGAACGTCCTGCCAGATCAGATTTTTGTCTTCAACAACGATTGCTTTCATCACCATGACATCCGCATCTTGACCCCCTGGTCATGTAGGTATTGCTTCAGCTCACTCACGGTGTAATCACCGTAGTGGACCATGGACGCAACCAGGGCTGCGTCTGCCTTGCCGGTGGTGAGCACATCGTAAAGGTGCTCCGGTTTACCGGCGCCGCCAGATGCGATGACTGGAATACGCACAGCTTCTGCGAGCATCGCGGTGAGCGTGAGTTCGTAACCCTCACGCGTGCCGTCTGCGTCGATGGAGTTGATGACGAGTTCACCTGCGCCAAGCTTTTCACCTTTGCGAGCCCAATCCAATGCATCGATACCCATAGGCGTGCGTCCGCCATTGATTACGATCTCATAACCAGAGGGAAACTCATCACATCGTTCCACTCGACGAATATCCATGGACAACACGATGTTCTGATCACCAATGGCTTCAGCACATTCGCTGATGAGTTCCGGACGTTGTACGGCGGCGGAATTGACATTGATCTTCTCCGCCCCGGCAAGCCGCAAGTCAGTGGCATCCGCAACCGAGCGAACGCCGCCTCCGACCGATAAGGGAATGAAGACCTGCTCGGCAACCTTCTCGACGACATCCAGCATGATGTTGCGTTTGTCGCTGGAGGCGGTGATGTCGTAGAACACGAGTTCGTCAAGACCATCCGCGTAATATTCACGTGCTTTTTCAACTGGATCGCCAATATCTTTGGTGTCTACAAATCTGACACTTTTAGCTAGCTTGCCATCGCGCACGTCCAGGCAGGCAATCAACCGCTTACTCAACATGTGCCGTCCCAGTCTTTGAATCTTGCAAGAAGTCGCAGGCCCACCCGGCCACTTTTTTCCGGGTGAAACTGGGTGGCAAAGTAGTTTTCTCGTCCCACGGCACTGGCGAACTCCGATTCGTAGTCGGTGACTGCGTAGACGTTTGCCCGATCCTCCGGCTGGGGGAAGTAACCGTGCACAAAATAAAACTCATCGCCCGCCTCGATGCCTTCCAGCAACGGATGGGGTTGCAGCACGCGCACCTCATTCCAACCCATGTGCGGTATCTTCAGCTCCGGATCATCGAAACTGAAACGGCGTACATTACCGGGAATGAGGCCTAGGGTACGTTGATCATTCTCTTCGGAATGATCCAGCGAAATCTGCAAGCCCAGACAGATTCCGAGTACCGGGCGACCCGCAGCGATCACCTCTTTCAAAGCAACATCCATCCCGGTCCCGCACAAGCTTCTCATTGCGCTTCCCGCAGCCCCTACGCCGGGAAAGATAACCCGCGCAGCGTGCCTGACGCGCTCGGGATCAGCGGTGATTTCCGCATCGAGTCCCACCTCGGTACAAGCACGCTGCACACTGCGCAGATTTCCTGCGTCGTAGTCGATGATGACCGTCAACGTATACTCATGACAACTTGAGGGAGCGCGGATACTATCCCATCATCTCAGAAGCGTACAGATCCGCTCTTTTGGCGCACCGCCCTGCACAGAATCACTAAGAAGGAGAAGCCGTGTCGCGCGGGATTCTACTGGTCAATCTCGGCACGCCAAAATCTCATGAAGTGGTGGACGTTCGCCGTTATCTGAGTCAGTTTCTCATGGATCCCTACGTGTTGGACGTGCCATGGATCCTGCGGCGGATCATCGTCTCCTGCTTCATTCTCCCATTTCGGCCCGCGCGGAGTGCAGCGGCCTACGCCAGTATCTGGGAACCTGAAGGCTCACCCCTACTCTTGCACAGTCGCGCTCTGGAAACTTCGTTCGCAAATCATTTTCCTTTTGCCTGCGCACTTGCGATGCGTTATGGCGAGCCCAGCATCGAAAACAAGCTCGAAGAGCTTCGTGATCAGGGTGTTCGAGACCTGCTCCTCGTACCGCTTTATCCTCAGCATGCGAATTCCACACGCACGACGTCCATCGAAGCGGTACAGAAATGGTTATCCACAAACAAGAACGAGACGGAGGACATGAGAGTTCGCGTGCTGGCGCCGTTCTTCGACCGGCCCGGGTACATCAATTCGTTAGCTGCCATTATCGAAGAAGGCCTGACCCACCAGTGGGATCATTTGTTATTGAGCTATCACGGATTGCCTGAACGACACATCACGCGCGCTGATCCAACCGGGAATCACTGTCTGCAATCCGACAACTGTTGCGCGAACCCGTCGCCAGCTCATGACACCTGCTATCGACACCAGAGCTATCGCACCGCGAAGTTGTTGGCCGAACGCCTGCAGATACCCGACCATCGCTATTCCGTGAGCTTTCAATCCAGACTCGGCCGATTGCCGTGGTTAACGCCGTACACCGACGAAGTGCTGCAGCAACTGCCAAGCCGAGGGGTCAAACACCTCGTCATCGCATGCCCCGCCTTCATCGCCGACAACCTGGAAACGTTGGAGGAAATCGGCATCCGCGGCAGAGCAACATTTCTCGCAGCGGGAGGAACCGAGCTTACGTTGATCCCCTGTCTCAACGACAACGCAAATTGGGTAAAGGCGCTCGCCCATTGGTGCCGGGAGTCTTTCGCGGAAGAATAAGTTTAATCAGATCTTCGCTGCCAACTCCGCCACAGCGCGGTAGAAGCTCTGGATCAACGGCTGTGAGAACATCGACTTGCGCGCGACGAAACGCACCGGTCGGTTAAGACCGACTCCGTTCAGGGGAATCAATTTACCTTCCGGGATACCCAAGGTAGCAGCAACTCCAGCGGGGATGAGACCATGACCAAAACCCGCCAATGCCATTTGCGCCACGGAGAAAAACGACTCCAACGATACTTCGCGCTTTAGATGCAATCGTTTGAGATCATCTTCGATCGAACGCCAGGCACCCGAACGCGATTCGATGGTGATTACAGCAAGCTCATCGCCAATCTTGTAGTCAATGTTCTCAAGTGCCGAAGGAACGATGACCAGTGGTTCGAGCCGTACAACCTCGCTTTGCAGGTCCATGTCCGCATCCGAAGAACCTGTACAGAGCCCAACCATGTACTCCCCCGACCGGATACGATCTAAAACCACCGGCGAGCGTTGCGCATGAAATATCAATTCCACCTCCGGCATTTGCTCTCGGACCTGAGCAAACAACCGTGGACCCCAACTGGCGAGTATCGCTTCGGATACGCCGAGGATGATCTGGCCCTTGCGCAAGGCGTTGTCTTCGAGAAACACGCCGCGCAACTCCGAGATCAATGGAGTGACCTTCTCCACCAGTCGGGTTCCGTGGTGAGTGAGCACCACACGCCGGCCATGGCGTTCGATGAGCGCTCGGTCGTAATATCGTTCCAAAGTCGCAATCCGCTTGCTCACCGCCGACTGAGAGATCTTCAGGACCGTGCCCGCCTCCATCATGGTACCGGTCTTGGACAAGGTCACGAGTGTTTCCAGATTTTCGATCATGAAATTCTTCTTTCCAAATTGGCGACGATCATATTCCTTATATTCGCTTTTTTCATGGATTGAAACAGGGCTCAATTCACTTGAAGCCGCGGATTTTCAGTAGAACCGTATGATTTTGAATCTCGTCATCCTGCTCAGCGTTCTCGCCACAAGCATCTTGTCAGGCATTCTCGGTATGGCGGGTGGGATGATTCTGATGGCCATTCTGGTCTCGACGGTTTCCGTCGCGGCAGCCATGATGATTCACGGGGTAGTACAGGCAACTGCCAACGGTTCTCGTGCCTGGTTTCTGCGCCGCCATATTCAGTGGCGCATCCTACCGGCCTACCTGCTCGGCTCAGGCGCAGTCCTGGGCCTGTTTAGCGCAATTACCCTAGCACCCAACTCCGCCGTCATCCTCATTCTAGTGGGCTCGTTCCCATGGCTTGCCCGAGCGAGCCCCTATGTCTCGGGACTCGACATCAAGCGTACGCCCACCGCATTTACCTGCGGGGGTGTGGTCACTGCAGCGCAACTTCTCGCAGGCGCTTCAGGACCGCTGCTGGACGTTTTTTATCTCAACACACCGCTGAATCGTTATCAGATCATCGCGAGCAAGGCGATCACCCAGACGATCGGACACCTGATCAAACTCGTCTACTACGGACTCATCATCGGCGTGAGCGAGTCGATACCGCCCTGGTTCTATGGCATTGCGATGTTAACTGCGGTTCTTGGAACCCGAATTGGCACCCGCTTACTGGGGAAATTCAACGATGAATCGTTTAAGGCCGTGAGCGGTTGGGTGATCCTTGCGATAGCTTCAGCCTGTATCGCCAAAGGCGTGTTGGACCTCGCGCTATCAGCTAGTTGAGGGTTTGACTACAAACAATAGATCCCCTGTATTCACCTGCTGACCATTGCTCATGTTGATACGAGTGACCTCAAACTCAGTCGACCCATCGTAAAGCTCTGCATCGACGTTGAAATCGGCCAACGTCAACGGGGTGAATATCTTCATCGCCTCCAGTTGGCACAACGTATTACCGACGGAAATCTTGTCACCTACTGACACGAATTGCGGCTCGCTGGGTGTAGGCGTTATGTAGAAAATTGCGGTGGTTGGTGATAACACCTTGAGCTCATCGCTGTCTTCGATCTTGATAGCCGCCAGATCGATACCCGCTAGCTGTTCGCCCGCTGCGCGCTCTATCTCGTCGATGAGGCTTTTTGCATCGGTTCTCTGCAAAAATTCCGGTAGATAGTTCGTGTCAAAAGTGCCTTCGATGTAGACCTCGTCCTGCAATACCCGTTTCAACAGCGGAATGTTGGTACAGATTCCGGTTACCGTCACGCGTTCGAGGTAGGCGAGTAATTTGTTGATTGCCCGACGTCGGCCCTTGGCGTGTACGATCACCTGAGCCAGCATGCTGTCGTAGTACGGTGACACCAACTTACCGGAACTTGCTGCCTCGATGACCTCCACACCATCCTCCTGGGGAAATTCGAAGGTAACGATTTGCCCGGGATGCGGCCGGAACACCAACTCACCGTTCGCTGCCAACTGGACTCTTTCAGCCGTCACTCTTGCTTCAATCGAATACCCGTCGTTTGTCGGCGTGAGGTCCGCGATGGACTCTCCCGACGCAATTCGAAATTGCTGAGTCACGATGTCGATTCCCGATACCCACTCGGTTACCGGATGCTCAACCTGCAGCCGGGTATTCATTTCCATGAAGTAGATTGCATTCGAGTCGAGATCGTAGATAAACTCCACCGTTCCGGCGCCAACATAACCCACCTCATCGGCAATAGCAGCCGGATGGGTAAGCACCGCTTTTTGCAGATGCTCGGGCAACATAGTTGAGCCGGATTCCTCAAACACTTTCTGCTTGTCACGTTGCACGCTGCAATCCCGCAAACCCAATATTTTGGTATTGCCATGCGTGTCGCGTAGAAGCTGCACCTCGATGTGGCGTAACGAGGTAATGTACTTCTCTAAGTACACGTCTCCGTTGCCGAATGCACTGCGAGCTTCGGCTCGCACCCGATGGAACTGCTCGTGAAAATCGCTCGCAGTTTCCACCACTTGAATACCTTTGCCGCCACCCCCGTGCACCGCCTTGATAAGCACTGGATAACCGATATCTTCAGCGACCTCGGCGGCTCGCTCTGCGTTTGTCAAAATGCCATGACTACCTGGTACAACAGGCACGCCGAGGCGTAGAGCTGTATTGATAGCGTTGGACTTGTTACCCATCGTATCCATGCTGGAAACCGGAGGGCCGATGAAGTTGATACCATGGCTGCGGCAAAGCTCGGCAAACTGAGCGTTCTCCGAGAGAAAGCCAATTCCAGGGTGCAACGCATCCACACCTTCATGTTCGGCCACGCTCAATACACTCATGGCATTCAGATAACTTTCGTCTGGTGTGTTACCACCGATACACACGACACTGTCGCGTTCCCACAACATATCCACTGCGGCGGATTCCATGTCGGGATCCGACTGAACAAGTACCACCTCAATGTTGTTCTTTTGCGCGACGCGGATGAGTTTTGCAGCGGTGCAGCCGCGTGCATGAATCAAAACTCGACGGACGGGTTTGATCAGATCGTCGTCTGTGTACTTCCGCCGATGCGCGACGACAACTGGCCGCTGTTGGCTCAGCACGCCCGACATCACTCGCAGTACGACGTCCGTTACCGATTCCTGCGGAAGTGGAATCTCGGGGTCAATACGCCTGAGTTCGTCATCGAGTTCACTATGGAACGGATGTTTGACCAACCCCTGCATCGCGCCGGGGACCTGAGACAGGTAGTTGGAGAGTATGCCGTTCAACGAAAGGTTGGAAGGCACGAGGATCTGGCCTGCAAACGGCATACTGGTTCCCGAGAAGTAGTATGTCTGCACCAGAGGGTGGGTGACGAAACTTGCTTGCGCGCCGCCCACACAATCTCCATAACCGAACACGATCACCGGCAAATCGTGATCTCGCACGAAGCGCGTGATGCGATCGTTGACAGCTGCCATGGAAAAGAGCGCACCTGCACCTTCTTTTGTTTGCATGCCTCCAGATGAAATAAAGCAGATCACAGGTAGATGCTGCTCGGCACACTCCACCAGCAGCTTGCAGAATTTCTCTGCGCTCGCCATGTCGAACGAGCCCGCCTGGAAAGCGACGTTCGACAGAACAATACCAACAGGTAAGCCCCCGCTATCATCCTTGAACTTGCCTATTCCAGTAACGATCCCGCAAGGAGGTATGTCTTTGGCTAGCGCACTTTCTATCGACAAACGAAAACCCGGGAAATCGCACGGGTCGGAACTCAGCAAATCGCCGAACCGCTCTGCAAATTCAGTGAAATAGGTTTCGACGATAACTTCATAGCCAATACTGTTGCGATTTCTAAACTGACGGAGAACGTTCTGAATCAGAAGATCCCGATAGGCGATGTTCAGGCGGTTCCAGAAATCCTTGCGACGCCCGATATTTTTGGGCGAGATACGTCCGTTGTAAGCCCTACCTTCTCGCTCGGACAACACAAACGAGAGCAGCAGGTTCTCAAACAAGTGTGTGACCACCACAAACAACGTGTCCGAAAGATGAGTGAAACTGGTTTTCTTCCATTCCTCGACTGCCCTGAAAAACTCGTTGCCCTTCGGCCTCCTGATGACGCGCAAGTACCAATCGATGAACTGCTCGCGCAAGTCGAGTGCGGCATCCTTCTCAGTACGATCGTCACCGAGCGCACCAAGAGTGATCCCCTTGGCGGCAAATTCGAGCGGTGCGTCGATCAACTGACGGAGCGTATTCTTGGAGAGCGACTGGCCCGACTGCGCCTCTTCAGCAATCGTATCCAGGTTGACGAGGATCTGATCGTAAACAGAATCGAAAAGCAGCAGATTTTCACATTCAGCAATGAAGTCACGGCGCAGGTCATCGCCAATGAGAACGTCCAGTACCGTCATGTCGCTGATTGGCACAGGTGAGCCACCGATATCGGCCGAATTGATGAAATCACCAAAACGATCCACGAGAATGGCGCGATTGACGGCAACATCCGATGCGCCACCGTTACTGAGTGCCTTAAACCGCCCTTCCTGATCCTCGACAAACTCAGCCAACGATCTACCGGTAATCACGAGATTCAGATCTGCAGTGAGCTGGTTGCTCAGAAAGACATCGGACTTTTCCTCGACACCACTTTCCCGCAGCAACTTTTTCCCTTCGTGAGAAAAACAGTCGCGCATTACGCCGAGCAGAGTTGCGTCCGCTCTCAGGGCCTGGACAAGACTCCGCGAATTGCTGAGATCCACAACCCGCAGTATCTGGCGGATGTCCTGATGGTGATTGAGAAACTCTTTGAGCGCACGCAGATTTCCGACCGCATCCGACTTCCAACGATTGAAGAGGAAAACGCCAACACTGGAGATGAGATTAGAGCGCGCTTCTTCATAGTTCTTTTTCGGTTCGCCAAACAGTAACTGTGCAATCCGACCACGTTCGTCGTGCACGGCCTGCTTTTTCTCATTGTAGTTTCGCCAGGCTCGCGACAGCACATCGTCGTAAACTACCTTATCGGGATCCTGCAACCATTTGAGAAACGTCTGGCGCCGTTCCAGTTCGGCGCGTTTGTCGAGTTCTCCTGTGGGGATTTCCTGGTTAGATAGACGTCCATATTGCTGCTTGCTGGTGGCTTTTATCCGCTGCCGCACCTTCAGATAGCGGAGGTAACGATAAGCTACACCGAAAACGTTGAGATACTCCGTTGGATTCTTTGTCAGCTTCAGAGACGCACCGGCTTGCATGCGTTTGAGTTGCTCTGACGGACTCAGGAAACGTAACAGACTCTGACGGTAGTGATCGAATATGTAAGGATTTTCAGCGACGAATTCCTTGACACGTTCTTCGATACGCTGCACCGCACTGACAATTGCAACGCGTAAGTTTTCAAGCTTCTCGTCCGATTCCCCGGGCGCGTAATCAATCACGCCGTCGATGTTGCCTTGTGCGTACAACTCGTACGCTGACAAGCCGACATACTTGGCACATTCCTGCCAGGAGAGATTCAGCCTGCGCGCAATGCTGGCAAGCCCCTTAGGTTGAATCGTGCTGAACACACCATCGCGAACCGAGAGAATCATGTTGCTTGCCGCAAGGGGAATCGCACCCCCGGAGTATCCCAGCCCGAAGATTACGCCGACGTTGGGCACATCGACGTTACTCATTTCCGCAATGAGCCGCGATATGCTGTGGGCTTGGTTTTCCCGGTTGGCCTGCTCTTCTGCATCAGCACCGGGGGTATCCATCAATGTGACGATGGGCAAGGAGCGTTTGGCATACTCTTGCAACCGATCGGCTGCCCGCAGATGATGTTCAGGCATCCACATGCCGTTTTTTGAAGAACGATCGTGTGCGATGAAGCCAACCGCTCTCGTTTCACCGCTAAAATCCATCTCTACAATTGCGGCGTAAAACGGCCCTGCGGAAATTTCCTCCACCACCCGACCTAGTTGGGCGATAACTCCGGGAGCTGCCGGGCGACCTGGGTCTTCGGCTCGCGCCACAACCTGCTCGATATAAGAATCTATGTCCAGATTGCTGAGGTGTTCACACTGGCGAGCGATCTCCAGGTTCGACATGAGGCCAGGAAGCAGTTCTTCGCTTTCGGTGCTGGGGAAAAGGGAGAAGTCTTGAGCTAAGCTCTCTGCGATGAGATACAGCCTATCTCCTTCAAGGAGCGTTTTATCCACGGCTGAAACAACTAGGTGTAGAATTCGGCGGTACTGTAATCACTTGCCTCTGGATAATCAAACCTGCTCGCTAAGTTGAAGATTTCATTGAAGAAAATACTCATCCGCGCTTTGCGGTAACCTGAAACTCGGGACACATTCACTATCATGACTAGTTTGAACTGCGCCCTGCTTACCGTATCAGACACTCGCACAGCGGCCGATGACACCTCTGGCGACCTGCTCGCAGGATTTATTCGTGAAGATGGACATACACTCAACGCCAGGGCAATCGTGGTAGATGACATATATCAGATACGAGCGCAGATTTCCCAATGGATCGCTGATCCCGACATCGCAGTCATCGTCACCACGGGAGGCACCGGCTTTACCGGACGCGATAGTACACCCGAGGCGCTTCTCCCGCTGTTCGATAAAACCATCGACGGCTTCGGCGAGCTTTTTCGGCAAATCTCCTACACGGAGATCAACTCTTCGACCATTCAATCCCGCGCCGTAGGCGGCATCGCAAACGCAACGCTGATATTCGCCCTGCCAGGGTCTGGCAACGCCGTGCGCACGGGTTGGGAGAAAATCCTGCACAACCAGTTGGATATAAACTTCAAGCCCTGCAACTTCGTGGAGTTATTACCCCGCTTCAGGGAGGTATGACTTCAAACAAGAGTAGTTCGCATCCCTTTACGGACCGACTCGACAAACTTAACCGTGCATCACCTATTCGGATAGAATGCGGCGCTTTTAACAAAGGACGCTTATGACCAATGAAGTGTTTATTCTGGATCTCAAACGCGGGGTGGCCGCTTTGTGCATCGGCGGTGGAGAGGCGACGGCCGTAGCGCTTACCCGGGGGTGAGCTACCTGGCATTAATTTGGTTCAGTGCCTACAATCTTCGCGCATTTCAGGTGAGGTAAACGAGTTACTGTGTCCAGGCTTCCGGTGATCGTGGGCTTCGGCGGGATCAATCCTGCCGGGCGGGTTTCATTCCACCACGCTTATCGACGTTTGGTCGTCGAGGCGCTATCGGAAGCAGATAAAACCCAGACCTATCGAAGCCTGGCGAGCCTGATGAACCTCACTCGCGACCCAAACGACGCTACTACGCGCCGCTACATCGATACCCATACCCTCATTCGCAAGATCGAATCCTACGACACCAACAAGGTGCTATGGCAGCGTTCCGCAAAACTTGCCGC
>SMUY01179486.1_pt1 | contig 18103 bp, 14 predicted proteins | sample 2456441 | NCBI WGS metagenome assembly SMUY01 (sample SAMN11095931, study PRJNA526329) | marine sediment metagenome | biome: Marine sediment; feature: Surficial sediment; material: Deep marine sediment; isolation source: Hadal surficial sediment | place: Pacific Ocean | collected 2014-11 | depth...
ACCAACTATCGGATCAGTGACCTGGAGCTCGCCTCGCGTCTGTCCTTCTTTCTGTGGAGCAGTATTCCCGACGACGAGCTCCTCGACCTGGCCGGACGCGGCACCCTCCACCAGCCCGAGGAACTCGAGCGGCAGGTGCGGCGGATGCTGGGAGACCCGCGGTCGCACGCGATCGTGGACAACTTCGTGGGGCAATGGCTGCTCTTGCGCAACATATCGGCCCTGGGCCCCGACCCGTACAAGGATCCCGACTTCGACGAGAGCTTGCGGTGGGCTTTGCGCCGGGAAACCGAGCTGTTTTTCGAGGCCGTCATGCGCGAAGACCGCAGCGTGGTCGATCTGCTGAGCGCGGACTATACGTTCCTCAATGCACGGCTGGCCAGGCACTATGGCATCCCGTTCGTGCATGGCGACCACTTCCGGCGCGTCACGCTGCCAGAGGGGAGCGTGCGGGGCGGGCTGCTGGGCCAGGGGAGCATCCTGTCGGTCACCTCGCAACCGAATCGGACGTCCCCTGTCGTGCGTGGCAAGTGGATCCTCGAGAACATTCTCGGGGTGTCGCCACCGGCGCCGCCGCCCGACGTGCCAGAGCTCGACGAGCAGGAGCACGTGGCCACGGCGGTCACCATGCGCGCACGGATGGCCACCCACCGCGCCAATCCGGCCTGTGCCAGCTGTCACCGGATGATGGATCCGATCGGGCTGGCGCTCGAAAACTTCGACCAGGCGGGCCGGTGGCGGGTCGTCGAGGAATCGTTCGACAGTCGGTCGGCGTCGTTCGTGCCGATTGACGCGTCGGGGGTGCTGCCCGACGGCACCACCTTCGAGGGCATTACCGGGCTCCGGAGCGTGTTGGTCAGCCGTGCCGATCGCTTTGTCGCCACGATGACGGAAAAGCTGCTCACGTATGCCTTGGGGCGGGGGCTCGAGTTCTACGACATGCCGGCCGTGCGCGCGATCGCCCGCGAGGCGGCCCGCGACGACCACCGCTTTTCGTCGCTCATACTGGGCGTCGTCAACAGCATGCCGTTCCAGATGAGGAGGTCAGAGTCATGATCATCACCAAGATGGCCCTGCCGCGGCGGACGTTCCTGCGCGGCATCGGAGCCACACTGGCCTTGCCTCTTCTGGACGCGATGGTCCCGGCCATGTCGGCCATGTCCCGCACCGCCGCCAATCCCGTGCATCGGCTCGGCTTTCTCTACCTGCCCAACGGGGTGGCGATGAACCACACGGGTATCAACTACTGGAAACCGGTGGGCGAGGGAGGAGACTTCGTACTCTCGCCGATTCTGACGCCGCTCGCACCCTATCGGGATCAGATGGTCGTCATCAGCGGACTCAGCCACGGACAGGCCGAGTCGCTGGGAGACGGCAACGGGGACCACACGCGCAGCACCGCGACATGGCTGAACGGCGTGCACCCGAACTTCACGCAGGGTGCCGAGGTGCGGGCGGGGGTCACGGCCGACCAGGTCGCCGCGGCCGAGTTCGGGAACGAGACGCCCCTGCCGTCGCTCGAGCTCGCCGTCGACCTCAACTTCCTGGTGGGCAACTGCGACAACGGCTACAGCTGCACCTATCTCAACACCCTGTCGTGGCGGACGGCCACGACACCGCTGCCGACGGAGAACAATCCACGCGCGGTGTTCGAACGGTTGTTCGGCGACGGGGGCACACCGGCCCAGCGGGTCGCGCAAGTACGGAAGGACCGCAGCATTCTCGACGCGGTGGCAGCGGACATGCGGCGTCTGTATCGGCGGGTCGGGTCGAGCGACCGCGCCCGAGCCGACGAATACTTCGACGCGGTGCGCGAAGTCGAGCGGCGCTTGCAGAAGGCGGAGGAGGCCCCGGTCGAGAGTGATGCGGGGTCGGGGTTGGAACGTCCTCCGGTCGGTATCCCGGACAACTTCGGGGATCATGTCCGGTTGATGTTCGACCTGCAGTGGCTGGCCTTTCAGGCGGACATCACCCGGGTCTTCACCTTCATGTATGGCCGCGAAGTCGGCAGTCGCACCTACCCGGAAATCGGTCTGACCGGTGGGCATCACGCCATGTCGCACCACGGGGACCGACCGGAGAATCTCGAGCGCTACGCGAAGCTGAACACGTATCAGATGGATCTGTTCAGGTATTTCGTGGACAAGCTGGCCGCGACGCCGGACGGCGACGGGAGCCTGCTCGATCATTCGCTGCTGCTCTACGGCGGCGGCATGAGCAATCCGAATATCCATTCACACAATGACCTCCCGCTCGTGCTCGTGGGGGGGGCGTCGGGCAACCTCGAGGGAGGACGTCACCTGGCCAGCCCGCTCGAGACCAAGACGCCGATGACGAACCTGCTGGTGAGCATGCTGGACAAGTCCGGGGTGCATATCGATCGTCTGGGCGACAGCACGGGACGGGTCGATCTGGGCACACCGCCCGAACCGCTGACCGGCGTGTGACTGGCCGGTTGAGATGACTCAGAAGACTGGATCGAAGCTCGTTCCTCTCGATACTTGTGGGGCAAGGCTTCAGCCTTGCCTCGCGGGCCTGAAGGCCTGCGCCACTGAGTCAACCCAAGCGCCCTCCGCGTCTCCATGCTGGGTCGTGCCGCTGCTAGCGGTCTGTCTAGCGGGGCTCGGGTGTGCGGCCATCAACGGGGCAATGCTGCCGCCTTGCCACGCAGGCCTGAAGGCCTGCGCCACAGAAGCTACCCAAGCGAGCGTCCGTCCAGGCCTGTCGACCGCTAGGATGGCGGCCTTGCCGGCTTCCGGCCAGACTCTAGTCGCCGTCGTCGAGGCGCGGCCGACCCAACCGGCACCGGGGACCGACACTGCGGGCCGCAGCCTGATCGAGGCAGTGCAAGCGGGGAACACGGCGGCGGTACGCGCGCTCCTGCGGCAAGGGACCGATGCCGACGCCCAGGCGGTCGACGGCACCACGGCGCTCCACTGGGCCGCGCACCGCGACGATCTGGACGCGACCGACCTGCTGATTCGCGCCGGCGCCAACGTGGAGGCGACGAATCGGTATGGTGTCGCGCCGCTCGCGCTGGCGTGCCTCAACGGCAACGCGGCGATGATCGAGACCTTGTTGAACGCCGGTGCGGACCCCAACGCGACGCAGCCGGGCGGAGAGACGGCGCTGATGACCGCGTCGCGCACGGGGCGGGTGGCGGCGGTGCAGGTGCTGCTGGACCGCGGCGCGGACCCGAACGCGAGGGAACGCTCGAAGGGGCAGACGGCACTGATGTGGGCCGCGGCCGAGAACAACGCCGAGGTCCTGCGCGCGCTGGTCGCGGCCGGCGCCGATCTTCACGCTCGCTCGAACACGAGTCTCGACCTGACACCCAACGAACCGGGAGACAAGGGGTTCACCGCGCTGCTGTTCGCGGCCCGCGCGGGACGGATCGAGGCCGTCAGCGCTCTGCTCGAGGCAGGGGGCGACGTGAACGACACGCTGTCAGACGGGACGAGCGCGCTGGTCCTGGCGACGCTGAGTGCGCAGTACGACATGGGCGTCTTCCTGCTCGAACAGGGTGCCGACCCGAACGCGGCGGAGCAGGGCTGGACGGCGTTGCATCAGGTGGCATGGACCCGCCGGCCCAGTCGCGGACCCACCACCGTTGGCCCGGTGGCGCGCGGCGCCGTCGACAGCCTGACCCTCGCAGCGGCGTTGGTAGCGCATGGCGCCGACCCGAACTCGCGAATCACGAAGGAGGCGATCGAGATCTACGTCGGCCGGAACCGGATGAACCGGCTCGGCGCGACCCCGTTCTTCATGGCGGCCAGCCGGGTTGACGTTGCATACATGCGGCTGCTCGCCCGCAGTGGCGCAGACCCGTTTCTGCCGAATGACGACGGGACCACGCCGCTGATGGCGGCTGCGGGTGTCGGACTGTGGTTTCCCGGCGAGAGTCCGGGCACACCGGAGGAGGCGGCGGCGGCGGTCGAGTTCTGTTTGGAGTTGGGTGGTGACGCGACGACGGTCGACGCCAACGGCGACACCGCGCTGCACGGCGCGGCCTACTGGGACTCGCCTCGAGCCCTGGAGTTGCTGGTTGCCGCCGGCGCCCGGCTCGACGTCGAGAACGACAAGGGATGGACCCCGCTCCGGATCGCCGATGGCGTGGCCATCACTGCCAGTATCCATATCTCGGCGGACGCCGCGGACACGCTGCGCCGGATGAGGAAAGAGCGTGGGCTGCCGGTTCCCGAACCGACCCTCGGGGTCGCGAAGTAGCGTGCTCCGAGACAGCGACTAGGGGTGACGTGACAGCATGACGGTCGCGCGCGGCGGCGTCCGGTCTCTCGGCCAGCCAGGAGGGGGTTCGATGACACGGCTCACGTCTATGTCAATCGCGGGGTGTGTGGTGGTCCTGGCGGCCTCAGGACTGCTGCACGGGCGTGTCGGCGCGCAGCAGCCACCCGCCGCCGGCCGCCGCGCACCGTCGACCTCGCAGGAGCCGCGCGCGTTCCTCGACCGGTACTGCGTCACCTGTCACAACGAGGGGTTGGCCGCGCGGGGCACCGTGCCGGTGGCGTTCGAGGATCTCGACACCGCGGACGTCGGCACCCACGCCGAGGTCTGGGAACAGATGGTGCGGAAGCTGCGTCTCGGCATGATGCCGCCGGTCGGCCGGCCACGGCCCGACCAGGAGACAGCGGACGGCTTCCTCACCTGGTTGGAGACCGCGCTCGACCGTGCGGCGGCGGCCTCCCCGAATCCGGGCCGTCCGGCGGTGCGCCGGTTGACCGGGCCCGAGTACAGCAACGCCATCAAGAGCTTGCTGGCGGTCGAGATCGACCAGCGCTGGCTGCTGTTTCCTGCCGACAATGTGGACGAGCAGGGCTTTGGGACCAATGGCGACGTGCTGTCGATCTCGCCGGCGCTGTTCGAGCGGTATCTCTCGGCGGCAAATCGGATCAGTCGTCTGGCCGTGGGCGATCCGACCGTCGGGCCGGGCTTCGCCGCGGCGACCTACGAGACGCCCAGGCTGCTGTATCAGGATGACCGCCTGAGCGACGACCTCCCGTTCGGGTCGCGCGGGGGCATGGCCATCCGTCACTATTTCCCGGTCGACGGGGAGTACGAGCTCACGATCCGGCTCCGCCGGATGATCTACGACTACATCGTCGGGATGCGCACGGCACAGCAGCTCGACGTGCGCCTCGATGGCACGCTCCTCGAGAGTTTCACGGTCGGTGACGCCGAGCGGTCCGGGTATCCGTCAGCCTACAGTTTCTTCGGCACGATCCGGGGCGACCCCGAGTGGGAGGAGTATGTCTCCAGGGGTGCGGACGCGCATCTGACCCTGCGTTTCCCGGCGAAGGCAGGACTGCATGTGGTGGGGGTCTCGTTTGTCGATAGCCACACCGAGACGACCGGGATTCTGGAGCGTCGGTTGTCCGGCTTTTCCCTCAGCGGTCTGGGCTTCTATCACGGGAACGCCGCGATCGCGCGGGTGGATATCATCGGTCCCCACAGCGTCACCGGTCCGGGCGACACACCGAGCCGCCGGCGGGTCTTCACGTGTCGGCCAGCGACGCGGACGGACGAGGAGCCCTGCGCGAGGCAGATCCTGTCTGCGCTCGCCCGGCGCGCGTATCGCCGGCCGTCGACCGATGACGACGTCGAGACGTTGATGCGCTTCTACGACACCGGCCGGAGCCAGCGGGGTTTCGAAGGCGGGATCCAGAAGGCGATCGAACGGCTGCTGGTCGGGCCGGAGTTTCTGTTCCGTATCGAACGCGACCCCGTGGACGTCGCGGTGGGAACAGCCTATCGCCTCAGCGACCTGGAGCTGGCCACCCGGTTGTCGCTGTTCCTCTGGAGCGACATTCCGGACGACGAGTTGCTGACCTTGGGCGAGGAGGGACGGCTGAGCGACCCGGTGGTGCTCGAGGGGCAAGTGCGTCGTCTGCTGGCCGACGCGCGCTCGACGGCGCTGGTCGACAATTTCGCGAGCCAGTGGCTGCAGCTCAATCGCCTGGAGGGCGTGACGCCGGATGGGGACGTGTTTTTCGAGTTCGACGAAAACCTCCGGGCCGATATGATGCGGGAGACGACCCTGTTTCTGGAGAGCCAGTTGCGCGAAGACCATAGCCTGATGGACCTCCTGACGGCGGACTACACGTTCGTGAACGAGCGTCTGGCGGGCCACTATGGCATACGGGGTATCTACGGCGAACGGTTCCGGCGCGTGACGCTCGACGGCGACCGCGGCGGCTTGCTCGGACATGCGAGCCTGCTGACGGTCACCGCCTATCCGACGCGGACCTCGCCCGTGCTCCGGGGCAAGTGGTTGCTCGACAACATCCTCGGCATGCCGCCGCCGCCGCCGCCGGCCGAGGTCCCGGCCCTGACGGAGAACCGGGGCGGTGCTGAGATACGGTCGCTGAGAGACCGCATGGAACAACACCGGCGAAATCCGGCGTGCGCCGTGTGTCACCGGATCATGGACCCCCCCGGTTTCGCGCTCGAGAACTTCGACGCGATCGGGAGGTGGCGAGCCTCCGACACGGCCGGCATCCCAGTCGATGCGTCAGGTGTGCTCGGTGACGGGACCGTCGTGGACGGTCCCGCGTCGTTGCGGGAGGCGTTGCGCAACTACGAAGAGAGCTATGTGAGGACCGTCACCGAGAAGCTGTTGACCTACGCACTTGGCCGTCGCATCGGATACCTCGATCAGCCGGCGATCCGCGCGATCACAGCGGCGGCGGCCTCCGACGACCACCGCTGGTCATCGATCATCCTCGAAATTGTCAAGAGCATCCCGTTTCAGATGCGGAGATCCGAATCATGATGATCACCAAGAAGGCGATTCCTCGGCGGACGGCGCTGCGAGGCATCGGCGCGACCCTCGCCTTGCCGTTGCTCGACGGCATGGTGCCGGCGCTCAGTGCGCTCAGCACGACAGCGGCGAAGCCGGTCGTGCGTTTTGGCGCGGTCTACGTGCCGAACGGGATGGTGATGCAGAACTGGACGCCGGCGGCCGACGGGACCGCGTTCGAGCTCACGCCCACGTTGCAGCCGCTGGCGCCGTTTCGAGACCAGCTGCTGGTGCTGTCTGGGCTCAACAGCACGCCGCCCGGTGGGGTGCGTGGCGGGGTGCATTCACGTGCCGCAACGCGGTTCCTGACGGACGAACAGCCGAGAGACCCGAAGCAGTGGGCACGGCGGGAGCCGATCTCGATGGACCAGATCGCGGCCAGGGAGCTGGGGAAGCACACGCAGCTGGCGTCGCTCGAGCTGGGCCTGGAAGGCGCCAATTTCGCCGGCTCGTGCGACAGCGGTGGCTTCAGCTGTGCCTTCTCGTACACCATCTCCTGGCGGAACGCCTCGACGCCGTTGCCGATGGAGCACAATCCGCGGGCGGTCTTCGAACGGCTGTTCGGCGATAGTGAGAACACGGACCCTGCGGCGCAGCGCGCCCGCCTGCGGGAACAGCGCAGCATTCTCGACTCGGTGAGCGAGGATGTGGAGCGGCTGCGACGCAGTCTCGGGCCGAGTGACCGCGTCAAGGTCGGCGCGTATCTCGATGCGGTGCGTGATGTCGAGCGACGCATCCAGAGGGCGGAGGCGCAGGGTGACCAGGAAGTGCCGCTGATGGAGCGTCCGCTGGGCGTGCCGGCGGATTTCGTCGACCATGCGACGCTGATGTACGACCTGTGGCTGCTGGCGTTTCAGATCGACCGCACGCGCATCGTGACCTTCATGAAGGGCCATGAATTGAGCGGTCGCACCTATCCGGAGATCGGAGTGCCCGACGCGCATCACCCGCTGTCGCACCATCAGGGAGTGCCGGCCGCACTGGAGAAGCTGACGAAGCTCAACACGCATCACGTGTCGCTCTTCGCGTCGTTCCTCGAAAAGCTGCGGGCGACGCCGGATGGTGACGGTTCGTTGCTCGACCACACCGTGATCGTCTACGGCGCCGGCATGAGCGACAGCAACGCGCATTCGCCCTACAATCTGCCGATCCTGTTGCTGGGTGGCGGGGCCGGCCAGCTCGAGGGCGGGCGGCATCTCGTGTATCCGTCTGGCACGCCGCTGGCGAACCTGCATGTCTCGCTGCTCGACAAGCTGGGTGTGCCCATTGAGGGTATGGGCGACAGTAGCGGACCGTTGCCGCACCTCTTCACGAAGAACGCCCAGCGGCTGTCCGGTGTCTGAATCGCGGTCGCCAGGCCGCTGATGCGATGAGGGAGCAAGGCCCTTTAGGGCCGTAGTCGGAGGTTATGAAGCAGATGCACACGCACAGGACGAGCGGGGCTCCGTCATGGGGCTGGTGGGCCCTGGCGACCGCCAGCCTCGTGGTCTCGGCCGGGAGCGGCGTACGGGCACAGGGTGATGACCTGCGGCTGCTGGAGGCGGTCAAGGGGCAGGACACCGAGGCCGTGGGCGAGCTGTTGGCTCGACAGGCCGACGTCAATGCCACGCAGCCGGACGGCGCGACCGCACTGCACTGGGCGGTGTATCGAGATGATCTGGAGATGGCGGGCCGGTTGCTCGACGCCGGCGCCAACGCCGGCGCCGAGAACGACTATGGTGTCACGCCGCTCTCGCTGGCCTGCACGAACGCGAATGCGGCGATGGTGGAGGCGCTGCTGGCGTCGGGCGCCGATGCGAACGCCGCGGTCTCGTCGGGCGAGACCGTGCTGATGACCTGTGCGCGCACCGGCAGCGTGGACGCCGTGAACGCGCTCGTCGCCCACGGCGCCGACGTGAACGCCCGGGAGGCAGCGGAGAACCAGACGGCGTTGATGTGGGCGGTGGCGCAGGGTCATCCGGAGGTCGTGCGGGCATTGGTCGAGCACGGCGCCGAGGTCGACGCGCGGTCGCGCGTGTCGCGCCATGTCATCAGCCGGCGGCTGCAGTCGGAGCTCAAGTACGGCGAGCTCGGCAGACGCTACGGCACCGACGCCGAAGAGACGGACATCGGTGGGTTCACGCCGCTGCTGTTCGCGGCCCGGCACGGCGACATCGAATCGGCGCGTCGGCTGCTGGCCGCCGGCGCCGCCGTCAACGACGTCGCCCCCGACGGTGCCAGCGTGCTGGTCGTCGCTACGTTCAGCGGGCATGGGGCGCTCGCACGCTTTCTTCTGGACCAGGGTGCCAACCCGAATGCCGCCGCGGCGGGCTATGCGGCGCTGCATGCCGCGGTGCTGACGGGGGATCTGGAGGTCGTCGCGGCGCTGCTGGCCCACGGCGCTCGTCCGGATGCGCAGGTGACACAGGCGACCCGCGTCAGCCGTAACGGGCAGGTGCTGATGCTCAACGAGCTGCTGCTCGGGGCCACGCCGTTTGCCCTGGCGGCGAAGTTCACCGACGTCGAGATCATGCGTGTGTTGGCCGAGGCCGGTGCCGACCCGCGGCTTCCGCTCAAGAACGGGTGGACCCCGTTGATGCTGGCGTCGGGCGCCGGCTGGCGCTACGGGGTGTGGGACCGGCGGGACCGGGTCCTGCCTCACATGCTTGCGACGCAGGCCGAGCTCGTGGACGAACGCGGCACGTTGGCCACGGTCCGGTTGGCGGTGGAGTTGGGTGCCGATGTCAACGCGGTCGATGAGGACGGCAACACGGCGCTGCACTATGTCGTCGACAAGGAGTTCGACCGGGTCGTGACATTCCTGGCGGAGCGTGGCGCGAATCTGAACGCGACGAATAGGCGGGGCCAGACACCGTTCGCGATGGTGTCACGTCGCCGGGGCGGCTCGGACGCGGCGCAGGCTACAGCGGCGCTGCTGCGAGAGCTGGGAGCGGAGGCCGAAGGGACCGGGGTTGCGAGAAGGGTTCCACGGTGAACACCTCAATGTTGCCGCCTCGTTGGTTCCCCGCCGTTTTCGCAGTGAGCTGGAGGGCGTCCAATGCCGTCGAAAGACCCGACATCCAAGCCCCGGCGTAGCCGCCGTGGCTTTCTGAAGGTTGCCACCCTCGGTTCGGCGGCGGCCGTACTGCGGCCATCGACGCTGGTCGGGCAAGAGCGGTCCCTGGGCGAGGGTGTCGCTGCCTATGGCGAACGGTCCCCGTTCGTAGCGGCGATGCGTCGGGTGCGCGAGTCGCGCTGGGACCAGGCGGCCGGGAGCCAGACGCCGCTCCAGGACCTGCGGGGCAGCATCACGCCATCGGCGTTGCATTTCGAACGCCACCACGCCGGGATTCCCGAGATCGATCCGACGCAGCATCGGTTGCTGATCGATGGCCTGGTGAACCGCCCGCTGGTCTTCACGATGGCCGAGATCGAGCGGTTGCCGGCGGTGTCCCGTATCTACTTTCTCGAGTGCTCCGGCAACAGCCGGGTGAAATGGTCCCCTGCGCAACCGGACACCGATGCCCAGGCCGCGTTCGGGATGACCAGCTGCAGCGAGTGGACCGGGGTGCCGTTGTCGGTCCTGCTGCGGGAGGCGGGCGTCCGCGCCGAGGCCCGCTGGCTGGTGGCCGAGGGCGCCGACGCCTGCCGCATGACCCGGAGCGTGCCGCTCGAGAAGGCGCTGGACGACACGCTGGTCGCGTATGGGCAGAACGGCGAAGCGCTCCGTCCCGCCCAGGGGTACCCGCTGCGGCTGCTCATACCGGGGTGGGAGGGCAACATCAGCATCAAGTGGTTGCGACGTCTGCAACTTGTGGATCGGCCCTACATGACTCGCGAGGAAACCTCGAAATATACGGACCTGATGCCGAACGGCGAGGCACGCCAGTTCACGTTCACGATGGACGCCAAGTCCGTCATCACGCGTCCGTCGGGCGGTCAGCGGATCGGCGCGCCGGGGTTCTATCAGATCTCGGGGTTGGCGTGGTCGGGGCGCGGGCGCGTGCGGCGTGTCGAGGTCTCCACCGATGGCGGCAGATCGTGGGTCGAGGCCCAGTTGCAAGCGCCGGTCTTGCCCCTGGCGCATACGCGGTTCCGTGTCGACTGGGTCTGGGATGGCTCGGACACGACGCTGGCCTCACGCTGTATCGACGAGACCGGCGACGTGCAGCCGACGCGTGCGGCCCTGATCGCCGTGCGGGGTACGCAGTCGAACTATCACAACAACGCGATCCAGGGCTGGCGCGTGCGTCCGGACGGCGTGGTGGAGAACGTCGATGTCTAGCGGTTTTCCTGGCGAGGCGTCCGCCTGGACGGCGTTGCTTCCTCGGTCACAGCCCGCCTGGCTGCTCCCTCGTCGCGCCTTGCTAGACGAACGCCTCGCCAGGAAAACCGGCCTTGTCATTGTTCAGCAGCCTGCTAGTGGTGTGAGACACACCACTGGAGTGCCGGTAGCGATTGGTGTGTTCATGCTCGCGATGGTGTGCGCCGGCGTGGCCGCCGCGCAGCCGACACGCACCGGTCTTGGACGCCCGGCGACACCGGTGGAGATCGAGTCGTGGGGACCGATCATCGGACCCGACGGCGCCGGGTTACCGCCCGGTCGCGCGACGGCGGCCGACGGCCGCCCGGTCTACCAGCGCCGGTGCGCGCGCTGTCACGGCCTGACCGGGCGCGAAGGCCCGGACACCCGGCTGGCGGGTGGCCAGGGATCTCTGGAGGGGGACCAGCCGCAGAAGACGGTGGGGAGCTACTGGCCCGCGGCCACGACGCTGTGGGACTACGTCAACCGCGCCATGCCGTTCGATCGGCCGGGGGGGCTCACCGCGGACGAGGTGTACGCCACCGTCGCGTATGTCCTCTACCTCAACGACATCGTCGCCATCGATGATCCGATTGGCGCCGCCACCCTCCCGGCCGTCGAGATGCCGAACCGCGATGGCTTCGTCACCGATCCTCGCCCGGATATCGCCCCCACGGCGCCGCCCGGTCTCTAGCAGCCCGTTGGCGACGGACTGCTCGTGGCCCGCGTGAGCATGCCATCAGTGCCTGCCTGGCTGCCGTCCCACCGCGAGCTCCAGGGGCTGGGGCTTGCGGTGGGTCTGGCGCTCGTCGCGCTCGCCCTCACACCCGTCGCCTTTTCAGGCTCGCCGTGGGCGTCTCCCGTTGTCGTGGCCATCGGTCTCGGCGCCCTCGTGCTCAACTCTCCCGTGGCGGGCTGGATCGGGCTGAAGGTCGATAGTGGCCGCGAGGGCGACGCGTACGAGCGGGGGCTCCGGTACACCGGGAAGTGGGTGCTGCGTCTCGCCATCGTCCTGATGGGGTTGAAGGCCAGAACGGATCTCATCGAGCCGCAGCTGCTGGCGCGGGTCCTCCTCGTGCTGGTCGTCACGTTGCCCACGACCTTCTTCGTCGCGCATGCCACCGCCGGGTTGCTGAAGCTGCGGCGGGAGATGGCCGATCTGGTGGCCATCGGCACGATGATCTGCGGCGCGTCGGCCATCAACGCGCTGGCGCCCACGGTGTTCGCCCGCCGTCGCGACCAGGGGCTCGCCGTGACGGCCATCTTCCTGTTCAGCGTGGCGGCGTTGATGGCGTTGCTGCCGATCGGGACGGCGCTTGGTCTCGACACCGAATCGGCGGGCCTCTGGGCCGGCCTCGCGGTGAACGATCTGTCCTCGAGCGTCGCGGTGGGCGGGCAGTTCGGGGAAGACGAGAGTGTCTTGGCCGCGATGGCGAAGACGGTGCGGATCGTCTTGCTGGGTCCCCTGCTGCTCGTCTTCAGCCAGTTCCGCCGCCGCGCCCCGGCCGAGGACAGCGTGCGCCTCCGCCTGACGGCGCACTTCCCACTGTTCGTCGTCGGGTATCTCGTGCTGTTCGGGGTGCGCGCCCTCGGGGACCGGATGTTTACGGCGGCGGGGCCAGCGGGCGGCGCGTGGGCGGCGCTGTTGGCGGTCAACGACGGCGTCGTGAGCCTCGCCATCGCGGCGGTGTGCGCGTCGATTGGCTTGCAGATCCACGTTCGCACGCTCGTCGATGTGGGGTGGCGCGTCGCCGTCACTGCCGGCGCCGCCTGGGTCACCATTGCCGGGCTGTCGCTGGGCCTCCTGACGGCGGGGGCGCAGGGCCCGACGGGCGTCAGCGTGACCGGGGGCCTCGTGGCGTTGGGTCTCGGCTTCGTCGTCTTCCGGCGTTGGGCACCGACACCGGTGTCTCTTCGGGCCCGACTCGAGGCGGGCGAACCGCTCACCCTACGTGAGACCGTCGACCTGCTGGCGCTGCTCGACCGCGACGGCCCGATCAGTGCGGAGGTCGCGCGCCGCGTTCTCGAGCGGATGCAGCCGGCCATTGGCGAGCTCGTCTCGCTGCGCGAGAGCCCGATTCAGGGTGGCATCAACTACCGGCGGTTGACCTACTGGCGGAGCCCGGAGCACGGCTCGTCCCTCGTGGGGATCTTATGGACGCCGGGGACGACGGCACATATCCACTCCCATGACTATTCGGCCGTGGGCCGGCGTATCGAGGGGACGGTCGACGTGGTCGAGTTCGCGCGTGTCGCGGCGGATCGTCTTCGCGTCACCCGGCGCACGGAACTCGGCCCGTTGGAGCGCATCGAGTTCACCGAGGATGACACCATTCACCTCATACGCAACCTTGGTGCTCACGACGCGATCGACGTGCACTTCTGCGCCCCGCATGGCGCCCGCGGTGCGTCGCGGTACAACCCCCGCGAGACACACCGCCCGTTCGGGGTGGGCCAGGAGGTGGCGGTCGACGTCGTGGAAGATCGTCTGCCCGTCGTCATGTCGGCGTCGGACGAGTGAAGGGCCGCAGTGTGCCACGTCCTGCCCCCTGCCATCGCTGTTGCGATCAGGGCCGTGCTGCGTGCCGCTCATCCGTGGCGGCTCCGATGGCGGAGGAGTCGGTCTGGTGGCGCCCCGTCACAGCTCGGGGCGCATCCAGGCGGTGGCCAGGCTGTCCGCGTACTCGTTCCAGCGGTTGCCGGAGTGGGCGGCGATCCAGATCAGCTCGCACGTCGGGTGCGCCCGGTAGAGGGCCAGCAGCTGCTGCACCAGTGCCAGGTTCTTGATAGGCCCGGACTTCCGCTTCCAGCCTCGCCGCTCCCAGGCGGGCGCCCACTTCGTGATGGTGTCCACACACAGACGACTGTCGGTCAGGACGTCGGTGGCCGCCTTCTCCGGCAACACCGTGAACGCCGCGATCAGGGCCTGCAGTTCCATGCGGTTGTTGGTCGTGTCCGGATCGTGGCCGTGCTGCTCCGACCGGATCTCGCCGTCCTCCACCCACACCGCGCCCCAGCCGCCCGGACCCGGATTCGGCACGGCACTGCCATCGGTGAACACACCGGATCGGGGACCGCTACGGTATTTCGAGAGGACCTCGGCGAGGGTCAGGTGCTCCTCGCGCAGGGAACGGCCACGGTCGGCTCCGCCGCGTGTCGGGCGTCGCGTCTTCCGATCGGCGCTGGCCGGTTGCGTCGGGGAATGTTCCCGGCAGTACCGCGGTTGCCACCCGGGGTATTGGTCGATCGCCGCCTGCGGGATCTCAAAGGTCGCACCGCACACACTGCACTGGAAGCTCGGCATGTTGGAAGGATACGACAGCTGGCAGGCTCAGCCGCTGACAACGCGGGTCGTCCTGCCCTCTGTGCCAATAATCTGTGAGACAACCTCCCTGGTGAGTTTAGTGTAGGGGCGGGAAGGGTTGGAGAGATGAGTCGCATACCAGAAGCCGTGGAGATGGACGTGGTCGCGGGGCCGGGGGCGGAGGGAGCCCGGACCTCCGGGGCCAAGCGATGCCCTCATCCGTGCCATCGTCGAGCTCACGTCGCGCAATCCTCGGTTCGGGTGCCCTCGTATTGCGCGCATCATCTCGCAGACGTTCGGGGTCGATATCGACAAGAACGTCGTGCATCGCGTCCTGTCGACACACTATCGTCCACCACCGGGCGGCACTGGACCTTCGTGGCTGTCGTTCATCGGACAGACGACAGACAGCCTGTGGAACGTCGACCTCTTTCGATGCGAGGCCATCGTGCTCCGGAGCTACCGGGTGCTGGTGGTCATGGATCAGTTCACCCGGCGCATCATTGGACTCGGCGTGCACTGCGATGCGGTCGACGGCCCCAACCTCTGTCGCATGTTCAATGCCGCCATTCGTGGTCGGGGCGCACCTCGGCATCTCAGTACCGATCATGACCCGTTGTTCGAGGCTCATCGTTGGCAGGCGCATCTTCGGGTTCTCGAGAGCGATGAAATCAAAACAGTGGCCCATGTGCCACTTTCACACCATTTGTGGAACGACTGATCGGTACAACACGGCGAGAATTTCTCGACCATGTATTGTTCTGGAACAGACGAGACCTCGAACGAAAGCTCGCCGACTTCCAGGCCTACTACAATGCGACACGCATCCACGCGTCGTTGGCCGGCAACACGCCGTTGGGCGTCGCCGTCGGAAGCACTGTCGCCCGTGCCGACCTCAACGATGTGCGTTGGGCCTCTCATTGCCGGGGTCTGGTCCAGCTCCCAGTGGCGGCCTGACGACGAATTCGAGACGGACACGTGTCTCCGTCGACGGGGGACGACGCCGCTTGGTTCGGTCTGCGCGCGGGAACGGGAGGTCAGGGCTCGCCGCGCGCGCGTCGTTCGGCCGGCAACAGACAGTGATACATGAAGGTGTTGACCGGCGTGTCAACGCCCCGCTGGCGAGCCAGGTCGACGATGGACCCGGTCTGGGTGTCGAGCTCGGACGGCCGGCCGTCCATGATGTCCCGCTGCATCGATGCGGTGCCGCCGGCCGGTAGCTTGGCGAGAAACGTCATGGTGCGGTCCACCACGTCCGGCGCGAGGTGCACGCCGTGAGCCGCGGCCACCGCGGTCACTTCCGTCATCGCCAGCTCCAGGAGCCGCCGGGTCTCGGCGACGCCGCACAGCACATCCAGCGAGACCCGGGTCAGCGCCCCCAGACCGCCCCACGGGGCAATCAGCAGGAACTTCTCCCACAGCGCCACCCGGATGTCGTCTCGCACCTCCACCGCGACCCCCGCCCGTTCGAACAGATCGCGAACTCGCTGGACGCGCCCACTGACCGGGCGGTCGAGCTCGCCAATGACGACGGTCGGTTCGGCGGCGGCGTGCTCGATCCGTCCAGGACCGGGGACAAAGCTCACAATGCGGCAGAGGCCGCCGAGCACCGGTTGCGCCCCGAGCACCGCGGCGAGGTCCGACGCCGCCTGCACCCCGTTCTGCAGCGGCACGACCACGGTCTCGGGCCCGACCAAGGACCCGATGGCCGGAGCCACGGCCGAGACGGCGTCGGCCTTGACGCCGACGAGCACCATATCGACGACGCCAACGGTGGCGGCATCGTCGGTCGCGGTCGCGGGGTGGACGACGAAATCCCCCTTCGTGCTGGCCACCCGCAGGCCGTCGCGTCGGATGGCGTCGAGATGGGTTCCGCGGGCGATGAATGTGACATCCTGACCCGATTCGGCGAGCCGTCCACCGAAGTAGCCGCCGACGGCGCCGGTCCCGTATACCGCAATCCGTACCCGCTGGTCTCCAGACACGAATTGGATTCTACAAGCCCGTGAGCCTCACGCGCCGTGATGCAACTTGCTCCGCGCGACGGCCGTTGTTCATCGTGGACTTCCGGGGTCGATGACCCTTGCTGCCGTGTCCGCCTCCGGACCCTCAGACGCGGACCAGTTGCGGCAGGTGATCGCAGTGTCTGTCCCGCGCGGGCAGCGCCAGGTTGTGCTGTAGGACGAGCGCAGCCAGCCACATGTCGTTCGTCGGAATCGGCGTGGCTTGTGTCCGGAGCTGCCGGAACACCGCCGCGTAGTGGTGCGTCGTCTGGTCGTCGGCGAACAGGATCCGGACCCCATCCGTCAGGAGGAATCTGCACCGCCGCCGCCGCGCCGAAGACATCGGCCATCGAGAGCCCGTGGCCGCCAGCTGCACCGCGCAAAGAGTTCCAACCGAAGCATGGTATATTCGTAATCCTATTCATGCCCACGACGGTACATATCCCCCCAACGTTGCTGAAGTCGGTCGACCGCCGGGCGAAAGCGCTCGGCGTGAGCCGAAACCGACTCATCGTGCGAGCCTTGGAGGAGGCCGTCAACGAACGCTTACGCTGGGCGCCGGAGTTTCTAGAACGGCTGCGAACCGTCGACCGCGAGACCGGCGCCGCAGTCGACGAACTGCTAACCGCTGTCAAGCAACGACGCCGGTCAAAGGAGCCGCGCACCCTGTGACCTACGTCCTTGACACCAACGCCGTGTCAGCGCTGATGAGGGGCAGTGCAGCAGTTGTCGAGCGATTGGCCGCGACGGCGCCTGCCGACGTCGCGGTACCTCAACCAGTGCTGGCGGAGATCGCATACGGCATCGAGCGGTTGGCCCGCTCGAAGCGTCGGGTCGCCTTGCAGGCACGCTTCGATCTCTTGTGCTCGGAGTTGCCCCGAGCCGACTGGACCGACACCGTCAATCAGATGTACGGTCGCGTCAAGGCGTCACTGGAACGACGGGGAACACGGATCGAGGATTTCGATGCGGCCATCGCTGCGCACGCCCTGGCCGTCGATGCCACGCTGGTGACGGCAGACCTCGATCACATGACACGTGTGCCCGGGCTGCGCGTCGAGAACTGGAGCGGTTGATACTACGAGCCATCCCAGAAGAACTGGCTGGAAGCTCCTAGCTGGCGCTACGAGCCCCGTCCGATTCTTCATGGTACGGGCGCCGAAAGAAGTCGATGGCAAGAAGGGTGGGTCCCCCAACGGTGAACTCCTGAGAAACTGCACCGTTCAGGGAGTCTCATCTATGGGCCTCCGGCCGGCATGAGGAAGACGAATCGCTGGCCGTCTGGACTGATGTGCATCCAATCGCGCCCGGTTCCCGGCGGGCGGACCTGGAACAGCAGTCGCGGCGTACCAACCTGAAACGCCGGAGAGGTGGTCACATCCACGGCCATCACCCTGACATCCCTCGTCTCGCTATCCAGGGTCAGATAGAACAGCTCTTGGCCGTCCTGTCGCCAGGAGGCCTGACAGGCGAAACCATCGCTGACCTGCCAGGTTTCCTCGGCGGGCGCTGTCCCCGAAGCGGCATCGAACGGCCGCACATGGACCTCGTTTCTGCCGGACTCGTTCGAAAGGTAGGCCACAAATCTGGAGTCCGGAGAGAACCACCCACCGTCCGCTTCGAACTCCTCGCGGACAAGGTCAGTGGCCTCTCGGGCCAATGGGTCAGTCCCGGTCAGCGGCACCACGAGCACGACG
>SMUY01218776.1_pt1 | contig 18070 bp, 19 predicted proteins | sample 2456441 | NCBI WGS metagenome assembly SMUY01 (sample SAMN11095931, study PRJNA526329) | marine sediment metagenome | biome: Marine sediment; feature: Surficial sediment; material: Deep marine sediment; isolation source: Hadal surficial sediment | place: Pacific Ocean | collected 2014-11 | depth...
CACAAAACCTTGACGCACTGAAAGCAGCCGATCCAGCCATGTCGGCGGTGTTACATGACCGCGCACAGGACAACTGGCGGCCTTTGCTCGCCATCGCGGACTTATGCGGCTGGGGTACTCAAGCTCGAGCGGCGGCGATGGCGCTGACTGAGTCGGACGGTGACGAATCGGCGGGCGCAATGGTGCTCGAGGACATTCATACGCTATTCAGAGAGCGCGGTGCGAATAGGTTCGCGTCCGCCGACATTGTCGAAGCGCTCGCCAAAATGGAAGAGCGCCCGTGGCCGGAATGGAGGCAGGGCAAACCAATCACACAAAGGCAACTTGCTCGACTGCTTGCACCGTTTGGGATCAAGCCGAAACTGATTAAGTTTTCTAGCGATTCGGCCCGTGGTTACAAATTCGATCAGTTTGCTGATTCCTTCACCCGCTATATTTCTGATGTTGATCCGTTACTCCGTTACCAATCCAGCAATGACAGGGCTTCCAGCGACTCTGAATCCGTTACTGAGCCGATAACGGTAACAGATCGATCCGTTACCGTTACGGAGAAAGTAACGGATGAATTTGCTCTGAAAGCTAGTGAGAGCGCCAAAGGTAACGGAGTGACAGATCAAATCCTGAATTCTGGTGTTGAGAAAGGTCAAGAACCCGTGGAGTACTTCGACTAATGCTCGACGCTCTTCAACGATCCGGTCTTCGGCTGAGTCTCGACGAAGGCCGAATTGCCGTCACTGGCCATCTCACCAATGAGCAACGGCGCACAATCAACAAGAACAAGCCCGTGCTTAAGGCCGAGTTGCGCCGAGCGGCCGTGCTCAAGATGATGGCCGAGGACGATCAGCCGAGAAAGTATTACTGGGCGACTGATGACCAAGCTCACCCGGACTTCGTCTTTCTAACCCTCGCCATTCGAGATATTGGGACGTGCGAGATGAGCATCCCCAAGGAAAAGTACGACTCGTTCTTGCTGATGGAGATACTTGATAAGCAGACTCGGAGCGGCGTGGACTCATGATCGGCCAGGATGAGCTAATGGACATGGCGGGACTCAAGCAGAAGTCCGCCCTGCGCCGCCATCTGAAGAAGGCCGGTATACCGTTTAAGGAATTGAATGGTAGACTTCTGACAACGGAGGAAGCCCTAACCTCATCTCTGGTAGGCCGTGCCCGAAAGAAGCGACAACCCAACTTTGGCGCTCTCGATGAATAAGGTATTCATCAGGAATGGTTCGTACCACATTGATCTCGGGCGAGACGAGAACCGGAAGCGTCAATCCAAGAAACTCAGTCGCGTTACGGACGGAGAACCAGCCCTATATCGAGCGTTGGCGCGATTCACGGACCCGAAGGCTACAACGGTCGCAGACCTACTCGATTCCTTCCTGATCCACGGACTGAAAGAATTAGCTCCCTCTACCCAAACTTCCTATCGAGGGTACGTCGCTCGACAACTTAAGCCAGTATTTGGCGAACAGGAACCAAACGACGTTGAGCCGTCGCACATCGCTCAGTACCTTGAGAGACGCAAGGGAAAGGCGCGAGTGGGGGCCAATAAGGAAATCGGGTGCTTTGCTTCGGCCTTCCAGTACGGCATGAGAAACGGGCTCTGCTCAAGAAACCCCTGTCGGGGCGTTAGAAGGAACAAAACCACCCCCAAGGATCGGTACATCAGACACGATGAGTTCCTAGCCTACTTCGAGCCAGCCCCGGACCACGTTCAAGACCTAATGGCCGGGATGTACCTGATGGAACTCAGGCCCAGCGAGGCGAGGAATCTCCGACAGTCCCAGATAACTCCTGATGGGGTCCGATTCGAGGAGTCCAAGACCGGCAAGCTGAAGCTCGTCCAGTGGAGCCACGCCCTGCAATTCTTCCTGACCAGATCGACAAGCCGAGTTCCGAACTCACCATTCGTCTTCACGAACTCCCGAGGAGAGAAGTGGACGAACTGGGCCATGCACAGCGTCCTACGACGCCTGAGAGCCGATGTGGGCGGCGCTACTTGGACGTGGCATGATCTCCGGGCGAAGGGAGAGAGCGATCATGAGGACGGTGGGATGGGTCTCCTGCCGCTCTACAAGCGAGCCAGGATAGTCAGGCCAGTGCGTTGAGTAAGTATCTGATAAGTGGCGGACAAATCGCTATTTGGCGGACAGCAAAATCGCTGGAAGTGGTGGGGGCAGCAGGATTCGAACCTGCGACCATTGGCTTAAAAGGCCAGTGCTCTGCCAACTGAGCTATACCCCCATCTCGGGAATTCACCGTAAACTTTACCGTAAAGGGCTACCTATTCGTAGACGGCGCCCGACAGCACTTGCAATAAAAGGCCAGTGCTTTACCCGCTGAGCTGACGGTCCACACTGTTGAATACTCTATAGCGGCCAGGCGACGGCTGCAGGGCAGCGGGAAGATAATACCCGATGCCGGACAGCCCCTCCTACGTCTGGTAACGCGTCGGGTCTTCAATTTCCGCGTCGACGAAGCCCTGCCGTCGAAAATGACACGCATCACAGCGGCCGCAGGCCCGCCCCTCTTCGTCGGCTCGATAACACGATACCGTCATGGCGAAACTCACGCCGGCTGCCGTTCCTCGCTGAATGATCTCCGCTTTTGTCAGCGCTACCAGAGGAGCCTCGATGGTCACCGGCCGGCCTTCGACGCCCTGCTTGGTCGCAAGAACAGCCAGCGCTTGAAATGCCTTGATGAACTCGGGCCGGCAATCTGGATAGCCCGCGTAGTCGACAGCGTTCACGCCGATGAATATCACGTCCGCGGCCAATACCTCTGCCCACGCCAGTGCAAGCGATAAGAAGACCGTATTGCGGGCAGGCACGTAGGTCACTGGGATGCCCTCTCCCCCGTCGTCCGGTATCTCGATATCAGCATCGGTCAGCGCCGACCCACCCAACGCGCCGATCGGAATCTCCATGACGCGATGTTCGACGGCGCCCAGATGCTGCGAGACTTGAACCGCTGCTGCAAGTTCTGCGCGGTGGCGTTGGCCATAATCGAAGCTCAGCGTGTAACACTCCAGACCTTGCTCTCGCGCGAACGCCAGTACGGTCGCCGAATCCAGACCGCCGGACAGCAATATCACCGCCTTAACCATGCATGGCCCGCATGTCGTGCCCTAGTGTCCCGGCGTATCGCCCCAGAGAATCTTGTGTAACTGAACCTGGAGCCGCACGGGCAGTTCATCGGCTAAAATCCAATCCGCGAGCTCCTCTGCTGCAAGTTCACCATAGCTCGGTGAGAAAAATACCGGGCATGGCACTTGTAGCCGGTTCTGCAGCGCAGCTGACGCCCAGTCGTAATCCGTGCGATCACAGATCACAAGTTTGAGTGAGTCTCGTTCGGTCAGCAATGCGAGATTTTCCCAACGGTTGCGACTGAACTCACCGGATCCGGGAGTTTTTATGTCCATCACGCGGCTGACGCGGTCATCAACGCCCTGTATGTCGATGGCGCCGCTGGTTTCGAGGCTTACTTGGTAACCGGCATCGCACAGCGAAGTGAGTAGTTGCTGACAGCGGGGCTGAGCAAGGGGCTCTCCACCGGTTACGCAGACATACGACGTCCGATGGCGGGCCACCGCCGCAAGAATCTCATCGATGGTTTGTCTCCGGCCACCAGTGAACGCGTATTCGGTATCGCAATATTGGCAACGCAGTGGGCACCCCGTCAGACGAACAAAGACCGTGGGCAGGCCGCTGAACTGGGCCTCGCCCTGTATCGAGAAGAAAATCTCGGTGATTTTCAGCCGTTCGGTAGCTTGATTCTCGTTAAGAGTGGCTGCCACACTCAGCCCTGCTCCTGCGTCAATCGTTCCAGCCGCTGACTCGCCAGTCGCGCGGCTGTCGTTTCGGGAAACTCCCGCGCGACTCGCTCCAAGGCTACCCGAGCCGCATCCCACTGCTGTAGCTCGAAGTTACAGAAGCCGATCTTCAACAGCGCATCCGCCAGTTTGGAGGAGTCCGGATAGCTATCGACGACCGCCCGGAATGTCGGTAGCGCGGTCGTGAACTGACGCTGCACGTAATACGTTTCTGCCAGCCAATACTGAGCGTTATCGGCTAACGGACTCGACGGGAAGACGGCCAGAAACTGATCGAACGCTTGAGCGGATTCCACATAACGACCGTTCTTCAGTAGATCAAACGCCACTCGGTAGTTATCCTGATCGCTACCCTGGAGTACCCGTGGCCGTGAAACGAACGGCTCTGAATCTTCCAAGTTCAAGTCCGTAATCGCCACGGGCGGCAGATTAGCCGTTTGAGCTTGGGTGACTTCCAGAATCTGTAACCGGCTGTCGATATCCAAGTAAAGCTGACGTTGACGGTCGGTCCCATTGTCAGTCTCATAGCGTAGCGTCTCGACTTCGCCCGTTAACATCTGAGCCTGGTCTTGAACGAGGTCTACTCGGCTCGAGAGATCAATCAGGCTCTGATTGTCCATCACTCGCTCAATGCGAATCAATCGCGCTTCGAGATCCGTCAGTTTCAGATAGATCGGATCCTCAGTCGTCGGGACGCTCGTGCAACTAGCCGTCGCAAGGACTACAACTGGAGCCAGAAGATAACTTCGTCTCAGCGCAGCTGCCATCGTGATCCACCTCATGTGAGTTATTAACGATACACCAGTTCGACGCGGCGGTTCAGGCTGTAGGCTTCCTCGTCGCTGCCGACGGTCGCCGGACGCTCTTCACCATAACTCACTGTACTGAGCTGATCCGTCGCGGCTCCTTGCAATAACAACACGCGGCGTACCGCCTGCGCCCGCTCCTCACCGAGACCGATATTGTATTCGCGGCTGCCGCGTTCATCAGCATGCCCTTCCAGTCGAACCTGAGCACCGTCGTTAGCCGCCAGATACGCGCCATGAGCCGCCAGCAGCGCGTTGAACTCCGAGGCGATATTACTTTGATCGAACTCGAAATAAAGCACGAGCCGGGACAGGAGTCCCTCGGCGTTCTCGCCCGGCTCCTCCGGGCGGACGTTCGGACCACGTGTGCCATCAAGCGCGTCTGTCGTCGCCCCTTCGCCGTTACTAACCGCGGTTACACCAGGATCGGTCGCCGATGTGCCATCGGGTACTGTCGCCGCATCACCGCCGCAGCCTGCCAATACCGCGCCCACGCCGATCAGAATCAGCAGAAAACCTTGTCGAGCCATTGTCAAATTCCCTTTATCTATACGCAGACGAGCATGTTACAACAGTTATCTAGAATTACCTGTGATTAGCTTCGCGGAAACGGCGACCAGACTGGCTCCCGTACATCCCCTGCCACCGACGCGATCTGCCGATGGATACGGCCATCAGTACTGACCGAGGACAACACACCCACACCCTGCTCCCGAGTCGCGTAGATGATCTGGGCACCATTGGGAGCGAAACTCGGTGACTCATCCAGACTTCCATTGCTTAAAACCTGTGTGACTCCGGTGTCGGGATCCACGAGGGCAATCCGGTAATCGTCTCGAACTCGATGGATGACGGCCAGTTGACTGCCATCCGGAGAAACTCTAGGCCGCGCGTTGTAGCTGCCCTCGAATGTCACACGTTCGACCGGTGCGCCAAACCGAGTCTCCACACGATACACCTGTGGGCCGCCAGAGCGAGCCGATGTGAAATAGATGCTCTCACCGTCAGGTGCCCAGGTGGGCTCGGTATCGATCGCCGCATTGCGCGTCAGCCGCGTCAATACCTGAGTCGCCAGATCGAGTATGTAGATATCCAGGTTACCCTGGACTCCGGACAAAGCAAGCGCCAGCATCCGGCCATCGGGAGAGAATACCGGTGCGCCATTGATGCCGGCGCGCGCTGACACGCGATCCCGGGTCCCGGTCCGCAGTGTTTGTATATAGATCGCAGATTGCTCTCTCTCGAATGACACATAGGCGACCTTGCGGCCATCGGGTGACCAACTCGGCGACATCAGTGGTTCGAAAGACTCCACGATGATATGTTGATTAGCACCGTCGGCATCGGAGACGATCAGTCGAAAGAGGCTATTCTCGCCTTTGTTCTCCTGGCTGACGTACGCGATCTGCGTGCCGAACACCCCGCGGATGCCGGTGAGGGCCTCGAAGATCATATCGGCAATGCGATGGCCGGCCGCACGCAGCTCGCCCTCATCGCCAGTGGAAGTCAACCGGTACCCCAATAACGGCTCGCCACGCAGCACATCGAACAACTGGAAAATCACCGTGTATCGATTCGGTCCCTCTTCCAGCATTCGGCCGATCACCAGCACGTCCACTTCCAGAATCTGCCAGTCCTGGAAATCTACGTCGGCCGGCCGTGTAGGGTGCGACACCATGTCGCGATCGTCTAGTGGATCGAAACGACCACTCTGACTTAAATCGGCCGAAATCAGCGCAGCGAAGTCGAACGGCGCCTCACTGCCGGAAGGGCCTTCCCAACCGAACGACACGATGGCCATAGGCACCGGCCGGTCGATTCCGCGTGTAATCTCGATTCGCAACTGCGCGTTGGCACCGGAATAGCCGAATAAGCCGACGAGTGCACAGACCACGACGGCCCGTAGCAGCGAAAGCCCAGTCATAATATCTCTACAACTAGCATTGCCGTTAGTGGTCCGGGGCGAAGACAACATTGAGCGTACGCTCGAACAGCGAAGGGATGGGAGGTCTCGGCAATGGAGAAGCATTCAACACCGCCGCCTCGATTGAGCGGATCACCGCGTCATCGCCGTTACAGCGACCGACGCGAACATCCACGATGTCACCGCTCGGTATTTGTATCACCTGCACCTCACACTCCAGGCCGGGTTGCGCGCTCAATGGGCGTATCCATTCCTGTTCGATACGGTTCACGATGAGACGACGGTACTGGTCAAGTAGGCCTGACTCTTCGGCGCGTCGACGTTCATCTTCGACTGCCAGCGCCTGCTGCAACTCAGCCTCCATCTCGGCTAGGCGGCGTGCTTCTTCCGCTTCCCGAGCCAGTCGCTGCCGCTCTTCACGCTGACGCTGTGCCTCTGCCTCCCGCTCTTTAACAAGCCGAAGTTCCTCTTCAGCCTGCAAACGCTGCGCCTCTTCAAGCTGCCGCTGGACATCGATCAGGCGCTGCTCTTCCAACTGGGTCGCCCGCTCGCGTTCCTGGCGTACAGCCTCCAATCTTTGCTGCTCTTCTTCGAGCTGCCGGCGCGCTGCTTCCGCTTGCTCTCGCGCGAGCCGTGCTTGCTCCTGCTGGCGGAGAATCTCCTCCTGCTCCTGTTGCTCCAGTCGTTCCATTTCCCGCAGGATCATCGCCTCATCCACGACCGTGGCTTCGATAACCACCTGTTCTACGGGCAGTGGATACTGCGACCGATCCGAAAAACGCACGCCCAGTGTCAAGGTCACCGCCACCGCAACATGCAGGACAGTCGACAGGACGACAGCGCCCGTGTGTTCTCGTAGGTACAAACCCATAATGCCGCTCGTTGCACCTCCTCAGGGTGCCTCACGAAACCCTTCCAACGGATCCGTGATAAATCCAATGGTCTTGGCCCCGGCTTGTTGCAACAGAACCATGGCGGTGACCACGCGGCCGTAGGAAACCGCCTGATCCGCTTTGAGCAACACCGGCGTCTCAGAGTTCCTTCGGAGCACCGCCGCGGCTCTGGCGACGACCGTTCGCTCATCGATAGGCAACTCCTCATCATCGCCAACACTGAGATATAGCAGTCCCTCCCGATCGATGCTTAAGACCAACGGCAGATTGTTCTGCAGCAGCTCAGGGTCAAGAGGCTCCGCTGGGGCATTCGGCAGATCTACGGTGATTCCCTGAGTCAACAGGGGCGCTGTAATCATAAAAATAATCAGCAGCACGAGCATCACGTCGATGTAGGGCACAACGTTAATTTCACTCATCAGTCGGCGATGACGTGCGCGGCTCACTCAGAGGCTCCTTCTCTCTGCGCGGCATGGCGTTGCAGAATCGCAGAAAATTCTTCCATGAACGCGTCGAATCGGACTTCCAGGCGCCCTACCTTGTCGGCAAAGTGATTAAACGCTATCACAGCAGGAATGGCCGCGAATAGGCCCATTGCCGTTGCAATCAATGCTTCCGCGATTCCGGGTGCCACCAGAGCGACGGTCGCGCTTTGCACGCTCCCCAGTGCAAAAAAAGTATTCATGATGCCCCACACCGTACCAAACAGTCCGACATAGGGGCTTGTAGAACCTACCGTCGCTAGAAAAGCCAGGTTGTTTTCCAGGCGGTCTACCTCACGCATCTGCGACACACGCATCGAGCGGCGCGCGCCCTCAAGAATTTGATCGCTGCTCAGCGTCAGTTCTGGCTTTAATCGACCGAATTCGCGAAAGCCGGACTCGAAGATACCCGCCATACCAATTCGCGCGCCGCTGCCAGCGGCGATATCACGATACATCGGCGCCAGATCACCACCGGACCAGAAACGCGATTCGAAGTCATCGGCCGCAGCCATGGACTGTTTCAGCATCCGGCCTTTCTCAATGATGACCGTCCACGACGCGATAGATGCGGCCAGCAGCAGCAACAACACAAACTGCACGGGCAGGCTCGCGTTCAATATCAGCGAGACAATGGACAGATCCACATTCATTCGCTAAGCACACTCAATAGAGCAGCGGGCACGCGCCGGGCTTTCAGTTGCTCGGAATCCATGCACGCGACCTCTGCGGTCCCCTTGCACAATAGCTCGCCGTCAGGAGACTCACGGCGAACACTCTGCTCGAAAATAAATCGGGCCCCCTTCAGCTGCGAGAGCTCCGCGGTGATATATAACATGTCGTCCAGCCTCGCCGGCCGAGTAAATTTTATCTCGGTGCCCACCAACACCAGCACGACACGCTCCTGTTCTCGCAGGAACGTGTGATCGACGCCGTGGGCGCGCAGCCACTCGGTTCGCGCCCGCTCCAAGTAACGGAAAAAGCTCGCGTTATAGACCATACCATGCGCATCCGTATCCTCTAGATAGACCCGCACCGGGAACACGAACTGGCTCATCGCACCCTCCGGCGTCAGTCAAAGAGGCTCGGCGTGTCCGGAGCGTTCGCGGACTTCGGCAGAGCTACGTCAAAGTGTCGATAAGCATTCGGGGTCGCCATTCGGCCCCGTGACGTGCGCTGCAGAAATCCCTCCTGGATCAGGAACGGCTCGACAACGTCCTCCAGAGTACCGCGCTCCTCACCGATAGCCGCGGCCAGATTGTCGATGCCAACCGGCCCGCCCTGGAACTTCTCGATAATGGTCATCAGGAGTTTACGGTCCATGGCATCGAAGCCAATCGGGTCCACTTCGAGCAGATCCATCGCCGCCCGGGCGACGTCTTCGTCGACGCGGCCGTCTGCCTCCACTTCGGCATAATCGCGCACTCGCCGCAGCAGCCGATTGGCAATCCTGGGCGTACCACGAGAGCGGCTCGCTATCTCTTTAACGCCGCGCTCATCGACCGGCAGATCAAGTATCGATGCCGTTCGGGTAACGATCTGGGCCAACTCTTCGGAGCTGTAGAACTCCAAACGTTGAACGATACCGAAACGGTCCCGCAACGGGGAAGTCAACAGCCCGGCACGCGTCGTCGCCCCGACCAACGTGAACGGCTGTAACTCGAGCTTGATTGATCGCGCTCCCGGCCCCTCACCAATCATGATGTCGAGATGAAAATCCTCCAGCGCCGGATAGAGCACCTCCTCAACAACAGGACTCAGACGATGAATTTCGTCGACAAACAGGACATCGTTCGGTTCCAGATTGGTCAATATGGCCGCCAGATCGCCGGGACGCTCGAGTACTGGCCCGGAGGTCTGGCGAAGATTCACTTGGAGCTCGTTCGCGATGATGTGCGCCAATGTCGTCTTGCCCAATCCCGGCGGCCCGAAGATTAGCGTGTGATCCAACGCCTCGCCGCGATTGCGCGCGGCCGTGATAAAGATCTGCATCTGCCGTTTAACACTGACCTGGCCGATGTACTCGTCCAGAGTCTTTGGCCGCACCGCACGGTCAAAAACTTCGTCCTCTGCAACGGCTGCGCCTGCCACCATACGTACTTCTTCGTTCATCGTCCTTCGCTTATAGAGTCGCTATCGATTCCGAACCTGCCGCAGCGCTTCGCGGATCAACTCCTCGGTACCCAGTCTAGTAGCGTCCAGATTCTTAAGCATCCTTAAAGCCTCTGCAGACTTATAGCCCAGCGCCAACAGCGCCCCGTGCGCCTCACCCTGGGCGTTCGTAATACTGTCTCCGCCATCGCCGCCCGAGAGATCTTCAGCAGGCAGCCGATCGGGCATCTCAACCAGCAAACGCCCTGCCGTTTTGCGCCCGATGCCGGGTAATCGCGTCAGCGCCTCGACATCTTTATCCAGAACGCATTGCCGAAACCCCTCAACGCTGATCCCCGACAGGATACCCAGCGCGATGCGGGCCCCCACACCGGAAACCTTCAGCAAACTTCTAAACAGTGCCCGCTCCGCCTCCGAGGCGAACCCGTAGAGAACATGGGCGTCGTCACGAATGACAAGATGCGTCACGAGCCGTAACGGCTCACCGGATTCAGGCAGGCCGTAGAACGTCGACATCGGCGCCTGTATCTCATAGCCCACACCGCCCACGTCCAAGGTCAACTGCGGCGGCCGCTTGGAAACGAGCGTACCGTTGAGAAACCCGATCACGAGTGCACCGCGAATTCGCGCAGCAGCGCATGCGTCTTGCGCTCGTGCGAATGGCATAGCGCCACCGCAAGCGCGTCAGCGGCGTCCGTCGGCGGTTCGTCTTGCATCGCCAGCAGCAACTTGACCATGTGCTGGACCTGAGCTTTGTCGGCGCCGCCGCTACCGACAACGGCTTTTTTAACATGCCTGGCCGCATACTCGAAGATCGGCAACTCCGCTTGAAAGGTCGCGCACAACGCAGCGGCTCGGGCCTGGCCCAGTTTTAGGGCGCTATCGGCGTTTCTGTGCACGAATACGCGTTCGATCGCGATCTCAACGGGCTGATATCGGGTCACCAGCGCAGCGATTTCTCCAAAAATTTGTCTGAGCCGGCTGCTGTGGTCACCCGCTGTTTGGATCGTGCCCCAATCGACGACGACTGCGTGGCCACCGCGGGTGTCGATGAATCCGTAACCGGTGAACCGGGACCCGGGGTCTATTCCGAGGATGCGAATACTCTCTGTCACCTGTCCTCGATCCGTATGCTTCATGCCTGTTGCCAACTAGCCCTCAAGAAATTCTTTCGGGATCTCCGCGTTAGAGTACACCTGCTGCACATCGTCCAGCTCATCTAGTGCGTCGAGCAGCTTGAGCAAAGTCTCGGCTTCGGACACCTTAAGCTCCGCGCTGACCGAAGCTCGCATGGTGATCTCCGAATGCTCCGGAGTCAGCCCGGCCGCTGTCATGGCGTCCTTGACGGTGCCGAAATCCATCGGCTCGCCGAGCACATCGATCGAGCCATCGTCATTTGCAACGACGTCCAACGCACCGGCCGCAATCGCTATCTCCATGATCTTGTCCTCGTCGGACCCGCTGGGATAACTCAGCAGACTCGTATGTGTGAAGAGGTAAGCGACCGATCCGTCGGCGCCGAGATTGCCGCCATGTTTGGAAAACGCGTAACGTATTTCTGCCACGGTGCGGTTACGGTTGTCGGTCAGGCCATCGACCATGACCGCGACACCGCCGGGGCCGTAGCCCTCGTAGCGCACCTCTTCATAGACCGCCCCGTCATCCTCGCCCGAACCGCGTTTGATGGCACGGTCGATATTGTCCTTGGGCATGCTCTGGGATTTGGCTTTATCCATCGCGCTTCGGAGGCGAGGATTGGACATGGGATCGGCACCGCCCGCGCGAGCAGCGACCATAATCTCACGGATCAGCTTGGTAAAGAGCTTGCCGCGTTTAGCGTCCTGGGCACCTTTCCGAAAGCGGATATTCGCCCATTTACTGTGGCCAGCCATCGTGCTCCCAGCGTGCGCGCATGGTTCGTGTGTTCTCAGACAGGCGCTAGCCCTGGCCGCCGCCGGGCAATCCCTCGTGAGAACTTCCTCCGTAACTCCAATGGCAGTAAGCAGTTAGCTCCCGCCAGCGCCTATGATAACGGGATTTGCGCATTCAGGCAGCATGGCGCCCGCCGTTGACGATCAGCGGTTGATCGCGTGGATGGCGCGCTTGTCAGCGACCAGCGCCGCTTCGTGAATAGCCTCGGCCAGTGTCGGATGGGCGTGAATGGTTCGCTGCAGGTCCTCGGTAGAGGCCGAAAACTCCATCGCCAGCACTGCCTCGGCGATCAATTCACCCGCAACCGGTCCGATAATATGGACGCCCAGCAACTCATCGTCGTCTTCTGCGGCAATGACTTTCACAAAGCCTGCCGTCTGCTCCATGGCTTGCGCGCGACCGTTGGCTGCGAATGAGAAGGTTCCTATTTTGTATGCGACACCGCTCGCTTTGACCTCGGCCTCGGTCTTACCGACCCAGGCAATTTCGGGTGCCGTATAGATCACCGACGGAATCACGCCGTAGTTGACCTCACCGGCCTTGCCGGCGATCAGGTCGGCGACCATGATCCCTTCCTCGGTTCCCTTGTGAGCCAACATCGGACCGCGTACGACGTCACCGACCGCCCAAACCTGAGCAGCCGTGGATCGGCAGTTCTCATCGACCTGGATGAAGCCGTGTTCATCAACGGCTACGCCCGAGTCATCCGCCAACAACTCAGAAGTAAACGCCCGTCGCCCGACACAGACGATCAGCTTGTCGACCTCGAGCGTATGTTTGCCGGCATCAGCTGTGTAACTGACACTGACCCCTGTCTTACTGGCCTTCGCACCGGTCATTTTCGCGCCGAGGCGAATATCCAAACCTTGGCGCTTGAATTGCCTGCCTGCTTCCTGAGCGATCCGGGCATCCGCCACGACCAGAAAGTCATCGAGCGCCTCAAGGATAATCACCTCGGCACCCAGCCGCTGCCACACGCTTCCCAGTTCAAGTCCAACCACGCCCGCACCGATAACGCCCAGCCGCTTCGGCACTTCGGTGAACTCGAGTGCATCCTGAGAATCGACGATATTTTTTCCGTCGAACGGTGCCATGGGCAGTTCGATCGGCACGGAGCCGCTGGCGAGTATCACATGCTTGGCGCTGATCGTTTCCTTGGCGCCTTCGGCATCCGTAAACTCAACGCGACCGCCCGGCAGGAGGCGCCCATGGCCCTGCAAGGCGGTGACCCCGTTGGACTTCAATAGCGCCACAATACCGTTGGTCAGCTGCTCCACGATGCCGGCCTTGCGCGACTGCATCGTGGCGATATCGATACCAAGCTTGCCGACCGATATGCCGTGGGATTCAAACTCCGACGCGGCCCGGTGGTAGAGCTCTGAAGATTCGAGCAGCGCTTTGGAAGGAATACAGCCCGCGTTCGAACACGTGCCACCGAAGCGGCGACTGCCGTCATGGTTCTGCCATTCATCGATACACGCCGCGCGCAGACCGTTCTGCGCAGCGCGTATCGCCGCCGGGTAGCCGGCCGGGCCGCCGCCAATCACGACGACATCAAATTCTTGTTGACTCATAAATATAGCCTTGTTGGACCACCAGTTACACCTGCAAAATCAGCCGCGCAGGATCCTCTAATAGCTCTTTCAAAGCAACTAGGAACTGAACGGCTTCACGTCCATCGACCACGCGATGATCGTAGGTTAAGGCCACATACATCATAGGGCGGGCCTCGATCTCCCCGTCAACGACCGTCGGACGCTGTTGAATCTTGTGCATGCCGAGGATACCGCTCTGGGGCGGATTCAAAATCGGGGTCGACATCAGCGAACCGAAGATTCCGCCGTTAGTAATCGTAAACGTTCCGCCGGTCAGCTCCTCCAACTTGATGCCGCCACTGCGGGCTCGCGCGCCAAAGTCAACGATGGTTGCTTCGATCTCAGCGTAGCCCATAGACTCGGCATTGCGAATGGTGGGTACCAGCAAGCCCCGGTCGGTCGATATGGCGACCCCGATATCGAAGTATTCGTGATAGATGATGTCGGTGTCATCCAGGGACGCGTTGAGCACAGGGTATCGGCGCAGCGCTTCGATAGAGGCCTTGACGAAGAATGACATGAAGCCCAGCTTGACACTGTAGCGCTCCTGGAACTCATCCCGATACCGAGCGCGTAGACCTATGACTGCAGTCATGTCGACCTCGTTGAAGGTCGTCAACATTGCAGCCGTGTGCTGCGCCTCGACCAGACGTTCCGCGATGCGCACGCGCAACCTTGTCATTGCAACACGTTGTTCGGTGCGTGAACCACCACGCGACCCCAGCGTAATCGGCGCATCCTCGTCCGAAGCGGCTGACGTAGCACGGCGGGTCGCAAGAAAGTCCAGCACGTCTCCCTTCGTGATCCGGCCGTCCCGACCGGTACTGGCGATGGCCGATACGTCCAAGTCATGCTCTTCCACCAGCCGCCGGGCAGCCGGCCCCAGTTTCCAAGCAGAAGCTTCAACTGACCGGTCTGCCTCGGCGGGTGCCACCGAAGTCGGCGATTCTTTCGCGCTAGCCGAGGAACCGGCCGCGGCCACCTCGCCCGGCTCAAGCAGTGCGAGCACCTGCCCGCCGGTCACAATCGCACCGTCGTCGATCTTCAACTCCTTTAATATACCGTCGATGGGCGCAGGGACTTCCAGAACGACTTTGTCGGTCTCCAGATCTACGAGGTTCTCATCACGGCGCACAGAATCGCCGACGCGCTTATGCCATGTCACCACTGTTGCATCAGTCACCGACTCAGGTAATTGCGGCACTTTGACCTCAATCGTCATTCATCGCTCCTGAGCGCAGCAACCTTGTTGGACCACTAGTCACCATCCGGAGTATCTACTCCCAATGCAGCAGCCACCAGTGCCTCCTGCTGGATGACATGCAAGGCATAAATACCCGAGGCGGGCGCCGCCGCACCGGGCCGGCCGGAGTAGGTGAGTCGGTGCTTCTTATCCAGCGCCTCCTGCAAGCGATGCCGTATCTGGTACCACGCGCCCTGGTTCTGCGGCTCTTCCTGGCACCAAACGATCTCGGCAGCATTCGGATAGAGCGCGAGGGTGCGCGCATAGGCCTCGATAGGAAAAGGATAGAGCTCTTCCAAACGGATGATCACCGTTCGGCCAATCTCCTTCTCCCGGCGCATTTGCGCCAGATCGTAATACACCTTCCCGCTGCAGAAGATTACACGCTCCACATCCTTCTCCGGCAGCGATTCCGTTTCACCGATCAGCGGCTGAAATTCCCCTCGCGATAAGTCACGTAGTGATGAGATTGAGGACCGATGTCGCAACAGACTCTTCGGCGTCAGCACGACCAACGGTTTGCGAACCCGCCGCAAGCACTGTCGGCGTAACATGTGGAACATCTGCGCCGGCGTCGACGGGATGCACACTTGCATATTGTGCTCGGCACAAAGCTGTAGAAACCGCTCCAGGCGCGCCGACGAATGCTCGGGACCTTGACCTTCGTAGCCGTGAGGCAGGAAAAGCGTCAGTCCGGAGCGCCTGCCCCATTTCGCTTCACCGGAACTGATGAACTGATCGATGACGACCTGCGCGCCATTGACGAAATCACCGAACTGGCCCTCCCAGATCACGAGACAGTCCGGCGAGGTCGTACTGTAACCGTATTCGAAACCGAGAACCGCCTCCTCCGATAATAGCGAGTCGGCGATAGTAAACGCAGCTGCGTTCTGCGCGACATGGGCTAGCGGCGTGAATTCCTTGCCGTCTTTCTGATTGAAGAACGTTGCGTGGCGATGAAAGAAGGTCCCGCGGCGACTGTCCTGGCCGATCAGCCGAATATGGTAATTGTCTGCCAGCAGGCTGGCGTAGGCGAGCGTCTCCGCAAACCCCCAGTCGATCGGCAGTTTGTCCGCCGCCATCTTGATTCGGTCGTCCAGAACTCTCTGCACGCGAGGATGCAGCTTGAAATCGTCCGGTACGGTGTTGACTAGCTGACCGAAGCGTTTGAGTTGCGACTTCGGCACCGAGGTTTTGACCGCATCACCCAGGCTGCCTTGCCAGCGGCTCCAATCGATCGTGTATTGGTTGCCGATCATGCCGAGACAATCGTCGTTGGGGCTGCGGCCTGCATCGAGGCAATCTCGATAGGCGTCCGCCATCGTGGTCAGTTCCTCGGCAGCGACGACGCCCCGTTCTACGAGCGCCGCGCCATACCGGGTTCGGACGCTCGGATGCTTCTTGATAGTCTGATACATGATGGGCTGAGTCGCAGATGGCTCATCCGCCTCGTTGTGACCGAGACGCCGATAACAGACCAGATCTATCACCACATCTTTATGAAATGCCTGCCGATAACGCAGCGCCAGCCGGATGGCCGCCACCACGACTTCGGGATCATCTCCATTTACGTGCAGGACCGGCGCTTCGACCATCTTCGCGATGTCGGAGCAATACGGTGTCGACCGAAGATCCCGAGTGTCGCTAGTCGTGAATCCGATCTGATTATTGATAATGATATGGATCGTGCCGCCGGTATAGAAGTCGCGGGCCTGGGAGAGCTGGAAGGTTTCCGCGACCACGCCTTGTCCGGCGATAGCCGCATCGCCATGGATCAGCACGGGCAAGACCTGGTTGCCCTCCGCATCATCTCTGCGATCCTGGCGGGCTCTGACGGAACCCTCAACGACTGGATCGACGATTTCCAGATGGGAAGGGTTGAACGCCAAAACAACGTGCACATTCCCGCCGGGCGTACGAATATCCGATGAGAACCCCATGTGATATTTGACGTCGCCCGAGCCCATAAGCTCGGTCCGATCCAAATCGCCCTCGAATTCAGAGAATAACTCCTGGGGCGACTTGCCGAGCACGTTCACCAAGACGTTCAGCCGACCACGATGTGCCATACCGATGACGATCTCTTCCAACCCCTGCTCGCCTGCACGTTGGATCAGATCATCGAGTAAAGGGATCAGCGCCTCCGCACCCTCCAGTGAGAATCGCTTCTGCCCAACGAATTTGGTGTTGAGATAGCGTTCGATACCTTCGGCTCGATTAAGACTCTCGAGAATTCGGCGTTGCTCGACCTCGTTGTCGCTACGCTTAACCATCTCGGCCTCGAATCGCTCTCTGAGCCAGAGCCGCTCCCGGGCCCGAGATAGATGAGCGAACTCCGCGCCGATCTTGCCGCAATAGATCTGCTTCAGAAGCGCAAGGATGTCCCTGAGCTTTACGCGAGTGTGTCCCGTGCCGGCCAATCCGCCCGTGAAGAATTCGGTATCCAGATCCGCATCATCCAGACCGAGATAGTCGAACTTCAACACGGCGGGAATGTGTCGCTCCCACAGGCCGAGCGGATCGAGGTCCGCAATCTGATGACCCCGCATGATGTATACCTGGATCAACCGTGAAACCGCGGCTTGCTTCTCGCTGGCCTGGCTGGCTGGAGCAGCGACTGCGCCGCCGTTCAGGGCGGACACGCCAGCCGATCTAAGCCGCTTGGTCAGCGCCGCAACGACCGGCGCATGGGCCACCTCAGCAGCCTTATCTCCGTTCAAACCGATAAATAGTCGGCGCCACTCATCGGACACACTCGCAGGATCCTCTAGATAGGATTCATATAGCGCCTCGATGTACGGCGCGTTGGCGCCATGGAACGGTGACGACTCGTACTGCCGTTGTAGTCGTGTGCTCATGATTTTTTGTCCCAACAGAAAGGGGACCTTGCGATCAGCCGCTTTTGCACAGCGTCCTTTTTTCTCAGAGAACCACTCTCATCATCCACACTTCGTACGTAACCAAGACCAGGTAGCCAGCAAGGATACATTGCAGAATGGTTTTGACGCGTACGATCCTAAACACCCGCGCCCGAGCCATCGCAACCAGTACTACGACCCCGACGCTCGTCAGCGTCACCTTGAAGATAGCGAAATACCCTGGGTAATTCTGGAGAAGGTATGCCAACAACGGATTGATCTCCGTGGCACCGTTGGTTAGCAACGTCAGGGTCAAGAATGCATCGGCAATGCTCAACAAAAGAATCGTGAGCGCCAAGAACAGCAGAACGGGCTCATGCCAATCGAC
>SMUY01377013.1_pt1 | contig 18024 bp, 12 predicted proteins | sample 2456441 | NCBI WGS metagenome assembly SMUY01 (sample SAMN11095931, study PRJNA526329) | marine sediment metagenome | biome: Marine sediment; feature: Surficial sediment; material: Deep marine sediment; isolation source: Hadal surficial sediment | place: Pacific Ocean | collected 2014-11 | depth...
CCGCACCCATCTGTTTTGTATTGACGGTCGCTAGCTGGCGCCAATGCTCCACTTTTGCGCAAAGCGGGCAGGGAGGAGCAGAAGGCTCCGACAGGCCGGGGGCGGGCGGCGGGAAATCAAAAAATGTCTCGCTAACCGACGAACTTGTAGCCCATCCCATGCACCGTACGAATATGCTCCGGGTGCTTCGGATTCGCTTCGATCTTCCGGCGCAGCCAAGCCACATGTACGTCGACGGTGCGCGTCGATGGCATGGCGTCGTAACCCCACACGTTGTTGAGTAACTCGTCGCGTGACAGCACGCTGTCGCGGTTCTCGATGAAGTAGCGCAGCAGCTGAAATTCCCGCGCCGATAGCTCCACCGGCGTTCCGTCGCGGATGACCTCGGCCTTGCGAAAGTCGACGGAGACGTCGCCGAACTCGTAGGAGTCGACGCTGTGGGTGGTGGCCGACGTCGCCGAGCGCCGCAGCAATGCCTCGATGCGCGCCAATAGCTCGAGGTTCTCGAACGGCTTGGTGAGGTAGTCGTCGGCGCCGAGCTTCAGACCGACAACCTTATCGGCTACCTGGTCGCGCGCCGTGAGCATCAGAATCGGTTGGGTCATGCCGTCCCGCCTCAGGTCGCGACAGACGTCGAAGCCGTTCTTGCCGGGGAGCATGACGTCGAGAATGATGAGGTCGAAGGTCTCCTCGGTGGCGCGTTCGTAGGCGCTATCCCCGTCGCCGGCGATTTCGACTTCGTAGCCCTCGCTGCGCAAACGGTCCGATAGCGTCAGCTGGAGTCCGGGCTCGTCCTCGACGAGAAGGATTCGTTTCGTCATGCGACGATTCTAGCGCGGATTTTCACACGGGTCGCCGACGCTGAACGACCCCCGGGGGCGCCAAGTGCGGGCGTGAGCACCCTGAACAGTGCTGGGTCAATGGAGCGTCGAGCGCTGGTCTTCGGAATCTTCGGCGACCGGAAGCTGAACCATGAACGTGCTGCCGGAGCCGGGCGTGCTGACGACGTCGATGCTCCCGCCGTGCGCCTCGACTACCTGTTTCACCAGGCTGAGGCCGAGCCCGCTGCCCTGTATCTGCTCCCGCCGGGCGCGCTCGCCCCGGAAGAAGGGCTCGAACAGATGGGGAATCTCTTTGCTCGGGATGCCGTCACCTTGGTCGTGTATGGCGACCTGGACGGCGGTGCCAGAAGCGGTCTTGCTCTCCCGTGCCTGTACGGTCACGGTGCCTCCCGGGCGGCTGTATTTGATCGCGTTGGAGACCAGGTTCTGAATCACGGAGCTCAGCGCCGCCGGGTCACCGACGAGCTTGGGCAACGATTTCGGAAGCTCCTTCTTGACGGTGACGGAGCGCTCGTCCAACCAGGCGCTGTTCGAAGCGATGGCGTCATCGATCGTCGCAATCAAGTCGACGGGCTGGCGCTCGAACTGCAGGTTGCCGGCGCGCATCTTGGCGAACAACAGCACGCGCTCGACCATGTTCGAAAGCCGGCGTCCTTCGCGGTTGATGAGCTCGCCGTAGCGGCGCGTTTTCTCAGGATCTTGGACCACATCGTCGGCGAGGTTTTCGGCGGCGGCGCGGATCACCGCTAGCGGCGTCCTGAGCTCGTGCGAGATCCCGGCGACGAATTCCATCTGCTGCTCCGCGAGTCGCTGAGCGCGCCGCGTCGAGACCACGATCATGGCGATGGCGCCGGCGAGAAGGGCGAGCACGCCGAGGCTGATCGCCAGGTTCCGATTGCGCGTTGCGGCCACCGCCGCCTCCAGCGAACCGGCCTGGTGCTTGACCAGAAGCTCCCACTTTGCCTCCGAGCGCTCTTCGATGACGCGCCAGATGCGTTGGTTCTGCCGGGAGGGTGGATTGAAATGCCAACTCCGAAAGGCGTAGAAGTCGCCCTGCGCATCGGGTTCAGCAAAGCTCGCAACGGTGAGGTCGGGCTGCGATCGGTACAGCAAGTCGCCGGGGTGGTCGCGGTCGATGATGCCGACGTTGTAGTCGAGTGCTTCGTCACCGTAAATGTATTGATTCGCCAGCGCCGGAATGAGCTCGCCGACGATCACTTCCGGCCGTAGCTTGACCACCACCCAGCTGATCGACCGGTGCTCCGCGAGATCCGCGAATGGTCGGGTGAAGACCTGCTGGATGACCAGCGCCGGAATGTCATCCTGCAGAGGCTGCGGACCTAGAGGCAACCGAAATTGTTCATCGTTGTATCGAAGCAGGCCGCCGAACTCGTCGCGGAGCGCGGCGATGTCCTCGGGCCAGTCGTCGAGGGTCACCAAGCCGACGCCGGTGAACTCTTGCAGCACCAGCCCGTTCTCCTCGTCGAGATTTACCCAGTAGATCGTCTCGAGGATGTCTGGGCCCTCGATGGTGTCGACGCGTTCGAATAAGCGTTCCGCGAGCTGTTCCGAAAAGGTGGCGTCGTCGCGGTAGTTGACCTGAAACGCGCGATACAGCTCGGCCAGCTCTCGATCGAACTCCAAACGCACCACGCGGGTCGCGCGCAAGAGTGACTGGCGCATGCGTTCGTGCTCACGCTCTGACAGCTGTCCCAGCCAGTCGTACTGGAAGACCGCCAGGGTGAGCAGCAGTCCGACGAGCGCCAGAACAACCACAAGCTGCATCTTGTTGGTTCGTAGATAGCTCACTTGGTCGCGATTCTAGCAGCGCCAAACTCCGGTGAACGGGGCATTTCGAGCTTTTACATCTTTAACAATCATTTTGCATCGAGTTAACCACCTCGACGGCAGGGTGCTCGACAATCACTCTCGTGATGATGAGGTTGGGCCGTATCCCGCGCCTGACTGTCCTCACGTAGTAGCTCTGCCTGAGAGGTTCAGAACGGCGCGCCAGGCGTGTCCCGTCGTTAATGGGGAGCGGCATGGACTTCGGCTGGCGCGCCGATTCTTTTTCTCGAGTGTTGAATGCGCATAGAACCCTCACGGCCTGACGGAACATGAAAGCACTGAAAAAACTACTCGCTACGACGTTGAAGCTGGTGATCTTCGTCGGCCTTGTCGGCGGTGGCTACTACGCCTACCAGCAATACGCCGCCGAGATCAACGAAGAAGAGCTCGGCGAGTTGCCGACCGTGGTCGCCGAGGTTCGTGACATCACCGTCTCGGTTTCCGCTACCGGCATCCTGCAGGCGGTGAAAATCGTCGAGATCAAGTCCAAGGCATCCGGCGAGATTCTCGAGATGCCGGTCGAGATGGGGGACTACCTCCAAGCCGGTGACCTGATCGCCCAGATCGACACCCGCATCCTCGACCAGGAGCTCAAGCAGGTCGAGGCCGACTACGAGTCTGCGGAGATCCGTCGGCAGATCTCCCGGCGGCAGTTCGGCCGCGCCGAGTCGCTGCGCGCCCAGGACCTGATCTCCGAAAATGACCTCGAAACCAGCAAGCAGAACTTCGCCAACGTCGAGGCGCAGTTCATCCGTGCCGAGGCTTCGCTGGAGCTCGCCCGCGAGCGGCTCGAAGACACCACGGTAACCGCGCCGATCAGTGGAACGGTCATCGCCAAGACGGTGGAGCAGGGGCAGATCATCGCCTCGAGCACCAACAACGTCTCCGGCGGCACGGTGTTGATCCAGATGGCAGACCTGTCCGAGCTCGAGATTCGCACGCTCGTCGACGAGATCGATATCGGTAGGGTCAAGGCCGGCCTGCTGGTCGACAGCACGGTCGAGGCGTTCGCCGACCTGAGCTTCGAGGGCGTTGTCATGAAGATCGAGCCCCAGGCGGTGGTGCAGCAGTCGGTCACCACGTTTCCGGTGCTGTCGCGCATCGACAACAGCCGCGGGCTTTTGCGTCTCGGCATGAACGCCGACGTGAGCATCATCATCCACCAGCGCAGCAACGTGCTGACGGTCGCCAACGAGGCGGTGCGCTCACCGGAAGACGCCCGCGAGGTGATCCGGCTTCTTGGCCTCGACGCTCCGATTGCGGGGCCGCGGCCCGCCGCATTGGCGTCGATGGAAATACCTGCCCGGTCGACGTCACCGGCAGGGCAAAGACGGAATGATTTGGTCGCTGCCGACGGGAACAACGGTAAGGGTACCAGCGGCACGGCCGACAACGGTCCCACCGGCAACGGCGCCGACAGCACGACCGCCAACCGTGCGGATGGTTCGTCCGGCACAAGCCGTGGCGCCGACGCCGCGAGGCCGCAGCCACGGGACGAGACTTGGGGTACCGACGGTAGTCGTCGGGAGCCGGCGGTGGTTTTCGTGCTCGACGCCGATGGACAGTTCCACGCCCGCGAGATCATCACCGGCGTTCGCGATTGGGAGACCTCCGAGGTCCTCGGCGGGCTCGAGGAAGGCGAAGAGCTGGTGCTGTTGCCGAGCACCTCGCTGCTTCGCGCGCAGCAGAGCATGCGTGACCGATTTGCGCGGCGGAATACCGTCGTTCCGACCGTCGGTCGTTAGTGTCCTGAGTAACAGGCTACTCCCTGCTACATGGTTTGCCGGCGCCCCGAGGCGCCGATTCGTTCGAGGACGAGATGCTGTACTTCGAGATCATGCGGGTGGCGATCAACTCGCTGCGGTCGAATCCGATGCGATCGATGCTCACGATGCTCGGCGTCATCATCGGCGTCGCCGCCGTGATCACCATGGTCGCGCTGGGGACGGGTGCGCAAGCCGCTGTCGAGGCACAACTTTCTTCACTCGGCGCCGACATCCTCACGGTTAGTCAAGGATTCGGAAGGGGCGCGAGTGGCGCCCGGGGCCGCTCGGAGCGGCTTTCGGTCGACGACGCCATCGCCATCCAGGCAAAGGGCCGCACGATAACGGACGTAGTTCCGGTCTCGCAGCGCGATGCCCAGGTGGAGTACGGCAACGTGAACCTGAACACGCGGGTCATCGGCACCTGGGCCAACTGGGCCGAGATCAACAGATGGGAGATCGGCCAGGGTCGCTTCATGACCAAAGCGGAGGCCGATGGTCGCCGCCGGGTCGCGGTGCTCGGCAGCGCCTTGTCGGAGCTCCTGTTCCGGCCCAGCATCGATCCGGTGGGTTCGCAGATCCGCATTCGCGGGATCCAATTCGAGGTCATCGGCGTGTTCGAAGAGAAGGGGTCCGGGAACGATTTCAGGAATCCCGACGAGCAGGTGTGGATTCCCTTGTCGACCTCTCAATGGCGTGTTTTCGGGACCGATCGCATCAACAACATCCAGGTGCAGATCGCCAACGAGAACTTGATGACGGCGGCGATGGCCGAGATCGAGTCGGTCATTCGTCGCGAGCACCGTCTGCGTCCCGACGTCGACAGCGACTTCCGGATCAGCAGCCAGACCCAGTTCCTCGAGGTCATTCAGGAAAGCCGACAGACGTTCACGATGTTGCTGGCGGGTATTGCCGCGGTCAGCCTGGTGGTCGGTGGCATCGGCATCATGAACATCATGTTGGTGTCGGTGACCGAGCGCACCCGGGAGATCGGCATCCGCAAGGCGATCGGCGCCACCCGCGCCAGCATTCAGCTACAATTTCTCATCGAGGCTGTCGTCCTGTCCTGCCTGGGAGGGGCCCTCGGCATCGCGCTCGCTTGGGTTGCGTCGGAGCAGCTGGCGCGGAATTTCGGTTGGACGATGGTTATCCCCGCCAACGCCGTCGTCATGTCCTTCGGCTTTTCCGCCATGATCGGCATTGTTTTCGGTTTTTACCCCGCCGTTCGCGCATCCCGGCTCGATCCCATCGAGGCGCTTCGTTATGAGTAGGTTTCGCCTGATTCTCGTCGCCGTGTTGGCGGCAATCCTCGTCTCCACGGGTGCGTTCGCCGCGCCGTCGCAGGGCAAGTCGCAGGCCAAGCGCAAGCTCGAGCTACAAGCCGCGGCGGAGAAGGTCGCGCGCGAGCAAGCTGAATTGGAGGCGCAGCGGCAAAGGCAAGACGACAGGGGTGGTGGCGGAAGCGGCGGAGCGCCGGTTGCCAACGGGGACGAGATCGACGAAGCCTACGACGCCGAGGTGCAGGCGCTCACCGGCAAGCGGCTGAACGTCTCCTACACCAATGCACCGCCCGAGATCGACGGCATCCTGAACGATCCCGAGTGGAATTTTGCCGAGCCGATTACCGACTTTATGCAACGCGAGCCCGACAACGGCCAGCCCGGATCGGAGCGCACCGAGGTGCGCGTGCTGTACGACGAGGACGCCTTGTACTTCGCGTTCTACCTGTACGACCGGCAGCCCGACAAGATCCTCGCCCAGGACCTGCGTCGTGACAGCCGCATGGATACCGACGACACGATCGCGGTCATCCTCGACACGTTCCACGATCGCCGCAACGCCTACGCGTTCCGCGTCAACCCCCTGGGCACCAAGTATGACGTCGAGGTCCGCAACGAGCGCCAGATCAACGCCGATTGGGATGAGCGCTGGGCCGCCGCGGTCACGATCACCGACGAGGGTTGGTTCGCCGAGTTCCGTATTCCGTTCTCCTCGCTGCGCTACCGCACCGGCTCGCACGTTTGGGGCATCGACTTCAAGCGCGAGATTCGTCGCAACAACGAAGAGATCAACTGGAGCAACTACCGGCGCGGCTTCCAGTTCAACGCCGTGTCGCAGTTCGGCAACCTCGTTGGCCTGCGTGACCTCGGACTGACCGGACGGTTTCGCTTCCAGCCCTATGTGACGGGATTGGGCTCGCAGTTCAACGTCACCGACGATCCGTCCAACGAGGCCGAGGCCAGCATCGGCATCGAGGACTTCAAGGTGCAGATCACCTCGAACCTCACCGCCGACCTCACCGTCAATACCGACTTCGCCCAGGTCGAGGACGACACCGAGCGCGTCAACCTGACCCGGTTCCCGCTGTTCTTCCCGGAGAAACGCGAGTTCTTCCTCGAGTCGGCGAGCAGCTTTGCCTTCGGGAGCGGTGGAGGTCGCAGGGGCGGCTTTGGAATGGGCCCGTCGGTGAGCCTCTATCACTCGCGCAACATCGGCCTGGTGCGCGGCGAGCCGGTGCCCATTCGCTACGGCGCCAAGCTCACCGGGAAGCTGGGTTCCACCAACATCGGTTTCGTCAACGCCCAGACCGGCAACTCCGACGTCAACATCGCTGATGGCGTCGAGGTGTTCAATCCGGGCAAGAACTTCACCGTGTTGCGGCTGAAGCAGGACGTCTTCGAGCGCTCGAGCGTCGGGATGATCTACACCAATGTCCAGGGAGCCGGCGCCTACAACCGCGTTGCCGGCGTCGATGCCAGCTTCCGGTTCTACGACTACCTGTCGATCAGCGGCGAGCTCGCCAGCGTTCTGGCGGACGGCGTGCTCGACGCCAGCGACGAGCTCGACGACAACCCGATCACGGCGCGCTTCGGCGCCGGGTGGAACAGCGACCAATGGAGCGCGTCGGGTAGCTATCAGCGGATCGATGAAGACTTCAGGACCGACCTCGGCTTCATCCGGCGGCGCGACGTCGCGAGTCAGAGCTACCGCCTGGGCTGGAACCCTCGGCCCGGTTTCGCACCGGCGATTCGCCAGATCCGCTTCTCCGGAAGCTTCAACTACCTGACCGACATCGACGGCAACTTCCTCGAGCAATCCGCTAGCCTGAACACCACCGTCCACTTCCAGTCGGGCGATAGGATCACGTTCAACATCCGCGATGAGGACGAGCGCCTCGATCGGGTCTTCTTCGTTTCGTTCAAGGACAACATCTTCGTGTTGCCCGGCGACTACGCGACCCGGGGCTACTGGGTGAACTTCGACAGTTTCAACGCTCGCAAGATCAGTGGAAGGATGAGCGTCAGCTGGAGCGACTACTGGGATGGCACGCAATACTCGCTGCGGCCGGGCGGCACCATCCGTTTCAACCAGAAGTTCAGCCTGTCGCCGAGCTACAGCTACAACCACATCGAGCTGCCGACCGGGATCTTTGATACCCACACGATCACGACGCGCGTCACCTACAACTTCAACGAGCGCTGGTTGACCAACTCGCTGGTGCAGTACAACAACGTTTCGGGACGCGCCTCGCTGTACGTCCGCCTACGCTACGTCATCAACGAGATCGACAGCTTCTACATCGTCTACAAGAGCACCCGCACTTGGGACGAGGTATGGAACGGCGTCGCCGACCACCAGCTGATTGCCAAGATGACCTACTCGGTCGATTTCTGATCGGTATCGCCGACCACCCCCGAAGCCAAGTCATCCGTCGGCCCCACTGATTCGTCCGGCTCCGGAGCGACCGGTTCACCTTCGGTCCGGTACCACTCGACGGTTGTGCGGATCGCCTCGGTCAGTGGCGTCGAGATATCTCCGAAGGCCTCGACGAACTTGGTGTGCTCGACGACGAAGGGCTCCTCGAACTGGTACATCATCTCGATGAGCTCACGCACCTGCGGGTTGAAAAACCCGAGAAACCTCACCATCAGCTTGCCGGCCCGTCGAGTCTTGGGGGGGTAGCTGGCCTCGGAGAAGATCAAGGTGAGGAACTCGCGCGTCGTTACCGTCTCCGGACCGGGAAGGTGCCACACTTCGCCCAGGGCTTCGTCGCGTTGCCCGAGGATGACCAGGCCGCGGGCGATGTCGGGCACGTAGCTGTACGTGTGGGGCAGCGAAACGTCGCCGAGGACCGTCGCCGCCCGTCCGGTGAGCGCCGGCTCGAACACCCGTGCCCCCATCGCCGACTGTCGTACCTCAGGTCCGAAAAAATCCGACGCCCGGCCGATGGCGACGCGTACCCGCCCTTTCTTGTGGGCTTCCAGCAATGTCGTCGCCATCTCGGCCCGTACCCTTCCCTTGCGGGTCATGGCGGTCATCGGGCGCTTCTCGGTGAGCGGTTTGCCGAACGGGGAGCCGTACGCATAGACGCCCTCCATGGACACGAGCTTGGCGCCGGCGGCGGCGGCTCCTTCGATGACCCCCGCTTGCAGCCGCGGGAACAGCTCCGGCCAGCGGTGATACGGCGGCGCCAGGCACTGGTAGACGACCGCAGCCCCGGAACTGGCCTCGCGGGCGAACGAGCGGTCGGCGACGTCACCGCCTACCAGCTCCACGCCCGCCGGCAACGACACCGGCGCCGACCGGTTGACCATCCGCACACGAAAACCGCGAGGCAGCAGCTCGCGCATCACGGCGCGGCCTACGGGGCCGGTTCCGAACACTACGTGCAGCGCGCTCATGGCTTGCTTTCTAGCAGGTGCGGCCCGGCAAGGCCACTCGACGATCGAAAACCAGCGCCGGGTTGATCTCTCCGGAGACCGCGGCGATACCCTTGTGGTCTTCCGCGGGCTGGGGTGACAATAGCGTCGTCCATCGGCGCTGCGAGTCGATGGTTACCGCTCCCCGAAGACGGTGCTCGCGATGATCAGTCGTCGCGCCTTTCTGGCGCGTTCCGGTACGTTGACGGCCGGGCTGACAGCCTGGCGGGGCGGACTCACCTACGCTCAGGCGCCGCCGACCTACTTCAACTGGGAGTCTCCGAAAGAAGGAGTTCGCTTCGCCCGGGGCGGCGGCGGTGCTTCCCTGGTCGTCAGCTCGGGCGGCGAATCGCTCCTCGTCGATTGCAAGAGGTACGGGCTCGGAACGACGCTGCGGCGCGAGGTCGAGTCGGACACGACCACCCTCGTCGCGGTGGTCAACACCCACCACCATCGAACCCAGGCCGGGGGTAACTTCGCCTTCACGCCGGACCTTCCGGTGATCGCGCAGCGCCGCGCCGCGCGGCGCATCCTGTCGTCGGCGAACGGCATATTGGAATCGCTACGGGGGGATACGGAGGGCGACATCATCGCCCGCCGCCGGCAATTGATCGCCGACATGGCGTACTCGACCGAGGGCGCCCGCGCCGCGCTGGCCGATTTCGACGCTCACGTCGCCACCCTCGATGACATCGTCGCCGGGAGCTTCGGCCCCACCGTCGTTTTCGACGAGTCCTACACCGGTCGCGTCGGCGGTCTCGACTTCGAGCTGTACCACTTCGGCCGCGCCCACACCGACAACGATCTGGTCGTGTGGGTTCCCGGACTCGACGTCATGCACGTCGGCAACTTGGTGGAGGTCGATGCCCACCCGTTGATCGACGTCGGGCGCGGCGGCGACACACGATCGTGGCAGTCGTACCTGCGGCGCGTACTTCCAATCGTTGGTCCGCAAACGTTGCTGCTGCCGTCGGATGGCGAGCTGGTGGCCAATGTTCACGACATCGAAGCCCAGATCGAATATTTCGATCGCCTCCGCGGCCTCGCGCAAGGCGCCATCGACGCCGGCATGTCGCGCCAGGAAACCGTCGATTTCATCCCCACCACCAACCTCGGCCGCTTCTCCGGTCTCGCCCGCCCAGAACAATTGGCGACGAATCTGGGGATCGTCTACGACGAACTCGACGTCGGGCGCTGACGACGGCGATCGCGGCGTTGCGCTTGTTCGGCCGACCTTCGGCGTACGATAAGTACGCCTGCGGCCGGCCTCTCGGCGCGCGCCTGGCGCTCGCCGCCGTCAGCATCTGCCTACCTGCCGGGGATATCGATCAGTCTCAAGGCCCAGAGGCCGGAATTGTTGTCGGCTACCCAGATCAGGTCCTTGAAGGGCATCAGGCCCCAGGTGCGGGAGGCGTTGGCTTTGAAGCCGTCTGAGGCGTCGGGCAGGAAGTAGGCGATCTCGCGGCCCTGGGTGTAGAGGTTGCCGAGCAGTTCGCCGGAAATATCGACGATGCGCACGCCCTGGTTGTAGTAGGCGACGTACAGGACGTCGTGCTCGACCCAGAAGTTGTGGGTACCGCCCTCGGGGACTTGGTAGCGGGCGACCTCGCGCGGGTTGTTCTTGTCATCGAACTCGATGATGTGGATCCAGCCGTCGGCAACCACCGCCGGACCCGAGAAACGGTCTAGGCCCTGAGGGTTGCGCCAGGCCGGAAACGTTTCATCGCCGGCGATGAGGTAGTACTTGCCCGTCGACTCGCTCCGGTAACCCCAGCCGGCGTGGTTCCAGCCGGAGGGATAGGCATACTGACCCATCTGTACCGGGTTCGTCGGCGAGCCGCCCATGCCGCCACCGCCGACGTCGACGGCGACGAGGCCGTCGGACCAGTTCGACGACACCGCGATGCCGTCGGTCACCCATACGTCGTGGATGCCGTGACCCGGTGTGTCGAGCTCGAAGCGCCCGACCCTCTGCGGGTTGGTCGGGTCCTCGATGTTGATGATGTCGTAGCGCTGGCCGGCCGACAGCGCGTAGACGTGATCTTCGTAGATGAAGACGTTGTGCACGCCGCCGGTCATCTCGTCGTCGTAGCGCGCCAGCACCGGCACGCCCTTGTTCTCGATGTCGGAGCAATCGAGGATCACCATGCCGTTGCGGCGGTCACTGGCGCCTTCGCGGCTGATGATGCAGATCGAGCCGTCTTCCGACACCTTGACGTCATTGACCGTGCGGGCGTCGACCCGGACGGTGGCGGCCATGTAGATGTTCGTGGGGTCGGTGACGTCCCAGAAGTAGGCGTGGCCTTCGGCGCCCCAGGTCCCGGTCACCGCGTAGTCACGGCCGTTGGGGCTCTCCCAGACCCACAGGTCGGATGTCTTGCGGTCGGCAACGCGGCCGCGGCCGACGACCTCGAGCATCCTGCGGACGTTGCGCGGCTCGATCGAAATGCTGGCGGTGGCCACGGTGTTGCCGGCGGAGGCAACAATCGTGTACTCGCCCGGAATGTCGGCCACGAAGCGGCCGTCTTCGGTGATCAGGCCCGACGAGGCGGAGCCCAAGTCATGATCGACGGTGCGGGCGCGGAAGGTGTACTCGATCGGCATCTCGGGGATCTCGCTGCCCCGACCGTCGAGGGCGGCGGCGTCGAAGTGGATGACGTCACCAGTGCGTGCTTCGGTCGCCGAGGCTTCCAGCCGCACCGAGGCGGCGGGGTTCTCTTCGACGGTGAGGCTGATGGTCTCGGTGATGCTCTCCGCGCCGGCACTGATGGTCGCCGAGCCGGAGCCGACCATCTTCAGCAGCCCCAGCCGGGTCACTTCGATCACCGACGAATTGTCGCTTCTCAGCTCCGCCTCGATATCGGTGCGGACGCCGCCGTCGTCGGCATGGATGACGATCTCGGGCCGGATGATGGTGTCGGCGTAGAGTACCCCCGGCAGGTTGATGTCGATCGACGTCACCGCCGGAAACGGCACCGTGACCAGGATTCGCAGCTCGGCGGCCGCCGGGCCGCCCCGGCCGCCGCGCGCCCCGTCGCCGGCCTCGGTCGGCACCCGCGCCACGAGAAAGAACTCGCCGGGGCGTAACGCCTCGACTTCACCCGTTGCCGCGGTGACCGAGACGGAACGCCGCGCCTGTGAGAAAAACAGCACCGGACGATCGATCACATTGCCGTCGGCGTCCTTCACGGTCGCCGTCAGGGTGGCCTTTTCGCCGAGCGCCAGCGTCAGGGCGGCCGGTTCGACGGTGAGCTGCACCGTCGCCTGCTCCTGCTGCTGGGCGACCGCCGGAACGGCGGCCATCGACAGAACTAAAACGAGCGATGAGATCCTGTACTTCGTCATGGCGAATGACTCCTGTGTGAGGTTCGGGTCCGTTGAAGCGAAATCGGCGAAGATCCCACCTACCTTGCCACCCGTGCTAGGGGCGGACAAGCGGCGTCCGCCGGCAGCGGGCCGGCTCCGCCGGTGAATTCGGCGGTAGCGCCGTTGTTGTGGGCCGCGTCGAAGGGCAGCGCGCCGGTGTTGGGCGCGGCGCGCGGCGTTGTGGGTGGGGACCGGCGCGGATAGAGTTCTCAGTGGTCGTTCCCGGATCGGAGTGAGAATTCCATGAGGATTCCATGCGGTTGAAAGCGCCCATATCCAAAGTTCTTGCCATCGTTATCGTGGTGGTCGCCTTGATAGGGCCCACGGCGCCTATGGCTGCCGGACAGTCCGGCGAGCTCACAGCGGCGGGCGCCGCCGGAAACTGGTCGCGGTTCCGCGGGCCGAACGGGAACGGCGTCGCCGATACGACGAATCTACCCTCCGAGCTCGGCCCCGACACCAACGTGATCTGGGCAACGCCGCTCCCCGAGGGACACTCCTCGCCCATCCTCTCGGACGACAAGATCTTTCTCACGGCGGTCGACGGAACGGACCTGCAGACCATCGCCCTGGACCGGGCCTCTGGCGAGATTCTCTGGCGGCGTTCGGTGCCGGCCGATCCGACCGACCCACCGGATTCGCGCAACAATCCCGCCTCGCCGAGTCCGGTCACCGACGGTGAGATCGTCGTCGTGTTCTTCGCCGACTACGGCATGATCGCCTATGACGTCGACGGCGAGGAGCTCTGGAGCCTGCCGCTGGGCCCGTTCGACAACGTCTACGGCATGGGGGCATCGCCGATCCTGTTCGACGACATGGTGATCCTGGCGGCCGACCAAACCAACGATTCGTACCTGCTGGCGGTTTCGCGCGAGGACGGCAGCACGATATGGAAGACCGATCGCCCCGAGGCCAAGAGCGGCCATGCAACGCCGATTCTCTGGGAGGATGAAACGGGGCGCACCCAGCTGTTGATCCCCGGCTCGTTTTTCCTCACCGCTTACGACGCCTCCAACGGCGAGAAGCTCTGGTGGGTCAGCGGCCTTTCCTTCGAGATCAAGTCGACGCCGGTGATTTACGACGGCATGATCTTCGTCAACGGCTTCGGATCGCCGATGCAGCAGCCCGGCCGTCAGCCGGTGATCGAGACCTTCGAAGAGGCGCTGGCGCGCGACGCCGACCACAACGGCAAGCTCGATGCCGAGGAGCTCGAGGGCACCCGGGCTGTCGGCTGGATGGGCTTCACCGACCTCGATCACGACGGCGCCTTCGACGCCGAGGAGTGGGCCTACTTCAAGGCCGCGATTACCTCGACGAACGGCGTGCTTGCCATCAAGCTGGGTGGCGAGGGCGACATGACCGACTGGAACGTCGCCTGGACCTATCACCGCGCCGTGCCCCAGCTACCGTCACCGTTGATCTATGAAGGCGTGCTGTACATGATCAACGACGGCGGCATCGTCACGTCGTTCGACCCGGCCACCGGCGAGGTCGGCGCCCAGGGCCGCCTGCAGGGCGCCGTGGACGCCTACTATGCGTCTCCTGTCGCCGCCGACGGCAAGATCTACTTCGTCAGCGAGCTCGGCCTGGTCGCCGTGATCGAGCCCGGCGGTGGCCTCGGCGTCGTCTCGGTGGGGGATCTCGATGACCTCGTGTACGCCACCCCGGCAATCGCCGACAGCCGCATCTACCTTCGTACGCGCAACACACTCTATTGCTTCGGTTTGGAGTGACACCTTGGAAGGCGCCTGCGGTGTGGCGTCCGTTCGAACGTGAGGAAGGCCATGTTCAATCGCCGTGAGTTCTCGACCACACTGGCGCTGCTGGCGGCCAGCGGATGGGTACAGCCGCGCGCCGCGTTCGGGTCCGGGCAGCAGGCGACCGTCTTTGATTGGCAACCGATCAACGACTCGATGCGGGTGGCATTCGGCGCCGGCGGCAACGTGCTCGCCGTCACCGACGGCGGCAGCCTCCTGTTGATCGACACCAAGAACGCCGGTTACGGCCAGGTGTTGCGCGCCGAGGCCGAATCCTTCGGCGGGACGCTCGAGAGCGTCATCAACACCCACCATCATGGCGACCATATCGGCGGCAACCCGTTTTTCACCGGGGAGGTTCCGGTGTACGGGCAGGAGCGTGGAGTAGAGCGGACCTTGCGCGCCGGTTCACGGACTCTGGCGGGCATCCTTCGCGATCCGGTCGGCCGTCTCGAGCGCCTGAATCAGCAGGTACAGAACATGGATGTCGCGGCCGCGGCCCGCGACGCCGGAGCCGAATCGGTGGCGGCGTTTATCGCCATGGGCGAGGAGGAGATGACCGCTATGTCCTTCTCCGCCAATGAGACCTTCGAATCCGAGCTCGAGGTGGAGGTTGGTTCGACCACCCTCGAGCTCCGCCATATCGACCGCGGCCACACCGACAACGACATCTTCGTGTACATCCCGGATGACAACGTCATGCACGGCGGCGACCTTTTCTTCAACGGCCTGCACCCCTTCATCGATACCGGCGCCGGCGCCACTACCATCGGCTGGCAAAACTGCCTCGACGCGATGATCGATGAGGCCAATCGCAACACCGTGTGCATACCGGGGCACGGCGAGATCAGCGACCGCAATGGCCTACGCGATTTCTCCAACTACTTCGACATCCTGCGCGAGTTCGTCCAGAAAGCGATCGACGATGGCGGCAGCCGCGACCAGATCACCGAGATGCAGCCGCCGGAGTTCGCCGAGTGGTCGCCGCGTCGCCTCGACGACAACCTCGGGGTGGTCTACGACGAGCTGACCGCAGGCTCGTAGGCCCCGACTGCGGCGCCCACCTCTGCTGCGCGGGAAACGCCCAGCCAGGGCGCGCCGCGCCTGGGTCTCGCGGGGCAGAGGCAAGGATCGCGGAGGGGAGACGTTTCGCAACTTACCGGGAGCATATCTTGAGCCAAAGAACCGGGTACCTGCTACTCGCCGTCCTGGCGACCGTATCTGCCGCTTTCATCCCTGCCGTGCCCGCCACGGCCCAGACCGCCTTTACCCTCTACGAGATGCTCGAGCCGGGCTCGGCGAAGTTCAAGATCACCTACGACGTGACGACGGCCCGCGCCGGTGCCGAGTTCTTCTTGAATCCCATCCGTGCGGGGTCGGTTGCCACCGACGAGAGCGTTATCGATCTCGCCACCGGCCAGGAGCTCTACTTCGAGGTCATCAACGGCGCCCAGGCGAAAGAACAGGGCCTGGCGCGGGCGCGGACGTCGGATGACTCGGAGTACATCAAGGTGCACCTGGCGCAGCCGATTCCCGCGGGCGGCGAGGCGCGGCTGCGGATCATCAAGACCTATGAGGACGCCGCCTCCTACTTCGTCGACGGGGAGACAGTCGTGTTCGACCGCGGTCTCGGCATCCGGGCCAACGCGGTGGTGCTTCCCACCGGCTACGAGCTCGTCGGATCGAGCACCCCCGGGATCGTCACCACGCTCGATGACGGTCGGGTGAAGATCAGCTTCCTCAACGACCGCGACGACCAGCTCGGCGTACGCGTCGTCGGGCGGCGAATCGGCGGCGGGGGTGACCGATGAGCTGCAGCCGCAACGACCCTCAGCCGGTCTCGATCATCGCGCCTTGTCCTCACACGCCCTTGCGCCCGCTCGCTTCGCGACCTGTTGCGTTATCCGGGCTCGCGCTGCCGCTGTTTTTTAGCCTGGTGCTGGTGGTCGCGCTCGCTGCTGTGGCGAGCGCCCAGCAGCACCGCGCCGAGCAAACCCGCGAGATCACCTATTGGATGCTCGACCCGGCGACCCACCAGTTCCGCATCTCGCACGACTTCACCGTCGATACCCCGGGCCAGCGCTACGTCCACAGCTTCGTACGCGCCGGCAGCGAGGTGACCGATGCCGAAGTCTGGGACGTCGACGCCGGGATGCGACTGACCACGACCAACGTCACCGGGAGCGACGTCAACGCGCTGAACTTCTATCGCAACCGCTACGACGACGACATGGTCGTCGTGCAGGCGGAGCTTCTGGCCGAAGTCGGCGCAGGTGAGTCGACTCGGGTGCGTGTCATCGAGACCTACACCGACGCAGAGCGCTACTACATGGACGGCGACGAGCTCGTCTGGGATCGCTCGCTCGGTCGGCCCTACAACATCGTCAAGCTGCCGCCCGGCTGGATGCTCACGGCCGTCAATATTCCGGCGGTGATCAGCACCGACGGCGACGGCCTGGTCTTGTTACGGTTCATCAATATCCGCAGCGATTCGATCGGCGTGGTGATTCGAGCCAAGCGCCGACCCTAGCCCGCCGTGGTGAAAGTGTGATGGGTCTGGTGGCGACGACAAGAGGCCATCTGCGGCCACGGCTTGCTAGCCCGGTCACGGCTGCGCCGGCCCGATGGCGCGCGAGTACCGCGTTGCGCTTGCTTCGGGTGCCGGCGGGGTCCCGGACAACATCCTGGGCGCAACAGGATCAGCGTGGCGGGTGCAGCGCTTTCGCCTCGGCACGCCGGCTGGCTGCCAATTCGGCCTCCCCGGTCATGTCATGGGCGCGGGCCAACGCCAGCAGCAGCTCGACGCTCGGCGGGCCGGCGGCACGCGCTTGCTCCAGGTACCGGATGGCGTCGGCGGCATCGCCGCACTCCACCAGCAAGCTGCCGAGCCCGAGGAGCACGGCGGCCGCGTCGGCGGCGCCGGGCAGCGCGTCTCGGTAGGCTGCCAATAGATCGCCGCACAGCCGGTCGCTCCCGACGATCCAGCCGCGGACGGTGTCGAGGGCCTGCTCGTGCCGGCCTTCAGCCAGCAGCAGCGAAACATATTCGTGCCGTGCCACGGCGTCGTTCGAGCCTTCGGACAGCCCGGCTAGCCGCGCCTCGATCGCCGCCTCGCTGCGTTGCAGCTCGCGAAAGCGAAGCAACAGGTCGCGGCCGGATTCGGACTCACCCTGCCGGATCAACAAGTTGCCGAGCGCCATGTATGCCTCGAGAAGGAAGGGGTCGAGCCGCAGCGCGGCTTCGAGCTCGCGGCGGGCCACAGGCTCGTCGCCAAGTGTGATCGCGGTGCGGCCGAGCTGGCGACGGATCGCGGCGTTGTCCGGGTCGAGCGCCGCGGCTCGCGTCAGCTCGGCAAGCGCGGCTTCGTTTCGCGAGGTTTCCAGGTAGAGGATGCCGAGCTGCAGGCGGGCTTCGGACATTTCGGGGTCGAGCGTCAGAGCGGTCCGTAAAGCCTCTTCCGCGGCACCCATCTCCCGCACCTGCCGGCGCGCTTCGCCGAGGCGGAAGTGGGCACGGGCGTCGCCCGGCATCAGCTCGGCGGCGCGCTCGAAATACGCCAGCGCCTCCTCGGCGCGCTCCTCGTCCGCCGCCAGCAGGCCGAGCAGCAGGATGCTCGGCCCGTTGTCGGGCAGAAGTCGCAGGGCGGTTTCGACATGTTGCCGCGCCAGATCGGCGCGGCCGACCTCCGCGTAGAGCGCGCCGAGCGAGTACTGGGCCTCCAAAGGACGAAGGGTCGAGGCGAACGGCG
>SMUY01365999.1_pt1 | contig 18018 bp, 14 predicted proteins | sample 2456441 | NCBI WGS metagenome assembly SMUY01 (sample SAMN11095931, study PRJNA526329) | marine sediment metagenome | biome: Marine sediment; feature: Surficial sediment; material: Deep marine sediment; isolation source: Hadal surficial sediment | place: Pacific Ocean | collected 2014-11 | depth...
GCCGTGTGTGTTGTGATTGCGGCAAAGGGGTACCCGGGCTCCTATGAAAAGGGGCAGGAGATTTCCGGTTTGGACATGGCAGGTGAGGATGAAAATACCGTTGCCTTCCATGCCGGAACCACCTTAAAAGACGGAAAGACCGTCACCAATGGCGGCCGAGTTCTTGGGATCACCTCTGTGGCTCCCACGCTCCAACCTGCTATTATGCGCGCCTATGAAGGTGTGAACAAAATCCATTTTGAGGGGATGTACTGTCGTCGAGACATAGCCTCTAAAGGACTAAAAAGGAATTGACATGACCACCCCAAAGATTGGAATCCTCATGGGTAGCAAATCAGATGCTGACATCATGGGTGAAACCGCCAGGATCCTGGAAGAGTTTGGCGTTCCCCATGAGATGAAAGTCCTTTCGGCCCACCGTACTCCTCAAGAAACCTCCGAGTATGCTCAGTCGGCCGAAGGTAGAGGGATTCAAGCCTTGATCGCGGGGGCGGGGTATGCTGCTCACCTGGCGGGCGCCCTGGCGGCTCACTCTACCCTTCCCATTATTGGTGTACCCCTGGAAGCTTCCTCTCTCAAAGGGTTGGACTCTCTACTCTCCACCGTGCAGATGCCCAAGGGAATCCCTGTTGCCTGTATGGGTATCGGTAAGGCAGGTGCCATCAACGCAGCACTTTTCGCCGTCCAGATTCTCAGTCGAAGCGACCCTGCCCTGGCTCAAAAACTGAAGGAATACCGGGAGAAAATGCGTCAGGAAATTCTCCCCGGTTAGGGGCCTGGGCTACTGCTGAAACCCTGCCAAAAGCCACATCCGCCCCGTCTCACCTTCTCGGCGATAGGAATAAAACAGGTCGGTTCGACAAGCGGTGCACATTTTTGAATCCAGGATTCGGGTCACTCCTAATTCCTGCAGTTGTGCCGAATTGGCCTCCACCAGATCGAGTTGCGGGCCAGAGAAGCACCGATCCAGATCGTGTCCTGACTGGGCATATTGATTCCTGACCTCCGGTCCCACTTCGTAGCAACATTTTCGAATACAGGGCCCCATGGCGGCGATGAGCTGTTGGGGTGAAGCCTGGGTGGCCTCGAGGAACCGGGAGACCCCCTCTCGAGTGATTCGATCCCGGGTCCCGCGCCAACCCGCGTGCAGGACACAGACTTGCTTTTTTTCTGCCAATAGAACAAGAATTGGAAGGCAATCGGCCGTTCGAATGACCGGGAATTGGCCCGGGAGAAGCGTGATCACGCCATCTGCAGAACCCAGTGAAGTCGGACCCGAGGCCTTCAAAGTCGGGGCATTCACAGTGACGACTCGATTGGAGTGCACCTGATGTAAAAGAAAGAGCTGGTTGGGCTGCAAGCCCAAGGTTTCGAGCAAGAGCCTCTTTTCCAGCGGGACTTCATCCGATGGAGCAGGCTCTTGGTTGAGAGCATCGGTCTGCCGTGACGTGAAAGCGTGGACAAAGCTTGGAATTTCTTCCAGTTCCTCGAACACAAAAAAGGAGGCTGGACCCAGATTCTTTTGGCGGAACATCGAGAAGAAAGGCTAACACAAGTCCATGATCATTGGCATCGGCGTTGATATCGTAGAAGTCCGTCGCATTCGGAACGCTCTACAGGGCACCGAGCGAATGCAACAGAGAGTCTTTACAGAGGAGGAAATCCGGTTCTGCACCAGCCGTAGGCATCAGTATCAGCACTTTGGAGGAAGGTTTGCGGCCAAAGAGGCAGCCTTGAAAGCACTGGGCACGGGGTGGAGCAGGGGAATCCGCTGGAAAGACGTAGAGATCACCGATGACGAGAGGGGCAAGCCGCTACTGACTTTCCAAGGCAGAGCCAAGGAAATTTTTGATGAATTGGGTGCCCAAACAGCCTGGATTTCCATCACCCACTCGCCCGACCATGCGGTGGCGATGGTCGTGTTGGAACATTAGCAGCCGGGATTATGCATAGGTTTTCGTGACGAAGTGCCGCAAACGCCACGATGACAAGGCGTTAGAGGGCACCCACTTGCGGGTCGCGCAGTCGGTGCAGCACGCTGGATGATAGCGGCACTGCAGTAGACAACTTTATGCATCATACCGGCTGCAACACCTGGTAGCCGTCTGGATCTTCTGCCACCACCCTGGCTTGGACCAGTTGGTTACTAGGCATCGAGGGGTCCAGTTTCGCTTTCAGATAGTTTCCGGAAAGAGCCGTTCGCATCCCATCTTTTTTCTCGCTGAGGGTGAGTACGGAAAGGAATTGTCCCAGAAACCGGCGTCGGAAGGCCCGGTTCTTATCTTCGGAGATCTGTCGCAACTCTTTACTGCGGCGCTTGATGGTTCGGGAATCTACCTTTTCCGCCAGCCGGGAGGCGGCCGTACCGGAACGATCACTATAAGGAAACACGTGGAGATAGGTGAAGGGCATCCGGCCAATAAACTCTAACGTCTGGCGGTGATCCTCCTCCGATTCTCCCGGGAAGCCTGCAATAACGTCTGTTCCGATGGCGGCATCCGGGATGCACCGGCGAATCTCCTCAACGATAGAAGCAAATCGGCTGGTCTTATAGGGCCTGAGCATCTTTTTCAGGATCCGGTCACTTCCACTTTGAAGACAAATATGGAAATGGGGCGCAATTTTCTCGCAGTTTGCAGCCAGGGCAATAACGCGACGGGACAGCTGCATAGGCTCAATGGAACTGAGCCGGATCCGCTGCAAACCCGGCACAGCTGCAATCTCACGCAATAAGCGATCCAAGGAATAGCGGGGTTTCAAGTGCACTCCGTAACTGCCCATGTGGATGCCCGTTAAAACAACTTCTTTGAATCCGTTTTCGACCAACTGAGCAAGCTGTCGCAGAACGATCTGGGGGGGCACACTGCGGCTGGGACCGCGGACGTAGGGAATAATGCAGTAGGTGCATTTGGCGTCGCAACCATCCTGAATCTTAACGAAGGGCCTTGTTCTCCCCCCTGTCTCAGTGGCGGGCGTCATCTCCATGGCCGCGACGCTGCGAAAGTCGTCCCGGTAAATAGCCGCAATTTCCCCATGATCGGGAGGATGTATTTCTTCACACTCAAAGGCAGAAACAATGGAACCGATATCGCCTTTGTGGCTGTTTCCCACCACCGCATCCACACCCGTGATTCGTGCCAAACTGCGGGGATCTCGCTGAGCATAACAGCCAGTCACGACCAGACGTGCAGCAGGGTTCTGGCGACGCAAACTGCGAGTGAGTTGCCGCACCTGCTGATCCGAACGATGGGTCACCGTGCATGAATTCACCACAATGACATCGGCTTGCCGGCACTCCTGGGTTTCCTCGAATTCACGAGAGACAAGATCTTCCCGTATGGCCGCGCTGTCCGCTTGATTGGTTCGGCACCCGAAGGTTGCAATGTAGAATTTCTTAGCCACTGTTTATCATCCTACCAGGAGGCCAGGAAAGTTCCGTGTCTTTCCTGCTTTTTTCTTTTTCACACTCAACTGATACATTCTACCTCACCGTGAAAGTATCCGTCCTGGGAAGTGGAAGCAGTGGGAATTGCACATACATCGCCACCGAGAAAACCTGCGTTTTGGTCGACCTGGGTTTTGGTTGGCGCAGTCTGAAGCGACGTCTGGACCAGGCCGAGCTTCAGAGCAAGAGAATCGATGCCGTTCTTCTCACTCACGGACACTCGGACCATGTCAGCGGAATTCCGGCGTTTCTGGCCCAGCACCAGGTGCCGATTTTCATGAATGAAGGGACACGGGAAGAAGTACCCGGACTTCAAAATATTGACCGCTGGGAAAGCTTCCACTCCAACTCCTCCTTCTCCGTTGGCGACCTTCAGATCGAAGCCTTTTCGGTCTCGCATGACGCCGCGGAGCCTGTTGGCTTTCGTTTCTCGGCACAAGGCATCTGCGGAGCTCTGGTCACCGATTTGGGAGAATTCACCCCTTCGGTCATTGAAAACCTGTCGGGATGTGACTGGTTCATCGTGGAATCTAATCATGACGAGCAAATGTTGAAGATTGGACCCTATCCCTGGAGCATCAAACAGCGTGTTCTGAGCCGACTCGGGCATCTCTCCAACCAGGAATTGTCGGCCTTCTTGAGCAACTCCTTCGACCGGCAGGCGGCCCACATTTTCCTGGCTCATCTTAGTCGTCGAAACAATGATCCCAAGATCGCGCTGGATCATGCTTCTCGTGCCCTTTTCCAACACCTTCCTCTGTACACCAAGTGCTGTAACCTGCACTTGACTCATCAGAGCAAACCCTCCATAGTCCTGGACTTATGATCCCTCGATATACCCTGCCCGAGATGGGTAGGGTCTGGTCTGAGGAAAACAAGTTCCAAAAATGGCTTCAGGTCGAGATTGCAGTTTGTGAAGTTCTGGCGGAAATGGGCGAGATCCCTCAGGAAGAACTTTCACAAATTAAACAAAAAGCCGGTTTTTCCATCGACCGAATCAAGGAAATCGAGGAAGTTACCCGCCATGACATGATCGCCTTCACCACTGCGGTGGCCGAGAAGGTGGGGCCAGCCTCACGTTTTATTCATTTTGGTCTCACTTCAACAGATGTGGTCGACACGGCCCAGGCGCTGCAGGTCAAAGAAGCCTCCGAGTTGATCGAAAAGGAACTCTTAGGACTTCTCTCCACATTAAAGACTCAAGCGCTTCGTTATAAGCAGGTGCCTATGATCGGCCGCACTCACGGCATCCACGCGGAGCCCGTGACGCTTGGACTCAAACTGGCGGTCTGGTACTCCGAGATGGAACGCAACCTGCAACGTTTTCGCAGGGCCCGAGAAACCCTGGAGGTTGGAAAAATCAGTGGACCGGTGGGATCCTTTTCCCACCTTCCTCCCCAGGTCGAAGAGAAGGTTTGCCAGAAGCTGGAGATTGATTTTGCCCGAGTCTCAACACAGACCTTGCAACGAGATCGGCACGCTGAATACCTGTGCACCCTGGCCATTCTGGGTTCCACCTACGATAAAGTGGCCACAGAAATCCGCCACCTGATGAGGACTGAAGTTCAGGAAGTGAGTGAACCGTTTGGTTCCGGGCAAAAGGGTAGTTCAGCCATGCCTCACAAGCGCAATCCCGTTACCTGTGAAAATATCAGTGGCTTGTCTCGGCTGATGCGGAGCAACGCCCTGGCCGCCTTGGAAAACATCCCTCTGTGGCACGAGCGGGATATTTCACACTCCTCCGTGGAAAGGGTGATCCTTCCCGACAGTACTACGTTGGCCCACTATCTGACCATCAGGCTCAAGGACGTGATCCAGAATTTGGAGGTGCACGAGGAGCAGATGGAGGCGAACCTCCAACTGACCAGAGGCTTGATCTTCTCGGGAACACTTCTGCTCGAGTTGGTGCGAAGGGGTGTCCTTCGGGAAGAGGCTTATGAATGGATTCAGCGAAACGCCATGCGAGTCTGGGACGAAGGTGTGGATTTCGAAACTCTGATCATAGAAGACCCAGACATCCAAAAACACCTGACCCAAAAGGACGTGAAGCAGGTTTTTAACGTTCAAAACACGCTCCAACACATCGACACTATATTTGAGCGTGTATTTGGATCGTCATGAAGCTTAACCCTCTTTTTCCCACCCAGGAGACTCTGGGGATCAACACCGATCTGTATGAACTGACCATGGCCGCGGCTTACTTTGAAACCGGTCGCATGGCGGATCAAGGCACTTTTGAGCTCTTCACACGGAGGCTTCCACAAACCCGAAGTTTTCTCATGGCTGTAGGTCTCGAGCAGGCTCTTCATTTCATCCAAAACGTCCACTTTACGGAATCGACCCTGCAGTATCTCAAGCAATTAGATATCTTCAAATCCATCAACAGCGCTTTTTTTGACTATCTGAGAAAGTTCCGCTTCAGTGGCGACATCCATGCCCTGCCCGAAGGTACGATCTTTTTCAGCAATGAGCCCATTGTGCAGGTTACCGCTCCTATTATTGAAGCCCAGCTCCTGGAGACCTATCTGATGAGTAGCCTCAACTTTCAGAGCATGGTCGCTTCCAAAGCGGCCCGGATGTCCCTGTCGGCAAAAGGCAAACGTATTGTGGACTTTGGAACCCGCCGGGCTCACGGCCCCCAAGCTGGGGTATTGGCCGCTCGAGCGGCCTTTATCGGAGGGTGTGTGGGCACCAGCAATGTGCTGGCAGGATACGAGATGGGAATTCCCGTAGTCGGAACAATGGCCCATTCCTTCGTTCAATTCTTCGATCAGGAGATTGAAGCTTTTCAATGTTTCTGGAATGTCTTCGGCGAGAATTCCACACTTCTGGTCGACACTTACGATACTCTAGCCGGAGTTCAGAAGGGGCTGGATCTGGGGGAGAAGATTCAGGCTGTTCGTCTCGACAGCGGCGATCTGCTCTCACTGGCTTTCAAGACTCGTGAACTCTTGGATCAACAGGGGCGTCCGGAGGTTCAAATCATAGCCAGCGGCAACTTGAACGAAGAAAAGATTCATTCCTTCGTCCTTCAGGATGCCCCCATTGACGCTTACGGAGTGGGCACAGACTTGGTGGTTTCTGCTGACGCACCTACTTGCGACCTGGTCTATAAGTTGGTGGAGGTCATCAAAGAGGGCAAAGCTCAACCCCGGATCAAGACCAGCGAAGGTAAGAAAACATTGCCCTACCGTAAGCAAATCTATCGCAGGATTGGAAAGGAAGGCTTTTGTGGGGACCTGCTCAGCAGGTCAGCCGAACGGGTTCCACAAGATTCGAGCGGCCTTGTGCCCCTGCTGCGACAATACGTCCGAAAGGGTCACATTATGGCTGACCTCCCCGATGTCTTCCAGATCCAAGAGTACGCTCAAAAGCAACTTTCCCTGCTGCCCCCCGCTTTGAAGCTCCTACACAGCAGCGAGGAGTATCCGGTGGAGTACAGCAAGGAGTTGGAAAGGGAGTGCGTCTAGGATGAAGAAAATCATCGAATACATTCAGGACAACCAGGACCGGTACATCGGGGAATTGACTGAGTTCCTGAGAATTCCCAGTGTGAGCACCGATCCGGAGCACAATGAGGCCCTTCAAACCGCTGCCGAATTCGTAGCCAAGCAACTTCAGGAGGCGGGCATGACGACCGTGGAGATTTTCCCTACCGAGGGACATCCCATTGTCTATGCCGAGCGGCTGGTGGAAGAGGCAAAACCCACCCTTTTGGTGTACGGCCATTACGATGTCCAGCCGGTTGACCCGATTGAGCTTTGGGAATCAGCACCGTTTGAACCGACCATCCGCAATGGCGAGCTATATGCCCGGGGAGCAGCGGACGATAAGGGGCAGGTTTTCATCCACTTCAAGAGTGCTGAAGCATTCCTGAACACGAGCCGGCAACTTCCGGTGAATATCAAGTACCTCATCGAAGGTGAAGAGGAAATCGGCAGCCCTCACTTGGACCCCTTCATTGAGACCCACCAAGATTTGCTCAAAGCCGATGTGGCCATGGTTTCGGACACCGCCATGTTCGCCCATGGGGTTCCTTCAATCTGCTATGGGCTTCGAGGCCTGGCTTATTTCCAATTGGATCTGCAGGGAGCCCATACCGACCTCCACTCGGGATCTTTTGGTGGCACCGTTGTGAATCCCGCCTTCGAGCTCTCGAAGATCTTAACCGCGATGAAAGATGAAGCAGGTCGGATCACCATCCCTCATTTCTATGATGACGTCCGCGAATTGACGGAAAAAGAGAGAGCACGGCTTGCTCGCTTGCCCTTTGACGAGTCCGCTTACAAACAGGCCATCGGACTGAAGGAGCTATCGGGCGAAGAGGGATGCACGCCTCTGGAACGGCTTTGGGTACGACCTACCTTTGAAATCAATGGTCTGGAGAGCGGCTTTACCGGGAAAGGAGCCAAGACGGTCTTGCCCGCCAAAGCCATGGCCAAGGTGAGCATGCGGTTGGTTCCCGATCAAGACCCCGAAAAGATTGCAGATCTGTTTGAGGATTACGTCCATGCTCTGACTCCCTCATCGGTGCACCTTGAAATCACCCGGATGCATGGAGGGAAGCCCTGGGTTGCTTCGCTGGATCACCCAGCTTTGAGGGCGGCGACTCAAGCCATCAAAAAGGGATTCGGCAAGGAGCCGGTGTTCCAACGCGAAGGAGGGTCCATCCCGGTGGTGGCAACCTTTGCCGAACTCCTCAACATCCCCAGCGTCCTCATGGGCATCGGCCTGCCGGATGAGAACGCCCACGCCCCCAACGAAAAACTGAATCTGGGTAACTTCTACGCTGGGATCAAGAGCTCCGCCTACTTTCTGGATGAGCTGTCCCGTTCCGGGCTTTAGCCAGATTGGTTGCCTAAGGGCGCACATCTGAGACTGTCTCAAAAGTTGGCTGACCCAGATTTCTTGTGTAGGGGCGCACGGCCGTGCGCCCCTACAGGCCTTAATCAAAAAAGAGTGAGGTTTTGAGACAGTTTTAGATGTGTGCCCCTACGTGTCCTAATCCAGATATTTTGTGGAGAGTTCAAAGGCGACCAGGGAAACCAACAAAGCAGAGACGGTGAGCAGGGAGAGTTCGCTGAACGAGCCTCGGTAGAACCTCCAGGCCAGTACCCCGAAAAAGCCAAACCCATAGCTCAGCCGAATCCCCCACATTCGAATCTCCGAACCATGGGGGTACTTGACCATGAAAAGGATGAACCCTCCGGTGGCCATGGTGAAAAAGAAAAGCGAAACAAGACCCAGCATGGAAGTGACCTCGGACGCCGGAGCGCGGCTCTCACACCCCGCCTGTTACTCCACTCGATGTTGGCGAATTATCACACCGGCTTCCTGGAACAACTTAAAAGACGTCTCGTTCAGGGGATAATCCAGGTTGTAAACGACCTCTATAATGCCTGCATTGATGATCATCTTCGTACAGGTCAAACAAGGTGCAAAGGTTGAGTATAGAGTCCCTTCCTTGACGCTCATGCCATGATAGGCAGCCTGGGTGATGGCATTCTCCTCACCATGGGAACAGAGACATTCGTCCAGATGCGTGCCGCTGTCGGCTAGGTTGTTACAGCGCGGACAACCGCCTTCATAACAATTCTTCGTTCCTCGTGGAGTTCCGTTATAGCCAGTGGAAATGACTCTCTTATCGCGGACGATTATAGCAGCGACTTTTCGCTTCACACAGTTACTGCGCAGCGACGCAACCTTGGCCAATTTCATGAAATACTCATCCCAACTCGGACGTACCAGATTACCCATCAACTGCGGTAACAGCTCCGAAATCTGATCGGTGAGCTCGGATAGCGATCGGTTATTGATAATCTTGAAATCAGCCTCCGCCTCACAGGCTGTAAGTTGCTGTCCGTAGGAATCCTTGCTGGCTTTTTCCCGTTTCTCCAGGTCCAAGAATTCTTCCAACGTCGCAGCGTCATTCTCCCGCTTCCGTTTGCGAATTCTTGCGAAGCGCACTTGGGCCTCGGCCTGTATCAGGACCAGGTAAAAGTCGGGACGGGTCCTGAATACCTTCATCTCCTCCGGATGCCGGAACGAGTCGACCACATAATTTTTGTCCTCCTCGATCTGTGAAAGAATACGCTGAGCCAGAACGCCGTTTCCCTCTTCACAACGCAGTTCTCTTCCCACTTCAATCAGCCTTTCACGTGTGATATCCAACCCTCGCCTGCGCACTTCTTCACGAATCACGTCCGATAGGGAGTAGGAGTAAAAACCCTTGCATTTGAGAAATTTAACGACCTCTCCCTTGCCCGATGCGTTGGGACCCGTCAAGCCGATGATCATGGCCCCTTTATAACATATTTCCTTGAAACCACTGCCCCTTCCCTTCTGTGCTATATTCCAAGGCCATGGCATTCGAAGGCGTGGACTTCCTGGGGCTTGAAGACCTCCTCAGCAATGAGGAGAGACTGGTACGGGACAGCGTTCGCTCCTTCGTGGAAGATCAGGTCATTCCGATTATTGAAGACCACTACATGAAGGGAACTTTCCCATCGGAATTGATCAAGCCGATGGGCGAACTGGGTTACTTTGGGGCCAACCTGAAGGGTTACGGATGTGCGGGATTAAACAGCATCGCTTACGGGCTCATCATGCAGGAACTGGAGCGGGGGGATAGCGGATTGCGTAGCTTCTCATCGGTCCAGGGTGCTCTGGTCATGTATCCGATCCATAGCTTTGGGAACGATGAGCAGAAGGAAAAGTGGCTTCCCCAACTTCAGTCGGGATCAGCCATTGGTTGTTTTGCATTGACCGAACCCGACTTCGGCTCCAATCCTGCCGGACTCAGGACGCAGGCTCGCAAAGAGGGAGACGAATACGTCCTCAATGGTGCCAAGGCCTGGATCACCAACGGAAGCATTGCCGATATCGCGGTGGTGTGGGCTCGCTGCGAGGACGATCAGATTCGCGGCTTCCTGGTGGAAAAGGGGACTCAGGGCTTTGCAACCCACGACTATCACAACAAGCACTCATTGCGGGCCTCCGTCACCTCGGAGTTGATCTTTGACAACTGCCGAGTACCGGAGTCCAATCTTCTGCCTCAGACTGAAAGCTTGAAACAGGCTCTCCTGTGTCTCAACCAGGCTCGCTACGGCATTGCCTGGGGAGCCGTGGGTAGCGCCCAGGTTTGTTACGACACGGCAAGACGGTGGTCCCTGGAACGCAAGCAGTTTGGCGGTAAACCCATTGCTTCTCACCAATTGGTTCAGAACAAGCTGGTTCACATGCTGACGGAAATCACCAAGGCTCAACTGTTGGTTTTTCGGCTGGGGCAACTCAAAGACGCAGGTCAGCTCCGCCATGACCAAATCTCCATGGCCAAGCGCAATAACGTGGCTATGGCCCTGGAGACGGCCCGAATGGCTCGAGACATCCTGGGAGCCAACGGGATTCTAAGCGACTATCCCGTCTTTCGTCACCTGGCCAACCTGGAGACGGTATCCACCTACGAGGGAACCCACGATATCCATACCTTGATTCTTGGCAAGAGCATCACCGGGATCTCGGCCTTCGAGTAGGGCTTAACTCCCCTGAACCATCTTCCGAATACCTTCCACGATCTCCGGGTTGGCAAGAGTGCTGACATCACCCACGTCGCTTCCGTTGGAAATCGCTGCCAGCACCCGGCGCATAATCTTTCCGGAACGAGTCTTGGGCATATCGGGCACGATGTAAACGTGTTTGGGTCGGGCGATTTTGCCAATGGTGGTCTCAATCACCTCAGTCACAGCTGCCTCGATCTCTTTGCTGGGCTCTTCCTCCGGCTTCAGGGAGATATAAATATCGGGGACTCGGCCCTTGATTTCATCGGCCAGAGGGACGACCGAGGCCTCGGCAACAGCGGGGACGGTCAGACAAGCGGATTCGAGTTCCTTAGTGCCCAACCGGTGCCCGGCGACATTGATCACATCATCGATTCTGCCTAGGATGCGAAAGTATCCATCTTCCGCCTGCATGGCGGCATCGCCGGTGAAATAGGGCCAATCCTGCCACTTTTTGCTCTTTTTATTCTTGCAATACTTCGCATAATAGGTCGAAACATACCGTTCCCGATCCCCCCATATAGTCTGAAAGGCACCGGGCCAGGGGTTTCTGATACAAATGTTCCCGGCTACGCCGGATCCCGCTTCAACTTCATTGCCATCTTCATCATAAATAACGGGGTAGATGCCCGGCACACTGGGGCCGGCACTGCCCGGCTTCATGCCTTGAAGAGCGGGCATGGTGCTGCACAGAAATCCCCCTGTTTCTGTTTGCCACCAGGTGTCGACAATGACCGCTTCGCCCTTCCCCACAACCTGGTGGTACCACTTCCACACCTCGGGTTCGATGGGTTCTCCAACCGTTGTCATGTGCTTGAAGTGGTAGTTGTACTTGGGTGGCTCATCAGGACCCGCTTTTCGGAGCATCCGGATGGTGGTGGGGGCGGTGTGGAAGATATTGACATCCAGCTGCTCAGCGATTCTCCAGGCTCTCCCTGCATCGGGATAGGTGGGAACCCCTTCGTACAAGACGCCGGTGGCAGCCAGGGCCAGTGGCCCATAAACAATATAGGAATGGCCCGTGATCCAGCCGATGTCAGCCATACACCAATAGACATCTTCCGGATGGATGTCCTGAATATACTTGGAGGTACCGGTCACATAGGACAGATAGCCTCCGATACTGTGCTGACAGCCTTTGGGCTTACCCGTTGTCCCGCTCGTGTACATCACAAAAAGCGGATCCTCCGCAGGCATGGGGACAGGGTCGACTCGACTTCCCGCATAGTCCTTCAACACTTCGTCCGTGAAATAGTCACGCCCTTCAACCATCGGGGCCTCAGAGAAATATTTTCCAGGGTAGCGTCTCCAAACCAGAACTTTATCAACACTTTGGCCCTCCTCCTCGGAGGCCTTCACGGCAATATCGGCGTTTTTCTTGTGATCCAGCAGCTTACCCGAGCGATAGTAGCTATCGATGGTGATCAGGACACGGCTTCCAGAGTCGGCGATCCTCTCGCCGCAGGCTTTTCCACTGAATCCTCCATAGACTTCAGAGTGGATGAGACCCAGTCGGGCACAAGCCAGCATGGTAATGGGAAGTTCGGGAACCATCGGCATGTGCAGGGTGACTCGATCCCCTGCCTTCAGTCCGGCAAAGTCTCTGAGAAGGGCCGCCAGCTCATTGACCCTCACATAGAGTTCCTGAAAGGTGAGGGTCACGTGCGGCTCATCCTCGGGTTCTGGCACATAAATAAAGGCCGCTTTGTTTTTGTATTTCTTGAGGTGTCGATCGACGCAGTTGTAGCAGGCATTGATCTTGCCTCCCACGAACCACTTCCAGCAGGGAGCATCACTGGTATCCAGCGTGGTGTGCCAATATTGGTACCAGCTGAGAAGATCAGCATATTCCTTGTAGCATTCCGGAAAGCGATCCAGACTGAACCGCTCATAGATCTTCGGATCGGTCATGTTTGCCTGGGCAATAAATGCAGCTGAAGGATGAAAATACTCCTCTTCCTGCCAGTGAACCGCGATTGCCGCTTCGCTCACTTCTACCGATTCTTCGTCACTCATGCGATCCCCTTCCTTGTTGGGTCTTCACTCAGTTTCTTCGTCCTGGCCCGCTAGGCCTAAGTCTTCTGCCACCTGGGCCATGGCATCTCGAACAAAGGCGATATGCTCGTCCAGGTCGAGGTTCAGATCGGCGGCACCCTGCCGGATCTCCTCTCGATTGACCGAGCGGGCAAAACCTTTATCCTTCAACTTCTTCTTCACCGACTTTACAGGGACTTCAGCAACCCTTTTCCCCGGACGCACCAGAGTGGCTGCCGTCAGAAATCCGCAGAGCTCATCCACTGCAAACAGGGTCTTGTCCATCAGGCTGTTTCTGGGAACACCCATATGCTCGGCATGGGCCTTAATGGCATAGATGATGTCCTGCGGATAGCCCCGATCCTCCAGAATAGCGGCACCCACTCGCGGATGGTCTTCGGGGTCCGGATTCTGTTCATAGTCGAAATCATGGAGAAGGCCAGTGACTCCCCACTTTTCTTCATCCTCATCAAATCGGCGGGCATAGGCTCGCATGGCGGCTTCCACAGCCAGCGCATGTTTGATCAAACTGACACCTTGGGTGTATTTCATCAACAGTTCTCGAGCCTCTTGGCGGGTGACTTTCATTTGACTAAATTAGTCCAATCGGCGCTCTATGGTAACCTAAACCTTCCATCTATGCGAAGCGCAAAAATTGTCGCCACCATTGGTCCTGCCAGCCAATCCCCGGAAATGCTTGGCAAACTGGTGGAGGCGGGAATGGATGTGGCCCGGCTCAACTTCTCTCACGGTGATCACGAATCGCACGGCAAGACGATTCTCCTAATTCGTGAGGCCTCCAGGCTGCTCAAGAAGCCCGTCGCCATCATGCAGGATCTTCAGGGACTGAAGATCCGAACGGGTCAGCTGGAAGATGGATCGTCCGTCGAACTGACCACCGGCCAGAACTTTGTTCTCACCACCCAGGCCGTTGCCGGGAACAGCGAAAGGGTCTCGACCTCCTACCAGGCTCTGCCTCAAGATCTTCGCCCGGGAGATCGGCTTCTCCTTTCCGACGGTCTTATTGAGCTTCGGGTGCTCACCACCACCCGTTCTGACGTGGAGTGCGAGGTCATCGCCGGCGGCACACTGGCCGAGAACCAGGGCATCAATCTGCCCAACGTGAAGATTTCGGCCTCGGCGCTGACCGAAAAAGATTTGCGAGACCTGGACTTCGGAGCCGAGCAGCAAGTCGATTACCTCGCCCTGTCTTTCATTCGAAGGCCCCAGGATATCCTCAATTTGAAGGAAAGGCTTGCCCAAAAAAACCGGGACACGCCGGTGATCGCCAAACTGGAAAAACCGATGGCCATCAAAAACCTGGATGCCATCATGGATGTCTGTGAGGGGGTGATGGTGGCCCGCGGGGATCTTGGGGTGGAAATGGCTCCGGAAAAAGTGCCTGTGATTCAAAAACACATCATTGCCGAAGCCAACAAGAGAGGTAAGTTGGTCATCACCGCCACCCAAATGCTGGAATCGATGATCCACAACCCGCGTCCGACACGGGCCGAGGCCTCAGACGTAGCCAACGCCGTACTGGATGGAACCGACGCCGTGATGCTGGCTGCTGAGACGGCCATAGGCCATTACCCTGTGGAGTCGGTTTCCATGATGGTCAAAATCATTAACGAGGCTGAAGGGATGGGACCCGGATCCCACAACGAGCGACTTCAGGAATCCAAGCCTCTGTCCTTTCCGGATGCCGTATGCGATGCCGCCTACCATGTCTCCCGATCCATCAAGGCCCGTGCCATCGTGGCCTTTACTCAAACCGGTTCCACCGCTCGCCTGATCTCCAAGTACCGGCCTTCGACTGATATTTTGAGCTTCACCCCCAACCCGGACATCTTGAATCGAATGGCTCTTTACTGGGGAGTTCGACCCACGCTCATGCACGAAATCGGCAACGTGGATCAGTTGATTGAAGCCCTGGAGAAACTTCTCCTGGAGCAAAATCGGGTGGAAGAAGGCGACAACCTGATCATCCTGACCGGCGCACCCATCGTCGAGAAAGGCCACACCAGTCTCATGAAACTGCACACGGTGAAGAGGAAAAAGTCTTAAAATAGGTCAACTTATTGAATCCAAATCCCATTATTGGGACTTTTGAAGGACCCCAATTTGTCGACTTGCAGACGGGCCCTCGGGCTAAAGCCCGCGGCTCTGACTGCGTCTTAGCAGCCGATCTAGTTCGGGCGAGCCACCGGCTCGCCCCTACGGCCCTTGCCGCTCAGCAGATTGGCGATGCCTCCAATCAGACGCTGGCATCCTTGACTCACATCATCCATGTAGGAATAGACCGTGGGTAGAATGATGAGGGTGAGGAAAGTCGAGGTGGTGAGCCCGCCCAGTACGGCCAGACTCACGGGAGTCCACATCTGAGCACGTCCCCGGGCAGCCGGAAAATACTCAGGAAGAAGCGCTGGAAGGGTCAAGGGTAAGAGACCGCACACCGAGGTGATCGCGGTCATGAGAATGGGGCGAAGCCGGTCCATTCCGCCCTGTCGAATGGCCTCATTGCGGGGCAGGCCCTGGCGCCTCAAGATATTGATGTGATCCACCAGAATGATCCCGTTGTTGACGACCAACCCAAAGAGAACCAGAATGCCCAGATAGGCCATCGAGTTGAGTGTTGTTCCTGTTATATAAAAGAGCGCCGCCACTCCGATGATCGAAAAAGGAACGCTAAAAAGAATCGTCAGTGGGTGAATGAAACTCTCAAAGAGCGCCGCCATGATCATGTACATGAGGACGAGAGCCAGAATGACGGCAAAAAAGCTCTGCTGCTGACCCTCCTGAAAGCGCATCCACTGTCGGCCAAAGCTAAAGGAATAACCTGCCGGAAGCTGAAGTTCGCTCTCCAACCGATCCTGGATCATTTGGTTCAGAAACATGCCGCCGCCACGCTCCGCATTGGCTGTGATCTGCAGCACTCCTTTACGGTCCTCCCTCCGGATCGACAAAGGCCCCTTTTCATACTGATAATCCACAACCGCATACAAGGGAATCATCTCTCCATCGCGATTTTCAAACTGGATATTCTGCAGCTCCTGGAGACTCAACTCATCCTCACCCTGGAGTTGCAGTATGACATCGATCTCACCCTCATCGCTCTTGTATCGAGTAACCGCACGGGTGCTCAAAGCAGAGGCAACCGTTCGAGCCACCAGCTGAGGGGAAATGCGAAATTTCTCCGTCTTCTTCCGGTCCACCGTCAAATGGATCTCCTCCTCTCCCGTTTCAAGGGAGGTTTCAATATCCTTGATTTCCGGGATGGTCGAGAGGATGGACTCAATTTCTTCTGCATACATAGCCAAAACGGCGGACTCATCCCCCTTGAGTTCGATGCTCACCCCCATCTCACCACCTCCCATGTGACGCATTCGTCCGAAGCTGAAGGCGACCCCGGGAATCTCTGGAAATAGGCTTCGTATCTCCTCCTGTACCACCGCCACCGGTTTGATGTTTCCCTCCTCCGCCAAAAAGAGGGTCATATTCCCCCGATATCGTCCCTGGCTGGTGGTGCGGTTACTGAAATTGCTGGCAATGGTAGCAATCCCTAACTCATCCTTGCGATCCAGGAACACCTTTTCCACATTCCCGAACACGGTAATCATCTCTTCAGCCGAGAAGGAGCGTTCCATGGTCACGTTGACTCGAAGATTGCGCTGGGCCACTCGAGGAAGCATTTCCCGATCAATGGAATTGAACAACTCAAAAGAGGAAAATCCCAGAAGGGCCATCGCGATCAGAACCACAAAGCGCCAGCGCAACAACCAGCCCATGAGAGCTCCGTATCTCTCAGTCACCCAGACGATGATTTTCTGTTTGGGCCTCTCGGTGCCGGTAAAAATGCGACTCGACAGCATGGGTACCAGGGTGAGGGCCACAAGCAAGGCGGCTGTCAGGGCCAAACCGATGGCCAAACCGAAATCCCGCATGAACCGACCCATCTGGGAGCCAGGAGCAAAGATAAAGCTGATGAACACCACAATGGTAGTGGCTGTGGAGGCAAGGACGGCTAACCCCACCTCCCGACTGCCCGAAATGGCAGCCTGGCGTGCGTCGAGCCCTTTTTCCTGCTTATGGCGAAAAATGTTCTCCAGCACCACCACACTGCTATCGACCAGCATCCCTACAGCAACCATGAGCCCCATTAGGGAAACGACGTTCAGGCTAATGTCGGAACCGGCAAACACCCGAAGCAGATACATGAAGGCAAAGGTGAAAACGATGGACACCGGAATAGCAATGGAAATGATGATAGTGCTGCGAAACTTCCCCAAGAAGAAGAAGAGCACACCCATGGCCAAAACTCCCCCGTAGATTCCGGCAACCCTGAGGTCATTCAAACTCTTGGTAATATCTTCGGACTGATCCCGAAAGATCCTTACCGATAACCGTTCCTGCAGTTGCGGAAGTTGTTGGATTTTCTCCAATTCTTCTTTCAGCAACTGAGCCACGCTGACCACATTGGCTGTGGAGGCCTTGTACACATCTATATTGACGGCATCCATGCTGTCTAGCCGGGAAAAAGAAGTCTTTTCAGGATATGCGTATTGCACTTGACCGACATCGGCCAGCGTCAACCGGCCTCCCTGAAGGGGCAGGTTGGCAATATCGTCCGGGGACTGGAATTCACCGACGGTTCGGAGGCTGTATTTCTTTCCTCCATCCATGATAAAACCGCCGGCCACGTTGATGTTGTTGTTGCGAAGGGCCTGGTTTAAATTGTAGAGGTCAATGCCGTAGGCCTGAAGCAAACCCTGATCAATGTCGATGATGATCTGCCTTGCCTCCATGCCTCTCACTTCAACGTTGGCCACACCATCGATCCTCTCCAAGCGCCGCAGCAAGATTTCTTCCACGATCCGGTGCAATTCGTCCCGTTCTCCGTTCCAGGAAACGGAAAAACGCAATACCGGTTGGTCGCTGGCATGCCATCTTCTGATGAAAACACGCTCCACATCAGTGGGTAAC
>SMUY01342006.1_pt1 | contig 17999 bp, 18 predicted proteins | sample 2456441 | NCBI WGS metagenome assembly SMUY01 (sample SAMN11095931, study PRJNA526329) | marine sediment metagenome | biome: Marine sediment; feature: Surficial sediment; material: Deep marine sediment; isolation source: Hadal surficial sediment | place: Pacific Ocean | collected 2014-11 | depth...
CATTCTACGGCTTCCAGTTCATCTGTCCTGGTTCTGTAGATCGACCCCTTCTCACCTGATTAGTGGGAGATCTGCTCTAGAACCACGGAAGGCCAATCCATAATTAAGGAAGGATCTCGGGGGGGAGTGAGGCAGAATTCATTTTCCAGGGTGTCACGAGCCAGGGACGGCGGCCATTCGCAAAGCGAATGGCTTAGGAGTTCGCATGGCGAACTCCCGAGTGCTAAGCCCTCAGGGATGAGTCTTACCGGCGTCTCTGAAAAACACCTTCTGCCTCGCTCCTCATTGATCAACCTGCCTAAGCACCCGAACAAAGGAAAAGACGAGGAGAGAAGACTACCCCGCCCGCTTACGTTCGTGGGCTTTTAGGAGGAGCTTGCGTATTCGAATCGCCTTGGGCGTGATCTCCACCAACTCATCATCATCGATAAATTCGAGCGCCTGCTCCAGGGTCAACCGCATCGGAGTCGTAAGCAGAATGTTCTCGTCGCTTCCTGCAGCGCGAATGTTGGTGAGTTTCTTTTCTTTGAGAGGGTTGACGACCATGTCGGAATCGCGACTGTTCAAGCCGACAACCATACCCTCGTATACCTCATCGTTCGGTCCAATCATCAACCGGCCCCGGTTTTGCAGGTTGAAGAGCGCATAAGCCACGGCTTTGCCCTCCGCCATCGCGATGAGCACACCGTTATTACGTTGACCAACTTCCCCGCCAATACGCGGTCCGTACCCGTCGCTGGCGAATGTCATGATGCCGGTGCCAGAGGTCAATGAAAGAAACTGTTGGCGGTAGCCCACGAGTCCACGGGTTGGAATACGATATCTAATGCGCACGCGGCCACTGCTATCCGGATACATCGTCTCCACCTCTCCACGACGCACACCTAAGCTTTCCATTACCTTGCCCTGGTGAACGACCTCGATGTCGACCGTGAGAATCTCGAAAGGTTCGAGAATCTGGCCATCAACCTCTTGAGTGATCACCCGAGGGCGCGAAACCGCTAGCTCGTAACCTTCCCGGCGCATGGTTTCAATCAGCACAGACAGGTGCAGCTCACCGCGACCCGAGACCTGGAAGCGATCTGGATCGTCGGTTTCGCGAACCGCCAGAGCCACGTTATGAGACGCCTCACGAAATAGCCGTTCCTTGAGCTGGCGACTGGTGAGGTAGTCGCCGTCGCGTCCGGCAAACGGGGAGGTGTTCACACAAAAGAGCATGGTGAGCGTCGGCTCATCCACAATGAGTGCTGGCAGCCGCTCCACCCGCTCAGGCGCACAAATGGTCTCGGAAATACCGATTTCCGTCACCCCTGTAACGCATACGATGTCACCGGCGAATGCCTCCTCTCGCTCGAAGCGTTCGAGTCCCCTATATCCAAGCACCGAGAGAATCCGCCCTTTGCGAGACTCTCCTGCAAGATTCACCACCACAACAGGTTGGTTTCGGCTCACCCGGCCACGGTTGATCCGACCGATCCCCATCACGCCCACGAAGCTCGAATAGTCGAGTGCGCTGATCTGCATCTGTAAGGGCGCATCCTCCTCCACATCTGGAGGTGGCACGCAGTCGATGATCGTGTCGAGGAGCACCGTCATGTCATCGTCGAGTGGATCGGGCTCCTCGCCCGCCTGGCCCAACAGGGCCGAAGTGTAAACGATCGGGAAATCCAACTGATCTTCGGATGCGCCTAAATCGTCGAACAGGTCGAATACTTCATCGACCACGCGGTAAGGCTCCGCGCCCGGGCGGTCCACCTTGTTCACCACGACAATAGGGTTCAGGCCAGCCGCAAAGGCTTTCTGCGTCACGAAACGGGTCTGCGGCATGGGGCCCTCTACCGCGTCAACCAGCAGTAGCACAGAGTCGACCATGGAGAGTATCCGTTCTACCTCTCCGCCGAAATCGGCGTGGCCGGGGGTGTCGACGATGTTTATCCGGTGTCCGCGGTACTCGATGGCGGTGTTTTTTGAGAGTATCGTGATCCCGCGCTCACGCTCGAGTTCGTTGCTGTCCATTACCCGCTCGGGCACCGCCGCACCGTCGCGTCCGAGCAGGCCCGTCTGCTGGAGCAACCGGTCGATAAGCGTGGTTTTGCCATGATCCACGTGGGCGATGATTGCGACGTTGCGCAGAAGATTCTGAGACACTAGTATCCACAGCCGAAAAAAAGGTGGCGAATTATGGCGGAACAGCGCAAGGCTGTCGCGTTAATTTCAGGCGGTCTCGACTCCATGTTGGCAGCGAAGGTCATCATGGAGCAGGGCGTACACGTGGAAGGCATTAACTTCTACACGGGCTTCTGCGTGGAAGGCCACACTCACGCCATTCGCGAGAAAGACCGAGCCAAACCTAAACGCAATAACGCCCTGTGGGTGGCCGAACAACTCGGCGTGAAGCTGCACATCATCGACGTCATCGACGAATACAAGGACGTGTTGCTGAATCCGAAACACGGCTACGGGGCAAACCTCAACCCGTGTCTGGACTGCAAAGTCTTCATGGTGCGCAAAGCGTTAGCGTGGGGGTTCATGGAGGAGAACGGTTTCGACTTCATCATCACCGGGGAGGTGATCGGGCAACGTCCGATGAGCCAGCGCAAAGACACCATGCCCGTTATCGCTCGTGAGTCGGGGGCTGACGATCGCCTGTTGCGGCCATTGTGCGCGAAAAATCTGCCGCCAACACTGCCCGAGAAAGAAGGTTGGGTAAATCGCGAAGAACTCTACGGCTTCAGCGGTCGTACCCGCAAGCCGCAGATCCAGTTGGCTGAAAAATTCGGTTTCAGTGACTGGGCGCAACCCGCGGGCGGCTGTTGTTTCCTCACTGATGCTCAATATTCCGCCAAACTCGCGGATCTCTGGAAGGCTCACGGTCACCGGGACTACCAGCTCGACGACATCGTCCTGTTGAAAATTGGCCGGCACATCCGGCCTGCACCCAACTTCAAGCTGATCGTCGGTCGCGAGGAGGGCGAGAACAACTATCTGGAAGGTTATCGCAAACAATTCATCTCGCTTCATCCGGTCAGCCATCGAGGACCGTTATGTCTGATCGACGGGACACCCAGCCCTGAGGACATCCACCTTGCTGCTCGTATCGTTGCCCGCTACAGCCAGGGAAAAACTGCGAGTGAAGTATGCGTCGCGGTGCGTCAACCGGCGGGCGACACAGAAGAAATACGAGTTGCTCCGCTGCCACCCGCCGAACTTTTCGAGAATTGGCATGTCTCGGCTTGAAACCCTGGATGCGAGAGGGTTACTGTGTCCGCTGCCGGTCATCAGGACCCAGGATAAAATCAAAACCCTGAAACCGGGTATGCTGCTCGACGTGTTCGCGACCGACCCCGGCACATTGCACGACATTCCAGCGTGGTGCCGGGTTCACGGCCATGAACTCGTGGAAACTGAGAGGGAGGGTAGAGACATCCGGATTCGGGTACGAGTCTGCGGCTGAAACCGCTCCTGCACCAGTTCGGTGCATAACGCGGTAACAGGGGGATTTTTGCACCAATCGAGTGTTCTGGTGAACGCTCACTTACAGTTTAGCCCTTTGCCCGGTAAGCATCCGGCCTGGCATACTTATTGCCCTGTCAACACCACTCAGAAGCGCAACGAAGGCGCACACCTAGCGCAAGAGGATAGAGAAAGAACACAGGTGGGTTTACTCATAAGAGACGCTCATCCCAAGGGAGGTCGTGTCTGGCCTGAAGTTGCATAAGGGCATAGATAGAGACCCGACGACTGAATTATAAAAACAGAGCAGCAGGTAAAACCGATGTCTGACAACACCCTCAACATGATCAAGGACAACGATGCTAAATGGGTAGATCTACGATTCACCGATCCGCGAGGCAAGGAGCAACATACCACCATTCCGGCTAACCGATTGGATGCCGACGCTTTTGTCGATGGCATTATGTTCGACGGCTCATCCATTGCCGGTTGGAAATCCATCGACGAATCCGACATGATCCTCATGCCCGACGACAGCACGCCGGTGATCGACCCGTTCCGCGATGATACGACACTGAACCTGCGCTGCGACATCATCGAGCCAATGACCATGCAACCCTACGAACGTGACCCCCGCTCGATTGCCAAGAAGGCCGAAGCCTACCTTACCTCCACTGGCATCGGCGACACCGCCTATTTCGGTCCGGAGAACGAATTTTTCGTTTTCGATGACGTTCGTTTTGAGGTCAATATGCAGGGTGCTTCTTATGCCATCAGCGCAGAAGAAGCGGCTTGGGAATCCGGATCCGCCTTCGATGGAGGCAACCTCGGGCATCGACCGGGTATCAAAGGCGGCTACTTTCCAGTACCACCGGTAGACTCCATGGCCGATCTACGTGCTGCCATGTGCTCCGCAATGCAGTCCATGGGGTTGGAGGTGGAAGTGCACCACCACGAGGTGGGCACCGCCGGTCAGGGCGAAATCGGCGTGAAGTTCAATACGCTGGTGCGCAAGGCTGACGAGGTGCAGATCTATAAGTATTGCGTGCACAACGTGGCCGATGCCTACGGCAAAACAGCCACCTTCATGCCTAAACCTCTGGTCGGCGACAATGGCAACGGCATGCACGTTCACCAATCCATTGCCAAAGGCGACACCAACATCTTTCATGGCGATGTTTATGCAGGAATCTCGCAGACGGCGTTGTTTTATATCGGCGGTATCATGAAACATGCCCGCGCGCTCAACGCTTTCGGTAACGCCAGCACCAACTCCTACAAGAGGCTCGTGCCAGGCTTCGAAGCACCCGTGCTGCTGGCTTACTCGGCTCGCAACCGCTCCGCAGGGATACGCGTGCCCTACATTCAGGGTGACAACCCGCGCGGCTACCGTATCGAGGTACGGTTTCCCGATAATACCGCCAATCCCTACCTGACCTTCGCTGCCATGCTCATGGCCGGCCTCGATGGCATTAAAAATGAGATCCATCCCGGGGATTCATTCGACAAGGATATGTACGATCTGCGGCCGGAAGAACTTGAAGGCGTGCCTACCGTCGCCTCGTCCCTCGATATGGCCATGGCTGCACTCGATGCAGACCGTGACTTTCTGACGGCGGGAGACGTGTTCACTGACGGTCAGATCGATGGATATCTCGCGCTCAAGCAAGAAGAAGTGGACTATCTGAATGCGACCACCCATCCGGTCGAATTCCAGATGTACTACAGCCTGTAAGCCTATCGGGCACATCCCATTCACCTCCGGGCACATTAGTGTGACAAAAGCCTCAGTTCGCGTACGAATTGGGGCTTTTTTTCACCCATTTGGTGTCAAACTACATGCCCGACCAGTGCGTGCAGCAGGTGAACGATGAAACGAATGCGAGCCAGCGACCGAGCCTTTGCAAACCCCCGCGCAAGCGTGGTGCTGGCGTTCGCACTCGTTAGCCTCCTCATGCCCAGCAGCTTGCTCGCCGCCAGTAAGATATATCGAACCGTCGATGAGTATGGCAACGTGGTATTCACCGACATGGCACCACGCAATGATCAGTCATTGAAGACCAAGACCGTGGAACTCGACCCTTTCAACTCGTACGAACCCGTGGGTGAGACTATCCTGCGCTCCCCAGATGGCAGGGAACTATGGATAATCGAGGACGAAACTGGCGAAGACGAAGAACCAGTTGCTGCAAATTATCAATTCCTAGGCATCATTTCTCCCACGAACGACGCGACCATACGTGATAATGCAGGCAACCTGCGCATTACCGCCAAAATCAGTCCGGAGTTGCGGCCAGGTCACAGTCTGCGACTGCTTCTGGACGGATCGCCACGGCAAACCTCCCGCAATCCCGACTTTTACCTCAGCAATGTCGATCGCGGCACACATCGGCTTTCGGTGCAGGTACTCAACGAGGCGGGGACCGTCTTGTTCACCAGCCCGGCTTCCGTGGTACACCTGATGCGCCACTCGGTGCTCGGACCGTAAATCTTCGCCTCCCCCATAAAAGAACAAACCCAAGCCGGTTGACCTTTTTTAGCGCGTGCACTAATTTAGTGCGATCTTGTCGACAACAATAACAAAATATACGCGCTGAGCCTGGCCAACACCGCCGCCACAACGAGACATGTCGCTAATTTCACGGTGTCGCTGCTGGCAGGTTCGGGTATGTCGCAGTTGGACCGTTTCTTGCTCTAATTAAAGAGTAATGAGTAATTAGGCATTAGCTAATCAACGATGAGTAAATCGATAAATTGACTGAGTGGCGTAACAGGGTAAGCGCGGCTTAACCCTAATGCGGCGCCCTTTCCAGTAGACACATTTATGGCAAATCTGGCCAACACCGTATTGGAGCACATGAGTACAGCCGTATTGGTGATCGACGATGCGCGCAAGGTCTGTTACATGAACTCGGCCGCTGAGGCGCTCTTCGGAACCAGTGGACCGCGATCTACCGGCACAGCGTTGAGCGAGCTGACTTTCGACGATGGGTCGGACGCATTCACCGGATTCAACGAAACTTTCGAGACCGGGCAATCAATCACCAAACGGGCAGCGGAGTTTCGTCTCCGCGACGGCACCCCGATGACCGTCGATCTCACTGCCTCCTTAGTCCCAAGCACCAATCACCTGATCATCGAGCTGCAACCTCTCAACCGCCTGTTACGCATCAATCGAGACGATCATTCACTGTTCTCTCAGGAAACCACCCGCGAGCTGGTGCGCGGACTCGCCCACGAGGTAAAAAATCCGCTCGGCGGTTTGCGTGGTGCCGCACAACTTCTCGAACGGGAACTCAAAGACGATGCGCTCACCGAGTACACGCGCATCATCATCAACGAAGCCGATCGGCTCACGGATCTTGTAGATCGCATGTTGGGGCCCAACCGACGGCCTCAAATCGAGCACGTGAACGTACACTCGGTGCTCGAACATGTGATCCGCCTCGTAGACGCCGAGATACCGGGCTGGATCGATTTCGAACGCGATTACGACCCAAGCCTGCCCCCGATCCGCGCCGACGAAGCTCAGATCATCCAAGCGTTCCTGAACATAATACGTAACGCCGGCCAGGCACTCGAAGAGAAGCGCCATCCACGCATCGTGCTCAAAACACGGGTGGTACGGCAATTCACCATTGGCACCATCCGTCACCGGATGGTCGCCCAGATAGACATAGTGGACAACGGACCCGGTATCCCCACAGATATGATCGACCGCATTTTCTTTCCAATGATCAGTGGTCGCGTCGATGGAACAGGTTTGGGGCTTGCGATCACCCAGACCATTGTTGGCCAGCACCACGGCGTGATCGAGTGTCGAAGCAAGCCGGGTGAAACGTGCTTCTCCGTGTACCTACCATTGGAAGAGCAACCCCATGAATGAAAACCCCAACGTAGTGGTGGAGGACCAGCTAGATGAGTAATCGTGTATGGGTCGTCGATGACGACCGTTCCATTCGCTGGGTTCTGGAGCGCGCCATGACCCAGGCGGATATTCAGATCAGCGCATTCGCTTCCGCCGATCACGCCATGCACCACCTCCACGACGAAAGACCCCTCGCGATCATCACCGACGTACGTATGCCCGGGACGGATGGCTTGGACTTTCTGGGGGAAGTGCACGCAGCCTACCCCGGGCTTCCGGTGATCATCATGACCGCGCACTCGGATCTCGACAGCGCGGTAAACGCCTACCAGAGCGGCGCTTTCGAATACCTGCCTAAACCATTCGACGTCGACGAAGCGGTTGCTATTGTGCAGCGCGCCATCACCTATGCCCAGGAGGCGGAAGAGGAGGAAGTCGGTGTTCCTGCCGTAGCCGAACCCGTCCCAGAAATCATCGGACAAGCGCCAGCCATGCAGGAGGTGTTCCGCGCCATTGGACGCCTGGTGAACTCTAAAGTCACCGTACTCATCCACGGTGCATCGGGTTCAGGCAAGGAGTTGGTCGCCCGTGCACTACATCGCCATAGCCCAAGGGGAAGCAAACCTTTTGTTGCATTGAACATGGCCGCCATTCCGAGAGAACTGGTGGAGTCAGAACTATTCGGTCATGAAAAAGGCGCCTTCACCGGGGCTACCAGCCGGCGCATGGGTCGCTTCGAGCAGGCGAACGGTGGTACGTTGTTTCTCGATGAAATAGGCGACATGCCTCAGGAAACGCAAACACGCCTGCTACGCGTACTTGCCGACGGCGAGTTCTATCGGGTTGGTGGCCACTTCCCCGTCAAAGTGAGTGTGCGCATCATTGCCGCCACGCACCAGAACCTCGAGCAACGGGTGCAGGACGGCAGTTTTCGCGAGGACCTCTTCCACCGACTGAACGTCATCAGCGTACATGTGCCAAAGCTTGCTGAACGCAAGGCCGACATCCCGCTTCTGGCGCGTCACTTTCTCGATCGGGCGGCCGAAGAACTCGGTGGTGAGGCGAAGACTTTGCGTCCGGAAACGATGGAATATCTCACGACGCTCGCCTGGCCCGGTAACGTTCGTCAGCTCGAAAATACCTGCCGCTGGCTCACCGTCATGGCGTCCGGGCGGGAAATTCACATCGAGGATCTACCCCCTGAACTCAAAAAGAGCCACAACGAAGTAACGAGTGGAGAAAGCTGGGAACAGGCTCTGGAAATCTGGGCAACCGAAAAGCTCTCCGAGAAACGTGCACAACCGTTACTCAATACGGCCACGCCAAAGTTTGAACGCATCATGATCCGAACTGCCTTGAAACAAACCGGCGGACGCAAGCGTGATGCCGCGGTATTGTTGGGGTGGGGACGGAATACCTTGACGAGAAAGATCAGCGAATTAGGAATGAAAGATCTGTAGCCTCAAAAAATAGTTTGGGGTCGGTGTAAAAATAGCGGTTATGGCAAGGTTGTAGAATCGAGCGTCACGATTCCTGTGCCTGACGTGTAGGTCAACAAGGGAACAGTGGCACCAGAGACGCTGCTGTCGGCGGTGTAGTAGTAGGTGCAATCCGGTGCAGTCTCGACAGTAGTGAAGTCGCTTGTACTACCAACTACGTTAGCGGTTGCTGCCACCTGAGTGATCGTCGGACCGCCTGGCAAAATACCCTGGAACACAGACTGACAGTCCCAAGAGTTTGCTACGGTGCTAGTACCTCCACTGTTATCAGCCGTGCCGTAAGGGAAGCCTGCGGCATTCACGCGCAGGTTGTTAAATTCTTCGATCTGGGTGTTCGCCACTGGCTTGCCGTCGGCAATCCACTGAGCATGAAATAACGAGATACCCGTCTGCAATCCACCCATCACACCTTCTACGGCAGCCGTATGTGCATCGCTGTCGATGTCAATGAATCGTGGTAACGCCGTCGCCACAAGAATTCCCAAAAGAACTATCACGACTATCAGCTCCACGATCGAAAATCCGTACTGGATCCTTTGCATGATTGCTCCCATGACGATCACCCTCCAAGCGTAGCCGGTTTTTGCGCACCTGCTTGAGAGCGGCAGAAAGACCCCGAGCGCAAGCATCAATCCGTATTGCTCCTCTCGCGCTCTCAATTCAGTATAAGGAAGCTTGTTGCAAACGCAGATTAGCCTTCCCCGCTGCGTCGCAACGGCAGTGCGTGAAGTGAGCACCACGTGGGGAAAGCGGGTTTATGTCGAATCAGGGTTACAGATGGTGTTGAAAGTAGTGCTTTACGAACCGGAAATACCGCCGAATACCGGCAACGTGATCCGGCTGTGTGCAAACACAGGAGCCGAGTTGCACCTTATCGAGCCGCTCGGATTCGAACTCGACGATACGAAGCTCAAGCGCGCTGGGCTCGACTACCACCAGTGGGCAGCGGTGCAAGTCCATGCTTCCCTCGATGACTGCCTGCAGACCTCGAGTGGGCGGGTTTTAGCTTTAACAACCAAGGCTACGCGTCAATACAGCGACGCGTTATTTCTCGACGACGACATTTTGTTGTTCGGTCCCGAGACTCGCGGCTTACCCATGGGCCTGCTCAACACCATACCAGCGGAAAATCGACTACGTGTCCCCATGTGCGAGGATTCGCGTAGCCTCAACCTCGCAAACACCGTCGCGGTGGTCCTCTACGAAGCCTGGCGGCAGTTGGGATTTCCGGGCGGGAGTTAAGGGCTCAGGAATAAATTGGGGGCAGTGTAAAACTCTCCTTTCAGCTAGGAGTTTGCGCGGTAGAAAAGATTCCTAGTGAGATACCTCACCTTCCGGTTTGTCCAGACCTTCCGATTTGTCCTGGCCTTCCGCTTGCTGGCGCAACGCCTCGGTATAGAGACCGTCGAAATTTACCGGGGCCAGATGCATAGCCGGGAAGCCACCTTTGACGATCAGCGAATCCACATTTTCCCGGATATACGGAAAGAGCGTGTTCGGACACGTTGTGGCAAGTAGGCGCTGGCGTACCTCTGCTTCGACACCTTCGACGAGGAAAATACCTGCCTGCTGAATTTCCACGATAAATGCCGTCTTACCGCCCGCAAGCTTGGCACGTAGTGTGAGAGTCAGGAGTACCTCGTGGCGGTTATCGGGTTGACTGTTCGAGCGGGTATTGATGTCTACCTGGACTTCGGGCTTCCATTCTTCGCCAAAGACCTCGGGCGTGCTAGGAGACTCGAATGAGGCATCCTTCAGATACAACCGCTCAAGGCGAATTTGACCGCTGCTTACGCTTTCACGACCGGTAGATTCTGGTTCCGCCACTCTGCGATTCCTCCCGTTAATCGGCTGATATTGTCAAACCCCGCCTTGCGTAAGAGCGTACCGGCGGACCCTGCATGCTGGCCCTGCTTGCAGGCAACCACCACCGGGTGTTCCCGGTATTTCTTGAGCTCATCAATGCGACCAGACAGGGCCGCAAACGGAATGTTCACCGCATTTACGATATGGCCTTGATCGAACTCTTTCTTGTCACGCACGTCGAGTACGACAGCGTTTTCCCGGTTGACCATGTTCACCAGTTGCTGAGCACTCACCGCGTGCCCGCCTCGGCGAGTTTCATTGCGGACAAATATCGCAAGCAACAAGACAAACGAGCCTATGAGAAACGGGTGATTCCCGATAAATTCAATCACTTGATCCATATAAAGACCTGGTAGCCAAATGCCTGATGGTTTTCGAAAACCGCGCGATTATACACACCTCACTGGCCGCTGATAGCATTCGTTCTGCTAGAATATGTACCTCCTGCCTTACACCAGTTTTACGGATGCGCAACGTCACCCTACTCGTGATTCTGGACGGGTTCGGCTACAACGAATCCCCGGAAGCCAACGCCATCGCGCACGCCCACACCCCCAACTGGGATCGCTTCTGGGCTGATCTTCCCCACACATTGATATCCGGATCCGGTGTCGAAGTAGGCCTTCCCGAAGACCAAATGGGTAACTCCGAAGTCGGGCACATGAATCTCGGTGCAGGGCGTGTGGTTCATCAAGACTTCACCCGTATCAATACCGCTATCGAGGAAGGCGATTTCGCACGGAACCGAACTATCGGGCGAGCCTATGAACGGGTAAAAAAGTCGGGTGGTGCATTACACGTCTTAGGCCTGCTCTCCCCCGGCGGCGTACATAGTCATGAGCAACAGATTTTTGCCTGCCTGGAATCAGCAGCGGCAGCTGGTGTAGAGCGTATCTACCTGCACGCTTTCCTCGACGGTCGCGATACACCACCCAGAAGCGCGCTTGCCTCCCTCGAGGCTGCTGAAGCAAAACTTGCGCAGCTAAAGATCGGCCACGTTGCCTCGATCTGTGGGCGATACTTCGCCATGGACCGAGACAATCGCTGGGATCGGGTGAGCCGCGCCTACAATCTCTTGGTGCGTGGCGAGGCACCGTTTCATGCACCGAACGCAGTTGCTGCATTGTCGCTTGCCTATGTGAGAGAAGAGACCGATGAGTTCGTCCAACCAACGGCAATACACGCCGTTGGCGAACTTCCGGTGACAATGCAGGAAGGCGACGCGGTGATATTCATGAACTTTCGCGCCGACCGGGCGCGTGAACTCACCAGAGCAATCATCGAGACGGAGTTTGCCAACTTCGAGCGCCGTTCAACCGTAAAACTGGTCGACTTCGTAATGCTCACGCACTACGCCGACGATATCGACGCCTCCTGTGCGTTCGCGGCGCAGGTACTCACCAATACCCTTGGGGAGTACTTCGCGGACAAAGGCATGCGCCAGCTGCGTATCGCCGAAACCGAAAAATATGCCCACGTCACCTTTTTCTTTTCCGGTGGACGCGAAGCACCTTTCGCGGGAGAGCACCGCATATTGGTCCCTTCACCCAAAGTGAGCACTTACGATTTGCAGCCCGAAATGAGCGCACCGGAAGTGACTGATGAGCTCGTAGCAGCGATACTGAAACGCGAGTACGACGCCATTATCTGCAATTACGCTAACAGCGATATGGTGGGACACACCGGCAATTTCGAAGCCGCAGTTAAGGCCGTGGAGGCATTGGATGTTTGCCTCGGACGTGTGCAAAAGGCGTTAACAGAAGTCGGCGGACAGATGCTCATCACTGCAGATCATGGCAACGTCGAACGGATGCACGACGAGGCGAGCGGTCAGGCACACACGGCGCACACCAGTGAGCCCGTACCCTTGGTTTATGTGGGCCCACTGCAGTTGGATCTGTCTTCAGGCGGAACGTTGTCTGATGTGGCCCCGACACTCCTGGCGTTGATGGGTATGAAACCGCCCGCTGAAATGACCGGACGTTCGCTGGCCGACATCAAGGAGCGTCAGCGCGCGTGAGAGTGGGTACGCGGAGTCTCACCTCCATGGTAGTCAACGGTCATACACGTCACCGCGCGCGTAATCACCGGGCTTATTGGTTGTGGCTTGCCTTTCTCATTGCCGGGATCGCTCATGGGGCAACTCCCGATCGAGATATCACTCGGGCAGAGTTGCAGACGGTTCTCGATAAGCTCAACGCGCTCGATGTATGGTTCGACGACGCCGGGCGGAAAAGAGTGCGTTGGCTGAAGGACGTCAAGTCGAAAGATCGTGAAGTGGCGAACCTGAACCGTCGCGTGGATGCCGCCAATGATGCACTCAAGACCGTGCAGAATTCGCTAAGCGCGCTGAATGTTGAGCGCGAATCGCTTGAAATACGACGTATCGAGCAGGCACGTCGCATTACCGAACATCTTTCGGCAGCGTATCGTCTGAGCGGCCAGGATTTCCTCAAACTGCTGCTCAATCAAGAATCACCGGATACCTTCGAACGCATGATGCGTTATCACCGTTACTTCAGCGACGCGCGCATGAAATCTCTCGAAGCCTATCAAACGACACTCACCGATCTGGCGGCCAACGAAGAAAAGCTCAGCGACCACCTGGCAGACCAAAAAAAGCGCCAGGTTAGCCTCGCAAAACAGCAGCAAGCGCTGCTGAACGAACACAAACAACGTAAAACCCTTCTAGCAGACCTGGCAGTACGGGTCGAAAACAAGACTGCCCAACGTAAACGTCTACAAGCCGACCACATTCGTCTGGAACAACTCCTGGCAGAACTGCAAAGGCGCGCCACCGAGCTCGACGGTTCTCACTTTGCCAGCCGCAAAGGATCCCTGCCTTGGCCCCTGTCCGGGACCTTAAGCTCGCGGTTTGGGCAAAAAAGGATCGACGGTCGGCTGGTCTGGCATGGTGTGGTTCTGGCGGCTGTAGAAGGCACGCCGGTAACGGCCATCTTTCGCGGTCGCGTCGTTTTCGCCGACTGGCTCCGTGGTTTCGGGCTGCTTACCATTATCGATCATGGTAGCGGTTACATGACCCTGTATGGGCATGCGGACGTGCTGAACAAATCTGTGGGGGAATGGGTCGAAAGTGGAGAGCTTATTGCTCGTGCGGGGCGTAGCGGTGGCCAAACGGCTAGTGGGTTGTACTTTGAAGTACGTCAACAAGGTGCGGCCAAAGATCCTTTACGATGGCTGGTTAAGCGATAGGAGAATTGGAGCAAATATGGGGTCAGAGTATACTCTGATCCCATATTTGCTCTCTGCTTTATGACACTTAGACCTATTACCCTTCTCGGCATCGTGATCAGCATGGTTACGGGTATTGCGCTCGGCATCGTTGTTTCTGACCGCGTGCTCGAAAAGGATGAACACAATAAGCACGGACGTGTTTTTGACCAGGTGCTGAATCATGTTCGCACCAACTATGTCAACGAGGTCGCCGAGCAGGATCTGGTGGACAACGCACTGAAAGGAATGATCGAGGGGCTGGACACACACTCGAATTTTCTGAATTCCAACGACTATGGCCAATTACAGGCTGAAACAACGGGTCGCTTCGGTGGTATCGGTATCGAGCTCGGTCTCGTGGACGATTTTTTCACGATAATTTCTCCTCTGGATGACACCCCGGCTGCCACTGTCGGGCTCGCACCCGGAGACCGCATCGTTGAACTCGATCACGAATCCCTCAAGGGTAAGAAGCTCGTAGACGTCATCAACATCCTGCGCGGTGAACCCGGCAGTCCCGTGCATTTGCGTATCGAGCGTGAAAACGCTCAACAAGCACTCGATTTCGAGATCGAGCGAGCGGTAATCCAAGTGACTAGCGTCCGCGGCAGGCTCCTGGAGCCGGGCTTCGGCTACATTCGCATCTCGCAGTTTCAAAACACCACAAGCGAGGACTTCAACCGTGCATTGATCGAGCTGACTGAACAATCCCAGGCGCCGCTTGCAGGCCTGGTGCTCGATTTACGCAACAACCCTGGCGGTGTGCTGCAGTCCTCCGTCGATGTAGCCGATACTTTTCTCGAGGAAGGTCTCATCGTTTACACCGAGGGTCGGTTGCCTTCGAGCCGATTACGTTATCGAGCTTCCGGCAGAGACTTCCTGGAAGGAGCTCCCGTCGTGGTGCTCATCAATCAAGGCTCGGCATCAGCTTCGGAAATAGTGGCCGGGGCATTGCAGGATCACAACCGCGCGACGGTGTTAGGAACAACCAGTTACGGGAAGGGTTCCGTGCAATCGGTGTTGCCACTTTCGAAAAATCGCGCGATCAAACTCACCACGGCCTACTACTACACACCCAGTGGGCGATCGATACACAAAATAGGCATCACCCCCGATGTGGTAGCTGATTTCGATCCACGAGCAAACGGCGACGACGAGGATCTGATCCTCACTCAAGCGCTCCTACTATTGAAGAGCGACGAACCAAAACTTCACGCCAGGTTATGAACCAACGCTAATTATCTCTTTCTGCCATATTAGCTGGTTGGAGCACTAGCTTTCCTCGGATGGGATGACTATCCTCCGCGCCAGCAGTAGAAGTAAGTGGGTGAATGCGGGTAGCACTTGCCTGTTAAACAGGCAGCTAGGAAGTTCCGAGAACATATCAAGCGAGCACTAACCGTGTTTGCCCTAGGTCTGACTCCCCTAAATTCCAGCGCCTACGCCTCAGAACTTGCCATCGTCATTGACGATATCGGCTACAGTTTGTCACGCGCCGAGCGGGTAATGCGGTTGCCCGGCATACTCACCGTTGGACTTCTGCCGTTCGCACCGAACACCACAGAAATTGCCCGCCGCGCCCACGCAGCTGGTAGAGAAATCATTCTGCATTTACCGATGCAGCCTCAATCCGCACGGGAAGATGAGCGGGAAAACGACACACTGACCCTCGATATGCCAGCAGATAAGTTTGCAGCCATACTCGATGCCGCACTGCGTGCGGTGCCACATTGCGTTGGAATCAACAACCACACCGGCAGCCTGCTCACCGAACACCGGGAATCTATGGTACGGCTGATGCGGCACATCCGTCATCGAGGTCTGTTTTTCCTGGACAGTCGCACCTCGCCGAATACGCTAGCCTACAAGGTGGCTCAGGAATGGCAGGTACCCGCCGCAAAACGCGATGTTTTCCTCGATCATCATCTCAAGCTCGAAGCCATCGAAGCAGAATTCAAACGCGTCTTAAGTATCGCTCGCAAGAATGGGCAGGCGGTCTTAATTGCGCATCCCCACCGCGTGAGCCTCGATTTTCTGGAAACCGCAATGGCAAACCTTCCAGACGATGTGCGTTTGATTCCGTTGAGTAAACTGACTAACCGTCGCCGTCCAACATTGATTGCCCAGCTCGAAAATCTAAAGTTCCCGCGTAGATTGCACGCCCTGTAATTGCCCCCATGAGAGTTCCCGTGCTTTCCTGGAACGCAGACTTCAACCTCTCTAGATCGCGTAAGTCGGTGATCCCACCCGAGGCGATGACGGGTGTATTGCCAGCCTCCGCTATCCGCACCGTACCTTCGACGTTCAATCCGGTGAGCATTCCATCTCGGTCTATATCGGTGTAAACAATGGCGACAATATCAAGCTCACCTGCCCACTGCGCGAACTCCAGCGCGCTCACCGTACTCGTGCGATCCCAGCCTTCAGTTGCGAGCATCCCGTTGCGTGCATCCAGACCGAGCGTGATGCGATTCGGATACGCTCGCGTAGCCTCTTCCAGAAAACTCGGCTCTCGCACCGCACGAGTACCAACGATCACCTGGGATACACCCGCTTCGAGGTATGCCGCTATGGTCTCGAGATTGCGGATGCCACCACCAACCTGCACTGGCACATTTCCCATGCGTTCGGTAATGGTTTGAATGAGCGATCTGTTGCGCGGCTCACCGGCAAACGCGCCGTCGAGATCAACGATGTGGAGGCGTCGACAACCGGCATCGAGCCATCGAACCGCAACCGCAAGCGGATCGCTAGAGAAGACGGTGACGTCGTCCATCCGACCTTGTTTTAAACGCACACACTGACCGTCCTTGAGATCGATGGCCGGGATGAGGAGCATACGTTTCTAAAGGGACCCTTTGGTGGACGGTATTTGACCGGCCATACGTGGATCGAGCGCAACCGCCATTCTGAGCGCCCGGCCAAAGGCTTTGAACAAAGTTTCCGCCTGGTGATGAGCGTTATCGCCGCGCAAGTTGTCGAGATGCAACGTCACCTGGGCATGGTTCACGAACCCGTGAAAGAACTCTCTGAGGAGGTCAACGTCGAAGTCGCCTATGCGCGATCGTACGTAGTCCACGCGGTATTCGAGACCTGGCCTACCCGATATATCTATAACAGCTCGAGACAACGCTTCGTCCAACGGAACATAAGCATAGCCGTAACGACATATGCCTTTTTTGTCGCCCACGATCTTGTTCAGCGCCTGACCGAGCACGATACCGACGTCCTCTACGGTGTGGTGGGCGTCAATCTCGAGATCGCCTTTGGCATCGATGGTGAGATCGACGAGACCATGACGTGCAACCTGAGTGAGCATGTGCTCGAAGAATGGCAAGCCGGTCTGCAGATCACACAACCCGCTGCCGTCCAGATTGAGGCTGAGCTGGATCTGCGTTTCTTTCGTGTCGCGACGGACGCTAGCAACGCGTTCGTTACCCATGGTGAATCCCGCCGAAAAAACCGCGCAAGTATAGGGGCAAAGGGGGTGTCACTCCATCGGTCGTGGGAGTAGTCGCAGACTCCTAGCCCCTACAAGCGATCCAGCAAACTGCCATAAGGCAGAAAGCGGTTGCTGGTGCGCGCTTTGATCCAGGCCGTGAGATCGTCCGGGTAAGCGCCACGTTTCTTGAGCACGGCCGCAAGCGGTACGACTGGCGATTTGGCACCGGCTTCCCACAGCGCAAATTCAGCCTCCGCGAGGGTAAATAGCCTGATGAGGGCGATCACCTTCGCGTCGCCCAGAGCGACGCCGGCAGCTGCCCAATCTGCACTCCCATGTCTTGCTAGCGGAGCAAGGTCGTTCACTTCGTTCTCTGCGAGGCCAAACCCCGGCTCGTCCAACCTGTCGGCTGCCGCTAGAAATCGGTCAATTTCCTTGTCGGACAATCTTGAATTAGCCGCTTTCGGATCCCAGCTCTCTACGCTCATAATTGTGGCCTCGGGAAGGGTACCTCATTACATAACAAATACATCGATGTCATGGAAGATGTGCTGAAATCCATTGGAGGACAGCAGACCATAAACTATGGACACGGATCGAATCTACCAGGGTGAAAACGACCGGTGGTTTTTCAACG
>SMUY01073536.1_pt1 | contig 17943 bp, 13 predicted proteins | sample 2456441 | NCBI WGS metagenome assembly SMUY01 (sample SAMN11095931, study PRJNA526329) | marine sediment metagenome | biome: Marine sediment; feature: Surficial sediment; material: Deep marine sediment; isolation source: Hadal surficial sediment | place: Pacific Ocean | collected 2014-11 | depth...
ACAATAACTCTTGTAACCCATCGTGTGGGTAGTGTTCCCGAAATATCAATCCATGTAGATCCAAAATCTGATGTAACCCAAACATGGCTGTCATCCGTTCCAGCGTAAATTACATCTGAATTGCCTGGAGCAACAGCAATTGTGGTTACAGTTCCTAAACGTGTTCCGGGAATTCCATCTGTAAGATCATCGCTAATAGCAGTCCAGTTTCCTGCGCTGTTCATTGTTCTGTAAACTCTGTCTGTTCCGTAGTACAAAATGTTATTATCATTCGGGTCCATAACAACAGGAGTTGACCAGTTTGTTGGCTGGCTACCATTAATACCGTTAGTTGCATTAGAAAAAGAATTTCCACCGTTTGTAGATTTACCAAGGTTACCAAATTGTGATTCAGCAAATATAATGTTTGGATTTGTATGATCTACAATTACATAAAATCCATCTCCACCAAAAATATGCTGCCAGTTATCAATTCCGCCATCCGGAGTTCTGTTGGTTCCGTTATCTTGTGTTCCACCATAAATTTTTTCAGGATTGTTGGCATCCAGGCCAATCTCATAAAATTGTGTCGCCGGAATAAATGCATGTGAGCCCCAGCTAACACCGGCATTTGTTGAAATATTAATACCGCCGTCATTTCCATCAATTATCCAATTTGAATTATTAGGATTAAATGCAAGTGCATGATGATCAACATGCGTTTGAAAGCTAACACCCCATGAATTCCCTCCATTGGTTGATCTCATAAATCCCTGATCGAGAACATAAACCATTTCCGGATTAGTTGGACTAACTCTTACCTGCCCAAAGTACCAGCTAAATCCGCCTACACCACCACCCAACTCACCATCACTATCAACATTTACCCAGCTATCGCCAAAATCTGTTGTTTTATATAATCCAATAATAATACTGCCGTTTGTATAGAGCGCATATGTAATGTTTGAATTAGATTGACTCATTGCCAAACCAATTCTGCCAATATTTTGCGCACCTGAATTTGGCAGTCCTGTTGTAGGACCTAAATGTTCCCAGCTATCACCACCATTTGTACTGCGATAAACCCCGCTTGAAGGCCCAAAAAGATGAGATGAATTTGGTCTTCTAACACGCTCCCACATTGCAGCAAATAAGAATTCCGGGTTGTTTGGGTCCATAACAACATCAATTCCACCGGTTGAATCGGAAATGAATAAAGATTGATTCCAACTGTTACCCCCATCAGTGGATTTATAAATTCCTCTTTCAGGGTTAGGCGAAAAGTATGAGCCTACGGCTGCCAAATAAATTATATCTGTATTCGTGGGATGAATAATTATTCTTCCAGTAGAAGTTGTGTTTGTTAAACCTAAAAAGTTCCATGTGCTACCTGCATTTGTAGATTTAAAAACACCTCCGCCAGGAAAGTTATTATGCCCACCGTTAGCTTCACCTGTTCCAACATAAATAATATCAGCATCAATTGGATCAATTGCAATATCGCCTATTGTAAGAACATTTAAAGAATCAAATATTGAAAACCAGCTTCCACCCATATCTGTTGATTTGAAAACACCACCTGTTGCGAATGCAGCATAAATAATATTCGGATTAAAAGGATTGATTTCAATATCAACAACTCTTCCGCCTACATTTATCGGTCCGGCGAATTCCCACTGAACCACACTTTCGTTTTTTTCTATTCTATTTAATTGAGTTTCTCTTTGCAGACGATGCGCTTGTTCGAGAGCATCTCTATAAGCATTCGGGTCAGCATCCATATAAGGATAGACTCTTTGCAAATAAGCCCATTCGTATGGTCGAAGATCAGGTCCGGGTTCGGTTTTTTCAAAATTAATTTCGACTAAATTTGATATCCGGTAATCTTCTATTGCCGTGGAGAAAAAATAAAATGAGACTACAATAGTTAAAATAAAGCTGATTTTTGCAAGATAATTCATAGTGGATATTTAAAATTGGTTAATGATTTATCAAGATTATAAAAAATGAGCATTGTTGCAATGATATATTTGATGTGCAAATGCTAATAGTTTACAATTTAGGATAAAATTTTATCTATGCCCTCTTGAATTTTTCATCAATTTTATTACATTGGTGATAACATTTATAGGAGAGAGTAAAATGAAAGAGAATTATTTATGTCTTCATTGCAGAGGTTATTTAAATGTTGGGGATAATATAGTATTCACGGTAAAAAATAATCTTGGTGAATCCGGAATTTTTCTACTTCATTCAGAACTTGGGAACTATGAAGTAACAAAACATCCTTTATCCTTTTATGCGAATGGTGAACACCTGGAATTCAAGTGCCCGTTATGCAATAAAAAACTCGCTTCCGATATTCATGATAATCTTGCTAAGATAATTTACATAGATGAAAAGCGGGAGGAATTCAACATCCTCTTTTCCATTGTTGCTGGAGAAAAAAGTACATTCAAAATGGTTGGCGAGAGTGTTGAAGTTTTTGGAGAACATTCTAAAGACTATCTTGAATTCTTTGGCATGAGATAATTGAACGCTGAAGTTGTTCTAAAGGTAATAATTACGAAATTGTCATTCCCGCAAAAGCGGGAATCTCTTATATTTACTAATATTTGGATTTCCGTTTTCAGGGAAATGACAAACAATTCGGACCATTTGAGACTGTCACCTGTTCTATCTGATCAAATAAATATTAGTAATTTAATACACCTTATTGAATTGGGCCCGAAGAAATATATTCTGTCTCAAATATTTTCCAATTACCATCTTTAGATTTCATTAACGTGTGAATTCCTATGGATCGTTTATTAGCAAAACCAGCACCACTTACTGCTTTTGTAGTTTGCTGGTATATAGCTTTTACTTCTTCATTAGTAATAGAGATAAATTTAACATCCTCAAGTTCGTATTTCATATCGTAATTATTAAATACATATTCCATCCCCCCCTTTGTTGAAGATAGTTGTGGACTATCTTCATGAATTGTTTCTAAAACACCTGCAACATCTTCATTTTGCGTTGCTTCCAAATTTTTTTGCAGAATCTTCAATATCTCATTTTTAATAACCTCCTCTTCAGGAGTGAAGTTAACCATCACTTCTATTTTTTGCTGATTATCCTGTTGTTGAGTATTCATTTGAGGAACCTGATTTTCTTTCTGGTTCAATTCATCATCTGTCTTAGTTCCGCAACCGGTAATGCCAATAATCAACAAAATCAGAATAAAGGAATTGATGTGTTTCATTTAATATCTCTGAATAAGTAAAAAATTTATACCACAAATTTATGATAGATTCATAACAATTGTTATTCATTAACTGATAATATTTTTTTCAATTGTTTGTCACTCACTTTTAGTAATCCAACAGGGATCAATCTTGGTGTTAGTATTTTCCAGTTTTCATTTTTTGCAAATACTTCTTTGAAAAGCGGCAGTGCTTCTTCTAATCCCCCGTTATTAACAAGAGTTACTGCATGCCAGTATTTCATTTCTTCGTTATCCGGAAACATTTTTTCTGCCGCAGAATATTCTTTCATAGCTAATTCCATATCACCATGTTCAACAGCGAGATCACCGTCATTCATATGTTCATACGCACGATGTACGCGTAGCAAACGTTTCAGTTCTTTAACAGGATGCTGATGATCTTCAACACGAAGATCAATCAATCTGTCTTCCCATACATTGCCTGTTGATTCGCCTCTAACTATTAATATACTCGCAGATTGTTTTCCCCGTATATCGCCGCCAACTTCCTGAGCAGCTTCAAGCGCAGCAATCATTCTTTCAGCCAACGGCCCTTCTGCATCTTCAAACGCTTCAGCCATTGCAGACCATACCTTATCATTCAGCATCAGGTTTGCCTGCACCGAAAAATTTTCACCCACATAATGTCCTGCATCAGGAATACAGTTACTTCCTGTATATGCATCAACACTTCCGTTTGTGCTTAGAACAGCTAATTGTCTTACATCTCTGCCGTCATCCGAAGCAATTAATGCCTCGACAACTTGTTGTGCTGTTTTATCACGTTTTAACAAGGCTAATCCACGTGGACCGAAAGAGACATTTACAAAAGATTGAGTTGCTATAACACCAACACCTGCTTCTCCCCATGCCACTATCGAGCCGACGGAGAACCAATGCGATTGAACGGCTACTCCCATCTCACCTGTTTCAGGATCCATCGCAACAATTGAATATGTGTGAGCGAAAGGTTCGGAATAAAAAGTTTTTTGTGCAAACATTAGATTTACTGCAATGAGTACAAATAATATTGTTAAATGTATTGATTTCATAATTAACTCCTTTACAAAAGAAATATTTTATGGTTTAAAATAACAAATTGATTGTTCATTCCACCATGTACCAGCCCTCAATCTCAATCATCAAAAAAGTAGATGGAACAAGAATATACTTGTTATTAGACTCATATAAATTTATTTTTAAATGTTATACGAAGTAGAAGATGAAAACAAAAATCGAATTTATTTGTAACAGCGAAAAAGTTAGTACTGAAGTTCATCCGGGACTTTCGTTATTGGACTTTCTACGTACTGTCCTTGCGCTTATCGGCACAAAAGAAGGATGCCGTGAAGGTGACTGCGGTGCGTGTACTGTTCTTATCGGTGAGTTGGATGGAAAGGAAATTGATTACTATTCCATTAATTCATGCCTTTTTCCAATCGGTGACGTGAATGGGAAACACGTTGTAACGGTAGAAGGGTTTAACACAGATAGACTTTCCATTGTTCAAGAATCCTTTGTTGAAGAGGGGGCATCGCAATGTGGATTCTGTACACCAGGATTTATTGTTTCGTTAACAGGATATTTCTTAAGTAATAAAAATTACAATCCGAACGATGCAATTGATTCAATGGATGGAAATATTTGTCGCTGCACAGGCCATTCTTCAATTATTAGGGCAGCACAAAAGAGCGCTGAAATTTTATCAAGAAATATTACGAATCAATTCGATCATGTTAGTACTTTAATTAAATCAGGTTTAATTCCCGATTACTTTTCAGAAATTCCTAAAAGATTAAGAAAATTAAAACAGGAAAAACTATCTGAAGAAGAAAAAATTACCCCTAATTTTTATATCTCCGGAGGAACAGATCTTTTCGTTCAAAAGTGGGAGGATATTTTAAAGAATGATGTTAAGTTACTTTCATCAAACGGAATTTCTTCAACAATAATAGAGGAGAACGGAAGGTGTGTCGTCGGTGCAGCAGCAACTGTATCAGATCTTATCAATTCCGTTATAATATCAAAATATTTACCTCTCTTAAAAGAACAGTTAAAACTTTTCGGTTCCCTGCCGATTAGAAACAGTGCAACAGTTGGCGGAAATATTGTAAACGCTTCACCAATAGCTGATATAACAAGCATTTTAATTGCACTTAATGCAGTTGTCCATCTTAAAAAGGAAAACAACAAAAGAAAACTTTTTCTAAAGGATTTTTACAAAGGATATAAATCCTTCGATCTTAAAGAGGGTGAACTGGTTGACTGTGTTAGCTTCGATTGTCCTGCAGAAAATTCTTATTTCAATTTTGAAAAAGTATCTCAGCGTACTTACCTCGATATTGCAAGCGTAAATTCTTCAATCTATTTGGAAACCACGGATGATATCATAATTACTGCTCATCTATCTGCGGGTGGAGTTGCACCCATTCCACTTTTTCTTGAAAAGACTTCAGAATTTTTAAATGGTAAAACCATCACTGTTGATAACGTAACAGAAGCGGCACTGATTTCACAAACAGAAATTTCGCCGATTACAGACGCACGAGGATCGGCAGAATATAAAAGCTTACTGTTACGACAACTTTTTTATGCACATTTTGTTACGCTGTTTCCTGATAAATTTGATGTGAAGGAATTAGCATGAAGAATTACGATATAATAAGACACGTTAAAGGCGAATCACAATTTGTTGATGATATTTTAGTTCCTGAAGGTTTATTGTATGCATCTGTAAATTATTCACAGATTGCACATGGAGAGTTAAAAAACATCAATATCAAAGATGCAATCAAAATTAAGGGTGTAAAAGGAATATTTACTGCAAGAGACATTCCCGGCGAAAACCAAATTGGTGGAATTGTACCCGATGAAGAATTATTTGCAACGGACATAGTAGAATTCATTGGACAGCCGATTGCACTTGTTGTTGCAGACTCTAATTTAATTGCAATGGAAGCCGCTCGTAAAATAGAGATTGAAGTTAAAGAACTTCCCGTTATTACTGATCCGCGGGAAGCATTCAAAGCAGGTCAGTTAATAGTTCCTCCGCGCACATTTAATTTGGGTAATGTTGATGACTGTTGGAATCAATGTGATTATATAATTGAGGGAAGTGCGGAATCAGGCGGGCAGGAACACCTTTATTTAGAAGTTCAGGGTGCATTTGCTTTTCCTGTTGAAGGTGGCGGTGTGAAAATTATTTCATCCACTCAATCTCCAACTGCCGTGCAGCGAGTTGCAGCAAGAATATTGAATCTTCCAATGCACAAAGTTGAAGTTGATGTATTACGATTAGGCGGTGCATTCGGTGGTAAAGAAGACCAGGCAACTGCATGGGCAGCTATGGCTGCATTAGCTTCATTCAAACTGAATAAGCCGGTTAAATTAATCTTACCTCGACGGGACGATATGAGATTGACAGGTAAACGTCATCCTTACTCTTCTGACTTTAAAATTGGTTTAAATAAAGAAGGTAAGATAATTGGTTACGAAGTTACATTTTACCAAAACGCAGGCGCGGCTGCTGATCTTTCTCCTGCCATTCTTGAAAGAACATTATTTCATTGCACAAACTGTTATTACATCCCAAACGTAAAGGCAACTGCAATAAGTTGTAAAACAAATCTTCCGCCCAATACTGCGTTCAGAGGGTTTGGCGGACCTCAAGGAATGTTTGTGATTGAATCTGCTATTTATAAAGCTGCAGAAAAAATGGGGATCGATCCTGTGGAAATTCAGAAGAAAAATCTTTTAGATGAAGGCGATGAATTTTCTTACGGACAAAAAACAGAAAATTGTCACGCGAAAATAAGCTGGCAAAAAGTGGAAGAAAAATATGACATTACAGATATAAGAAACAGTGTAAATGAGTTTAACACTAATAACAACATTTATAAAAAGGGCATTGCGTTTATGCCGATCTGTTTTGGTATTTCTTTTACAAACACTTCTATGAACCAGGCAAGTGCGCTAGTGCATGTTTACACTGATGGAAGTATTAGCGTAAGCACAGCAGCAGTTGAAATGGGACAGGGTGTGAATGAAAAAATCCGGCAGGTTGCAGCAAATATTTTTTCAGTTAATAGCGAAAGAGTTAAAACAGAAACTACGAACACAACCCGAATTGCAAATACTTCTCCCACAGCTGCAAGCAGCTCTGCTGATCTTAACGGTAAAGCTACAGAACGTGCCTGCTTAAATATTGTTGCTCAACTTAAAGTTGCTGCCGCAGAAATATTAAATGCTTCATCCTCATCGCAATTTGAAATTAAAGATGAAATAGTATATCAGGATGGCAATAAAACTAATTTGCTCTGGAATGAATTAATTAAAACAGCACATTTAAAAAGAGTTAATTTATCATCACATGCTTTTTATGCAACTCCGGGTATCCATTTCGACAGAGAAAAAGAAAAAGGCAAACCCTTTGCTTATCATGTTTATGGAACAGCTGTAATAGAAGCAACCGTTGATTGTCTTAGGGGAATTTATAAAATAGATTCTGTAAAAGTTGTTCACGATTTTGGAAAATCAATTAATCCAATAATAGACCTTGGACAGGCGGAAGGCGCAATAATGCAGGGACTTGGATGGATGACAATTGAAGAAATTATTTATGATGAAAAAGGTAAATTGTTAACTGATGCGCTTTCAACTTATAAAGTGCCTGATATCCATTTTACACCTGATGTTCAAATTGAATTTTTAGAGAACTCTGAGAACCCAATGGGAATTTTTAAATCGAAAGCAATTGGTGAACCGCCCCTGATGTACGGTATTGGTGGATACTTTGCCATTATGAATGCAATAAAAGAATTCCGTCCTCGTGCGCAGTTTAATATCTCAGCACCGATAACTCCCGAGAAAGTATTGCTTAATCTTTACAGCAAGGTTGGTAATATAGTTCCCACAGAGTAGTACTTTTTAGTTGCCGTGACTGCGCGAATTGACGGTTTAAGTGTTACTCCGGATGAATTTTGGGTTGATCAATGTCGTGTGGATTATCCTCGGTTAATTCCCCTAATGGTTCGTGAGCAACATTTTTTTCCGAACTGGTGAAGAGAATACTTCCGTCTTTTATATGTTTATATAATAGATCATTCTCAATTAAATAATAAAATCTCTTTTTAAACTCATCAATTGAAAGTCCTGCAGTTGCAGCAAGTTTTGCAAGTTCGTGCGGATCATCAAAATCTGCCTGATTTAATCTTAGCATATATCTTCTTGCTATATAAAATGATTCCGAACTTGGATCTACCATTCTAACCTTGGTTCTGTTTGTTTTCGGATCCAAAATGTCTTTAAAATATAACGGTACAAATCTACCGCCCTGAATTGAAATCATGGCTCCGCTGCCGCCATTCAATAAAAATTGCGATGCAGAAAAACCAAGGTCTCTTGTATATTCCATATCATACGGTATAGGGTCTGCACATCTCAACTCATAACCAATATTTTTTGAGACGATGATCGTCTTTAGATTAAATTCTTTTAACCCCTCCTGTACTTTCATTTTGAGTATCTCTCCAAAGTTCACCTCGGCAATTCTTATATTATCGTGTGCATCTCTTTCTATATCAGCTAAGTTTTCAAGATCAGAATCATTGAGCCGTTCGACTAATCCCTCAGCGATTATTGCAACACCGTCTGTTCTACCATAACTAAGCCGTTTTATAATTGAACCAACCAAAACATCAACAATGTGACTTAATTTAATCTCATCTCCGGGAAATTCTTCGGGTATAAGAGTTAAGGTTGAACCCGTTGCTTTTCCAATACCAAGTGCAAGATGACCTGCTTTCCTTCCCATCGTAATAACAAAGTACCATCGCGATGTAGTTTGTGCATCAACCATTAAGTTTTTAACAACTTCAACCCCTATATGCCTTGCTGTCTGAAATCCAAATGTAGGAATGCCGTGAGGAAGATCGAGATCATTATCTATTGTTTTGGGAACATGCACAACCGAAATTCTTCCCGCCGCCATTTCATTTACCTTAAGTGCACTGTATGCAGTATCATCACCACCGATCGTAATTAATTTATCTACGTTTAATTTTAATAACGATGTAACAGTATTTTCAAGGAGTTTTACATCCAAAGTTGGATTAGCACGTGCAATACCTATGAATGAACCACCGCGAAAGTGAATTCTACTTACATTTTTTATCGTAAGTTCTTTCACACGAGTTATGTCGCCATCCATTATCCACTTAAATCCATCCTTAACTCCTATAACTTCAATACCTTCTACAGCAGCCCTGATGGTTGCCGCACCAATCACACTGTTTATTCCGGGTGCAGGACCACCACCAACAAGGATTGCCATTTTTTTTGGTGCGATAGACATCAATTCATCTCTCTAATTATTACGATTATAAAAATAATTCGCGCATCAATTAAGAATTTTAAGTTTAGCAAATCTCAGCATTAAGTTTTTAACATTATTTCCTTCGAACTGAACAGTTGCTTTTACCATCTCCCCAGTACCGGTTATATCAGTTACTTTACCCAATCCAAACTTTTCATGCATTACACGGCTGCCGGGTCTTATATCCAGATTCTCATGATCAAATTCTTCATAATCAACCGAATCGAAATATTCGTAAAAAATTTCTTTTCTTGTTTTTCTGTTAGATTTTCTTCCTATTCCGCCGTTCACTTCCAGAAAAGTTTCAGGATCCAATTCATCTATAAATCTCGATCTGCTTTGATATGCTACTTCACCAAAACGGTATCTTGATCTTGCATGGCATACAAAAACTTTTTGCTGTGCGCGAGTTAAACCAACATAAAATAATCTTCTTTCCTCTTCAACGGTTGCGTCGGTGCTAAACCTGTTTGAAAGAGGGAAGATATCCTCTTCGCATCCCGATAAAAATACTACAGGAAATTCGAGTCCCTTTGCACTGTGCAGCGTCATTAAAGTAACAACATTTTTATCATCTTCATAAGAATCAACACCTGTAACAAGAGAAACTTCCTCAAGAAAGTCCTCTAACTTAACACTCTTTGCGGATTCAGAATATTCAGTAAGTGCTGCGAGTAACTGATTTATGTTCTCTAACCTTTGCATAGATTCCTGTGTGCGTTCACTTTTGAACAGTTTCACCAAACCCAAATCATCAACAAGTGCTCTCGATAACTCGCCAACTGAAAGTTTATCTTTCAATCCAATATACTTTTCTAACAGAAGGCGGAAACCTTTTACATTCTTTTGAATTCTTTCTTTTATTTCTATTACTTCAAAAACTCTTGCCATTGTTTGGAAGAGCGAAATATCATGTTTCCTTGCAAAAGCGATCATCCGCGTAACGGTAGTGTTACCAATACCTCTTTGCGGAAAATTCATAATTCTAAGCAAGCTTTCTTCATCGTTCTGGTTAACAATTACACGAAGGTATGCGATTATATCTTTCACTTCTTTTCTTCTGTAAAATTCCACACCGCCTATTATTGCATAAGGCAGTTTTTCCTTTCTGAAAATATCTTCTAGCACACGTGATTGAGCATTTGTTCTGTAAAGAACAGTGAAATCTTTATGACTTAACTTTTTCTTTGTAATCTCTCTTTTAATATGTCTTGCAATTTGAAGAGCTTCATCTTTTTCATCTGCACATTTAATTACGGATAATTTTTCACCGTCGTTGTTCTCAGTCCATAAAGTTTTAACAAATTGATCTTTATTATTTTTAATAATAGAATCTGCTGCCTGAAGAATTATTTTGGTAGATCTATAATTCTGTTCTAAACGGAATATTTTGTGTTTAGGATAGTCCTTTCCAAAGTTAAGCATGTTATCTAAATTAGCACCGCGCCAGCTATAGATGCTTTGTGCATCATCGCCAACAACAGTTATTTTACAGCTACGCGATACAAATAATTTTAATAGTTCATACTGCGCTTTGTTTGTATCCTGAAATTCATCAACAAGTATGTAGCTGAATTTTTTCTTATATTTTTGCAGAATGTTAGGTTTTGCATTAAACAATTCTATAGGTTTTAAAAGAAGATCATCAAAATCCATTGCATTATTTGCAACAAGTCTTTTTTGATACTCATCATAAATATCGGCTATCTTTTCATCGATAAAAGACTGGACATGATTTTTGCGATATTCTTTAGGCATAACCATATGGTTCTTCATAAAACTTATACGATGTCTTATTGAGTTTGGTGTAATTCCTTCAATATCAATATCAAAATTACTTATGATATTATTTACAAGCGATAGTGAATCTTCAGTATCGTAAATAGAAAAATTATTTTTGAAAGCGGTATGTTTAGCTTCATTTCTTAATATTTTGGCGAAAACAGAATGAAAAGTACCCATCCACAAATTATCTGCTTTTTTCTTAATCAGTTCCCTTATTCTCTCCTTCATTTCGTTAGCAGCTTTATTTGTAAATGTTAAAGCAAGAATAGATTCCGGTTTATATTTTTCTTTTTGTATTAGATATGCAATTTTAAATGTAAGTACACGTGTTTTACCAGACCCGGCACCAGCAATTATCATCTGCGGTGAACCAACATATTCAACAGCTTTGCGCTGAGAATCATTCAAATTCTTTAAATCTATCATTTTACCCATCGATTATTAAATAGTGTTGAAAAATAAGATTGCAAATATATGTAAATGAGATTTGAATAAAAAGGCACGTATTTGGTAAAAATCACATTTTTTAATAATCAGGAACTTTATACCAATAACACTTTATAATTCAAAACTATTTTATATATTAAGTGTTGTTGCTAAGGGGATGAATTGGTCTGGCAAAAAATAACTGTGTTCAAAAAGCTGAATTAAAACATTTTTAACCTCTTTATGAAAAATTTTGGTTGCGTAATAGTTTATCTCAGAAAAGAGATAAAAAAACCTCTGAATCAGGCAAAAGATCCAGAGGTTAAGGAGAGAACATATGATGCTTATTACTTCATCTGTGCAAGTGAATTGCAAGACTAAGTAATTTCTATACAGGAGAATCGCACTCGGTCATATTTTTACAATTCTTATGCCACCAAAAAACATCTGTTTTTTCAACAATTTACTCTCTATTCCTTACTTCCTGTACAAATGATGAATTAAATTGAGAATTATGCCTCAAATAACTGTAAAGATGTAAGATTCAAAAAGAATTCTCTTAAAAAATGTTCCAGCTATTGACTTAATGGTTTGAATTTCATTTATTGAGTTATAAATTTTTTGATACGAAATGCATTGCAAGCTATACAATTTTGTTATTTCTGCAGCAATATTAATTTTATTGTTTACAGGATGCAGACAATTATTTGGAGGTGCGAACGACCCCGGATTTATTACAACCAATTTTGAATATGTAGAAAAAATTATAGTCACTTCTCCAGCGAGAGGTGATTTTTATGCTCCCGGCGATTTGATAGAAATAAAGTGGTTAACTTCTTTTTCTTCTGTTAGTAATGTAAACATCCTTCTTTATAGGAAAAGCGCTTTACAGAGAACAATTATTGCAGATACTCGAAATGCAGGCAGTTTTTCCTGGCGAATACCCGATGTGATTGATAATTCTATTCATTACATAATTAAACTAGTAGATAGTAATAACCCGGAAGTGTTTAATTACAGCGGAAGTTTTGGAATTTTAAACAACAATTAAAATCATTATTCTTTGTAGGGATAAATAATCCCAAATATCTTAAGAAAATTTAAATGAACTTGAATCAGATGTTTTTTTTCTTGAACTCACTTTAATAATATCATCTTTTTAACATCAATAAAACCGCCGGAACGTAATTGATAAAAATATACTCCGCTTGAATACATAGAAGCATCAAATTCTACTTCATAAATACCTTGAGGTTTTTCTTCATTTACTAAAGTAGTAACTTCGTTTCCTAAAATATCATAAACAATTAATTGTACAGACGGGGCATGCCCCGTCTCTACGGATGGAATTGAAAATTTTATTTTCGTACTTGGATTAAACGGGTTTGGATAATTTTGATATAACACAAAGTTATCGGGAATTAATTCTTCATTAACTATTCCTGTTGAAACAGTATCAACACCTCCGGAGAAACAAACAACTTTTCCTTCTTTACTCCCGGCTAGCAATTCAAAGCTATAATTACCATCAACTGAAGGCATTACATTGACTGAGCTAATTCTATCTCCCGGAAAATTATTGTTGAAAATTAGTGAACCGTCTTTTCCTGAAACACAATAAAATGTACCGTTCTGATCACCGGTTATAACATCCTCTCCTCCGTCAAAATCAATATCGGGTACAACTGCCACACCATATTGAAAGTCCATTGGGTGAGCCCATAAAAGCGTTCCATCTGCACCGCTCAAACAATTAAGACCGTTCGCAGCAAATGAAGCTATCAATAACTCGGGAATGAGATCCCCGTTTTGATCTTCAATTAATGCCATTTGAATAACAGCTGCAGAACCACCGAGAGGATATTCCCATACCTCAATTCCGGTACTTCCGTTCAGTCTATGGATTCTTCCAAAGTACTCAGCAGCTATTACATCAGAGCTGTCGCCCGGAAGAGGAAGTTCAAGCAGTTCTTTGGGTTCATTATCAACCATTTCCGTGTCCCAAACCGGTTGTCCGTTCAATCCATTTAGGCCCATTACTTTTAAGTTTGTTGAACCATTATTACCGAAAGCTATTACTACATCCGGCAGACCATCTTCGGTGAAATCGTTTACAGAGATAATAGATTTACCAAAAGACGGGTTTGGACCTGGATACGGAAATTGCCAGATTATTTCACCATCAATACCGCTAAATAAAAATGCTTTTTTATATCCCGTACCATCCGAATTACCATCGGCAATTGCAAGTACATCATTTACGTCATCACCGTTAAAATCTCTCTGCACATCAATAGCTTCAAAATCACCGAGACCATAATTAATATCATCGCCGAACTCCCAGATTATTTCACCATTTGTTCCATCAATTGCATATACATGTTCGTTACTTCCACCCGTGCCTATCACAACATCGTTGTAGCCATCTCCATTTAAATCATCGGCGATCTGCATTGCATCCTGCACACCAAATTCCCAGGATTGTCCAATCGACCCGGCATTAGAATTATTAAAGTAAGTATTGAAAGTCCATACAGGAAAAGTAGTACCACCACCTGCACCGTTAAGACACATCAACAAATAATTGTCTGTTGCTATAATTACCTCATCTACACCATCACCTGTAATATCGTTTATAGGTTTTAATCCTTCTACCCGAAACTCCGTACTGCTTGTGTTTGGATTTAACGGAACCTGGTAATTCCAAAATATATAACCATAATTATACTCGCTAAATGTTCCGGTACCTTCTACATTAACTTCAGAAACGGGATTTGTGTTATCGTTTGAAGTTATTTTTAGCGTATCGATATAATTTCCTTCAAGCGTTGGGTAGAAGAAAATTGTGAATGTTAATGTATCTGTTGAGAGTATTTGAAATGGAATATCCGGTGCATCGAAATAATACTCAGGTAGCGTAAATTGCATATCGCTTATATCTAGTGTCTGATCGCCCATATTAATAATTTCTGTCTCCCATAAAGTTACAGCATCTTCTCCAACCCAAATATTGCCAAAGTCATGATGTGCATCTGTTAAAGCTAAGACAGCACCGTCAAGTACTCCCTGCCCAAAAAGATCTACATTCACCTCGGGGCTAACGGGATCGTTATTATAGATTGTTAACATTCCCTGATAATAATTATAATCATCAGGTTCAAAATTAATGGTAATGGTGATTGATTGACCGGGACCAATATCTACCGGAAATGAAACAGGATCGTAATAAAAAAAGTTTATATTTAATCCTGCAGAATCAATGGTTAAAGCAGCATTACCGTTATTAAAAATTTCGAGATCATAATTGGTTGAATTTCCCGCCGTGGTATTCGGAAAATATATTTCGCTTACTGGAACAAAAATCTGGGGAGTTCCTCCTCCACCTAAATCATATTTAAACAATTGTCTTCCCGATCCGGCACCAACTGGTTCAGCTAAAAGCCAGAAATTTGTTCCATCCCATGCAAGTCCTCTCGGGTTTTGTCTCGTGCCGGGCTGTTCGGGAACGTGAAACGAAAATAATGTATCTTTAGTTGCGAGATCAACCGCATAAATATTTTCATTATCTCCATCAAATCCATCCATAACATAGAACAGCGTATCGCCCTTTACCGTTATTCCTGTTGGCTGAATTCCGAATACAGGAATTGTATCTACAACTGTTTTAGAATTAACATCAACTTTGTATAAAGCTGCTTCATCATTCGGGAAATAAACAGAAATCCACAGTCCCGTTCCGTCCCATCCCGCGCCCCCAAGGTATTTTGATGCTCCAAAAAGCTGAGCGGTAGTAATTGAATCAAGAACTGTTCCGTCGGGAGCGATTTTAAATAAATCACATCGTGCAGTTTTTCTTTCGACATACCAAAAATTTGTTCCATCAAAAGCCAATCCCTGGGATGCTCTCATAGTTGGATAGTTAATTAAAATCTGATCTACTTCAGAACCGGTATTATCAACAGCTTTTATAATTCCGCTTCCTGTAGAAGATGAGCTTGAAGAAATCCAGTATTTTGAATTACTGTAAACCATCCCGTAGCCGGAGTTCCAATAAGTTCCGGTTGGTAAATCAACCGTTTCAAGTAAGGTTTGTGAATAGCTAAGAGTAGATAAAAGAATTATAACGAAAGTAACCAAATTTTTCATAGCTCACGCTCCGGTAAATTGTACAGTAAATATTAATTGCGCGGGTGTTTTTTAACCCAATCTTTAATATAATCGGCAATATCAATTGTAGAAGCTCCGGGTGTAAATATTTCACCCACGCCAAGTTTTCTAAGTTCTTCAATATCTGCTTTGGGAATTATACCACCACCCGTTAACAGAACATCATCAATCCCCTTCTCATCCATCAGCTTTTTTATTTTCGGAAAGATAGTCATATGCGCACCGGATAAAATACTAATCCCAATAACATTGACATCTTCCTGCACAGCGGCTTCAACAATCATTTCAGGAGTTTGTCTTAACCCGGTGTAAATTACTTCCATTCCAGCATCGCGCAATGCAGCGGCAATAACCTTCGCGCCTCTATCGTGCCCATCTAACCCTGCTTTTGCGACCAATACTCTAATTTTATTTTCCATTATATATATCCTTGTACTTAGAAATTACTGAACGGATTTTATCGGCATATTCTTTCAATGCCCCCGTACCATAGTTTTTAACCCTTGGTTTGAAAGTAAAGTCCTCATTGAAACGTGGAATTATATGGAAGTGGAAATGATAAACTGTTTGCCCTGCAGAATCACCATTGTTAGTAATCACATTGAAGCCATCTGCTTTAACACTTCTTTTAACTGCACCGGCAATAAATTGCGTTGCTTTAACTATTTCTGCTAATTCATTTGAGGGTACGGTTAAAAAATTATCGTAGTGCTTTTTGGGTACAACAAGAGCGTGCCCGTAATTAATTGGTTGGATATCGAGGAATGCAACAATATTGTCATCCTCGAATAAAATTTCGGCTTCAGACTTTTTTTCAGTAATGTTACAGAAAATACATTCCATAGTTCAAAAATAATGTTAAAAAATCATTAAGGCAAAATATTTAGGCGTTTTCTAAGTTATAAGGGAAAATTAATTATAAGTTACCCAAATACTTTCCCCTTTTTGCAAAGGCACCGAATAAACCACCAGAGTGTAAAAAGATTACTTTATTTCCTTTAGCTTTACATAAAAATTTATCGTAGTAAGCAGCAAATGCTTTTCCCGTATAGGTTGGGTCTAATAAAATTCCTGTTTCTTTAGCCAAGCTTGTAATTAATTTTACTTTATTATCGCTAATGTTTTTATAACCTTCTTTTGAATAACCATCAATGATAACAAGGTTTGATTCATCTATTGTGCAATTAAGATTGTATTCTTCAATTACACCTTCAGCAAGAAATATTATTTTCTTCCACAGCACTTCTTTTGGATAAAGTACATTAACGGCATAAATTTTAATCTTTAATTTATATAGTGCAGCACCCACAAGCATTCCTGCTGCCGTACCACCTGAACCGGCTGCAGAAAGTATTCCGTTTATTTTTCTTAAATCAGTCTGCTCACCCAGTTCATTAATAAAAGAAATGTATCCCCAGATTCCTAAAACTGTTGAACCACCTTCGGGGATAACATAAACTTTCTTTCCCTTATTAATTAAACTTGCACTTTCTTCTCCCATAATTTCATTAACGCTGTTATAATTTTTTTTATTCAGAAATGATATTTCAGCACCGTACATTTTATCCAAAAACAAATTTCCTTCGGTGTTTATTGAATCATCACCCCAGAGAAATAATTTAGTTTTAATACCAACTCTTGCCGCAGCCGAAGCAGTAGCTCTGCAATGATTAGATTGTTCACCTCCGCAGGTAAATATTATTTCCGCTCTCCGTTTCTTTGCGCGGTAAAGAAGGTATTCAAGCTTTCTAATTTTGTTCCCTGAAAAATCAAGACCTGTGTAATCATCCCGTTTTATTAAAAATTTTTTATTTCTGAATTTTAACTTTTCCAAAGGTGTTGGTAGATGTGCTAAATTAATTTTGTTTGGAATGTTCATTTTTCTTTCCTCCCTTGCAGCCATGTATAATAAGCTCTTGCACGCTTTAAATCTTTTGGTGTATCAACCCCGATGCTTTCAATA
>SMUY01388010.1_pt1 | contig 17866 bp, 13 predicted proteins | sample 2456441 | NCBI WGS metagenome assembly SMUY01 (sample SAMN11095931, study PRJNA526329) | marine sediment metagenome | biome: Marine sediment; feature: Surficial sediment; material: Deep marine sediment; isolation source: Hadal surficial sediment | place: Pacific Ocean | collected 2014-11 | depth...
AGTACCAACCCGGCCGCGTCCGAGTCGGACAACTCCGTCCGCTTGCCCTTCGGTGGCTTGCGGATTTTCTCGATAGTAGGTTCCGTCAGATAGCGGGAGTTTCGGCGCGGCATGGTCTGGCCCCCAAGCCTTGTCACCCCGAACCCGATCTGGGGTGTCAAAAACGCTCGTTACGACATGTTACAAGCTGAGACAGTATGTGCGCCCGCTAGGGCGGGTTTCAAGGAAAATAAGGGGTTCGCGGCGGATTCGAGGCCTGCGATGTTACATCTCGTGACAGCTTGAGACGCCATAGCACCTTGAGCCCCGAAAGCGGCCCCTTGCGCCCGGTCATGCGCCGGCTGCCATCTTACCGCCCCTTGAATTCGGGTTTGGTCTTGGCGAGGAACGCGCGGTACCCGATTCGGAAGTCTTCGGTGTCGAAGCAGGCGAAGCCTTCGTCCCGCTCCGCGCTCGTGAGCGGCGCCGGATCGTCGAGGCGGCGCAGGAACTTTTTGTGCCAGCGCGCGACCAGCGGCGCGCCCTCGGCGATGCGCCCAGCCGTTGCCATGGCCTCTTTCTCGACCTCGGCGTCGGGCACGACGCGGGTGACCAGGCCCTTGTCCTTGGCCTCGCTAGCGCCGAAGATCCGGCCTTCGAGTAGGATCTCGAGCGCGGCCGCGCGGCCGACCAGGTCCGCCAGGCCGGCGATCTCGTCGTAGGCCATGACCAGGCCCAGGCGCTTGATCGGCACGCCGAAGCGGCTCGACTCGCCGCAGATGCGCAGATCGCAGAGCGCCGCGATCTCGAGCCCGCCGCCGACGCAGATGCCCTCGATCAGCGCGACCGTCGGGTGCCGGCAGTCCTGGATCGCCCCCAGGGTGGTATGCAGAATCTCGCCGTAGAGCTTGGCCTGGGCGGCGTTGGCGCGCTCGGTCTCGAACTCGGAGATGTCGTTGCCCGGCGCGAAGGACTTGCCGCCGGCGCCGCGCAGCACCACGCAGCGCAAGGAATCGTCGGCGGAGAGTTCGGTCATGGCCGCGCCCAGGCGCCGCCACATCGGCTTGGTCAGCGCATTGAGCTTCTCCGGCCGGTTGAGCACGACCGTGGCGATGGCGCCCTCGCGCTCGACGAGAATGGTGTCGGTCATGGCGTTCCTCCTACCTCCCGCCGGCCAGGTAGTCGATCGCCGCCTGCACGCCGCCCTTGCTGTGAGGCACGCCGGCGGTTTCCAGGCCCATCTCGATGCCGGCCAGGGTGCCGGCCAGGGAGAGCTCGTTGAAGTCGCCCAGGTGGCCGATGCGGAACACCTTGCCCGCGACCCTGCCCAGGCCGTTGCCCAGCGACATGTTGTAGCGCTCCAGCACCACCTTGCGGAAGCCGTCGGCGTCGTGGCCCTCGGGCATCAGCACCGCGGTCAGGGAATCGCTGTATTCGCGCGGATCCCGGCACAGGATTTCCAGGCCCCACGCGCGGACCGCGCGGCGGGTGGCCTCGGCCAGGCGGGTATGGCGCGCGAAGACCGCTTCCAGGCCTTCCTCCTGCAGCATGTGAATCGCCTCCTGGAGGCCGTACAGCAAGTTGGTCGCCGGTGTGTAGGGGAAGTAGCCGGTCTTGTTGGTCTCGAGCATCTCCTCCCAGTCCCAGTAGGAGCGCGGCAGGCGCGCGGTCCCGGAGGCGGCCTGGGCCTTGTCGCTGATCGCGTTGAAACTGAGCCCCGGGGGCAGCATCAGGCCCTTCTGGGAGCCGGCCACGGTCACGTCGACGCCCCATTGGTCGTGGCGGTAGTCGATCGACGCCAGCGAGGAGATGGTGTCGACGAAGAATAGCGCCGGGTGCTTGGCCCGATCGATGGCGGCGCGGACCTCGGCGATGCGGCTGGTAACCCCGGTCGAGGTCTCGTTGTGGACCGCGCAGACCGCCTTGATCTGGTGGTCCGGGTCCTCGGCCAGCTTGGCCTCGACCGCCTCGGGATCGACGCCGCGGCCCCACTCGCCGGGCACGAAATCCACGCTCAGTCCGAGCCGTTCGGCCAGGCGCCGCCACAGGGTCGCGAAATGGCCGGTCTCGAACATCAGCACCCGGTCGCCGGGCGACAGCGTGTTGACCAGAGCCGCCTCCCAGGCGCCGGTGCCCGAGGCCGGGTAGACCACCACCGGCGCCTCGGTCTTGAACACGGTCTTGAGGCCGGCCAGGACCTCGCGCCCCATCTCGCCGAAGGCCGGCCCGCGATGGTCCATGGTGGCCCGGTCGATGGCGCGCAGGATGCGCTCCGGCACGTTGGTCGGCCCGGGGATTTGGAGAAAGTGGCGCCCGCTGGTGTTGGGACTGTTCTTGGACATGGTGCCGCGCCCGCCGTTCGGTTGAATAGGACTGCCGGAACCCGGCCGCTAGGCCACCCTTTCCGGAATTTTGCATTATGCATATATAAAGGCGGCAATTCAAACGATTGAATTCTTACACCAAATGGACGAATAATTAATATTTTTCAATGTGTTATAGAATTATATTAATCTCTTTTTTTATTTCTCTCACAGCTTGAATTTTGCATGCAAAATGGTAGATTCCGGTGATCCCGCTTGTTGTGCCGATCCGAGGCGCCATGAACCAAGCTACCGCGACGGCCCGCCAGGGCGCAACCGGCGCGACCGCCGCGGCCGCTGTCCGCCCCGGCGATTCCGCGCTCGCCCAGCGCCTGCGCCGCGAACTCGACGGCGAGGTCCTGTTCGACGCCTTCAGCCGCGGCCGCTATTCGACCGACGCCTCGATCTATCAAATCGAGCCGATCGGCGTGGTCGTGCCGCGCGGCCCCGAGGACGTGGTCCGGACGATCCAGATCGCGCGCGACGCGGGGGTGCCGGTGCTGCCACGCGGCGGCGGCACCTCCCAATGCGGCCAGACCGTGGGCGAGGCGCTGGTGGTCGACGTCAGCAAGCACCTGAACCGGGTGCTCGACTTCGACGCCGAGGCGCGCCGGGTGACCGTGCAGCCGGGCCTGGTGCTGGACCAGCTCAACGCCTTCCTCGAGCCACACGATCTCATGTTCCCGGTCGACGTCTCGACCAGCAGCCGCGCGACCTTGGGCGGCATGGCGGGCAACAACTCCTGCGGCGCGCGCTCGATCCGCTACGGCACCATGCGCGCCAACGTGCGCGCCATCGACGGAATCCTGGCCGACGGCAGCCGGGCGCGCTTCGCGGAGTTGTCGGCCGAGGACGGCACCGAGACGGAACTGGTGACGCGCCTGCTGGCGCTCGGCCGGCGCGAGGCAGACGAGATCGCCGCGCGCTTTCCCAAGCTGCAGCGCCGGGTCGGCGGCTACAACATCGACGCTCTGACCGGCAACACGCCGATCAACCTGGCCCACCTGCTGGTCGGCTCCGAGGGCACCCTGGCGTTCTCCACCGCCATCGAGCTCGACCTCCAGCCGGTGCCGGCCCACAAGGTGCTCGGTGTCTGCCACTTCCCGACTTTCTACCAGGCGATGGACGCGACCCGGCACATTATCGCGCTCGCGCCCGCCGCAATCGAGCTGGTCGATCGCACCATGATCGATCTGGCCCGCGACATCCCGCTGTTTCGTGCCACTGTCGAGCGCTTCGTCCGGGGCGCGCCGGAGGCGCTGCTGTTGGTCGAGTTCGCAGGCGACGACCATGACCGCCAGCTGTCCGGCCTGGCGCGTCTCGACGACCTGCTGGGCTCGCTCGGCTTCCCGAATTCGGTGGTCGAGGCGGTCGAGCCCGCCTTCCAGTCGGCGATCTGGGAGGTGCGCAAGGCCGGGCTCAATATCATGATGTCCATGAAGGGCGACGGGAAGCCGATCTCCTTCATCGAGGACTGCGCGGTGCCGCTCGATGACCTGGCGGACTACACCGACCGCCTGACCCAGGTGTTCCACAAGCACGGCGTCACCGGCACTTGGTACGCCCACGCTTCCGAGGGCTGCCTGCACGTGCGCCCGGTGCTCAACCTCAAGCTCGAGGCCGACGCCATAAAAATGCGCGCCATCGCGGAAGAGGCTTTCGCCATGGTACGCGAGTACAAGGGCTCCCACTCCGGCGAGCACGGCGACGGCCTGGTCCGCTCCGAGTTCCACGAGCCCATGTTCGGCGCGCGTATGGTGCGGAACTTCGAGGAGGTCAAGGCGGCCTTCGACCCGAACGGCCTGTTCAACCCGGGCAAAATCGTGCGCCCGCCCAAGATGGACGACCGCAGCCTGTTCCGCTTCAAGCCCGGCTACGCGACCGAAGAGATCGACACCGGCCTGGATTGGTCGGCGTGGCGCGGCTTCGCCGGCGCGGTGGAGATGTGCAACAACAACGGCGCCTGCCGCAAGTTCGACGCCGGCGTCATGTGCCCCTCGTTCCGCATCACCGGCGACGAGCGGCACCTGACCCGCGGCCGCGCCAACGCCCTGCGCCTGGCCCTCTCCGGCCAACTGGGGCCCGATGCGCTCACCTCCGAGGCCATGGCCGACGCCATGTCGCTCTGCGTCAGCTGCAAGGGCTGCAAGCGCGAGTGCCCGACCGGGGTCGACATGGCGCGCATGAAGATCGAGGTGCTGCATCAGCGCGCCCAGCGCCACGGCCAAACTTTGCGCGACCGGTTGATCGCCAACCTGCCGCGCTACGCGCCCTATCTGGCCCGCCTGTCCTGGCTGGCCAACCTGCGCGACCGGCTGCCCGGCGCCGCGGCGCTGACCGAGAAACTGCTCGGCCTGACCGCCAAGCGCCCCCTGCCCGCCTGGCGCGCCGATCCCTTCCGGGCCGATGCCGCCGCCTTGGGCCCTGAAGATGGCCCCGAAGTCGTGTTGCTGCCCGACACCTTCAATCGCTACTTCGAGCCGGACAATCTCCATGCGGCGCTCGAGGTGCTGGTGGCCGGCGGCTACCGGGTCCACCTGGTCGCGCCCGCGGACGGCGGCCGGCCGCTGTGCTGCGGCCGTACCTACCTTTCGGTCGGCCAGGTGGCGGCGGCCAGGGCCGAGGCGCGGCGGGTGCTGGACGCGCTCGCGCCCTATGTGGCGCGCGGTGTTCCGGTGATCGGGCTCGAGCCGTCCTGCCTGTTCACCCTGCGCGACGAATTCGCGGCGCTGCTGCCCGGGCCCAAGACCGAGGCGCTGGCGACGCGCGCGCTGCTGTTCGAGGAGTTCCTGGCGGCCGAGCAGGCGGCCGGACGGCTCAAACTGGAGTTCGCCCCGCGCGACGGCCAGCGCGCGCTCCTGCACGGCCACTGCCACCAGAAGGCCTTCGGCGCGATGGCCGCGGTCGAGGCGACGCTGCGGCTGGTGCCCGGGCTCGAGGTCGAGACGATCCAATCGAGTTGCTGCGGCATGGCCGGGGCCTTCGGCTACGGCGCCGAGACCTATGAGACCTCGATCGCGATGGGTGAGGCCGCGCTGCTGCCCAAGGTGCGCGCGGCCGATGCCGAGACCCTGGTGGTCGCCGGCGGCACCTCCTGCCGCCACCAGATCCGCGACGGCGCCGGCCGCGAGGCCGTGCACCCGGCGCGGGTCTTGAAGGACGCTCTGCGATGAACGAGGTCGCCCCGGTCAGCCTGCACGACGAGCTGGTCGAGCGCCTGCGCGAGTTGATCGTCGAGAGCACGCTGGAGCCCGGCGTCCGGGTTCCCGAACGGGAGCTCTGCGAACGCTTCGCGGTCTCGCGCACGCCGCTGCGCGAGGCGCTCAAGGTGCTGGCCTCGGAGGGATTGCTCGAGCTCCTGCCGCACCGCGGCGCCCAGGTGACGCGCCTGACCGCCGCCGACCTGGACGAGATGTTCCCGGTCATGGGCGCCCTGGAGGCGCTGGCCGGCGAACTCGCCTGCACCTGGATCACCGAGGCGGAGATGGCCGAGGTCCGCGCCTTGCACTACCAGATGGTGCTGCACGCGACCCGCGGCGAACTGCCCGAATACTTCCGACTCAACCAGCGCATCCACGAGGCCATCATGGCGGCCGCGCGCAACCCGACCCTGTCCAGGATATACCGCAGCCTGGCCGGGCGCATCCGGCGCGCCCGCTATGTCGCGAACATGTCCCAGGCGCGTTGGGACCAGGCGGTCGAGGAGCACGAGGCGATCCTGGCCGCGCTGGAAAGGCGCGACGGCGCCGCGCTCGGCCGCGTGCTCAAGGCGCACCTCCGGAACAAGTGCGAGACCGTCAAGGAATCCTTCCTGGCCCTGAGCGGCGCTGGTCAAGAGGCCGAATAATACCACAAGGACCGCGACCATGAACCTCCGCAATCTGGGCCACAGCGGCCTGCGCGTTTCCCCGATCTGCCTGGGCACCATGATGTTCGGGTACCGCAGCGACGAGGCCACCGCCAAGCGTATCGTGGACCGCGCGCGCGATGCCGGGATCAACTTCATCGACACCGCCGACGCCTACGCCAAGGGCGCCTCGGAGGAGATCACCGGCCGCGCCATCGCCGAGCACCGGGACCGCTGGATCCTCGCCACCAAAGTCGGCAACGCCATGGGCGAGGACCCGCACCAGACCGGCCTGAGCCGCAAGTGGCTGCTGCGCGCGATCGACGACAGCCTGGACCGCCTCGGCACCGACTACATCGACATCTACTACCTGCACAAGCCGGACCACGGCACGCCGCTCGAGGAGACCATCGGCACCCTCGGCGACATCATCGCAGCCGGCAAGGCGCTCTACTTCGGACTCAGCAACTACCGCGCCTGGGAGCACGCCGAGATCGTGCGCCTCTGCGACGAGCTCGGCGTCGCCCGGCCGGTGGTGTCCCAGCCCTACTACAACGCCATGAACCGCATGCCCGAGGTCGAGGTGCTGCCGGCCTGCGCCCACTATGGCATCGGCGTGGTGCCCTACAGCCCGCTGGCGCGTGGGGTGCTGACCGGCAAGTACCAGCCCGGCGCCGCCCCGGCGGAGAGCACCCGCGCCGGCGCCAAAGACCAGCGCATGATGGAGACCGAGTTCCGCGAGCACTCCCTCGTCCACGCCCAGAAGATCAAGGCCCGTGCCGAGGCGCGCGGCATGACCGCCGGGCAGTTCGCGTTCAACTGGGTGCTGGCGAACCCGCTGGTCACCTCGGTCCTGGCGGGACCGCGCACCGAGGAACACTGGGAGGAATACCTGGGCGGGCTCGAGCACGCGCTCACGTCCGAGGACGAGGATTTCATCGACTCCCTGGTGCCCATGGGCCATCCCTCCACGCCGGGCTATTCCGACCCCAGCTATCCGATCACCGGCCGCCCCGTGCCGCGCGGGTAACCCGGCCGGGTGCTTAGCTGATACTCAGAAGTAACTGCAGGGCCTTGAAGTAGGCGCCGAGCGCGTCGCGGTAGCGGCCCTGGTCGTAGAGGATGTTGGCGCGGTCGAAGTAGGCCTTGCGGTGCGCGGGGTCGAGTTCGATCGCCGCCTCGTAGTCGGTCAAGGCCTGCGCGGCCCGGCCGACGTTCTTGTAGGCGAGGCCGCGATTGAAGTAGGCGTCGGCGTTTTTCGGCTTGCGCTGGATGATCCGGGTATAGGTCGCGACCGCCGCATCGAAGGCGCCCTTCTGAAATTGATCCAGTCCCTGGGCATCGAGGGCGTAGTCCTCGAGTTCCTCATAAATCGCGCGCGACGGCCGGCCCGTGGCGTCGTAGCGCTGTACGCGCTGATAGGTCTCGATCGCTTCGCGGGTCTTGGGCCCGAGGCTGCCGTCCAGCGGCCCACCATAGTAGCCGCGGTCCGACAGGCGTTTCTGGATCGCCCGCACCAGCGCCCGGCCGCGCGGCGCCGGAACCCGGATCGCGGCGCGTGATTGCGGTGCCGCACCCGGATCGAGCGCTGCGGTCCGGCTGCGCCCGGCGCCCTGCCCGGTCTCGGGGGCCGGCGCGGCCATCGGTGCGAGCGGCGCCATGCGCCCCGCCTCGAGGTTCTCCCGGGCCAGGCGCGAAAGCAGCGTGATGCTGGCGCGACCATCCGCATGTAGGTTGTTGGCGCGCTGATAGTCGGCGATCGCAACGGCAAACCTGGTGCCCGGCATGCCGTCGAACGGTCCCGGATCGTAGCCGGCCGCCTGCAGCTCACGCTGCAGCAGAAGCACGAGCCCCTGATCCACCGGCTCTCCCGCCACCGCCTGGCCCGCCACCGCCTGGCCCGCCACCGCCTGGCCCGCCACCGCCTGGCCCGCGGCCGGCGCCGGCGCCTCGGGCGGCGGAGTTACGCCGGGCTCGGTCGATTTGGTGCTGGACGGGGCCGCGGCGATCTGTGCTGCAGCCGGGTCCGAGACCGTGGTGGGCGCAGGCGCCGCGGCCGGATCGGAGGCGGCCGCAAGCCCTGAAGCTTCGACGCTCGGTGGCGCTTCCGGGGTCGGCGGAACAGCGGCGGCCGGTGCAGCCTGGGCTAGCACCGGGGCCGGTTGCGGCGGTGTCGGCATCGCCGTCTGTGCCGCCTCGATCGACCCGCTCATGGGGTCCGCATCGGCCACCGGCGCGCCCATATCCTGCAGCCAGAGCGTGGCCAGTCCGGCGACCACGGCAACCACCAAGCCGGCCGCGATCCAGGTGAAGGAGGCGCCGCCCTCGCGGACGCGCCGCCGGGACGGCGCCTTATCGTCCCGGTTCGGTGACTTCGGCGCTTCGGCGACCGGTGCGCCAGCCTCCGTTTCGGCGATCGGCACCGGCTCGGAAGCCGCGGCCTGGGACACGGCGGACGCATGACCGCCCCCAGGAAACCAGAACCGCGGTTTCGCCAGGCCCCGTTCCTCGCAAAAGGTCTCGAAGGTCTCGCGCCAGATCTGCCGCCCTTCCAGGAGCTTCACCGGGATGCCGGCGTCGTCCTCGCCACCCGCGCCCTCCTCGCCATAGGCGTTGCGCAGGAGATAATCCTTGAACCAGCCGCGGAAGCCCGCCTCGAAGGCGACCGCGTCCTCGCCGGTTTCCTCGCTCCAGGCCGTTGCGATATCCTGCAGGCTGAGCCACTCCGGTATCCGTTGCGACGCCCGATCGGTTATGTTCGCCATGCTTTGGGCCACTCGTTCCTACGCCTCCAAATTATACCTCAAAATCGGGCCCGTGTGTGATCCTTTCGGGGCGGTAACCACGTCTGGTAACCATGAAAGATCAGATTTTGCGCCCAACCACCCTACAGAACTCAGGCGGTTCTCTTGTCTGACATAATGATATATATGAGTATTTAGGCGGACCGCACAGGAGGGCATCGACCCCTTGACCCCGACCCATGCGAACAACCGGTGTGTCACGGCGTGGCCCAGGACTACGCCGCGTTGGCCAAGTGATACCTTGCGGCCGCCGAGCGCGGCGCCATCGCGGCCCAGGCCAACCTCGGCACGCTCTACACCAACGGCTGGGGCGTCGCCCGCGACGACGTCGTGCTCCACATGTGGCTCAATCTTGCGGCCTCGGGCGCCGAAGACCGGAAGCTCCGGCGCCGTTTGATCCGAAAGCGCGACCGCGGCGCCGAGCGCCTGACGCCAGATCGGATCGCCGAGGCCCAGCGCTTGGCCCAGGACTGGCGGCCCAAGGAGCACGGATTTCGGATCAGAGCCAGAACTCCGCGCCCAGCTGCGGCAGCTTGGTGCCCAGAAAGATTGCACTCGGCGCGATCGCCAGGCCATAGGGCACGGGCTCGCCGGAGAGCAGAATGCGCGGCACCGAGAGCTTGGTCAGCGAGGCGCGCGCGGTCATCAGCCCCAACAGCAGCTTGCGCGCGACAATCAGCCCGATGGCCAAGGCCCCGCCGGCGAGCGCGATATACAGCAGTAGATCCGCGAGGTATTCGAACCCGGTCCAGAACGCGACCGCGGTCATCAGCTTGACATCGCCGCCGCCCATCTTGTTGAACGCGAACATCACCGCGCCGCCGGCCAGGACCGCCGCCGCCGCCCCCAGGTGGGACAACCAGTCGCGCCACCCCATATCGTAGGGCAGGAGCAGCGCGGTAACGACGAACAGTGCGATCAAACCGACCGTGACCGTGTTCGGAATAATGAACTTCCAGGTGTCGAGCGCGGCGGCGATGCAAAGCAACAGGGTGTAGAGGCCGGACGCGATGTAGAAGATCATCAGGTAGGATTGGTCCATCCCCGCTTTCCTTCGAATGTAATTAGCGAAAAATAACTGGCGGGGAGCCCGGCTCAGTTCGCGTCCGAGTCAGACTCGGCCTTGGCCATATCCTGGACCTGCTTCAGATAGGTCAGGTTGCGTGCGGCGGTTTCGTTGTAGCGGGGATCGGCTTCCATGGCGCGCAGCAGGTAGGCCTCGGCGTTGCTGTAATCGCCCCGCATCACGGCAATGAAGCCGATGTTGTTGAGGATGCGCGCCATGTCTCGATTCGAGGCGCCCGCCATCGCGTGAACGTACTTGCCCTGCCAAGCCAAGGCGAGGCGCAAGTTTTCCCGCGCGATCTCGAACTCCGGATTCATCCGCAGAGCGCGATTGAAGTCCGCGACCGCCTCCTTCAGGCGCTTCTGCAAGAGCATCGAAAAGCCCCGGTTATTGTAGATCAGGACCGCATCCGGGTTGCCTTCGAGGGCCTTGCCATAGCTGTCCGCCGCGGCCGCCCAGTCCCGATTCGAGTCGTGGTGGTAGCCAAGCGCGTTCCAGGCCCGCCACAATCCCGCATCCTGCGCCACCGCCCGCTGCAGGCTTTCCATCCCTCCATCCAGATTGCCCAGGAGCGTCACGGCGATGCCGTAGCCTTGAAGCGCGCGCCCATCGGCATCGGCCTGGTCGATAAGGGACTCGAAAATCGGCTCGGCGCGTCTAGGATTGCCCGAGGCCAGATGCAGTTCCGCGAGCAGGAGCCGCGCCTCCCAGTTCTCCGGCTCCGCAAGCAACACGCGCTCGATCAGTCGGCTGGCATCTTGGTACCGGCTCTCGGACATCGCCCGCTCCGCGAGCGCAAGGGTTCCGGGTGCCGCCGGCTCGATGATCGGCAAGGCCACGACCTCGGGTTCCATCTGATCTTGAGACACGGTCTCGCAACCGGCCAAGGCGACCAGCACGGCCGCGGCAACGGTCACCGATCCGGACGCGCGGACGCACCCTCGAAACACGGGAAGTGTCTCAGCCGCGGTTGGCGCCATTGGACCTCTTGACGGCGTAATACAGGCCGCGGTCGAATTCCAATAGATCGCCACCCAGTTCGAGCCGAACATCTGATTCCTGCCCGGCACGGCCATCCAGGTCAACGACCGCCGGCAACATGCGGGCCAGATTCTCGGCATAGGCCCGCCAACCGCTGCGGTAGAAAATGATCGTCTCCTGGTGCCTGTAGTGCTCGGCGTTGGTCAGCCGCTTCACCACGATGCCCTTGGCTTCGAGATGATCGCGGATGCGCGCCGCCATGTCGAGCCGCCCGGTCCCGTTGGAGACCTCCACCCAGGGCAGACTGGTCGAGACCGTAGCAGCGGGCCCCGCGTCGATGCGCGGCGCGCCGGGAACGACGGTGCTCAGGTTCGCGACCTCAACCTCGGCCGGTGCCATCCCGGCAGCCTCTTGCGGGGACCTGCTCCCCGCCTCGAGCACGCCTCCCTCAAAGGCATCGAGGGGGTCAAGATCGCTCAACGCCACCTCGGGCGCAATCGATTCCGTGGTGACGACGCGTGCCGGCTGCCTCTGGTCCGGCGCCACATCGCTCAGCTCGCGAGAGGGGGCGAGACTGGCGACAATCGCTTCGATCGGCAACGAGTGGGTCGCATCTATACGATTCGGTAACTCGGCCTGCCCCTCGGGCATGAGCCACGCGATCGAGCCCACGCTCTCTTGCGGGCCGGGATCCATGGGTTCCAACGTGCCCGCGACCGGACCGGCCGCAAGCGCGCCGTCCGCGCCACCGGAACCCTCGGCTGCAACGCCCTCCAAGGCCAGGAGCGGATCGAGGCTGGCGATAATCACCTCGGCCGGCGCCAAGCCAGTCACCGGAACGCCCCGGGGCTGGTCAGGCGCGCGCGGACCGTCCGGCGCCGGGGGTGCCGAGCGAACCTCCTGACGGACCGCCTCGCCGCGTTCGGGCGACGGCCGCGCGTCGAGCGTCATCGGCGCCACGGCATGATCGGGAAGCAGTTCCGCGGCCGTCGGCCGTTGCGGCCGATAGGCGGCCAGTTGCGGATCGATCCCGACTTCCTCGACCGCGCCGAGGAGCGCGAGCTGAGGCTGCGTAACCAGGGTTTGAACCCGCGGCGCGGTCCGTTCGATCCACGGCTTGACGCGCCGATTCGACGCCACCTGCACAGCGGGGGCCGGGGATCGTGCGGCGGCGATCTGCTTGGTGCGCGCCTCTTCGGCCGAACGCTTCAGGTCCGCCTCCTGGTAAGACACCTCCGCAGTCCTCCGGTTGGCCAGCACCACTGGGTCCTTCCGGTCGCGCGACTGGGCATCGCGCAGATAGGCGACCGCCAAGTCGAAACGCTCCTGCAGCAAATAGGAATAGCCGATGTTGTTGAGCGTCTGGGTCGACTCCGGATCGGCCGCCAAGGCACGCCCGTAATACCTGGCCGAAAGATCGTAGCGGCCCAGCCTGTCGTAGGTCGCCGCCAAGCCGTTGAGCGCTTCGATCGAATCGGGTTCGCGCCTTACCGCCGATTGGAAGTGATTGACCGCCAAGCCGAACTGCCCGGCGTTGAAGTGGAGCTTGCCGCGCTCGTAGGCCGACAGATCGACGAATTCACCCCCGCCCGTCCCGCCGAGGCACCCGCCGAGCGTCAAGCTGGCGAGAAGCGCTACCATCGTAAGGCTCTTCGACATCGTCTTTCCCCCTTAAATGCTGCGCAGGCAGCCTCCCCGCTAATCCAGAGCGGGAATGATAACCCGAAAGATCGTCAGCATGCCAGGCAACATGACGGCCAAGAACATCACCGGCAAGATGCAGAGCACGAGCGGAATGGTCAGTTTTACCGGCAACTTATGCGCCATCTCCTCGGCTCGCAGCATGCGGTTCGCCCGCATCTCCTCGGAGTGGATCCGAAGCGTCTTCCCGATGCTGGCACCCAGCGCGTCCGACTGCAGCAGCAGCGTCACGAAGGAGTTTACCTCACGCAAGCCGATTCGCTTGGAGAAATTGCGTAGCGCATCCGCCCGGCTCTTGCCGGCCCTGAGCTCGAGGGAGACCATTCCCAGTTCGCTGGCCAGGATCGGGTGCGCCGGCGCGATATGCGTGCCGACCCGGGTAAACGCGGCGTCGAGCCCAAGCCCGGCTTCAACGCAAACCACCAACATGTCGAGCGCATCGGGAAAGGCCTCGGCGATCGCGCGTTGACGCCTGTCGACCCGGCTCGAGATAAAGATCCCGGGCAAATAGAGCCCCGCCAAGCCAAGCCCGAAGGTCAGCAGCATGATCTTCCGGACCGACATGTCGCCAGCGATCGTCGGCACGAAGAACAGGAAGGCGGCCGGCACGCCGATCGCCAGTATGGTTCGGATCAGGAAATAGTTGCGCACCACGTTGGTGCCGACGAAGCCAGCCTGCATTAGGCGCATGCGCAGGTTCGACTGCGAGTTCTCCTGCTGATCCACGAAGTATTTTTCGAGCGGCTTGACGATTTCGTCCCAGACGCCTTCGCGCTCCACGTTCGCGCGCAGCGTCGGCGTCTCGTCTTTTCCGCGGCGGCGCTTGGTTTCGCGTCCCGGCGCATTGCCGCTCAACCGGCGTTGGACCGGATCGCGGGTGAACAAGGCCCCGGCGCCTAGGACGGCCAGCATCACGGCGACGAAAATCAGGCCCAGGGTGAGCGTCGCTTGATCGCCCGAAAGCAACTGTTTCAGCATATCCATGACGTCCTCCCGGCCCCGCTAGACCCTGAAATTCACGAGCTTGTACATGATGAAAATGCCGACCAATTCGAGGCCGAGACCGACGCCCACCAAAGGCCAGAACAAGGGATCGCTGGTTGCGTTGATGTAATAGTGCGGCTTGTTCGAAAAGGTCAGGGCCGCGAAGGCAATCGGCAGAATCGCCAAGATTTTGGCCGACAATCGGCCCTCCGCGGAAAGTGCCCTGACTTTCTTGAACATGCGGAAACGTGCGCGAATGACGGTCGAAAGACCGTGAAGCACCTCGGCCAGATTGCCGCCGGTCTCGTGCTGGATATTAATCGACACGACGACGTATTGGTAATCCTCCACGTCGACCCGGTCGCCCAAGTTAGCCAGCGCCTCACGCAGTTCGAGGCCATAGGTCATCTCGTCCACAGCGATGCCGAATTCGGTCCCGATCGGGTCCGGCATCTCCCTGGTGACCAAGGTCATGGCGGCGCTGACCGGGTGGCCGGCCTGCAGGCTTCGCACCATAACGTCCAAGGCATCGGGAAGCTGCTCGGCAAATGCCCTCAGCCGTTCGGCCTTCTTGTACTTCAGAAACGCGATCGGTCCGCCAACCCCGGCGGCAATGGAAAGCGCGGCGATGATGCCGATCACGGTCAGGTTCCCCGAGAAAACGCCGCCGCGGGTTAGCACCACGGCCGCGACGAAAGAGCCGATCACCAACGCCACCATCATGAGCAGCAGGCGTTGGATGGTAAGGGTCATGCCGGTCTGCTGGATCAAATGTTCGAGCTTGGCGCCCCAACGGCTAAACGGGCCCAGGAAGGAGACCTTTTCCCGCGGCTCGCGGCGCAGGGTTTGGAATACCTCGCGGGTGGTCGCGCCGGATTCGAGCATCTTCATCCGGCGGTTGACGGCGTCGCGCCCGGCACGGCCATCGGTGAGGAGATAGTACAGCCCCTCCACCAGCAGCAACGCGGCCAGGAATATGCCACCGTATATGAGATAGATAGTATCGAATGCCATGGCTGCGCCTACTCCATCGAGCGGTTGGGCTCGAACATATCCGGCGAGACACTGATGCCCCGGGTTTCGAACTCGTTCATGAACACTGGCCGAATGCCGGTCGCGACGAACTCGCCATGGATGGTCCCATCCGAATCCGTCGCCCGGCGACGGAACTTGAAGATTTCGTGCATGGTGACGACCTCGCCCTCCATGCCGGTAATCTCGTTGAGGCTGATGAGCCGGCGTTTGCCGTCGCTCATGCGCTCGATCTGGATGACCACGTGAAGCGCCGAGGCGATCTGGCCACGCATGGACCGGGCCGGCAGGTCGAAACCGGCCATGCCGATCATCTGCTCCAGCCGGGTCAAGGCGTCGCGACAGGCGTTGGCATGAATCGTGGTCATCGAACCTTCATGACCGGTGTTCATGGCCTGCAGCATGTCGAAGGCCTCGCCGCCGCGCACCTCGCCGACGATGATCCGGTCCGGGCGCATGCGCAGCGCGTTCCTGACCAGCTCGCGCTGGGAAATCTCGCCCTTGCCTTCGATGTTGGGCGGACGGGTTTCCAGGCGCGCCACGTGGATTTGCTGCAACTGAAGCTCGGCCGCGTCTTCGATGGTGACGATGCGTTCGCGCCCGTCGATATAGGCCGACATGGCGTTCAGCATGGTCGTTTTACCGGTACCGGTACCGCCGGAAATCAGAACGTTGCGCCGGCACTGGACGATGCCGCGCAGCAATTCGGCGAAGGTCGAAGGCAAGGAGCCGAACTCGACCAGCTTGTCCATGTCGATCGGGATCCGGGCGAACTTACGAATTGAGAGCAACGGCCCATCCACGGCCAGCGGCGGAATGATCGCGTTGACGCGGGAGCCGTCGGCCAGGCGTGCATCCACCATGGGTGAGGATTCATCGACCCGGCGCCCGACCGCGGCGACGATCTTGTCGATGATCCGGAGCAGGTGGCGATCGTCCTTGAAGGTCACCGGCGTATGCTCGAGCAGGCCGGCGCGCTCGACGAAGACGTTGGCGTAACCGTTGACCAGAATGTCGGTGATCGTGTTGTCCTTGAGCAGGGGCTCGAGCGGCCCAAGGCCCAGAAGCTCGTCCAAGATGTCGTCGACCAGTTTCGTGCGCTCGGACAGGTTTAGCGGCCGGTTCTCCTCGAGCAGCAGTTCGCGAACCATCTCGCCGATCTCGCGGCGGAATTCCTCGGGCTCCATCCGGTCGATGACCGAAAGGTTGATCATGTCCAGGAGACGCTGGTGCAGCGCCATCTTGAGCTCGGTGAATTGGCCGGCGTTGCCGTTGGTCGGCTGGTAGGACGGCCCGACCTCTTCCGGCTCGGACTGCCGGTGGGAAACGAAGGCGCCGTCGTTGGCGACGGGCTTCACTTCCACGGGATCGGTGGTTTCCTTATTCGCTTCACTTCGTACTCTCAAGAACATCGAACTAATCTCCCTTGGCTACTAGCGGCGCAATCCCGACAGAAGCCTTGGTCCCGGGCGGGTCTCCTCGCCGGTGACGGTTTTGATTGCATCATCGATCATTTTTTGCAGGTCCTGCTCGACCTTGGATTTTCTCTTGATGGCCGAGAGCGCCACGCCCTGATTGAGGGCGTCGGTCACCGTGCCGTAATCGTTGGCGATGAAGTAGTCGAACTTCCGTCCCAGCGCCTTTTCGGCGTCCTTGACGTCGACGCTCTTGCCCCAACCCTTTTCGAAGCGGTTGAGTGCGACCTTGACCGGCACGTCCGCCAGTCCATGGGCCTGCAGGGTCTCGATCTGGCGCCGCGCCTGGCGTACGCCGGCGACGGTCAGCTGGATGACCAGGATCACCAGGTCCGAGTCCCGCACCGCGGCGTAGGACCACGGCGTCCAGGCCGGGGGCAGATCGAGGAAGATGGTGCTGTACACACCGCGGATCAGCTTCAGGCAGCGCTCCAGGTCCGTGGCGTGGAGCGATTCGAGCGCTACCACGTCGCGCGGGGCCGCCAAGAGTTCGAGCCCGCTGGCGTGGTGCCCCATGACGCTGTCCAGCAGTTCGCGGTCGACCCGATCGGGCCGCTCCAGCAGGTCGGCGACGCCGACCCGGTTGTCCAGGTCCAGATAGAGGGCATCGGTCCCGAACTGCAGGTCCAGGTCGATCAGGCAGACGCGCGACTTGTCGGCCCGCTTCCGGGACGCCAGCAGGCAGGCCGACTGCACCGCCAGAGTCGAGGCGCCGACGCCGCCGCCGGCCTTGAGGAAAGAGATGACGTGGCCCTGCCGCTCGCTGGGCGCATCGGTGAATTTGCGCGTCCGGCCGACCTGTTCCAGGGCGGTCTTGAGGTCGGCCTGGGTGATCGGCTGGGGCACGAAATCGACCACGCCCAGATGCATGAACTGGCGTACGTCCTGGAGCGAGGCGTCGGGCGCGGTCACCACGACCGGGGTGCCCGGGAACTCGTGCTGGAGCACCCGGCGCAGGTGGGCCATCTCCTCCTCGGAATGCGGGTCGACGTCGAGGATCAGGACGTCGGCGCCCTTGAGCAGGTCGACGTCGCCCTGGACGTCCAGCAGGCGCCCGACGTGGGCGTTCACCTCGGTGCCGTTGATGTCGCTGCAGGCCTCGTTCAAGGCCTGGCCGGCCGCGTCCGAGCGCAGTATCGCAACGACATTCATGTGCTCACCCAACGTCATACCAAGCGTGCTCCCGTCATATCCTCGTCATTCCCGCCTCGAACCTCCGGGGCTCAGAAGCTGGTCAAGTCCTCGCCGGTCATGGTTGCCGCGAAATCCGGCATGGAGAGCGGCCACAGGCCGGCCAAACCCGGCGTCACGAAATCGAACGTCATGCCCGTCAATCGCACCGTGACCGCCGGATGAATGTCCGGCCCGAGCGGATTGCCGGCAAACCCCAGTCCGACGTGACGATACTCGATGATCACGTCCTCCGGCTGGATCTTGTCGTAAATGGTCTGCATGCGCGCAACGATCAGGCCGAAGGCGATGTCGTTGAAGTCCGTCGTCGTGTCCGATTGGCCGTCACACGCGGTGCTCGTACAGACGACGGTAGCGTTGGCACCAAAATCCGTTACCGCGGCGACAGGCACGGTTTCGCCCGCGGCCAAGCCGCCGTCGGCCTGGCCTTCCCATTCAAGCAT
>SMUY01126765.1_pt1 | contig 17863 bp, 11 predicted proteins | sample 2456441 | NCBI WGS metagenome assembly SMUY01 (sample SAMN11095931, study PRJNA526329) | marine sediment metagenome | biome: Marine sediment; feature: Surficial sediment; material: Deep marine sediment; isolation source: Hadal surficial sediment | place: Pacific Ocean | collected 2014-11 | depth...
ACCTCGAGGTCCGCCGCGCTCCGCTGGAGCTCGCTTGCGTCCCGCCCCAGCAAAAAGAGCTTCTCCCCGCGCTCGGCCAGCTGCCGCGCGAGGGCCCGTCCCATGCCCTTGGTCGCCCCGAACAAAACCGCCTTCATGGTCGGTCCCCGAGCACCCGCACCGACTGGGCGCTACGCAGACGGCCCTCCGGATCCCACTTGCGCCGCACCTCGTTCCAGGCGGGCAGACGCGGATCCATGGCCCGGTAGTGCGCGGCGCTGGTGAAGGCATCCTTGGCCAAATAGATGCGCCCGCCCAGCTCGATCACGAGCTCGTTCAAGACCTCGATCAGCTCGCTGGTGTGCGGGCTTCGAATGGGCATATCGAGCGCGATCGAAATCCCGGGTCTGGGGAACGAGAGCATGCCCTTGCCCTCGGGCCCGCAGTCCTTAATCACGCACAGGAAGGAGGTGCCGCCCTCCCGCCTGAAGAGCTCGAAGAAGCGCCGATAGCTTGAGCCGTCTTGGGAGACCGGTAGTACGCACTGGTACTGGGTGAAGCCACGCCGCCCGTAGACCCGGTTCCAGTGAAGCACCGTATCGAGCGGATAGAAGAACGTCTCGGGATGGACAATGCCGCGCTTGACCCGCCCTCCGTGCTTGCAGAAGACGAGCGCGCTCCCGGCTCGGGCCAGCCAGCGAGACATCACCCAGCTCGGGAGGACGAAGGGCACCGCTATCCGCCGCTTGGCCCGCGGCGGCCGTCGTGGCTCCTCCGACGGCTCGGCCCAGCGTCCGCGATGGACGATCCCGGGTGCGATTCCCCGACCGCGGTTCAAGCAATCGACCCAGGCCACCGTGAAGGGCCAAGTCCGACTCGCCGTTTGCAACGCCGCCACGAGTCGGTCCAGACTGCGCACGCGTTCGCTCTCCGCCCAGATCCAGGGCGAGGGGATCTGTCGCATCCGAAACTGAACCTCCAGGATGTGGCCCGTCAGGCCCATGCCGCCCAGGGTCGCGCGGAAAAGCTCAGGCTCGCTCTCCTCGCTCACCTCCAGCACCCGGCCGTCCGCGACACACATTCGGAGCGCCTCGACGTATTCACCGAAGCAGCCGGCAACGTGGTGGTTCTTGCCATGGACATCCGCCGCCACCATCCCGCCGAGCGTGACGTACTGGGTGCCCGGCGTAACGGGGGGGAAGTAGCCCTGCGGAAGAAAGATGCGGTTGAGCTCGAGCAAGGAAAGCCCGGCCTCGGCACGCAGCCGCCCGGTCTCGGGCTCAAAGGCCAGCAAGCGATCGGCCCGCGTTGTCCCGAGCACCGTATGACCGCCATCCGGCGGGAGGGACGCATCCCCATAGGAGCGACCCAGGCCTCGGCTCAGGACCGCGCCGGCCGCAAGCGGCTCGAGCTCCTCACCCTCGTACTCGCGTCCTTCGATGATGGGGTAGCGTCCCCAGCCAGCCAGAGCTCGCGGGCGCGGAAGCTTGGGTGCCGAGCCTTCCATGGCAACGCAGTGTGCGGTCCATCTGTGGTCGCGCGCAAGCCGCCGCTCACGGCGAGCCGACGCGCGCTGCTTGTCGCCATGGATGGGAGGTGCTGGGCTAGAATTTGAGGCGCATCCAGGAACGGGTAACTCGCTTCCGGGCGATCGCGCTGAAAGCGCGTGGAACGGCGTGGTCTGATGTCAGGGGCCGGCGGGTGTGCGGCTTTCCGACTTGATCAGGATTCCGAGCGGGCCGCGGGGGACATAGATCTCCCTCGACCGCCCCTCGCGTAGCACCTCGACACGCACGAACTCGCCCAATTCGCCGAGCGTGCTCGCGTGCCGAAGCTCGCCGGGGGCGAAGATGCGCGTATCGTCATAGCGCAGAATCGTGTCGCCCGGCTCGAGTCCCGCGTCGCGTGCGGGCGAGCGATCAAAGACTTCGCGCACCACCACCCGGTTGGGCCGGCCGGTTGCAAATAGGAGCAGGTCGTAGAACTCGTCGCCGAGCTCCTCTCGCAGGGCTTGCTCCAGCTGCCTCTGCTCCCGCCAATTGCGGGCCGAGAATCCCCGGCCCTCGCGGGCGGAGCTATGGGAGAGTTGGAGCTTCTCCAGCTCGAACTGCTCCCAACGCTCACGCAGACGGCTGACCTCCAGCGGGTCCACCTGGACGGCCAGCAGCCCCTCTTCGTCGAACGCGGGCTGCTCCTCTCCCACGGAGCTCCCAAGCCCGGATCCCCTGGTCTCGACCTTCCCTGCAGGGGGTGCCTCTCCCGCGGCCCTCCGGCCGGACGATGCGAGCCCCAAGGGAGCGTCAGCAGGAGCTTCCAAGCGGGCGACCCGGAGCGCGAGCTGCACCTGGAGGCGCTCGACGTCAGCCGCCAGCGCCATACGAGCATCGGCTTCCGCTTCGAGATCCTCACGCAGAGCATCCAACTCGTTGCGCGCCAGTGGGTCCTCTGTGCGCGCCACTGGCGCCGTGCCGCGAGCATCCGCGCCGCCCAGGAACCGGCCCCCTAGAGTTCCCAGGAGCACGCCGAGCGAGATCCCAACGGCAAGTGGTAGCAAGCCCCGACGCAGGAGTCCCTGCACGGTAGGGACGAGTCCGACACGTTTCAACTCTTTCTTCTCACTCACATCTTAGTCCAGACCCGCGCTCCACCGAGGTGCGAAAAGCCCGATCAAATTCTTGGGATTGCTCTGGCTATGCGCGATGAACTCGGGAAAGAGAGCGAGCGTCAGCGCCGCGAACGTTCCAGGGCTGAACCATACGCTACCATTTCCTCTTCAGCCGGACTCGCGTGCCCAAGAAGCTCGAGGCCACCGCGGTGCGGACCGTCGAGACCTAGTGAGGCCCGAAATGAGCGGATTCACGATCCACGGCCTTCGTGGAGGACCTGTGGTTCTCCGGCTGGCGATCGCGATTCTTCTCGCAGGTTGTGACCCGCGGCCTACGGTCATGACTCCTCAGTACCGATTCGTCGATCCCCGGCTACGCGCGAGCGGGGATGGGCGCCAACAGCCGTTGTCGGAGCTCGACCCAGTCACACGGATTCGCGAGGCTGCACGGACGGTATACGCTCCGATCGCGGCGATTCGCGCTGACACGCGTTACGTACTCAAGAGCCACTCGAGCCGCGTTCTGGTCCCCGGCCAGACAATCGACCTCCGGGGGGGGAGGCGCCTGACATACTCTGCCCGGGTCGGATATGCCTTCCCCAAAGCCGAACGACTCGCGCTGTTCACTGCGGTACGCCTCGAGCAAGGCTGGAAGACTTTCCCTGGAGTCACGAGGGAGATCGAGGAATCCGACCAAGGGAGAATCGTCCGCATCCACCTGTACCTGCCCGAGTCTACCGAGCAGTCGACGGCGAAGCTCTACGTCAAAGCCTACCCCGTGCCCACCGAGCCCCGCACGTCGTACCGGACGCCGGAGATCGTGATCCCCTCGGGAGCGGTTCTCGAATTCTCTATGGGTATCCTCGAAGTCGCATGGGAGCATGGCCCGGTGGAGTTTTCGGTCTCGATCTGCGAATCCTCCCGTTGCTCCCAGCTCTTCACGGAGACGCTGGATCCTGCACAAGCGCCGGATCAGGACTGGCAGGACCGCCGCGTTCCGTTGGGGGCGCATTCTGGCACGCGGCGAGCCCTCATGTTCAGTACGAACCACCGAAAGAACTCTTCGGTCGCGTTCTCGCTGCCGCTATGGGGAAACCCCACCCTCTACGCTCCATCGCCTGCCATCCTGCCAGGCCCCAATCTCATCGTTCTCTCGATCGATACCCTTCGGGCGGATCATCTATCGACATATGGATATGGGCGCGATACCTCGCCTTTTCTGGAGACGAGTATGGCTGCAAAGGGAACCGTATTCGACAATTTCATCGCCGCCGCAACCAGCACGGGGCCGTCCCACATGTCCCTGTTCACCTCTCTCCCTCCCTCTGCCCATGGTGTCACCGCGAGCTTTGCGGCCAAGCTCCCCGCGTCGGTCCTCACGCTTGCGCAGCTCCTGCGGGGGGATGGCTACGAGACGGCCGCGATCACCGAAGACGGTCCTCTCGCTGCGTACCGAGGCTTCGCGAGAGGCTTCAGTGTGTACAAGGAGAATACGAGCGCGAACTTCATGGCTCCGGAGGGTCATGTCCATAAGACGCTTGCATGGGGAAAGCAGTGGCTCGAACGGAACAAGCACAAGCGGGTCTTCCTATTTCTGCACACTTTCCAGGTCCATACTCCATACGATCCTCCGCCGGCTTACGCCCCCCTGTTCGAGGAAGGAGCGGAACGGAAGCCCGCTAAGGAACGCGACAGCCGAGGCGCACACATGGTGGCCCAGTACGATCGCGAGATTCGCTACGTAGACGACGAACTCCGCGCTTTTTTCAGCGATCTCGTCAAGCAAGGCATCAGCGACAACACGGTGTTTGTCATCCTGTCGGACCACGGAGAGGAATTCTTCGAGCACGGCTTCCACGGACATGGGGCAGGTCTGTATCGAGAGGTCCTCCATGTCCCGCTCATCTTCTTCGGACGAGGCATCCCGTCAGGCCAGCGCCTCGCAGGGTCGGTGCGGCACATCGACTTCATGCCGACGCTGCTTGAGCTCGCGGGGGCTCGCATTCCGGCGCAAGCGCGCGGAAACAGCTTGGCGCGGCTCGTCTGGGGGTCTGAACACGAGCGCGACCGGAAATCGGTCCCGATTTTCAGCTCGTCATGGGTCGTGAACGAGCTGAAAGCCCGCGGAGCCAAGCCGCCGTCCTTCTCTGTGCAGCTCGGAAGCCGGAAGCTCGTTCGCTACCTCACAGATGACGGCTACCGCTACGAGTACTACGAGCTCGCTGAGGACCCGGGCGAAATGGCCAACCTTTATCGAGAGACGAGCAAGGACGTCCGCGAGCTCAAACATCTTCTCGACAAGTTCGTGGCAGCGAACCGGTCATTGCAGGCGCAGCTGCGCTCGGCGAGACCTCACGAGATTTCCGCGCTGGGAAGTGAGGTGGATCTCGATCCGAGGCGCGCGGAGAAGCTTCGAGCACTCGGGTATCTAGAGTAGCGTGTCTTCGCATCCTCCGGGCATACGCGGCCCTGCGGCCCGTGCGCCCGGCAGATCGTGTAGAATTCTCCCGTGTGAGGCGGCTTAGATATTTGGCTCCGCTGCGGATTGTGCTGCCCGCGGCCGCTGTCGTCTTGGTCGGGCTTGCAGCTCAGTTCCCGATCTACGATCGAAGCGTGGTGCCGATGGACGAAGGTCATCTTGCGTCCGTGGCAGACTGGATACTTCGCGGCAAACTCCTCTACCGGGACATTCATACGGGTATCTTTCCCGCCATTTACTACCTCACGGCTCTCCTCTTCTCGCTCACCTCACCCGACATGGTGGTCACGCGCTGGGCGCAGATCGGGGTAAACGTCGTGATCGCCCTGTGCCTCTGGCTCTTGGGCTCACGAGTCATGCACCCGCGGTGGGCGGCACTGCCGCCTCTGCTTCACCTTAGCCTGGTCGTGATCAGCTTCCCTGTGCTCACGATGCTGAACTACTCGACCCTATCCTTGAGCTTCGGTCTGGCCTCCCTTCTGTTCCTGCTGCGCTACCTCGAGGCGGCCCGCACAGCCGACGGCATCATCCTGGGCACACTCCTGGCAGCCTGCGCGCTGAGCAAGCAGAACTTCGGGGTCCTGGTCCTGCTGGCGATCCTGATCGGACTCTACTGGGGCCGGTCCGGTACAGCCCTCCAGCGCCGCTCGTGGGTCTCAGTCCTCTGGCCGATCGCTGCCTCCGGTGGCCTACTGGCACTCGCAACGGTCGCGTATTTCGCCAGCGCCGGGACGCTTCTCGACCTGCTCGATGCAACTGTTTTCAACCTGGGCCCTTCACAGCTCCAGTCCTTCAACAACCCGATGCCACCTCTGATCGGAGCGCACCCCGTCGGTGATGGGCGCTTCGTCTTCCTCTACTCACCACCAATGCTCTTCAACTACCTCATGCGAGGAGAGACGATTCTAGGGCAGTCGATTTCTCCGTTCCTCATCAGCCTGGCCATACGCCTTTCCTACGGGCTGCCGCTCGCTGCGCTCGCAACCGCTCCGGTCGTGCTGTGGCTCACACGCAGTGCTTTCACGCATAGCGAGCATCGTGGAGCCCGTACAATCGTCGTCTTCGCTTCGCTGTTCTTTCTCGGGATCTTTCCCTCCGCGATCTGGTCCCATCTGGCATTCGTTCTTCCTCCCGTATTACTCATCGTTGCGCTGATCGGAGATCGTGTGGAGGGCGTGCTGATGCGCCAACGGCGCTTTGCAGCATGGGTCTGGAAGGGCCTTTACACCTCGCTCGTCATCGGCTGTGTGGTTGCCGCAGCCAGCGTTTGCATGAAGATCCGCGCTTGGTACGCGGTTCCGTTGGACCTGCCGCGCGCGTCACTGCTTGTATCCGAGCGCCAAGCTGCGCTTCTTCGCGGCGCAACCGGGTTCATCGAGCGCTGCGCGGACCCCACGGATCAGATTTTCGTGGCTCCGGACCTACCCGTTCTGTACTTCCTTACTGGTCGCTTCAATCCAACGCCCTACGACCTCACCATTCCGGGGAGCGTAGATGGTCACCTCATCGTCGAACGCCTGAAGGCCGACCAAACGAAGTGCATCGTTTACAATCCAAGGATGTATCTCGAGTTTCCTCCATTCGATGATCTCTTTCCGGAACTCTCACGCTACTTGAGCACGGCCTATACGCAGTCCGAGGTGATCAGGGGCGGGCCGACCGTCTGGTACGGTCTCACTTTGCGTCGGGAGCAGGCACCCTGAACGCGAAGCTACGTCATGTAGTCGACTCGTTGTCATATACTCTGGCGATGCCCGAGCGGATCTCACGATGGTTGATCTTCGGGCCCTCACGTTGGGCGAAGCTGGCACTCGGCGTCGGTGTGGTTGCGTTCGTACTTCCTCTATGCCGCCGGGGGATCGTCCTTTCAGACGAGGGCTACCTGCTCACGCAGGCTCTTGACATGCTTGATGGGAAGATCCTCTACCGTGATATGGACGCCTTTGTTGCGCCGGGGGCTTGGTTCCTGCTCGCGGCTCTGTTCAGCTTCATCGAGCCGAGCGTGCTGGCCTCACGGATACCAGCGCTGCTCGGGTGCCTGGCCACAATCTGGCTTTCCTACCGGATCGTCAGGAACGTGGCCAACAGCGCCTATGCGGTCGGAGCCGTTAGCGCGCTGATGGTTTTCACCGTTTGGGCATTCCCGACGTGGACATTGTTCTTCTATTCCCCGTTCTCGGTGCTATTCGCTCTGGCCGCCCTCGAGCGACTGCTCGCCTGGCGTGATGGGCGACGCGGGCTAGATCTGATATGGGGCGGAATCCTACTCGGGCTGTCGATCAGCTTCAAGCAGAACTACGGCGTCTTCGCGTTGCTCGGCTCGCTCGTTGCGATATTCGCCATTCAGCTCGAAGTGAAACGGTCGATCCGTTATTCGCTGCGCGGGCTGGTCGCCGGTTCGGCGCGGCTCGGAGTGGGCCTCGCCATCGTTGGAATGCCCCTGGTCGCATACTTTGTTTACCACGGCGCATTCGCTGAGCTGGTCGACAGCCTAGTGCTCCATCCCTTCGAGTTCATGGGCAGACATGATATACCCTATCTTGGCCTCTCCGATCTCTGGAAACATGACCCATTGGAGGGATTGGAGCGGCTAACGTACGGAGCTACGCCCCTGTACTACCTCCCGGCGCCGCTTCAGTGGCTCCACACGGTGCGCGCGATCGAGCGGCTTCACGTTCTCATGTACTGGCTCCCGCTGCTGGTGTTCGGGCTCGGCCTATGGGCCGCCCTGCGGCCGGTCGCTTCTGCTTGGCCGGTTGACGCCGCCCTGCTGACCGTCGTGGTTGTCTGCGGGTTCGTCTTCCTAGGCGTGCTTCCGCGCGCTGACTTCAACCATCTCGGGAATGTGTATCAACCCGTCATTGTTTCTGCGGCAGTGGTTACCCATCGCCTCAGCAAACGCCGCCCTGGGGCCGGGACTATCGCGAAGCGCTTGGTCCCGGCGCTGGCATGCCTCATGCTCGCGCTCTACGCGTCGGTCGCCGCTTACTGGTATCACGGCCTCCTCACAACGATGGACACGAAACTCGACAGCAGACGCGGGGGCGTTCTGGTCAGTCGGCTGGACGCATGGCTCATCGATTTACAGATAAAGATAATCCGCGCACGGACAGAGGAGGGCGAAGCGGTGCTGACCGTGCCCGATCTCGCGATGCTCAACTTCCTTTCCGAGCGATCGATCCCGAGCCGTTATTACAATCTCTACGAACACCACATCTCCCACGATGGCGGAGAGGGCGTCGTTGAAGCGGCTGACGCAGCGAATGTCCGCCTGGTAGTCACGCGCTATGACGACTTCTTTTCGGATCGGGTGGGTCTGCGGGAGTACGCCCCGAGGCTCACGCGTTACCTACGGACACGTTTCGAGGAGGTGCTCATTACGGGTGATCAGACCATCTTTCTCGCACGACGCCAAAAGCCCCTGCCAGATCGCGACGTACTGAACGTGCTTGAGCATTGCGGGCAGGCTGCCAACCAAATCATTCGTGATCACCTCCTTTTCTCAACCCTGTATCAAGACCCCGGGACCGAAGGCCGAGCGCGACCCGTCGAGACTCGATGCAACGTGGTCGTCCCCGAGCACGGGCAACTGGCGGTTCGGATTGGGTACACACGTCCGGCGACAGCTCAGAGAGGCACCTCGCTATTGGGGGAGATTCTCGTGATCAGCGCGGCGGGAACAGAGCCGCTTATACACAAAACTTTTGATGTGATGCCAGCGCAGAGCGCAGCCCGCCGGCCACCTGAGGAATACCGCTTCGACCTCTCGCATCTCGCGAACCAAAAGGTGACCCTCCTGTTCCGGACGCTTCGTCGAGGGAGAGTTCGCATGCATGTTCTCGACTCCAAGGGGTTCGCCATGGTCTGGGAGGATCCTCGGATCGAGATCGCCCGCAGCCTCGTCGAAAGCATCACTCCCCGGAGGACGGATTGAGAACCACCCGAGAGAAAAGCGCGGGGAGTATGCTTGGGATCGCGCGATGAGGGCAGGAATGAAGCAGCCGAAGCGGCGGGTGTTCACCGGCTCTGTGGTGGTGTCGCTCATCCTGACGCTGGGGCTCATGGGTTGTAGCGGTAAGGATGCTCGGCGCCGTGTCTTGCTCATCGGAATTGATGGCGCCACGTTGCGCGTCGCAGTTCCTCTCATGCAGGACGGAAAGCTCTCAAACCTCGCCGCGTTGGCCCGCGAAGGGGTGTCTGGGCCACTACGCTCGACCCTGCCTCTCTACTCCCCCAGAATCTGGAACTCGATCGCCACGGGAAAGAAGCCGAGCAAGCACGGTATTGTCGCCTTCGCACGGAAGGACGAGGAGGGGACGCCTCATCTATTCCTGAGCAGCGATCGCAAGACGCACGCGCTGTGGAACATAGCTTCAGAGGCCGGTCTGACTGTCGGCGTCGTCAACTGGTGGAATACCTACCCGCCCGAGCGAGTCCGCGGTGTAATCGTCTCCGACCATTTGCTGGCACTCGAAATTGAAAGGCGCCAGCGAATAACTCGCTCTGCGTCCGTTCCCAGGGGGGCCGTCATCTTCCCCGAGTCGTGGCACGATAGGTTGGCCGGGCTCCTGGAGCACCATCCGCCCTTCACCTCGACCAGCGATCCGTTCACCGCGAATTACGAGCTTCCGAAATGGCTCGCGAGGGCCAGAAGCCGGCTTTCGCGGCACTTTGCAGAGGACGGCGCTTTGGTTCGGATCGCGCTGGAGATCGAGGCCGGGATTGACCCCGATCTGCTGATGGTCTTCCTACCAGGGATCGATCGGATTTCTCATTCTCTCTGGGGGAATCTGGAGCCCGAGCATCTTTATCCGCCCGGGCTACGTCCTACGGATAGCGAACGCGAAGCAGGCGCGGCAGCCCTGAAGAAGTACTACGAATATACGGACGAACTCATCGGCGCACTTATGAGCCGGTATGGACCGAATGACCTGGTTATGGTCGTCTCCGATCACGGCTTCGAGGCCGGTGTCGCGATGCTGCTCCTGACAGGAGTGCACGAATCCGAGCAGGCGATCGACGGGATCATTTTCGCTCGCGGTGCCGACATCCCTCGTGGCGCAGCCGCCGGATCAGTAGCCATAACCGACGTGACTCCGACAATCCTGTCCTGGTTACGGCTTCCTATAGCAGAAGACATGGACGGGAATCCGGCTGGCTTTCTACAGCTGCCACCGACCACAACGATCGCTACGTACGACACCGCACCGATCGAGCGTACCTCGGTTGCACCCTCCGGAGCCGAGGAAGCGATCGTTGATCAATTGCGAGGACTGGGATACGTGGAGTGACCTGCCACCGCTCTGCCCCGGACTCCGACCCAGGTAGGATCAGTCGGTGGGCGCGTTACCTACCTGGTCATCGAGGCCTTCGCCGTCTGCCGGCTCAACACGCCGGGAGCCGAGGGACAACGGCGGCGGCCTCAGGGCGGTGCTGAGTACATGCCAAGCTGCGAGGTAGATCTCCGAAGAGTCGATCTTAGAGGCGCCCGCCGTTCGCTGCTCGAACAGGATCGGGATCTCACCAATGCGAAACCCAGCGCGGTGTACGCGCCACACCATCTCTTCCAGAAAGGAGTAACCCGAGGAACGGATTAGAAAGAGATCCACGGTCTCGAGCACCTCCCGTCTGTAGCAGCGGTAGCCTGACGTACAGTCACGTACGGGCAACCTCAGAAGAGTCCTCGCATAGAAGTTGGCGAAGGCCGAGAGAATACGGCGATGCCATAGCCAGTTCTCGATACCGCCTCCGGGGACATAGCGTGACCCGATGATCATGTCATGCTGGTCCATAGCGGCCAGGATCTCGGGGATGTAGCGCGGGTTGTGACTCCAATCACAGTCCATGGTCATGATCCGGTCGTAGTCGCGCTCGAGGGCGTAGCGAAATCCGGTGACGTAGGCCGTGCCGAGTCCAAGCTTCCGCGGGCGACGCAGGAGGTGCAAGCGCGCCTCGTGCTGCTGCGCACCGGAGACCAAGTCCCCGGTTCCATCGGGACTGTTGTCATCGACAACCAGCACGTCGATCGAGGGGTCCTTGGCAAGGATCTCTCGGCTGAGGACCAGAACATTGTCCGCCTCATTGTACGTCGGTAGGATTACGAGGGCATGCATCGGCATCGTTGACGTAATCAGCCCGCCAGGATACCAGCTTTCGCGGCTGCCAGATAGAGACTTTGTACGCGCGTTAGCAGCCGTTCCTACCTGACCCGCTCGGCCGATGTGGACCCATGCTGCGCGGTTTGCGCGGCGAGGAGTTCATCCAGCGCATCGGAGATGCGCTGGCCGCTATCACCTGACCCGAAAGGGTTCTCCATCTGCTTTACCTGCCCAATCCAGCTGGAGTCGGAGTAGCACTCCTCCAGCAGCGCCTCCAGTTTACGAGCCGACCGCCCAACGAGGCGCGCAATACCGGCAGCGATCGCCTCGGGTCGCTCCGTATTCTCGCGAATGACGAGCAGCGGCTTTCCGAGCGACGGCGCCTCCTCCTGGACGCCACCTGAGTCGGAAACGATCAGCCATGCCTTCGACATCAGATGGATGAAGTCGAGGTACCCGAGCGGCTCAATCAGATGAATACGGGGCGAGTCTGAGAGCTCGCTCCTGGCCGGATCGCGCACTCCGGGGTTGGGGTGAACGGGAAAAACCAGACTCACATCCACGTGCCGATCGACGAAGCGCCGCAGTACTCTCAACCGCTCGATCATGACGCTGCCGAAGCTCTCCCTTCGGTGCGTGGTCAGCAGTATCAGCTTGTCGGCGCTGACCTGGCGCAGCAGGGCGCGCAGACGAGGCGATGGCTCGGTGTGATCGCATGCCCACCGCACCGAGTCGACCACGGGATTACCGGTCACGACGATGCGTCCCGCGGGTACACCCTCTTTGAGGAGGGCGTCTTGGTTGTGCTCGGTCGCAGCGAAATGGAAGCTCGCGAGCTGCGTGATGAGGCGCCGATTCATCTCCTCGGGGAACGGGCTCGTGGGGTCGCCGGATCGGAGACCCGCCTCTACGTGGCCCACGGGGATGCGCTGGTAGAAGCCGGCAAGTGCCCCGGCGAAGGCCGTGGTCGTATCGCCTTGCACGAGGATTGCATCCGGCTGCTCATGCGACAGGAGCGGGCCAAGGGTTGCGAGCAGGCGCTGGCACAGCTCTAGAATGGTCTGGTCCTCGCTTCCGACCTGTAGATCGACGTGCACGTGCAGGTTCAAGGCCTTGGCAAATGGCTGAATAAGGTCTGTGTGCTGCCCGGAGGCAACGTTGATCGGGAGGAATCGGTGCGGGCGCGCTTCCATTGCGTGGACTACCGGGGCCAGCTTGATGACCTCGGGCCGTGTTCCGAACAGCGTAAGGATACGCCTGGGGTGGGGCGCTGGCGATTCGTCTCGGTTGTTCGATCGCTTGTCCATGCTTGCCATAGGTTCTGGAAGAAAGGCATCGCAAGGATACACACCTTGCGCCGGACCGTGGCTCTGCTGCTGCGCGATCGAGAGGAGAAAAGCCCTATTATCTAGGTACTTAGATCCGTTCCTATCGGATTCCGGGGTGCTGGGTGGACTCGGTGACCGCGCGCTCATATTCTGCCCCTCCACTGCAGATGAAGGTCCCGCGGATGAAGCCGTCCAGGTCAGCTTTGATCCTGGCATGCTGTGTCTTTGTTGCACTCACGGCCTACGTGTTCTTTCCAAGCCTCGGGTGCGTGCAGACCTGCTTCATCGATCTCGAGGCCGTACACGGCCACGGGTTGGGATCGTTCGAACTCGGCGACACTCGGCTCAACGCTTGGATCCTGGCGTGGGTCCAGCACAGCATCACGGCGCACCCCCTAGAACTCTTCCACGCAAACGCGTTTTATCCGGCCCTGAATGCGCTCGCCGGCTCCGAGCACATGATCGGCCTAGCACTTCTCACATTGCCGTTCAGGCTACTCAGCTCGAACGCCATTCTCCTCCATCAGGCCACGATGATGGCGACCTTTCTGGTCCTTGGCCTGACCACGTTTGCATTGGTCCGATGGCTCACCGAGTCGACATGGCCGGCCATTGTTGCGGGATCGATCGCCATTCTGATGCCCTGGCGGATGGCCGAGCTCACTCACGTTCAGCTGCTGGGCACACACTGGTTTCCTCTAATCTGGCTCCTGATGCTTCGCATCTTGGTCAAGGGAGGAAGACTCCCAGACCTGGCTATGTTCTCCGTGATCTTGTCGCTCCAGCTTCTGACTTCATACTACCTCGCCTATTTTCTCACCTTTAGCCTCGTTATTATCCTATTCATACTTCTGCTACGGCTTGGCGCCGAGCGCCGGTCGCTATACAGGCTGGCCGTCGCTGCCGCCATCCCTTACGCGCTTCTCATCCTGACATCGATCCCCTATATCAACCGACAAGCGAGGGGGGAGCTGCCCCCGACCCTCAACCCGGATCTCTCGGCGCGCCTCGGTGACGCCTGGTCGTTCATCTCGCCGAGGTTTCAGACAAGCTGGAGCCAAACTTTGGGTGGGGAGCCGTCCTCATCGGTTCCGCTGGTTGTGGGCGTGCTCGCGGTGCTCGCACTGGTCCTGCCCTTCACTCAACGCGATCCTGTCGAGGAGGCAGCGCGGCGCAGGCGGGTCATGATCGTCGCACTGTGGGCGTGCGCACTCGGGGCCTTCATCATGATGCTGGGAGCACAGCTTACCATCGGCGAGCTCACGCTGAAGCTGCCGGGCCACTGGGCATCGAACCTCCTGCCAGGCTACTCGAACCTAAGAGCGCCCCATAGGTGGGGATTATTCATCGGGACTGTGTTTCCGGTGCTGGCGGGACTGGGGATTCTGTGCGTAGAGCAACGTCTCTCCACGCGCGTGATCGGTGGCCTCCGGGTCCCATCCGTGCGCATCTTTCGTGTCCTGATGGCGGGTCTGCTGCTGATCAACATGCTGTGGCGGCAGCTTCCAGGACGAGACGCCTGGGACGATCCCAAGCAGGTGGAGATTGCCTATCAAGCGCTGAGAGAGCTCCCCAACGGTCCGGTGGTCGAGATTCCCTGGCCCACTAACCCTTTGAGGTCGATTAAACTCGACTCTCAATACATGTTGGCGAGCACCTGGCATTGGCGGCCGATTCTGAATGGGTTTACCGCCTATTTGCCAGCGACGTTCAAGTTCCTTCGACGCATCGCGCAGGGTCTGCCAGGGGAGAGTGCGATCGAGAAGCTCTCGCGTCTGACAGATTTCCGTTGGATCGTTGTCCACCTCGACAACCTCGATGAAACAGAACGGCTCAGCTGGCGCCACGCCCACACGCTTGGAAGTCTTCGCCTCGCCTATTCAGATGACCGCACGAAGATCCTGGAGGTCCCAAAGCGCTCGGACGCCGGCCTGTGGGTCGACAAACTGGCATCGACCCTCGCTCGTAGCGAGACACTGAGCGGGCTGCCACGCACACCTCTGGCCGTGTCGCAGCAGTCGGGTCGGATCGAGGCGACTCTCACCGGGAAGCTCCGCTATGTGGGAACAGCGCCCCTCCCTCATCCGCTCGAGCTGAGGGTCACGAACTCGAGCGCTGTGACTTGGCCGGGCCTCGACTACCAAGAGAAGGGGCTCGTGGAGCTTCGCTACGTGTTTTCCAAAGCCGATGACACGATCCTCATGGTAGCTATGGCCCCGCTCGATACGGACATGCCCGCCCACAGCACGACGGTAGCATTCCCGCTAATCAGCCCGCCGACCCGTCGCGGTCGCTACCGGCTCTGTCTCGACTTGATTCAATGGTTCCCGGACGGGTTCAAGCCGTTGCCGTTTCTCCCCGTGGAGCTCGAGGCCGAGGTGACTGGCATCGATCTTCCAGAGGGGCAGCTTGGGCGTCTTGCCGCCGCCTCCAAGGAACAGAGGGCTGACCTCCCGCTGGAAGGGGTCTCCCGGTGCGCGTCCCTCCAGTGAAGAATCGCCGTACGTATCGGCGCGTGCACGGCCGTGCGCGGTGGCCGCTCGCGTCCGGCTGCTTCTCCTACATCAAATCCTTGGCTGTCTCCTGCCTGTTGCTGTGCTGGCTCTCCGGATGCGCGCGTGGGCCAAGCCCACTCGGCGACATCATTCTGATCACCGTGGACACACTACGTGCCGACCACATGGGTATATACGGCTACTCTCGCCAGACTACACCGAAACTGAACCGGTTCTTCAAAGACGGCGTGGTCTTCGAGCGGTCCTATGCCACTTCGTCATACACGCCGGCAAGCATCGTCAGCATATTAAGCGGCCTCCTGCCGCAGGACCATAGGGTTCGGCTCTTTGATCAGCTTCTACCCGAGGGCTGCGAGCTCGTCACGGAGCTTCTGCCCGTAAGCTACCAGAGGGCCGCTTTCGTCTCGAACGGCGTCCTCTCGGATGGGGGGCTCGGGATCGCTGCGCGCTTCGATCATTTCGACGATGAGATGGAGCGGAGAGCCGACACGCACAGCCTCGAGCGTAGCGCACGCGCTACGACCGATGCGGTGATCCTATGGCTGCAACACCAGTGTGACCCCGGACGTCCACTCTTTCTCTGGGTTCACTACATGGACCCGCACACACCGTACACCCCTCCCAAAGCCTGGAGCTCGGCCTTCGATTGGGAGATGGAGGGGTCGTCCGCGCCCCAGCCGGTCGTTGGGAATGCGGATCGCCCGGTCGAGGCGAAGGCTCTGGGCCGGATCGATGACTACGATCGGGAGATCGCTTATACCGACGCGGAGATCGGACGTCTTTTTCAGTCGTATGCCGAGCTGAGGGAGCTGGACGAAGCACTGATCCTCTTCACCGCAGACCACGGCGAGACTCTGGTTGAGCGCACTCGACGGTTCCAGCACGCCTATCACGTTTTCGAGGAGCTCGTTCGAGTGCCCCTCCTGATGCGAGGTCCCGATGTGGATTCAAGCGGCTCAGAGCGCCTGGTCTCGGGCGTCGATCTCCTGCCGACCATGCTCGCATTCGCCGGAAAGCAGGCCGCCCCCGATCTGCCCGGTACCGATCTACGAGCCTCTCGCTCGAGCGGTGAAAAGGCGGTGGTCTTCGTGGAGTCTATTCACCGCTTCGATGGAAACCAGTGGCGGGCGGCCATAGGACAGAAGGGAAAGTGGCTGGTGCGAGTGCGCCAGGGGCCTCAGCGGATCGTCCAGAAGGGGTTCTGGGACCTCGCCAGTGATCCGGAGGAGAGGGTTCTTCGACCCTGGCGCGATGGTGAGGGAGTCGGGGAGCGCCTGCTCGAACTCGCATCACGCGATCCGGACCCAGCGGGCAAGCCCAGCGAGTACCGAAAAGGGGTCCTGACGCAGCAGAATGTAGAGCTGCTGCAGGCCATGGGCTACGTCGAATAGGCGCATTGCTAGTGTTGGCCCGGCCTCGACTGCGTGGTTCAGCTCCGGGGGAAAGGCTGGTTCGGGCGCTGCTTACGAGCCTGGTTGTGAGTACCTCCGCCTGTGTCGAGCTACCTCCGAACGTGATCCTGGTCCTCACCGATGATCAGCGCGGCGACAGCCTGGGCTTGGTGCCGGTAGTAACGAGCCGTCTTGTCGAGCAGGGGATGTACTTCGAGAATGCCTTCGTGACGACATCACTCTGCTGCCCCAGCCGTGCGAGCATCCTGAGCGGGCAGTACGCACACACACACGGCATCGTGAGCCTGGGAGGCGCTCCCCGCTTCGACGCTTCTGATACATTCCCCACATGGCTACACGACGCTGGATACAGGACCGCCTTGATCGGGTTCCTTCTCGAGAGACTCCCTCTACTATGGCTACGCATTGAACGAGAACGGTCAGCTCGTGCAGTATGGAACCGACCCGAGCGATTACTCGACCGATGTCCTGGCTACATTCGCCAGAAATTTCGTGGCGATAGCGCCGGAATCGTTCCTGCTCTACTTCGCCCCCTTTGCCCCGCACTTCCCTCCGATCTCAGCCCAGCGTCATGAGGGCGAGCTTGCCGCTCTCGAGCTCCCCGAGGCACCGAGCTACAGGGAAGCCGACGTCTCCGACAAGCCTCCGTACATACGTGCGCGAAAGCGGGCACTCGAAGGTGGTGACGGCGACCCATTCACGAAGGCCTGGTCCCTCTGGGTGAAGACGCTCGAGCGCCGTGCCGAACTAGAGACCTTGCTCGCCGTGGATGAGGCAGTGGCCTCGATACTGGACGCGCTATCGCAGAGAGAAAGTGAGCAGCGAACAGTCGTGATCTACACTTCCGATAATGGCAGATTACGCGGCGAACACTGGTCGTATGGTAAGAATGATCCATACGAGGAATCCGTACGCGTACCTCTGGTGATGGTATATCCTGGCGAGATCACCCCAGGGACGACAAGCGATGCCGTCGTGGCCAACATCGACCTGGCACCAACAATTGCAGACCTGAGCGGCGTGGCGATTCCGGCTTCGGTCGAGGGCGTGAGCCTCAGGCCGCTCTTCCGAAAGGGGGCAAGACTCGAGCGGCGCGAGATCTTGCTCGAGTGGTGGGGCGGCGGTCATCCGCTCCTGGCGCCGATGTTCCATGCGCTGCGCGCGGACGGATGGAAGTTCGTCTTATACGACGACGGCTTCGAGGAGCTGTACGATCTGCGCGCGGATCCATACGAGCTCGACAACCTGGCGGTTCTCGAGCCCACGCAACCGAAGCTCAAAGAGCTCCGGGCACTCCTGAAATCCCGAGCCCCATTGACCTGACCCCCTAAAACGAGCCCATGTAGACTCATGGGACTTGGAGGGGGAACGAGAATGGGTCGGACGCGGCACACGGCCGAGCAGATCATCGCGAAGCTTCGCGAGGCAGAGATCGAGCTGGCCAAG
>SMUY01218968.1_pt1 | contig 17844 bp, 13 predicted proteins | sample 2456441 | NCBI WGS metagenome assembly SMUY01 (sample SAMN11095931, study PRJNA526329) | marine sediment metagenome | biome: Marine sediment; feature: Surficial sediment; material: Deep marine sediment; isolation source: Hadal surficial sediment | place: Pacific Ocean | collected 2014-11 | depth...
GCACATCTGGTCATCGTCGATCATGCCGACCTCTATGCACACGACGTGACCTCGCTGGATATGGATATACGGGTCGAGGATCACGGCGAAGCCTGGTTGGCCGGTAAATCCGACTCAACGACGATCAGGACCCGGGGTCACGGCGATGTAGACGCCGACCGCCTGCACAGTGCGATTGCCGAAGTGCGCGCATCCGATCACTCCAAGGTAACCCTTACCGCTGAGGAAACTATTTACATCGGCCGTCAGGACCACGCCCAGATAACCTGGCGAGGTAGTGCCGAGGCTGATGAGGAGCAGGTGATCAGCGGACAGTAACTCTCCCGATGCGTCTATAATGAATGCGTCTGTGTTGCACATGCGGGTCTGAAAAGCCTTGGCGCATTCCCACGCCCATATTCACGACGCCAACCATAGCGAAAAGATGCTCGGGCGTGCCTTCGCTCTGATTGCGGGATTCATGTTCGTGGAGATCGCCGGGGGAGTATTCGCTAACTCTCTCACCCTGCTGGCGGATGCCGGTCACATGTTTCTCGATGCCTCAGCACTCGGGTTTTCCTGGTATGCCATGCGCCTGTCCCGGCGCGACCAGGACCACAAGCTGTCTTACGGCTATCATCGTTTTCAGGTACTTGCCGCATTCATCAACGGTTTGTCACTAATGGTGTTATGCGTCTGGATCCTGTACGAATCATTCAGCCGCCTGCGCGCACCGCAAGAAATGTTGCCAATACCCGCCTTTGCGGTCGCTTCGGTTGGTTTCGCGATTAACCTGATCGCCTTTCGCTGGCTGCATGACACCCATGCCAATGCCAACGTGCGAAGCGCCGCACTGCATGTGCTGGGCGACTTGCTCGGCTCAGCGGCGGCGATCACCGCCGCCCTGACCGTTTATTTCACAGGTTGGTTGTATGCCGACCCGCTGCTCGCACTCGTGATCATTGTCATTCTCGGCCGAGGCGCCTGGCGGGTCGTAAAAGACTCAGCCCACATTCTCCTGGAAGGCGTGCCTGACGAATTGGATCTGGAGGAAATCCGCGCCACGCTCTCGACTGAGGTTGCTGGCGTGATCGAAGTGCATCATGTGCACGCCTGGGCATTAACCGCGGAAAAACCCCTGCTAACGCTACATGCCAACGTCGACGAGCAGATGGAGCTGGGTACGGTGGTCACGTCCATGAAAGCCGTGTTAAGCGAGACGTTCGGCATCCACCATTCCACCATTCAAGTGGAGCACGGTTCCTGCCCGGACGATTAGCCGAGAAAACGTCAACGAATTTGCATGCCACCCAGTGTGAATGGTGTGGTGGACATGTGAGCGAAGGTGCGTACAATCCCAGGTCCGTATAGCTTTTGTACTGGTCAAAACGTGGAACTGGACGACGATCTGTACCGTATTGGCACTGTGGCCAGCCTCACGGAGATCTCCGTTGAGCGACTGCGCGCGTGGGAGCGTCGTTATGGGCTCCAGCCGGCACATCGCTCAGGCAAGACGCGGTTCTACAATCTCGAGCAGGTCGGGCGTCTCAAGAAGATCAAACGCCTCATCGACAACGGCCATCCGATCAGCTCGCTGGTGTCGTTGACCGATGAACAACTCAACGAACGTCTTGTCGTACAACGAAATCTGGCCATCAAGCCGGCGAGTGCCGGTCTGATCGGTCCCAATCTTCTGGTACTCGAGCAGCAACAGGATCACACCTCGAGAATTGACGTGCGCGCTCGCTGGGCAAATATGGACGCTTTCATGAGTGATCAGAGCGCGGCCGACACACTCGATGTCATCGTTGTCCAGCTACCGGTATTGCTTTCTCAACATATTGAAAAAATTGCAAAATTTCAGCCAAAAAGCCGTATTGTCGCCATCTACCAGTTCGCTACGGCGAAACATATTGCAGCGACCCAGGAGTTAGGAGTCCCCACGCTGAACTGGCCGACGTCATGGCAGGAAATCGAACATGCCTGTGCCACTACTGCCGGTATGCCTCTACGGGCAGCGCGCACTGCGGCCCGGCGTTTCACCGATGAGGAACTGATCGCCATTGCGGCAAGCTCGGATGATCAATCCAATTGCCCACAGCACCTCGTAGAACTCATCAGCAGTCTGAACGCGTTCGCCGATTACAGCCTCGAGTATGCAGAGGAATCAGTTGCAACCGCACTGTACCAACGGGTACATACAGACACCACCCAAGCTCGCGCCCAGTTAGAACTCGCTCTGGAGGTGTTGGTTGAAGCGGACCAACTGCTTGCGAGACCAAACTAGACAAAACCTGTACAAATAGTCAAAAAACTGTTGACTTGAGACTTGTACTGTACATAATGCATACAACAACAGTTTAGGCGTGCGTACAACTTCATGCAGTCCTCCCTTTCAAGTGTCCTTCCCCCAGAAGAGAAGTTGTCTTCGGCAGTGCCTACTGCCGACACGCCTTTTTACTCCCACTACGGGGTTAGCAACTAACCCCGTAGTTCTATCTGCGACGCCTATCGCAATTACTACCGCCTGACCCACACACGGCCCGACGCTGTGCCACAATCCGTTCCTGGCGCTTGTTAGGATTCTCCAATGCGGTGGTTGCTGGCAATCAACCTGAAAAATCTCGTTCATCAATGGTTGATCTTGAGCGGGGTAAGCCTGGTTCTCTCCGCCTGTGGAGGAGGGGGCAGTGGTTCTCCGCCGGCGCCTCCGCCACCTCCCCCACCTGTAACCAACACGCCGCCCTCAGCTAGCTTCACCTTGGCTCCGGGTACGGGAGACGCTCCCTTGGCAGTGGCCTTCGACGGCAGTACTTCCACCGATTCCGATGGAACGATCAATAGCTACTTCTGGGAGTTTGGGGACGCGGATCAGACAACGGGTATTGGTGCAACCGCGCAGCACATATACACAACCAATGGGAGTTTCTCGATTCGCCTGACCGTGACCGACGACGATGGAGCAACAGCAACGGTGGTAGCCAATATTACGGTAGATTCCCCTGCAGCCACCGCGCAGATCTCGGGAACCATTCAGATCCTGTCCTCGAGCGCCATCGACAGCGATGTGAACGACCGTTTCACCACACCTGTGCCGAATGACGATTTTGCCAACGCGCAGCCGGTTCCAAATCCAGTGACACTCGGCGGCTTCGCCAACGTGGCTGGTAGCGGTTCCAGTACGGGCAATCTATTCGCCAACGGAGACCCCGGAGATTTCTACCGCATCAGCCTTACCGGCAACGAACTCATCCTGCTCACCATCGGTGAGTCCGATACCGATCTGGACCTACTTTTGTGGGACGACTCTCCAGTCCCGGCCCTGGTAGACGCCTCCGCCGGTAGCGGCTCCACCGAAAGTCTCAACGCCACGACTGCTGGGAATTTTTTTGTGGAAGTGGTGCCAGTGTCCGGCGCCAGCAACTACGTGCTTACCATCGGCCAGGAGGCGACGACCACCAGTCGCTCCGCCACCCGGGTGAGCGATTCCTTCGTGCCCGGCGAGATAATTGTGCACTCAGACGATCCGGGGCTTGGCCCACGTTATGTGATGCGTCAGAAAGGACGAAGTGGACGGTTTGCGCTCATGGCGATGGACACGCCGAATCGCACGCTCGTGCGGATGGCTGCGGCTGCGAGTCGTTACACGAACCTCCGCGTACCCCTCCACGGCCGCATCTCATCGGCACTCAAGCACAAATATCAGACGCTGCTCGCGATCAAAGGACTTGCCAGGGACCGTGCCGTTCGCTACGCAGAACCGAATCTCATCAGGCGGCCGCACAAGGTGCCGGACGACCCGTTGTATGGGTATCAATGGCACTACCCCACAATTAATCTCCCGCTCGCCTGGGACCTCACGACGGGTGACGCCAGCGTGATCGTCGCAGTAGTGGATACCGGGGTATTGTTGAACCACCCCGATCTTACTAATCAGCTCGTACCCGGATACGACTTCGTCAGCAATGCTCAACGCGCCAACGATGGCGACGGCATCGATTCCGATCCAAATGACCCCGGCGATCTCGCTTTCGGTGGCTCGAGCAGTTTTCATGGAACCCACGTGGCCGGCACGATTGCCGCACAAAGCAACAACCCCGACAATAATGACCCGAACCCCACGGGCGCAGCGGGTATCGCCTGGGATTCACGAATCATGCCGGTGCGAGCGTTGGGCATAGACGGTGGTACGACCTACGATGTTCTGCAGGCGGTGCGCTTCGCCGCGGGTTTGTCCAATGACTCAGGGACAGTTCCCGAGCAACGTGCCGATGTGATTAATCTGAGCCTGGGCAGTTCGTTTTCTTCGCAAAGCGAGCAGGACGTGGTGAACGAAGTTCGAGCCGCCGGAGTTTTTGTGGTCGCAAGCGCCGGTAACGAGTCTTCGACGCTACCGAGTTATCCCGCTGCCTATGACGGTGTGATCTCGGTGAGCGCCACGACCATCAGCAACGGCCTGGCAACCTATTCCAACACCGGATCGACCATCGATGTCGCCGCCCCCGGCGGTTATAACGCGACGGATCTCAACGGTGATGGAATCGGTGACGGCGTCGTGAGTACCATGGGTGATGATGGCACGTTTGGGCCGGTACAATTCGGTTATGCCGCGTTGAGTGGCACGTCCATGGCGGCACCCCATGTAGCAGGTGTCATCGCTCTGATGAAGGCGGTCCACCCTGGCCTCACACCAGCGGAGTTTGACACAGCGCTACTTGCTGGAGACCTCACCGACGATCTCGGCACGCCGGGGTACGATGAGTCCTACGGGCACGGTCTGATCAACGCCCATAAAGCGGTTGTGACCGCATTAGCGCTTGCCAACGGCCAGGGAACTGATCCTGGCCCGGTGATGAGCGCATCCGCAAGTACGCTGAACTTTGGCGCTTTTGGCACCTTACTGGATTTCACCCTGCAGAATGTGGGCACTGGCACGGTAACCGTGCAGAACATCACAACCAGCGAACCATGGCTCGGCTACCTTTCGACCTCGGTTGATATCAGTGGCATGGGCGATTACGAGATCCTGGTCGACCGTTCGGCCATCACCGTAGATGGAACGTACGGCGCGACCCTCACCATCGATTCAGACGCTAACGACATAAGCGTCAATATCATCATGCAGGTATCCAGTATCAATCTGACTGCTGACGCGGGCCTGCACTACATCATTCTGGTAAACGAAGATGACACCTCCGTACTACCGGCAACAGTTCTGACAGTCGACAACGGAGTTTATGAATTCATGATCGGCAATGTTCCAACGGGTCAATACCGGCTGTTTGCGGGAACCGATTCCGACGACGACGACTTCCTCTGCGATACCGGCGAGGCGTGTGGTGCCTATCGCACACTGGATTCGCCCGACCTGCTGAACGTCAACGGCGACATGTCCGGCCTCGACTTTGTTTCGGGGTTCCGCACGAACCTCTCGACCCTTGCACCGGCAACTTCTGCCCGCAGCGAGAGCGGGATATCTTTCAAAAAACCTCTCCCAAAAAACGCAGCCGGGCGAAATCGATGAGTAAAACCGCCAAAATCTGGTTAGCCTTGTTAGTTGCCGCAAGCGTCCTGGGCTGTTCCATGGGCGATACCCTGGCTGCCGTAGAGGTGCTCAACCACGGAAACTGCCAAACGCTGGAAAGCGGTATATCCCTGGTCAGCTACGCAGACATTGCCAAAATCCGTGGTTCTAAACTCATCGATATGACGGTTCTGGAACAACCGCCCAACGAACCCGATCTGCTGCTCCTGGCCATATCCAACGGCGAACAACCGACACCCGGATATCAGTTCAGCCTCGCAGACGCGTATCTGAATCGTGAAACTGCCGTCATCGAGATCTTCTGGACGGAACCTGAAGCGGATGCAGTGCTGCCACAGGTGATGACCCACCCCTGTCTCGTAGTAGGTATGGAGACCGGTTCGTATCGCCGTGTCCAAGTCATAGACCACACCGGCAAACCGATTGGCGAACTGTCCCTCTAGCGTCCTGTCTCACAAATAGGTTTAATGAAATGCGAAGGATTTTTTGTTTCTGGCAAGGCGTGACAACGAGTTGTGGTAGGCCCCACGCGAGGAGGAGCAACGCGGCCAGGGGCAAAAAAGACCAGCAGATCGTTGAACTTATTTGTGAGACAGGACACTAGATACTCGAGGAGCTTGTTGTCAGCAGGTCCAGCGCTGAGACTGCGCGTTGCCGCACACTTTCTTTGTAGATGTTCAGGTCCATGCCTTTGTTGTCACCCATCGCCCCGACCAGATAACGTTTGTAGACCCCTTGACCAATGGCAGCCAGACGCCAATGAGAGAAAGCCTGGTAATAGTTGATCCCAGATAAGCTTCGGCCGGTTGCCGTTTCATACCGTTCGCTGATTTCCCCACGACTTGGAAACCCGCCTGCAGCCGTAGGCACGACATCAGCAACGCCCTCACCCGGTTCGATCCAGCTGTTCAGCAGATATCCTACATCGGCCAACGGATCTCCCAAGGTACACAACTCCCAGTCCAACAACGCCCGTATCTTGCCATCCCCCACGATCATGTTGCCCAGCCGGTAGTCGCCATGCACGATGGTCGCGCCAATCTGCTCCGGCATTTTTTCCTGCAGCAACCGCGAGGTTTCCTCCATCTCCGGTATTTCGTGGGTCTTCGATGCCGCCCATTGTTTGTTCCAGCGTTTGAGCTGACGTGCGAGATAGGCTTCCTTGCGACCGAGTTCGCCGAGACCCACGGCATCCGGATCGATCTCGTGTAGTTTCACGAGTACATCGATTACGTTCAGCCCGAGAGAACGCCGTTCTGTTTCCGGGAGTGCCCGCGCAAGCGTTGCGTCATGCAGGACCGGGCCTTCCACGAATCCCATCACGTAGAACGGTGCTCCGTTTACTTCCACGTCGCTACACAGTCCATAGGTGGCAGCAACCGGCACCTGCGAATTGCACAGTGCCGAAACAATGCGATGCTCGCGCCCCATATCGTGTGCGCTTTCCAGCACGTGGCCGAGCGGGGGACGGCGCAACACGAAAGCCGCGCCGTTCTGGTCAACAAAACGGAACGTCAAATTGGAATGGCCACCGGCAATCAGGGCAAACTCAAGCGGCGGCGCAAGATCTTGCACACACTCGCAGAGCCATGCGGTGACCGATTCAAGCTCGATACCTTTAACTGTTTTCAGGTCCATTTTGCGTCCATCAACCAGATCCCCTCGTACTGTACCCAAACCCTTTGAGTTTTGTCATGAGATGGTTTTACATAACGACGATATGGGTCGGTTACTGATGATGGCACTCATCCGCGGTCTCGCCACCTGGCTTGTGGTGCTGCTCTGGGGTTGTGCTGCACCGCAGATCGGTGGTCCCACTGCGCCCAGGAACGATCCTGCCGCGGGACGCCTTTACCTTGCCCATACACGGACCGTCTGGGTATATCCGCAGGATCTCGCTTACAGTGGCGAAGCGAGATACGAATGGCCGAACGGACGCAGCTACCAGGGTGGGTGGAAAGCCGGTTTGCCTCATGGGGTCGGATCCGAGACATTACCGAACGGCGATCACTACCACGGCATGTGGCAACGCGGTGCTCGCCATGGCCACGGCGAGTTGACCCGTGGCGACGGGAGCCATTACCTGGGTGGCTTCGAGGCCGGTGTCCGTCACGGTGAAGGTGTGGAACGATCGAAGGTTGGCCTCTACCGGGGCAACTGGCTGAGAGATCTGCCAAACGGTCAGGGCACTTACCACAGCACTGACGGGGCCCATTACGACGGCGAGTGGTTCAACGGCCAGCGCCAAGGCGTCGGTGCCTACACCGACGCGGAAGACAACCACTATGAAGGCGACTGGTTCGACGATAATCCCCACGGGTTTGGCACGATGACGTCTCCAGACGGCTCCAGTTACGAGGGTGAGTGGGTCGCCGGTACCCGGGTAGGTTACGGTCGCCTGGTGGATACCTCAGGGCTGATTTATGAAGGGACCTGGGTCGCCGGTAAACGTCAGGGTTTTGGTCGCGAGCGTCGCCCCGACGGAAGCGATTATCAAGGCGAGTGGCTGAACGGTAAAAGCCATGGGCAGGGCAAAGAAACCCATGCCGACGGTAGCTTCCATGATGGGCACTGGGAAAATAACATCGTGTTGGGACCGGGAACCCGTCACAACCCCACCGGTATCGAGATCAGTGGCGTCTGGAACGGTGACAACGTATCAAACGGGCTCCTGATGTTGCCAACGGGGCACCAGTACGCAGGGCCATTGTTTAAACATCGGAACACCGAGGTCAGCGTTTCTCTCGTCGATTGGCTCAGCACAATAGCGGATCTCGGTGATCCGTATGCGCAACTGCTTATCGGCACCGTTTATAGTGATTTTACCGAACCGATCAAAAATCCGGAGCGGGCTCTGGACTACTTCAGCAAGGCGGCTCGGTCCGGTCTCGCCGAAGCTCAGTTCCGCTTCGCACGCATCGAGATCAAAAACAATGTGTCGCGCGCGATCGAAATGCTGGCCAATGCCGCCAAACAGAATCATCCGCGGGCCAACGATCTCCTCGCCGAGTATTACCACCTGGGCACCCATGTACCTGAGAACCAGGCGCGAGCGATCAAATACTACGAGCGCGCGATGGATAGTGGCAGTCTGGCTGCACGCAACAATTTAGCCTGGCTTCTGGCAACCTGCTCAGACCCCGAGGTCCGAGACGGCGCCCGTGCCGTTGCTCTGATAAAACCCATCGCCCTGCTGTACGGCAACTGGCAACACCTGGATACACTGGCTGCGGCATACGCCGAACAAGGTGACTTTGCCGACGCCGTGAACACCCAACAAGAGGCATTGGATGAAATTGCGCTGAGCGATGCCCAGGACGACACCTCCGCAACGACGAGTGAGATGCAAGTGCGCCTGAAACTATTCAAAGCGGGTTCAGCGTTTCATGAATGAACCCCTCAACTGGCCCTTTCTCGCTGGCCGGAACATTGAAATCGAACGCGCTGATGGCGTACACCTCACAACCCGACAGGGCCAATGGATTCTGGACGCCGCCGGTGGCGCGATCGTGGCCAACATCGGCCACGGGCGTAAACGGGTTGCAGACAAAGTGGCTGAAGCGACTCGCAACTACAGCTACGTGGTACCACCCTGGATCACGCCATCGAGGCGAGCGCTCGTCACTGCGCTTGAAAGCCATTGGCTTCCGAATGATCTGCGACGCATCCATATCACCTCAGGCGGTTCTGAAGCGGTGGACGCCGCGATGAAGATGGCGTTGCAATACCATTACGCAAAACGGGCTAAGAGTCGCACGAAGATTATCTCCCGCGATATCTCCTATCACGGCACCACCATGGCAACGATTGGCGTGAGCGGTCATCCCGCACGCAGGCGGGGTCTCGAACATGCCCTTGGCTATTATCCGCGCATACCCACACCCTACCCGCTCCGTTGTCCATTGGGTGCCCACCACGCTGAAGCCGGGGCCTACTATGCCGGGTGCCTGCGCGAATCAATCGAAGCCGAAGGCCCAGAAACCATCGCCGCATTCCTCGCCGAACCAATCACTGGCTCGAGCGGTGGGGCGATTGTTCCGCCCGAGGACTACTGGCCGGAGGTACGCAAGATCTGTGATGAATACGGTGTACTGCTGATTCTCGATGAGGTGATGACGGGTTTTGGCCGCACCGGAAAGCCCTTCGGTTTCCAACACTGGGACATCACTCCAGACATTCTGGTGGCAGGCAAAGGACTGGCGGGTGGGTATGCACCACTCGGCGGGGTCTTCGCCAGCGAAACGGTCGGAAAAACAATTCAGGAAGCCGGGATGAACGTGATGTTCAACACCTTCGGCGCACACCCCGCTGCTTGCGCAGCCGGTGCGGAGGTATTGACGATCATGGTCGAAGAAAATCTGGTGGAGCGGTCGGCGCGCATGGGTGCGCTGCTCCAGAAAACTCTGACAAACGCTTTTTCTAATCACCCATTTGTCGCCGAGGTTCGCGGGCGGGGCTTGTTGCAGGCAATAGAGATCGTCAAAGAACGCGACACGCTAACCCCATTTGCAGAGGCAGATAACATATCCAATCGCATCGTCGGGAACGCGCTCAAGAAAGGCGTATTTTTCTATGGAGGCGGCACGGGCGAAGTTCGCGATATCGTCTGTATGGGCCCGCCTTTCATTATCGAGGAACAGCATATCGAGACCATGGTCGAAGTGCTGTTGGATGCGGTGAACGAAGTTACCGGATGAGTCCATTCCACGGCGTTCAGCAGTTTGTTGAAGGCGCACGCATTGCTCGCAGTCCCCAGCTCGCGCGTTACAGTTGGGCACCGGCGTTGTCCAGCGCAATCATCATCGGCCTGGGGCTCGCACTTGCAAGCAGCTATGTCAGCGAATTCTCAACCTGGTTGGTCGCCCAACTACCGGACTGGCTCAGTTTTCTTGAACGGATACTAACCCCGGTACTGTACTTGTTTGGCCTGCTGTTCGGCGCTTGGACGTTCGGTTTTCTCGCGGTAATCATCGCTGGACCATTTTTAGGTAACCTGTCCCGTAAAGTTGAGGTGCTGGAGCTTGGCGATGTGCCAGACGACACACGTTCTTTTCTGGCAGGTCTACTCGCCGGAATCAAGCGCGAAGCCCGTAAACTCGGTTACTACCTGCCTCGGTTATTTCTCGTGCTGCTGATAACACTGATACCAGTGATCAACATCGCGGCGCCGATCATATGGTTCGTGTTTGGCGCCTGGACCATGGCGGTGCAGTTCTGCGACTATCCGACGGAAAATCGTAATCTTCCGTTCGCCGACACGCTCGAGCGGTTGCACCGGCATCGTGGCGCCGCCTTGGGATTCGGCGGCTGTACGACACTGTTGCTCGCCATACCTTTGCTCAACTTCCTGGTGATCCCCATCGCCGTGGCTGGCGGCACGTTGTTGTGGCACAAACTCGAGGAAAACGCGGTGTCTGACAACAAATCCGAGAGAGAAAACGAACCTCACAAGCGGTAGTATTAACCGTTATGGGAGGGGCACCACCCTGAACATTGTTCACACCCTGTCCCAGGCACGGGCGTATACGCACGTAGCTTTCGGGGAACCCAGTATGGCCGACATTCTCACCATCCTAAGCGAGCGCCACCCGGACAAAACTGCCGTAATCGACGATCGAGCCGACGGAACACTCACCCAGTGGACCTTCGAAGAACTGGAATCCCGCGCCAACAAATTGGCGCATATGCTTGTCTCTTTCAACGTCGAACTTCAATCCCGCGTGCTCTGGTGCGGCCAGAACTCTGCCCAGATCGTCGCGTTCACGAACGCCTGCCGGAAGGTCGGAGTGACGGCCGTCCCGATGAACTACCGTCTCGCAGCTGACGAAGCGGCCTACATCGTAGACAACTCCGATGCCCTGGTGGTTTTCGCTGACGCGCGTTTTGCCCAGCTTTTTGCGGACATCAGAGATCAGATCCCGCAAGTGCGCGAAGTCGTGATATTCGACGGACCCGCCTTGACCGGGCAGCACGAAGCTGAAGCGCTCACGGCAATCACGCCGGATACACCGCTAAACAGCGGAGCCGCCAGCACGAACGAGCAGACGATGATCTACACGTCCGGCACTACCGGCCGCCCAAAAGGCGCCGTGCGCAAGGGGAGAGATGTCGACCTGACCCAGCGGATGCTGAAGATCTTCGGCAACGTCGCGCAAGACGTGTACCTGACGACTGGACCCATGTACCACTCCGGTCCCGGCGGGTTTCTCAATATCTGCCAGGCACTCGGCAATACGGTGGTTCTGCAGCATAAATTTGATGCGGAACACTGGCTGAGGTTGGTAGACAATTACGGCGTCACCTGTACATTTTCGGCACCAACGCCGATACGCCTTGTCACTCAGCTGCCCGACTCGGTACTTGCGCAGTACGACACTTCAAGCATGCGCCGGATGATCGCAAACGCTGCTCCCTGGTCCTTCGCTTTGAAAAAAGCCTACCTCGAGCGTTTTCCTGAAAACTCACTGTTCGAGGTCTACGGCTCGACAGAACTCGGGGTAAACACCATCCTCGAACCGCACGATCAGTTACGCAAGCCGGGTTCCTGTGGCAAACCATCCCCGGGAATGGACCTCAAACTCATCGATGAAGACGGTGTTGAGGTCACTACACCGAATACGCCTGGCGAAATATACATTCGCAGCAAGGGTGTTTTCAGCACGTACCACAAAGCCCAGGACAAATACGATGAAGATACTCGCGGCGAATTCCACACGGTGGGCGACATCGCCTATTTCGACAACGAAGGCTACTACTATATCTGTGACCGCAAGACGGACATGATCATCTCTGGAGGAGTGAACGTCTATCCAGCAGAAATCGAGGCGGCCCTCGAACAGCATCCCGATATTCTGGACGTCGCCGTTTTCGGGATCCCCAACGAAGCGTGGGGGGAGAGCGTACACGCCGTTCTCGTCGTAGAGCCAGGCGTCTGGTTGGAGGAAACCGAAGTGCAGACGTTCACCCGCCAACATCTGGCAGGTTACAAGGTTCCGCGATCGATCGAGTTCGTCGATGCCATTCCGCGCACCGGTTCCGGCAAGATATTAAAACGCACCCTCCGTGCACCCTATTGGCGAAACCAACACAAGAACGTGTAATAACGATGAAAAAAACACTCCTGCTGCTCGTCAGTTTGCTGACGGTTCCCGCTTTCGGTGAAGGTTTTTGGGGCCACCGCGTGCGTATCTCCACCGACGTCGCTTACGGCGAAGATTCCGCCCAGGTTGCCGACGTATATACGCAAGGCCAACGCTTGCAAGAGCCAGCCCGGTTCGCGCCGAGCGACAAGCCGCGACCCACATTATTGTGGATTCACGGTGGCGGTTGGGTGGCCGGAGACAAGCGCGGCCAGTTTCCCCGAACCGTGCATTTTCTCGAACGCGGTTGGGACGTCGTCAACATCAACTACCGACAGGGTCCAGGCACCGCGCCACTCGCAGTGGACGATGCGCTGTGCGCGTATAAATGGACAGTGGAGCGCGCGCGTGAGATGGGTGCATCACCCGATCGTATCGTCGTGAGCGGAGCATCAGCCGGTGGGCATCTGGCGTTAATGGTTGGACTGCTGAACAGCACCGGCAATCACCCCTGCCGTGTTGACACACCACCACAAGCCATCGTGAACTGGTTCGGCATTACCGATATCGAAACTGTGGAGTCCTTCCTCGCGCAAAACCGTCCGGACGGCAACTACGCACTGTCATGGATCGGCGCAAAGAATCGTGTTGGTCGAATCTCCACCGATTATTCGCCCATTTCGTTCATCACCGACGACGCTCCACCGATCATCACCATTCACGGTACCGCCGACAGCATCGTGCCTTTCGAGCAGGCAGAGGCACTACATTCCGCACTCAACACACCCAATCGACTCGTCTCGCTCCCCGGTGGTCTACACGGCGGATTCAGCGATGCTCAGTATCAACAAGCGATGGCTGCGATCTTCGAATTTCTCGCTGAAAACCACTGAATTACCGGTAAGATGTGACATCAAAATTTAATCGGGGAAGGCTGATGCGCCGTCAGTTCTTGGTAATCTTCCTGTTCAGTGCCCTGGCTGCCTCCAGCCACTCGGCGCTGGCCGTACCCGTCGACAACTTCGTGCTGCTGGACCACCTTGGTGTGGCACACGAACTCTACTACCAGTCCGACGCCAAGGCCGTGGTCCTGATGGTACAGGGTAACGGCTGCGCCACCGTGCAAAACGCGCTAGCAGACTTCAAAAACCTGCGTGATCGATACTCTTCACAGGGTGTGCGTTTTTTCATGATCAACTCAAACCTGCAAGATGACCGCGCGAACATCCAGAAAGAAGCCGAGGAATGGTCTATCGACATCCCGATACTCAACGACGATACCCAGATCATCGGTGAATCCTTAGGCCTCAACCGCACAGCCGAGGTACTCCTGCTGGATACGCAACACTGGGAAGTGATTTATCGCGGCTCCCTGAATGATCGTTTTGATGCGAACACTCGAGACGACAGCCAGCAAGCGCAAGCAACGGAACACTACCTGGCAGATGCGCTGGATGCGGTGCTGAGCGGACGCGCAGTCGAGATCAGCAAACGGGACACGGCAGGTTGCCCGATCAACTTCGCCCAAGCAAACCAACAACATGCCAACATCAGCTACAGCAAAACCATTGCACCGTTGCTGAAAGAAAACTGCGTCGTATGTCATAGCCCGGGAGGAATCGGTCCGTGGGCGATGACCAGCTACACGATGATTCGTGGCTTCGCCCCGATGATCCGCGAAGTGGTACGCACCAAACGCATGCCACCCTGGCATGCCGATCCACATATCGGTCAGTGGCAAGGCGATCGCAGCCTTTCCACCGAGGAAGTGCAGACGTTAGTACATTGGATCGAGGCAGGCGCTCCACGCGGAGACGGTCCAGACCCGCTCGAATCAGTGGAGCCAGTATCGAGCAAATGGCCCTTGGGCGAACCCGATCTGGTGCTCGACATACCGGGTTTCGAAGTTCCCGCAAGCGGTGTGGTGGATTACCAGTTTCCCTTTGTAAAAAACCCGTTGGATCATGGCATTTGGATCAGGGCAACCACAATTCATCCAGGAGACAGAAGCGTGGTACATCACGTGCTCGCTGGGTCAACTGAAAACAATGAACTACCAGGTCGCGAAGAGAACCTGTTCCAAAACTACATTATCGGCTACGCCCCAGGCGCAGAATCCTACATCATGCCTGAAGGCACTGGAGTCTACGTTCCTCCAGGCGGTTATTACCTGTTCCAGCTGCACTACACGCCGACCGGCAAGGCTGTTGTAGATGAGAGCAAGATAGCGCTCTACTTCTCTGACGAGAAGCCAAAAAATTTCCTGCGCCACAATGTTGCGATCAACCCGGCGATCAAAATACCGGCGAACTCCAGGAACCACGAAGAAAGCTCCTACTTCGAATTCTACGAAGACGCGATTCTTTATACGGTCTTTCCGCATTCGCACTATCGCGGTAAAAGCTCAACCTTCGAGGTTTTGTATCCCGACGGTCGCCTCGAAATGATTCTTTCGGTGCCTAACTACAACTTCAACTGGCAGCGCGGTTACGACTTCGTTGAGCCAATGCATCTACCGGCTGGGACGAAGTTGATTCATCGTACGGTTTACGACAATTCAGCTCAAAACCCGGCCAACCCAGATGCCGACAAGGAAATCACCTGGGGCCTGCAGTCCTGGGAAGAGATGCTCTATGGCTCTTTCAGCTACAGTTGGGCGGAAGAAACCACCGACACGCCAATCCACGATCGACACCGAGCCAGAACCACGCAATGGGTTGGCTTCCTCGACAAAAACATGGACGGCAAACTGATGTGGAGCGAACTGCCCAGAAACTTGAAGAAACGATTAATACAAGGCTTCAAGATGGTGGACAAAGACGGGGACGGCGGGCTAAACGTCGTTGAACTGATGAGCCTGACTCGTAAACGAACGGAGGGTACCGACTGACGCTAGGAGTTAGTCAAAGTAGGTTGGCAGACACAGATCATTACGGTGCTGGTCCAACAACACGATGTCCGCTTCGAGCGTTCGTCCGTGACTGAGCATCGGCAAGTCATTCAGCGCAAAAAATGCAACCTCCGTGGTTTCGATACTCCCCCGCGCTTCTCCGCCTGTCAGCTCGCATAAAAAGAACAACTTGTAGATCCGCTCCAGTCTGCGGGGAGTGTATGGGTGCAGATGCCGATCTTTGACACCAACAAGCTTCACAGCGGTCACGCGGTAACCCGACTCCTCAAACACCTCCCGTTCGATACACGCCTTCGGGGAATCGTGCTCGTCCCCCCAGCCACCTGGCAAAGACCAGCAACCATCGCTCGATTCTCTCACGAGCAGTACCTCGCCACCGCTAAAGACACCAGCACGTACGTCTATCTTGGGCGTCGGATAACCTTTCTCCAGATGATATACACCCGCCACCCGCTCGAGTGACTCCTCCAGCTGCTCGGCCAGCAGATCTAGCGCAAGCTGATGCAACTCGGCATAACGCTCGCGATCGTAAGGATCTTCGGTGTACGTCAGACCAGTCTGCGCGATGGCGCGTATCCGTTGGATGGCTTCGAGCACTTCAATACCACTGGAAGTGCTCAAGCTACTCCCCCAAGCCATCTACTTCTTTTTTGACCTCGGCCAGGCGCTCGATTGTTGCCAGAGCCTCACCCTGATCAGAGCTGAGATTACGCACGATAACGTCGGTGTAACCAAGTTTCGCATAACCCGCCAACTCCTCCGCCACTGCTGCGACCGACCCGAACATCAACGCCTCTTCGGGAAATCCCCGATACCCTTTCTGAATGTATGGAGTCACCACTTTGTGTGCTTCTTCGCTCGATGAGCCGATATAAACGTCCCTGCGGATCGCCACCGCACTTGGCTCCCGTTGGTGTTCCGCACACGCCTGGCGATAACGATTTAAGCTATCGGCAGCTTGTTTAAACGTCAGTCCAGGCGATGCCAACCAGCCTTCCGCCATACGCGCTGTGCGCTCAATTGCCTTAGGCACAGCAGCACCGACCCAGACATCGATCGGTTCCGGCGGCAACGGAGAAATACGAGCGCGTGATAGATTCCAGTATTTCGTCTCCGTAACCTCTTCACCCGCCCAGAGCGTTCGCAGTATTTCCAGGCTTGCTTCGAACATCGACCCCCGCTTGTGAATATCAACGCCCATACCAGCGCTCTGGCGACGTTCACCACCAAGACCGCATTGCAGGATGAATGGACCCTGGGCGATGGACGCAAGCGTCGCCGTCTGTTCCGCCAGCAACACGGGATGCCACAACGGCAGCAAATAAAGTGCACCACAGGGTTTGTCTCCCCATTCGGCGAGCATCCTTGCCATGATGGCCGTGTTCTGGAAATACGGGCTGGGGGTAACGTGGTGATCGCCGACGAACAACGAATCCAGATCTGCCTGCCGGGCGGCTCGAGCACGCTCCACCATAAACCGTGCGCCTTCCCTGGGATCTTCCACCTGGTAGCTCGAACAAACCGAAATACCGATACGCATGTTTGATACTCAATCCGATCAGGGCTCAATACTATAAGTGGTCTCAAAAATGCCGTCCTGGCATTTTTGTTCCACGGCTTTCTACGAAAACCTCACGTTTTCCTTGTTGTAACAAGCTGATGCGCCCGCAGGTGACCTCGGGTAAACAAAAAATCACCTTCAACCGTCGCACCGGCAAGCACCAGGGGTAGCCAGATTCGGTCATCCTCCCACATCTCGGCGTAAGGAATGTCGTCCAGGGAAAACCATTGAGGGATTGCCTCAATGGTTTCTATCGGCTCGCCGTGAAATGTGTCAGCAACGAAGACGTAACCCCGCCATTGTGGATCAACCGTATCGACGAACCTCATTATCCCGTGCAGCTTCGGGTCGATCGCTTCAATGCCAACCTCTTCTCGCGTTTCCCTCAGTACACACTGCAGAGGTGTCTCCGTACCTTCGGGTTTGCCACCAGGACCATTGATCTTTCCAGCACCATGCCCGCGTTTCTTGCGGATGAGTAACACCTTCCCATCCTGGATAACAAATAGCAGTGTGCCGACGAGATCTGCCTGCCAACCAGGGAGTATCTCGGTAAGTTCATGTGCTGCGTCGAGATCCTTGTCTAAACGCAGCACGGTTACGCCTGACAACACGCGTTCGCCGCGGGGAAAGTAACCTGCGTCCTGATAAAAGCGGGGCAAAAATTGATTGTCAGCGACACAGTCAAGGCGGACGCACGAACGATTCATTGCACGCGCAGCGTCTTCCAACGCACCAAGCACCGCCCTGCCGCGGCCAGCACCCCTGA
>SMUY01348563.1_pt1 | contig 17826 bp, 13 predicted proteins | sample 2456441 | NCBI WGS metagenome assembly SMUY01 (sample SAMN11095931, study PRJNA526329) | marine sediment metagenome | biome: Marine sediment; feature: Surficial sediment; material: Deep marine sediment; isolation source: Hadal surficial sediment | place: Pacific Ocean | collected 2014-11 | depth...
CAATCGTCGACGCGGCTTACCTCAGGGTATGGATGATTCGCCGTCCGGCAAGATTATCCGTGCGGAAGTTCCACTGGCAGAAATGTTTGGTTACGCTACGGATCTGCGCTCGATGAGCCAGGGTCGTGCGGTGTATTCGATGGAATTCGAAAAATATAGAGAAGTGCCGCAAAATGTGGCAGATAGCGTGATGAGGAAAGCGAGTTAGTCTTGCTGTTTCGATGGTTTAATTATTTAATTGAGAGACAAGGGTCATGTCCAAAGAAAAATTTGATAGGCGACGCCAGATGAATTTTTCAGGACTACCGAATTGGAAGTACGGCGCGTAAGGCGTTGCTTGAAGAATAGAAAATGTTGACACTCAGGATAGGAACTGGAAAAAGTCATGTCTAAAGAAAAATTTGAACGTAATAAGCCACATGTAAACGTAGGCACGATTGGTCACGTTGACCATGGCAAGACGACACTGACAGCAGCGCTGACGAAAGTGATGGCGGAGAAGTACGGTGGTGAAGTCAAAGGCTACGATCAGATTGATAACGCGCCTGAAGAGCGAGAGCGCGGCATCACGATTGCTACGGCACACGTAGAGTATGAGAGTGAGAACCGTCACTACGCTCACGTTGACTGCCCGGGACATGCGGACTACGTGAAGAACATGATCACGGGTGCGGCGCAGATGGACGGTGCGATTCTGGTGGTCAGCGCAGCGGACGGACCGATGCCGCAGACGCGCGAGCATATCCTTCTGGCACGCCAGGTTGGCGTACCCTACATCGTGGTTTACCTGAACAAGGCAGACCAGGTTGATGATGAAGAGCTGTTGGAACTGGTTGAGATGGAAGTTCGTGATCTTCTGTCGACTTATGAGTTCCCGGGTGATGACACACCGATTATTATCGGATCTGCGCTGAAAGCGTTTGAAGGCGACACCTCGGACATCGGCATTCCCTCGATCGAGAAGCTGATTGAAGAGATGGACAGATACATTCCGGTGCCTGAACGTGCGATTGACGGTGACTTCCTGATGCCGGTAGAGGATGTGTTCTCTATATCGGGTCGTGGCACGGTCGTTACGGGTCGTATCGATCGTGGCATCGTCAATATTGGAGATGAGATTGAGATTGTCGGTATCAAGGATACCGAGAAGACCACCTGTACGGGTGTGGAGATGTTCAGGAAGTTGCTGGACGAGGGTCGAGCTGGCGACAACGTTGGTGTATTGCTGCGCGGAACCAAGCGTGAAGACGTTGAGCGAGGCCAGGTACTGGCCAAGCCGGGATCGATCACACCGCACACGAAGTTTGATGCTGAGGTTTACATCCTGACCAAGGAAGAGGGCGGACGACATACGCCGTTTTTCAAGGGCTACCGCCCACAGTTTTACTTCCGCACGACGGATGTAACGGGCGCTTGCGAGCTTCCCGAGGGTACTGAGATGGTCATGCCGGGCGACAATGTACAGATGGTTGTTGAACTGATTGCACCGATCGCGATGGAAGAAGGCTTGCGCTTTGCGATCCGTGAAGGTGGCAGGACGGTAGGTGCGGGCGTGGTTGCGAAGATTCTCGAGTAACCGAACCGGCACCCTGTAGAAAGAAAGGCGCCAAACAGAAAGGAAAAGCATCGTAGGAGCCCGCCCAGCGGGCGATAGCGGACTTGGAACCAGAGGCAAAGCAAAGAAGCAAAACGAAGCGATATAAACGTCCCCGCTCAACATGAGTAGAACGCGAAACAGACTTAACCCTCCGTGTCGCGAATCGGGATGGTCGCTTTTACGATAAACAGTGCGATGACGACAATTAACGTCAAAGCATTAAACGATTGGAACAACGATTATTAGAACTAGGCCAGTAGCTCAATTGGCAGAGCGGCGGTCTCCAAAACCGCAGGTTGGGGGTTCGATTCCCTCCTGGCCTGCCATTTGGTTGGCAGGATGAAGGTATCGTAAATTGCGTCGTGGATTGCAATCGCGACTCTGAAAATGTGCGGTAAAGCATCGTGGAATGCTCGAACGGGCGATAGCGATGAAGAAAGGAAAGGTTTAAGTGGCAACAACGCAAGAAACAAGCCAGTCGGGTGTCCTCGACATTCTGAAGCTGCTCGCTGCGGCCTTTGTGCTCGTGGGCGGCCTTTATGGTTACTACTATTACCTTGAATGGTCACTGCCATTACGAGTATTGCTCGTACTGGGAGGCCTGGCGGGCGGCATCGTCATCGCGATGACCAGCGTACAGGGACATCGACTGTGGGCCTTCGTTCAGGGCGCGCGGATAGAGCTGCGCAAGGTTGTATGGGCGACGAAACAGGAAACCACGCAGACAGCAATTGCTGTTTTCGTATTTACATTAATTATGGCGTTGTTCTTCTGGGGGCTGGACTCGTTCCTGCTCTGGTTGACACGCACGCTCGTCGGCTCTGTTAGCTAGATGCAGACGAATTTCAGGGGAAATTAAGGTGGCGTTACGCTGGTACATTGTCCACGCCTATTCCAATTTCGAACACAAGGTAAAGGCTTCTTTGCAAGAGCGCATTGCGCTGGCGGGCCTGGAAGAGAAGTTCGGTGACATTCTCGTGCCAACCGAAGAAGTGGTTGAGATGAAGGAAGGGCAGAAAAGGCGCAGTGAGCGCAAGTTCTTCCCGGGCTACGTCCTGGTGCAGATGGAAATGACTGATGAAACCTGGCACCTCGTCAAGGAAGTACCAAAAGTTTTGGGATTCATTGGTGGATCGAGCGACAAACCTGCCCCGATAAGCGAAAAAGAAGCTGATCAGATTCTGAATCGTGTACAGGAAGGCGTGGATAAACCAAGGCCGAAGGTATTGTTTGAACCCGGCGAGCTGGTGCGAGTCACAGATGGCCCGTTCAACGATTTCAGCGGCGTAGTAGAACAAGTCAACTACGAAAAGAGCCGCCTCCAGGTAGCAGTACAAATCCTGGGCCGCTCAACCCCGGTAGAACTCGACTTCGGTCAAGTAGAGAAAGGCTGACCAAAACGAAGGCACAAACAGACAAAGCATGAGATTGAGCGCACGAATCGCGCGTAAAAGCATCGTAGGAGCCCGCCGTACGATAGATACGATCATTTAATACTCGTGATTGTCTGTCTATCGGCACGGGCGATATCGGTGCCAAGAAGGACACTAAAGATACAAAGCAAACAGGATCGCATTCAACTCCGCGACAACGCGAAAAAGAATCCGGTCCCGAATACAAACATACGAGGAGCCCTGACCGGCGCTTGAACTCGAAAGGAAACGAAAATGGCTAAGAAAGTAACTGGCTATATAAAGCTGCAGGTTCCTGCAGGCCAGGCAAATCCAAGTCCGCCCGTTGGACCCGCATTGGGCCAGCATGGCGTCAATATTATGGAGTTCTGCAAAGCGTTTAATGCGGAAAACCAGGGTACGGAACCCGGCCTGCCGATTCCCGTCATCATTACGGTCTACAGCGATCGTAGTTTCACGTTTATTTGCAAGACGCCACCGGCCGCCGTGTTGTTGCGCAAAGCCGCCGGCCTCAAGAAAGGCTCTGGCGAACCGAATACCAACAAGGTGGGCAAGGTGAATCGCGCGCAACTGGAAGAAATTGCGACGACGAAAATGCCGGACTTAACAGCAGCTGACATGGATGCTGCAGTACGCACCGTTGCCGGCACTGCCCGCAGCATGGGAATTGATGTCGAGGGAGTGAAGTAATGGCTGCTCTAAGTAAACGTAGAAAGCTCGCGCGTGAAAAAGTCGATCCGAATACGCACTACTCAATCGACGATGCGCTGACCATGGTCAAAGAGCTGGCTACGGCAAAATTTCCGGAGAGCATCGATGTGGCGGTAAATCTCGGCGTTGATCCACGCAAGTCCGACCAGGTCGTACGTAGTTCGACAGTGTTGCCGAACGGTACCGGCAAAACCGTGCGGGTCGCGGTTTTCGCCCAGGGCGAGAATGCTGACAAGGCGAAAAAAGCCGGCGCTGACATTGTCGGCTTCGAAGATCTCGCTGAGTCGATCAAAGGCGGTGAAATGAATTTTGAGGTTGTTATAGCTACACCGGACGCGATGCGCGTCGTTGGCACCTTGGGTCAGATCCTCGGGCCACGCGGCCTGATGCCAAACCCGAAGGTTGGCACGGTAACCGCCGATGTGGAAACAGCCGTAAAGAATGCCAAGGCAGGTCAGGTACGTTATCGCACAGACAAGGCAGGAATTATTCATTGTCCTATCGGTCGCGCTGACTTTGATGTTGCTGCTTTGAAAGAAAATCTGGTTGCGTTGCTGGCAGACCTCAAAAAGTCCAAGCCAGCCTCTGCCAAGGGTGTGTTTTTGAAGAAACTGACCGTGTCATCAACGATGGGTCCGGGAGTTTCTGTCGATCAGGCAACTGTTGATGTCTGATTGAGTTGTTTTGTGATTGCGCCCGTGGGCGGGATCGCGAAAAAGTCGGAGTAATCCGATTGTCGTCGAAGACCGCAGGAGGTTGGGATGAACCCCACCCTTAATATTTTCCTGCGCAGATGGTGTTACCTGAGTCAGAGCAATCTGGCGACGGTTGCCCACTGTCGACAGTCACGGTGACTTGCGCAGAGCGATCTGTTTGCAGGAAGCCATGACAAATAAGGGGGTAGGGCTTGTCCTTACCTGTGTGTGTAACCGTAAGCCAGGAGAAATTCATGGCACTGAGACTCGAAGACAAAAAGGCTTTTGTCAAAGAGGTAAGCGCGGTTGCAGGCGAATCTCTTTCCGCTGTAGTGGCGGAATACCGGGGTTTGTCTGTTGCAGAAATGACGGAGTTGCGTAAGGAAGCGCGCGGCGCTGGCGTATATCTGCGTGTGGTCAAAAACACGCTGGCACGTCGGGCATTCAAAGGAACCGATTTTGAGTGTTTGGAAGATTCACTCAAAGGACCTGTTCTGCTTGCGTTTGCGAAAGACGATCCAGGTGCCGCTGCCAGGGTTATCAAAGACTTTGCCAAGGAGCACGAAGCTCTGCAGGCAGTCTCGCTATCTTTGGGCGGGCAGCTATTGCCGGCGAGTGATCTAGCGAAGTTGGCAGATTTGCCGACGCTTGATCAGGCGCGTGCGATGTTGCTTGGCGTAATGATGGCACCGATGAGCAAACTGGTACGCACTCTTGCTGAACCATCTGCGATGCTTGCACGGACATTGTCCGCGCGCGGCGAAGCGGATGCAGCATAGAACTGGGCTAAAAACTTAACTACCTGACTCAGGTACAGAAAACAGAGGAATATGAAAATGGCATTGTCAAACGAAGATCTGCTCAAAGAATTGAGCGCTAAGCCAATTATGGAAGTTGTCGAGCTTGTGAAAATGCTCGAAGACGAATGGGGTGTTTCTGCCGCTGCGCCGGTTGCGGTTGCAGCTGCCGGTGCTGGTGATGGTGAAGCCGCCGCTGAAGAAAAGGTCGAGTTCGATGTCGTTCTGACCAGCTTTGGTGAAGCCAAAGTTCCAGTCATTAAGGCTGTTCGCACGATCACCGGTCTTGGCCTGAAAGAAGCCAAGGATGCGGTCGAGGGCACCCCGTCAACCATTAAGGAAGCTGTATCCAAGGCAGACGCCGAAACCTTCAAGAAGCAACTTGAAGAAGCGGGCGCCACAGTCGAGCTTAAGTAACAAAGCTTGGTGCAGTACTTTCAGATGCAGGATCAGGACGACATAGTTGTCATGGTCCGCACTGCACGAAGTGGCCGACGGAATTTCCGTGGGCCGCATCGTTGCACCTGTGCGATTTAGGCGCACAGAAAAATTTTGTAGTAATGGTAGCGACGGCCTTGACTGGCCAGAACAGCTACCGTAAATGAGGATTAACTCGAATGGCTTATTCATTCACTGAGAAAAAACGCATACGCAAGAGTTTTGGCAAGCGGCCGACAATTCTTGAAGTTCCGTATCTCCTGGCGATCCAGCTGGACTCGTACGCCAAGTTTTTGCAAGAAGACGTAGCTGTTGATGAGCGCGTTGATCGTGGGTTGCACGCGGCATTTCAGACTGTATTTCCGATTGTTAGTTATTCCGGAAATGCGGCGCTGGAATACGTGAGCTATCGCCTCGGCGAGCCCGTATTTGACGTCAAAGAATGTCAAATGCGAGGTCTTACGTTCGCTGCTCCTATTCGCGTCAAAGTTCGTCTCATCATTTACGATAAAGAGGCAAGCGGCACGCCCAAGCCGGTGAAGGATATACGCGAGCAGGAGGTTTACCTCGGTGAAATGCCGTTGATGACCAAAAATGGTACGTTTGTCATTAATGGCACAGAGCGTGTCATCGTATCTCAGCTACACCGGTCGCCAGGCGTATTTTTCGACCATGACAAGGGCAAAACGCACTCATCCGGCAAGCTGCTTTTCTCCGCACGCATCATCCCTTATCGCGGCTCCTGGCTCGACTTTGAGTTCGACCCCAAAGACGCTGTGTTTGCACGCATCGATCGGCGCAGGAAACTGCCAGTCACGATCATTTTGCGTGCCCTCGGATTGACGAATGTTGAGATGCTCGACATATTTTTCGATAAATCCGATTTTTACCTGTCCGAGAAAGAAATCAGCATGGGTCTCGTGCCGGAAAGACTGCGCGGCGAGACTGCAATGTTCGACATCAAGCTCGGACGCAAAGTCATTATCGAGGAAGGTCGACGCATCACGGCGAAACACGTCCGTGACATGGAGAAGTCCACGGTGAAAAGGCTTGTGGTACCGATCGAATATCTTGAGACCAAGATTCTTGCTCATGACGTGATCGATACGGAAACGGGCGAGTTGCTGGCGGCCGCCAATGCTGAGTTGCTGCCGGAAGTCATCGAGTTGCTGATTGAAAACGGAATCGAGCACATTCAGACGCTGTACACCAATGATCTGGATCGCGGCCCGTATATTTCGAACACGTTGAAAATCGACCCATCGACTACGCGCCTTGAAGCGCTGGTCGAGATCTATCGCATGATGCGTCCGGGTGAGCCGCCGACCAAGGAAGCCGCAGAAAACCTGTTCCAGAATTTGTTCTTCAACCCCGATCGCTATGACTTGTCAGCGGTTGGCAGAATGAAGTTCAATCGTCGCGTCGGTCGCGAGGAAACTACGGGCAGCGGCATTCTCGACAACGAAGATATTCTTGATGTACTCAAGACGCTGGTAAACATTCGTAACGGCGGTGGCACCGTTGATGATATCGATCATCTCGGCAACCGCCGCGTGCGCAGTGTTGGTGAAATGGCAGAGAATGCTTTCCGCGTCGGCCTGGTGCGTGTCGAGCGTGCGGTGAAAGAGAGACTCACGCAGGCTGAAACCGAAGGTCTGATGCCACAGGAAATGATCAATGCCAAGCCAGTTGCAGCTGCGGTCAAAGAGTTTTTTGGTTCAAGTCAGCTGTCGCAGTTCATGGACCAGAACAATCCATTGTCCGAAGTTACGCACAAGCGCAGAGTTTCGGCGCTTGGGCCAGGCGGCCTGACGCGTGAGCGCGCAGGATTCGAGGTTCGCGATGTGCATCCGACCCACTATGGTCGTGTATGCCCGATTGAGACACCTGAAGGGCCGAATATTGGTCTGATCAATTCTCTCGCAATATACGCGCGAACCAATGTGTACGGATTTCTCGAGACGCCTTACCGCAAGGTTAAGAAAGGCAAGGCAACAAGTACGATCGAATACCTTTCGGCAATCGAAGAAGGCCAGTACGTCATTGCACAGGCAAATTCTGATCTCGACAAGAACAATAAGTTTGTTGATGACCTCGTATCGGTTCGTCACAATAATGAGTTCACGCTGGCAAACCCGTCTGATATCCAGTACATGGACGTGTCTCCGCGACAGATCGTGTCGGTTGCGGCGTCATTGATTCCGTTCCTTGAGCACGATGATGCCAATCGGGCATTGATGGGTTCAAACATGCAACGCCAGGCAGTGCCGACGTTGCGTGCCGAGGCGCCGTTGGTTGGCACCGGCATGGAAAGGGCGGTTGCAGTCGACTCCGGAGTTACGGTTGTAGCCCGGCGTGGCGGCACGGTCGACTCGGTGGATGCATCGCGCATCGTGGTTCGCGTCAATGATAATGAAACAGACGCGTCTGAATCCGGAGTCGATATTTATAACCTGACCAAGTACACGCGTTCCAATCAGAACACCTGTATCAATCAACGCCCACTGGTAAAAGGTGGCGACAAGATTGCGAAGGGTGACGTACTGGCAGACGGGCCATCCACTGACATGGGTGAGCTGGCTCTTGGTCAGAACCTGCTGGTCGCGTTCATGCCGTGGAACGGATACAACTTTGAGGATTCAATTCTGATTTCAGAACGAGTCGTCGAGGAAGATCGATTCACCACGATTCATATCGAAGAGCTGTCCTGTGTCGCGCGAGACACCAAACTCGGTTCCGAAGACATTACCTCGGACATTCCGAATGTTGGTGATGCTGCACTGGCGAAACTCGACGAATCAGGAATCGCGTTCATCGGTGCGGAAGTAAGTGCCGGTGACATTCTGGTTGGCAAGGTTACGCCGAAGGGCGAAACGCAGTTGACGCCTGAAGAGAAACTTCTGCGTGCAATTTTTGGCGAGAAAGCGTCTGACGTTAAAGACACGTCACTGCGTGTTCCGCCAGGCATGGATGGCACAGTAATCGACGTTCGCGTCTTCACTCGTGATGGCGTGGAGAAAGATGTTCGTGCGTTGTCTATAGAAAATTCCGAACTTGAAAGTGTTCGCAAGGATTTCGATGACACGTTAAGAATTCTCGAAGAGGATATCTACGAGCGTGTCGAGCGAATGCTGACGGGTAAAATAGCGCAGGGCGGACCGAACAAGCTGAAGTCTGGCAGTAAGATCACCAAAGCCTACCTTGATGAGTTGTCACGCGAGCAGTGGTTCGAAATTCGTCTCAAGAACGACGAGGCGAACGAGCAGCTTGAGACCGCATCCGAGCGTCTCAAAACGCAGCGAGCAGAATTCGACCACCGTTACGAGGTCAAGAAAGATAAAATTACCGCTGGTGATGATCTGGCGCCAGGCGTTTTGAAAATGGTCAAGGTTTACCTGGCCGTTAAGCGCAGGATTCAGCCTGGCGACAAAATGGCGGGACGTCACGGTAACAAGGGCGTTATCTCGATGATTGTGCCGGTTGAAGACATGCCCTATCTCGAAGATGGCACGCCAGTTGATATCGTATTGAATCCTCTTGGTGTCCCCTCACGCATGAACGTCGGGCAGGTACTGGAAACGCACCTGGGTATGGCGGCGAAGGGAATTGGTCATAAAATCAATAAGATGCTGAAGGCTCAGGAGTCAACAGCGAAGATTCGCCAGTTCCTTGAGACGGTGTACAACACGACTGGCGGCAAGGTGGAAAACATCAAGTCGCTGACCGACAAAGAGGTCATCGAACTTGCCGGTAACCTGGTGAACGGTCTGCCAACGGCGACGCCGGTGTTTGACGGTGCCTCTGAGGCTGAAATCAAGGGTTTGCTCAAGCTTGCCGACCTCTCTGAAACGGGTCAGTCACAACTTAGTGACGGCCGGACCGGTGAATTATTTGAACGTGTGACGACCGTTGGCTACATGTACATGCTGAAACTCAACCACCTGGTTGATGACAAGATGCATGCTCGTTCCACGGGTCCTTACAGCCTCGTCACGCAGCAGCCGCTGGGTGGTAAGGCGCAGTTTGGTGGTCAGCGATTCGGCGAGATGGAGGTCTGGGCACTCGAAGCCTACGGCGCAGCCTACACCTTGCAGGAAATGCTGACGGTCAAGTCCGATGACGTTCAGGGCCGTACCAAAATGTACAAGAACATCGTGGATGGCGAACATGAAATGGATGCAGGCATGCCCGAGTCTTTCAATGTGCTGGTGAAGGAGATTCGATCTCTCGGCATCAACATTGAGTTGGAGACAGACTAATGAAAGATCTTTTGAAATTATTCAAGTACCAGAATCCGGTTGACGATTTCGATGCAATCCGCATCGGTCTGGCATCACCCGACATGGTTCGTTCCTGGTCTTTCGGCGAAGTCAAAAAGCCGGAGACGATTAACTACCGAACGTTCAAGCCTGAGCGTGATGGCCTTTTTTGCGCCAAGATTTTCGGTCCGATCAAGGATTACGAGTGTCTCTGCGGCAAATACAAGCGGCTGAAGCATCGTGGCGTTGTCTGCGAGAAGTGTGGCGTTGAAGTTACCCAGACGAAAGTGCGCCGCGAACGTATGGCACACATCGACCTGGCGAGCCCGGTTGCGCATATCTGGTTCCTGAAATCATTGCCATCGCGTATTGGTCTCATGCTCGATATGACGTTGCGCGAGATTGAGCGTGTACTTTATTTCGAAGCATTCGTTGTCGTCGAACCTGGAATGACGGAACTTGAGCGCGGCTCCCTGATGACTGACGAGATGTATCTCGATGCAATCGAGCAATACGGTGACGAATTCGATGCCCGCATGGGTGCAGAAGCCGTACGCGAAATGCTCTCTACGATCGATCTGCAACGCGAAGTTGTACAGGTACGTGAAGACATCGGTGCGACGCGTTCGGAAACGAAGATCAAGCGTTTGTCGAAAAGACTGAAGTTGCTGGAGTCATTTATCGAGTCAGGTAACAAACCTGAGTGGATGGTGATGACCGTATTGCCAGTACTGCCGCCGGACCTGCGTCCGTTGGTACCGCTGGATGGTGGACGATTCGCCACCTCCGATCTCAACGATCTGTATCGCCGCGTAATCAACCGCAACAACCGCCTGCGCCGTCTCCTGGAGCTGAACGCACCGGACATCATCGTGCGCAATGAAAAACGCATGCTGCAGGAGTCAGTTGATGCGTTGCTGGATAACGGTCGTCGTGGCCGCGCGATAACCGGCACCAACAAGCGCCCACTGAAATCCCTGGCAGATATGATCAAAGGCAAGCAGGGACGTTTCCGTCAGAACCTGCTTGGTAAACGTGTCGATTATTCGGGACGTTCCGTCATCGTGGTTGGACCGACACTGCGACTGCATCAGTGCGGTCTGCCCAAGAAAATGGCGCTGGAACTGTTCAAGCCGTTCATCTTCTCGAAACTGCAATTGCGAGGCGAAGCAACCACCATCAAGGCTGCCAAGCGACTGGTTGAGCGTGAAGGGGCTGAAGTCTGGGATATTCTCGAAGAAGTCATTCGTCAGCATCCGGTCATGCTGAACCGTGCACCAACTTTGCATCGACTGGGCATTCAGGCATTCGAGCCGGTTCTTATTGAAGGCAAGGCCATTCAACTGCATCCGTTGGTATGTACAGCATTCAACGCTGACTTCGATGGTGATCAGATGGCGGTTCACGTCCCATTGTCAATTGAGGCGCAGATTGAAGCGCGCGCTCTGATGATGGCATCCAACAACATCCTGTCCCCGGCAAATGGCGATCCCATTATCGTGCCCTCGCAAGACGTTGTACTCGGCCTGTATTACATGACTCGTTCAACCATTAACGGTAAGGGCGAGGGCATGGTATTCAGCGACGTGGCCGAGGCGCGTCGGGCTTACGACAATGGTTTTGCGGCGCTGCAGGCGAAAGTCAAAGTGCGTGTGCCGCTAAGCGAGATTACCGAAGACGGCGAGACAGTCACCAAAATCGAATTGGTCGATACGACGGTCGGGCGTGCTTTGTTGTCAGATTTGCTGCCTGCGGGTCTGAGTTTCGACCTGGTTAACAGGAATATGACCAAGAAGGAAATCTCGAATGTCATCAACGCGAGCTATCGCATGCTCGGGTTGAAAAAGACCGTGGTGTTCGCTGATCGCCTGATGTATACGGGTTTCCGCTTTGCAACGATTGCCGGTATTTCCATCGGTGTGAACGACATGGTCGTACCCGATAACAAGGATGAAATTCTTGAGGCGGCTGAGGCTGAAGTTAAGGAAATTCAGGATCAATACTCATCAGGCCTGGTAACCGAGGGCGAACGCTACAACAAGGTTATCGATATCTGGTCGCGTACTAATGACCAGGTAGCCAAGGCAATGATGGACAAGCTTGGTACTGAAACTGTCAAAGATGCCAGTGGTAAGACTGTCAATCAGGAGTCCTTTAACTCCATTTACATGATGGCCGATTCCGGCGCGCGTGGCTCGGCAGCGCAGATCAGGCAGCTCGCCGGTATGCGTGGCCTGATGGCAAAGCCGGATGGCTCGATCATCGAGACGCCTATTAAGGCAAACTTCCGCGAAGGTCTGGACGTTCTGCAGTACTTCATCTCAACGCATGGTGCTCGTAAAGGCCTGGCCGATACCGCCCTGAAGACGGCTAACTCAGGTTACCTGACACGGCGACTCGTCGATGTTGCACAGGATCTGGTGGTTACTGAAATCGATTGTGAAACCAGGTTTGGTGTTTCCATGGCGCCGATTGTTGAAGGCGGCGACATCGTTGAAGCGCTTGGCGATCGCGTTCTCGGTCGCGTTCTTGCAGAGCCGGTGTTAATTCCGGGCACCGACAAGATTGCCTTCGATGCCGGTACCCTGATTGATGAAGCAGGTGTCGTGCGTCTGGAAGAGTTGGCGATTGACTATCTACTGGTTCGCTCGCCAATCACTTGCGAAGTTCGTTACGGCGTATGTTCGCAATGTTACGGACGCGATCTGGCGCGTGGTCATCGTATCAACATCGGCGAGGCCGTTGGCGTGATCGCAGCGCAATCAATTGGTGAACCGGGCACACAGCTCACGATGCGTACCTTCCATATTGGTGGCGCAGCATCTCGTTCGGCGGCGGCCAATAACATCGAGATCAAGAACTCCGGTGTCGTCAAGCTCAACAACATCAAGACCGTGAAGCACCACAAAGGCTACCTGGTTGCCGTGTCGCGTTCTGGCGAAATATCGGTTTCCAACGAACAAGGCCGCGAACGCGAGCGTTATAAAGTTCCTTATGGCGCCACGATTACTGTCGAGGACGCAGCTGAGGTCAAGCAGGGCCAGGTCGTTGCCAACTGGGATCCGCATACTCACCCGGTGGTCACCGAAGTAGCCGGCAAACTGCAGTTTGTGGACTTCCTCGACGGCATAACGGTTACGGAGCAAGTGGACGAGTTCACCGGCCTGACGAGTATCGTGATCCTTGATCCGAAGCAGCGTGGATCAACGGGTAAGGATTTGCGTCCGGTTGCCAAACTTGTCGATGACAAGGGCGAAGATATTTTCTTTGCCAATACCGACATCCCGGCTGTTTATGCGCTGCCTGCCGGCGCCATTGTCAGCATGGGTGACGGCGCCAAGGTTGCGATCGGCGACGTAATCGCCCGCATCCCGCAAGAGTCATCGAAGACACGTGATATTACCGGTGGTCTGCCGCGAGTCGCTGACCTGTTTGAAGCCAGGAAGCCGAAAGAACCGGCGATCATGGCGGAATTCACGGGTACCGTCAGCTTTGGCAAAGAAACCAAGGGTAAATTCCGGCTGGTCATTACCGACGAGTCCGGTGAGCGTTATGAAGAGTTGATTCCGAAGTGGCGCCACCTGAATGTTTTCGAAGGCGAGCAGGTTGTTCGTGGCGAAATAATTGCTGATGGCGAGCCGACACCGCACGACATTTTGCGTTTGCAGGGTGTTGAGCCGCTGGCTGACTACTTGGTACGCGAGATTCAGGATGTTTATCGCCTGCAGGGTGTGAAGATCAACGACAAGCACATCGAGGTGATCATTCGCCAGATGCTGCGCAAGGTTAACGTGGTTGATCCGGGTGAGAGCAACTATCTCCGTGGCGAGCAGGTCGACAAGGCGAAAGCGCTTGAGGCTTGCGAGCAGCTTGCAGCTCAGGGCAAGGATCCGTTGGTATTCGAGCCGATTCTGCTCGGTATTACCAAGGCTTCCCTGGCCACCGAGTCGTTTATTTCTGCGGCCTCGTTCCAGGAAACAACGCGCGTGTTGACCGAAGCCGCCGTCCGCGGACTCAGGGATGATCTCAGGGGTCTGAAGGAGAACGTCATTGTGGGCCGCCTGATTCCGGCGGGTACCGGTTTTGCGCATCATGCGGAACGTCGCAGAACGCGCGAGCAGGACCTGGCTAACGCACTCAAGGAGCTGGAAGAAACTTCACAAGTTGATGAAGTAAAAGAGGAAATTACTGCAGACGACATCATGGCGCAGGTTGTAGAGGAAGTTGCTGCCGCCGCTGCGAGTGAGTCCGAGGCAAGCCCTAAGGGCGAGGAAACAACGTCGGGCGCTTGAAGCGCTACGGCAAATTTCGGTGCGGGGCCATTTGGCTCCGCCTGATATTGGGTTGGGCAGCTTGACAGTCACAACACGGCATCAATACAATGCCCGCCCCTGACCCAAGGGCCATCTAATCACTGGCCCTACAATTGAAGGACGCGGCAACGGAATTTACCTGTAATTTCAGGGGCTTGAATTCCGTGCCCGTCAGACCCTGCAGGCTGGATCGTGAATGGTTCGGCCCATGGGCGCGCGCGTAATTTCGTGCGCTGTTTTTTTTGTAATTTGACTACTAAAAGAGAAGGCCCATGGCCACAACGAACCAGTTAGTACGCAAGCCGCGATCTTCAAAAATCGTGAAGAGCACCGTCCCGGCACTTGAGGGCAGCCCGCAAAAACGTGGCGTTTGTACGCGCGTGTATACCACGACGCCGAAAAAGCCGAACTCCGCCATGCGCAAGGTCGCGCGTGTCAGGTTGACCAATGGTTTTGAAGTCACCAGTTATATTGGTGGTGAAGGACATAACCTGCAGGAACACTCGGTCGTACTGATACGTGGTGGTCGTGTCAAGGATCTGCCAGGTGTGCGCTATCACACCGTGCGTGGCACGCTGGATTGTTCCGGTGTGGCGGATCGCCGCCAGGGCCGCTCCAAATACGGCACCAAGAAACCGAAATCATAATGACGTGATTTGTTTGGTTATTAATTTAGCTTTGCAAATCGAGAACCTAAACGCATTCCTCCGGACCGCCGTGTTCGGGTAACAGAGACCAAGTAATGTCAAGAAGATCACAGGCCCCGAAACGCAATATCCTGCCGGACCCGAAGTTTGGTAGTGAACTGCTCGCGAAATTTATGAACATGATCATGAACGACGGCAAGAAATCCGTTGCGGAGCGAATTATCTATGGTGCGCTCGATAGAATTTCAGAAAAAGAAACACATGCCGATGATAAGGCACTGGAACTTCTTGAGCAGGCGCTGGAGAACGTCAAGCCCATGGTTGAGGTCAAGTCACGACGTGTTGGTGGCGCAACCTACCAGGTGCCTATCGAAGTCCGCACGGTCCGTCGTCAAACGCTTGCAATGCGATGGGTAATTGATGCGGCAAGAAGTCGTAGTGAAAAATCGATGGCGCACCGACTGGCGAACGAGTTGATGGACGCAGCTGGCAACCGCGGAATTGCGGTCAAGAAGAAAGAAGATACGCATCGCATGGCGGAAGCGAACAAGGCATTCTCACACTACCGTTGGTAGTGTGTACGGCCTGCTGATTTTTTTGGACTATTCCCGTGGCACGCACAACCCCTATTGAGCGTTATCGTAATATCGGCATCATGGCGCACATTGATGCCGGCAAGACGACAACGACGGAGCGGGTTCTTTTCTATACCGGCGTTTCACACAAAATCGGTGAAGTGCACGATGGCGCCGCCGTCATGGACTGGATGGAGCAGGAGCAGGAGCGTGGCATTACGATTACCTCGGCTGCAACAACCTGTTTCTGGAGCGGCATGGAAAAGCAGTTCGACGAGCATCGTATCAATATCATTGACACGCCGGGCCACGTCGATTTCACCATTGAAGTTGAGCGCAGCTTGCGGGTGCTCGATGGTGCCGTAACTGTTCTGTGTTCAGTTGGCGGCGTGGAGCCGCAGACAGAAACAGTCTGGCGCCAGGGCAACAAGTATGGTGTGCCGCGCATGATTTTCGTCAACAAGATGGATCGTGCCGGCGCTGACTTCCTGCGCGTCGTTGAGCAGGTCAAAGAACGGCTTGGCGCGAATGCGGTGCCAATCCAGTTGCCGATTGGGGCTGAAGAGAATTTCAAAGGCGTGATCGACCTGGTACGCATGAAAGCGATCTACTGGGAAGAGGAAAATTTAGGCACGAATTTCGACATCCGTGAGATCCCGGAGGACTTGCTTGCAGAGGCACAAGTCTGGCGTGACAAGATGGTCGAAGCGGCCGCCGAGGCAAACGAAGATTTACTTGAGAAGTTTCTGGACGATAGTGAATTGACGGAAGACGAGATTCGCGGCGGCCTGCGAACACGAACTTTGTCTGGTGACGTTGTGGTGGCGATGTGCGGCTCTGCATTCAAGAACAAGGGTGTGCAGGCAATGCTCGACGGTGTCATTGACTATATGCCATCCCCCGCCGATGTTCCGGCTGTCAAGGGCATTCTTGAGGATGGTTCTGAGGGCGAGCGCCACGCGAGTGACGATGATCCATTCTCTGCTTTGGCCTTCAAGATTGCCACCGACCCGTTCGTCGGTAATCTGACGTTCTTTCGCGTCTATTCAGGCGTCCTGAATTCAGGCGACACTATTTACAATTCGGCGCGCAGCAGGCGCGAACGTATTGGCCGGATCCTGCAGATGCACTCCAACGATCGCAAAGAGATCAAGGAGGTTCGCGCCGGAGACATCGCAGCAGCCGTTGGTCTGAAAGACGTTACAACCGGCGACACGCTGACCGATCTGAAGCACATCATCACGCTTGAGCGGATGGAGTTTCCCGAACCGGTTATTGCAGTCGCTGTTGAACCGAGGACCAAGGTCGATCAGGAAAAGATGGGTATCGCGCTGCAGAAACTGGCGAAAGAGGACCCTTCTTTCCGCGTTGCGACAGATGAAGAGTCCGGTCAGACCATCATATCCGGCATGGGCGAGTTACATCTGGACATCATCGTTGATCGCATGAAGCGTGAATTCGGTGTTGAAGCCAATGTCGGTAAACCACAAGTTGCTTATCGGGAGACCATTCGCTCGACGGTCAAACAGGAAGGCAAGTTTGTGCGCCAATCCGGTGGTCGAGGCCAGTACGGTCATGTGTATCTCGAGATCGAGCCGCAGGATACGGGTGAAGGATACGAATTCGTTAATGCAATTGTTGGTGGCGTCGTGCCCCGGGAATACATTGGTGCGGTGGACAAAGGCATTAAAGAGCAAATGGAAAACGGCGTCATATCCGGTTACCCGGTTGTCGATGTCAAGGTTACTTTGTATGACGGCTCGTATCATGATGTCGATTCAAGCGAAATGGCATTCAGGATAGCGGGCTCAATGGGCTTCAGAGACGGGGCGCTGAAAGCGCGACCGGTGCTGCTCGAGCCCATCATGAAAGTCGAGGTCGTTACGCCGGAAGACTATATGGGCGACGTCATGGGTGACCTCAATCGTCGACGCGGCTTACCTCAGGGTATGGATGATTCGCCGTCCGGCAAGATTATCCGTGCGGAAGTTCCACTGGCAGAGATGTTTGGTTACGCTACGGACCTTCGCTCGATGAGCCAGGGTCGTGCGGTGTATTCGATGGAATTCGAAAAATACAGAGAAGTGCCGCAAAATGTGGCAGATAGCGTGATGAGGAAAGCGAGTTAGTCTTGCTGTTTCAGTCGAAAGTTTAATTATTTAATTGAGAGACAAGGGTCATGTCCAAAGAAAAATTTGTAAGGCGACGCCAGATGAATTTTTCAGGACTACCGAATTGGAAGTGCGGCGCGTAAGGCGTTGCTTGAAGAATAGAAAATGTTGACACTCAGGATAGGAACTGGAAAAAGTCATGTCTAAAGAAAAATTTGAACGTAATAAGCCACATGTAAACGTAGGCACGATTGGTCACGTTGACCATGGC
>SMUY01272158.1_pt1 | contig 17813 bp, 18 predicted proteins | sample 2456441 | NCBI WGS metagenome assembly SMUY01 (sample SAMN11095931, study PRJNA526329) | marine sediment metagenome | biome: Marine sediment; feature: Surficial sediment; material: Deep marine sediment; isolation source: Hadal surficial sediment | place: Pacific Ocean | collected 2014-11 | depth...
AGGGCCGGGGAGAGGGCCACGGGCACTCTCTCTGAATCATGGTGATCGGCATGACGCAGAAGGCGCCGATATGCTGCTACGCAGCGGTGGCACGGGACTCGAGGTCCATCGGGGCTGGTACGGCGAACGGCCCTGCAGCGGCCCTGCTGGGCCGTACGACAAACTTTGGTACGATAGCCAGCTGATGCCGTCCCTGTCGCCACGTTCACGCGCTGTCTCGTCGGCCCGCCGGATGAGGATGTCGGCCGCCGTGCTCCTCCTGTTCCTCATGGGGACCGCCGCCTGCGGACCAGAGGCGCCACTCGAGCCGGCGCCCGAACCATCGGCGGTACGCACGGCACCCGCGCCGGCCGATGCCGGTTCCGCGCAGGTCGTCGGCACGGCGCCGCCGGCGCATGGCGCGGTCAGGTCGGTCATCCTGCTCGATCCTCACGCCGACATCGAGGTGCCGCTGCCCAGCGAGGTTCCGGTCATGGACCAGTACGGCCGCATGTTCTATCCGCTCTTTCTCGTGGTGCGGAAGGGGCAGACTGTGCGGTTTACCAACAGCGAGGACGATTTGCACACCGTCCACGTGAAGGACAGCGCCGGCGAATCGGTGTTCAACATCGCCACGTTATTCGGTTCCAGCTACGAGTTCACGTTCGACCGCGCGGACTCGTACGACGTGGAGTGCAACACCCACACCGAGATGGCGGCCGACATCCTGGTCGTCTCCAGCCCCTACGCCGTGCTGGCGGACAGCGACGGCGTCTTCACCATGTCGGACGTGATTCCGGGCACCTACACCGTGACGATGCTGAACGGCGAGGACCGGCTCGAACAGGAGATTGACATCGTGGCCGGTCGGAACGAGCTCGATCTGACCGGGCTGTGACGGCGGCCCTGACCGGCCTTGCTACCACGGCCGGCCGATGGGCGACCAGCGTCGAGGACCCTGCTGCCGGACCGGCGCGGGGCAGGGGCACGGTTACGAGACGGGCACCCGCGCCAGGTCCACGAGCTCGAGTTCGCCGAACCGCCTGAAGTCCGACAGGTTGTCCGTGACCAGGCGGGTCAGCCCGTGTTCCTGCATCGTCGCGACGACGTTCGCATCGTGGAGCTGTTTGCCCAGGCACTTCGCTGCCTGGGCAATTCGCAGCAGACGTTCGGCGACGCCTCGGTTCTCCTCGAGAATCGTGCTGCGCTCGACGATCGCCTCGGCGTTCCGCACCGCCAGCTGCGTCGACAGGCCCAGTCCGTTCATGTCGATCGGGCGGGTACAGACCGCCAGGAACTCACGCACTATTTGACCGCTCACGCACAACTCGATCCCTTGGTTGGGCAGCACATTCAAGACGTGGAGCGCTTGTGGGTTGAGCGAGCGCTTGCGGTCAACGGCACTCAGCAGCACATTGGTGTCGCAGAAGAGCCGCTCACCGGCCGCCATCGTCATAGATATCCTCACGCGTCCACGTCTGCTCGTTCCCGATGTCCACGTGGTAAAGCCGAATGGGCGGGTACCCCTCGTCCGGGGGCGATGCCTGCGCGGCATCGCTGAGAATCGCTCGGACTTCGCCCTGAACGGACCGGTGGTGCGCCTTGGCCCTGCGCTTCAGCGCCCGCACGGTTTCTTCGGGAAGATCACGGACATGGATTCCAGCCATGGCATCATTATGCCACCATATCAAAATGATAGCGTCGTGTGCACTGGCTCTTCCAGGCCGCCGGCGGCGACTCGTCTCATCGCACCGTGCCCTGGAAATACGTGGGGAGGTCCGGTTTGGTGTCGCGCAGGATGTCCACCACGGCGCGCCGGTCGTCCAGTGTGAGACGCGTGTAGCGATCTGCCGTAGCCTGTCCGGAGAGCACCTCCCACATGCGCCGATACACTGCATCCTTCGCCCGCTCGGGCAGGGCGTCGAACGCGTCGGTGTAGATGAGGAAGCTGCACGGGTAGCGCAGCAACCGACCGTCGAGGTCGAGCTGGTGCAGCGAGCGGTCTCGTCTGTCGAACGGGCCCTGGGCCGAGAACAGCTCCCCGAATCCCGAGGTGCTGCGGATGCCGGGCGGGAGCGGCGCCTCGTCCACGAACAGGAGATAGTCGACGAACTCGACCGCCGTGTCCTCGATGCCCGCCGCCGCCACGCTGTCGGGCGGTTGGCCAGCGCGCGTGTCCTCGTAGTCGGCCACGCGGGTTTCCCAGCCCATCCGCACCAGCAGGTTGGTCATGTGGGTCCGATGCTCCAGCACCAGTAACGCCACGAGGTCGCTGTAAGGCGTGGGGTAGCCGGTCAGATCGAACAGCCCCTCGAGCGTGTCGAGCGCCGGGGCGGGGTCTAGGCTGGCGCCCGGCACGTACTCGATCGGATCGGTCGTGTTGCCCAGGTGCCGCACTGACGGCGGCGCGCCGGTCACGTACCAGCTGCCCCAGCGTTCCGCTAGTGGGCTCCGGTGGTCAGTGACCCACCCGACCGCATACGCGTTCGGGTCGTCCGGCATCGGCAGCGTGCTGAAGGTGAGGAGCCCGGGCACCGCGAGGGTGTCCCAGGACAGGTGGCAGGCCAGACACTGGTCGTTGCGCCGGATCTCCGGCCGGTCGGTCGGCGTCTGGTCGATCGAGAAGAACAGGACGCCTTGCGTGGGGTCGAGCGATGCCACCTCCAGCACCTCGCCGCCCCGTACCCAGCCGACCGCCACCGTGTCGTTGAAGTAAATTGCGCGCGGGTTCTCCGGGTTGATCCGGTGTGCCTGGAAACTCGTTTTCGAGAACACGGTCAGCTGCGACTCGACCGGCACGTCGAGCGCCTCGAGGACCGCATGCAGATAGCCGGTGGTGGGCTCGAAGGCGAGCACGACCTCGCCTGCCTGGACCGCCCGGCCCAGGGCCGTGACCACGTCGTGCCGAGGACCGTCGGAGTACCGGATGGCAGGATGGTCGCGCGACTCGCGGAAGACGCCGCCCCGCTGACCGGTGAGCGTCGTTGTAGCCAGCACCGCCAGCAACACGATCGCCGTGCCGCACAGCCAGGGTCTCACAGGTATGCGCCTCCCGTGTCCAAGAGTACCTCGATGTCGGTGATCTTCGTCACTGTCGTTGCCCATGTGGCGCAGGCCTTCAGGCCTGCGAGGCACGGCTGACGCCATGCCCCGCGGATGTCTACCCTAGACACTCGGTACGAACGCGAGGAACCGCCGGGGGTTGTCGCGCTGGACCGCCTGCAGCACCGATTCGTCGACGCCCGCGTCGCGCAACAACGGCGCGAACACCGTGATCGAGTTGCCGTAGCCGGGTCGCTCTTCCGACCGCCGCCCGGTGAAGTCGGAGGAGATCAGCAGCCTGTCGGCGTGCCCAGCCTCGAGGAACGCCATGATGGTCGCCACCTTCTGCGGGTCGTCCACGCGACCGCCGGTCACGCGGTCGAAGCCGACGAACGCGCCCCGCTCGGCGATGCGGATCAGGATGCTCGCCGACGGGTCGTCGAGACAGCACGCATGCCCGATCACGATATGGTCCGGGCTGACCCCCACCGATTCGAGCACGTCGAGCTGGGTGAGCCCGGCGTCCGGCCGCACGTGCTCACCGGTGCCATAGGCGTTGTGCGTGAAGATCGGGAGGCCGGTGGAGAGGTGCGCCTTGCCGACGGCGCGAAACACCTTCAGCTCCGCCGCGGTCATCTCGGCCGCGTTCGAGTTCTGGCCGATCTCGCCGAACGCGCCAAGCTGGTCCCGGGCGGCTTCCGCGGCGAGGTCCTCGGCGATCTGGTCCTCGCTGGTGGTCGCGATCTCGGGCGGATAGAACCGCTGCATGTAATACCCGCCGGCCGCGACGACATGCACGTCGGTCTCTGTGGCCACACGTCGGATGGCGTCGAGGTCGCGACCCATGTCCGGGTGTCCGCCGTCGACGATGCAGCCGACCCCCTCGGCCGCCGCTGTCCTGATCTCCCGGATGACGGTGTCGACGTCATCGGTCGCCGACGGCCGGTCCGCCGACAGTCGGATCGACAGGTGCTCGTGAAACAGCGTGACCCCGGTGATGGCGTCCGGGGTGATGTCCCCCAGCACGGTGCGGATGATCGCGTCGCTCGGCAGACCGGCCAGCGTCGCGACGGGCGGTGCGGTCGGCTGTGCCGCGAGCGGCGCCGGCGGCTGGTCGGCGCCGCCGCAGGCGGCCACCGCCCCGAGCGCGGCCGCGCCCCCGAGCAACTGCATCACTTCGCGACGGCTGTAGCGACTGGTCCGGTCATCTCGTGGCATCTGTTCCTCTCCCCGACCCTGAATCGTGACGCACGGCGAGGCGAAGCCTGGCCGCTCAGGCTTCCTCCTGTCTCCTTGGTCCGTCCATCGTCATTCCACCGTCCAGAGCGTGACGGTCGACTCGTCTTTGATGAACAGCCGGTTTCCCGAGATGGTCGGTTGTGCCCATGTGGCGCTGTCCGAGACCTCGTAACGGGTCACCTGGGTGAAACCGGTGCGGTTCGTACGCGCCACGATCAGGTCACCATCGTTGTTCAGCATGAACAGCAGGTCGCCCGCCATGATCACGGCCGAATTGGTTGCCTCGCGACCTTCGGTCCGCCAGAGCGTCGCGCCGCTGCCGGCATCGAGCGCGAAGAACTGTCCGCTGTTCAGATGCGACAGACCGAACACGGTGTCGCCAGCGAGGACCGGATTGCTCATGAACATCGAGACCTCGTCAGTCGTCCAGATGGTCTCGGTCGTCCACTGCCCGTTCTGCCGACGCGGCCGGAACTTGGTGACCCCCAGGTTGTGACCGGTCACGATCACCGCATCCCCGTCCAGGATCGGGGTGATCGCGTTGTTCGTGGACCGGGAGACGAACGCTCGCTCCCAGAGCAGCTCGCCGCTGTCGGCCGCGACGCCGACGATGTGCGCTTGGGTGACCGTCACGATCTGCCGCACGCCGTCGAGCTCGGCCACCATCGGCGAGGCGTACGCCGGTCCGTCGCCGTCCCAGCGCCAGACCACGTCGCCGCTGTCGGCGTCGAAGGCGGTCAGCGCCCCGTCGTTGTGTCCACCCACATGGAAGATGACGTGTCCGTTGTCGGCCACCGGGGAGAGCGCGGTGCCATACAGAGGTTCCACCGACGACGCCGGCTTCTGCCAGATCAGGGCGCCGTCGGCGGCGTCGAACGCCGAGACGACGCCGCTGATGCCGAGGGTGAAGAGCTTGCCGTCGTAGAACAGCGGTGTCGACTTCGGCCCGGGGCCGTGGCGCCCGGTGCCCGGGTTGTTGGTGTAGGGGGCGGTGTAGGGGGTGCGCCAGACGACCTCTCCGCTCGCAGCGTCGAGCGCCATCAGCACCTCGTCGGTGTCCTGCCGGCCGAAGGCGTAGACCCGGTCGCCCACCAGGATCGGCGTGGCGTAGCCGAGCCCCGTTTCCACTTGCCATTGCCGTGTCAGCCGGGTCGGCCACGCGGCCGGCTCGATGAACGCCGCCGCCGCGCCGTCCCGGTGTGCGCCGCGCCACTGCGGGTAGTCGAGTGGCCCCTCCTGTGGGGTGGCGACCCCGGTTGCGCCGAGAAGCATCGTCAGGGTCAGCCACGCCGTGTGCCCAGGTCGCATGTGTGTCTCCTCTCACGCGGATGATGTTCAGCGCATCAGCCGCTTGATCAACTGGATCTGGCCCGCGTGATACAGATCGTGGGCGGCCACGCCCCGGACCAGCCACCCGACTGTGTCGTGACCGCGCCCGACCGGTGTCGCCAGGTCGCGGTCCTCCAGGCGTGTAATCGCATCGCACAGCATCCGGTGTTCGCGGGTCAGCAACGCCACAGTGTCCCGCCAGGTCGCCTGTGTGGCCGTCCTCGGAGCGGGGAAGAAGTTGCTCCCTGGTAGCGTGAAGCTGCCACGCTTCTCGCCGGTCAACCGGCGCCGCACGGCATACTTCCAGTAGGCCGCGTGCGTGACGATCTCCCAGATGTTGTGACGCTCGCGGCCCGGTCGCCACACGGTCTGCGCGGGGGACACCCCCCGCAGGGCGCCTCGCAGATTGGTGCCGTGCCACGACCGCCGGTCGAAACCCTCGTCGATTAGGGCACGCAACACGGCGACCGCGGGGCCCGATCCCGCCGCTCCGGCGCGGTCCACTCGTCGTGCCACCATGATCGCTGTTGCCCGATTCTACCTCTCGCCGGGCTCGCTATACACTACACGCGGAGATGTCTAGCCCCCGCGTCGCGGTCCTGTAAGAAAAGCTTCTGCGAGCGATGCTGCGCCGTCTTCGCTCGTCGGTGTGCGGCGCAGCTTCGCTCGCAGCCCGCGGTCGAGCTCCCAATGATGGAACGATCCTCGAGGCTCCCACACATCCTGTTCGGGCTGCTCCTGGCGCTGTGCGTCGTCTTGGCGTTGGCGTTCATCATCGAGGAAGTGCCGTTCGAGGATGTGCCGTCGGCGACCGACGGCGGGGTGGCACGGCTCTACACCGGCCACGGCACGGCCCATGGCCGGTTCCCGTCGATGGACCACGGTGGCGCAGGTCTCGAGCGACACACGCCGATTCTCTGGCTCGCCTGGAGTTTCGGGCTGTTGCAGATCGCGCTCATCCTGGGCTGTCTGGCGCTCGGCGTGAAGCATCTCGAACGGGTCTGGGCACCGCTGGTCGCCTGCGGCGTCTTCTTCGCGGTCATCTTCACGATGATGGTGGTCACGTATCGGGGCTATCTGGACGAGGTCGCGCATCCCCTGTTCTTCTCGCTTCCCGCACCGACGGCGTGGTTTCTCTATGGGTTCTGGCCGGGTGAGTTCCTCGTCGTGACGTTGTTCGTCCTGGTGTTCAGTCGGTCGATCGTGACCCGCGCGGACCTGGAGCGGTTTCGCGAGGTCGTGGTGGCTCATCGTCGTCGCGACGCGGGTGACCCCTGATGGACGACTCCCGCTCACTCGTGATCTTTGCCTTCGTCGTCGCCTACCTGGCGATGTGTGTCGGTGTCGGCGTCTGGGCGTTCCGCCGGACCACGTCCACACGCGATTTCTTCATGGCGGGGCGCGATCTCGGCATCCTCGTCACCGGTCTCGCCGTGTTTTCGAGCACGATGAGCGGCTTCGGCTTCGTGGGCGGGCCGGGGCTCGTTTACCGCATGGGGCTGAGCTCGGCATGGATGACGGTTGTCAGCCCCCTGGGCTTCTGTTGTGTGTTCTATCTGCTGGGGACCCGGCTGCGGATGGTGGCGGAGCTCCGCGACACGATCTCGCTCCCGGACGCGGTGGCAGCGCGCTATCGGAGCGAGCGCACGAGGCTGCTCACGGCGATTGCCATCCTGCTCGGGGTCGTCGGCTATCTGGGCACCCAGATTCTGGCGATGGCGACGGTCCTCCGGGACGTGCTCAACAATGTGTCGTTCATCCCCGAGGTCTCGCTGGTGACCTGCATGGCGATCGCCTGTGCCGTGCTGGTGTTCTACTGCGTGACCGGTGGCATCCTCGCGTCGGTGTATACCGACCTGGTGCAGGGCGCCGTCATGATTGTGGCCGCGGTGTGTGTGTGCTTCGCGGCGCTGAGCGCCGTCGACGGGGGGCTGACCGGCATCGTCACCACGATCATGGAGGACGACCCCGAGGCGATCACGCCGTGGGGCACGCTGGGCATGATGGGGTCGCTGTCCTGGTTCGTCGTGTTCGTGCTCGGCGCCTCAGGGCAGCCGCATGTCATCACCAAGCTGATGATGAACAAGCGGGTCGAGGATGCTCGGCACATCCTGCCGGTCAGCGCCGGCGGCTACATGCTGTGCTCGCTGCTCTGGCTCAGCATTGGCCTGGCGATGCGGGCGCTCGTCATCCAGGGTGGGCATCCGGAGCTGGCCAACCCGGACGACGCAGCGCCCCAGTTCCTGCAGTTCCACGCCGGTCCGCTGCTGGCCGGTGTGGTGTTCGCCGGGCTCTTCGCCGCCATCATGTCGACCGCCGACAGCTTCCTGAATCTCGGGGCCGCCGCCTTGGTGCACGACATCCCGAAGGCGCTGTATGGCCGGTCGCTGTCGAACGAGCTCTTCTGGGCGCGGGTCGCGACTGTGTTTCTCGCGGTCGGGTCGGCCGTGTTCGTGCTCTACTCGCGACAGGACCTGGTGGCCCTGCTCGGTGCCTTCGGCTGGGGCACCTTCGCGGCCGCCCTGGTCCCGACTGTCGCCATCGGCTTCAACTGGAAGCGGGCCACCGCGACTGCCGCCAACGTCGCGATCGTGACCAGTCTGGTGGTCAACTTCGGGATCGAGCTGTTCGGTTTGGCGGTCCCGTATGGCATCAACGGCGGGTTCGTCGCGTTGTTGCTGTCGATGACGCTGTTCTTCGGGATCTCATTGGCCTCACCCCCCCCGGTCCTGGACCCCGACATCGAAGCGGTGATGGATCTCTAGCAGGCTGCTCCAAGGTGCCAGCCCGACGCCGGCGCCACGCGACTGTCGCCTACCAGTTGATCGTGGTGTGAGAGGTGGCTTTGCCACCCAGGGCAATCACGTGCTCGGTGGGCGAGCTGATGCGCACGATGTAGTCGTAGTTGCCGGTGCCGACATCGCGTTCGGGGTCCGGCTCCGTCGATGCAAACGTCTTGACCAGCACCACGAACCGCTCCCCGAGCGCGCGCGCGGTGTCGGGTGGCGTATCGGCCGGCACGACCAGCGACAAGACGACGGTTCGGCCGTGCTGGTGGACGCCGGCGCCGAGCACGTGGCTGTCGGCCCGCGCGCCGGCGAGCGCGCGTGTTTCCTCGCTCTCGGTCAAGATCGGGTGTTGCGGCGCGTCGTCGTCGTCGTGACCGAAGAGCCAGCCCCCGATGGCCTTGATCGCCTTCATGGCATAGGGCAGCCCCAGCGAGAACGCCGAGACGGTTGCTATGCCGAGCACGTCGCTCGACACCGCCTCGTTCATCCCACGCGCTGTCATGACGTGCATCATGTCCCGATGGGTGGGTGGCCCGAGCTGTCTGCCGGGTCCGTCGATGACACCGAACAGATCCAGCCCCCCGACGAAGTCGAGCCCGGGCAGCAGCTGGATGGCCCGACGCCGGTCCACGAGCGACCCGTCGTCAACGATGTCGAGGCCGCTGGGCGTGGTGCGTCCCTCGAACGCCAGCGCGCGCCGGATCCGCGCGAGTGATGCCGCCGACGGCGCCGCAGCGGTGCTCGGTGCCTCGACGGCTTCGTCCGGGGGTCGGGTTTGGGCCGAGCTGGGCCCGGGCACGGCGCTCGCGAGAAGGATGACGAGGCCGCAGAGGCGCCAATGCGAGGCGCGGCGCCGTCGCGGCTCACTGCCGGCGGACGCTCGCGTGACACCGAGTGGCGCAGCCATGTAGTGTAAGTCTGATAATACACCCGTCCCGCCGCTGTACATCCAGCCTGGTGGGCTTGGCGGCAGGTGACGAGGGTGAAAGGAGGCGGACGCTGGCGAAGCCCTCCGGCTTTCTCCTGCCTCCTGTCTTCTGACTCCTTACGGCAAATCTCTAGGAGGCGCCATGACGTTCGTTGCCGAGCTGGAACCGGTCGCGCTGTGGCGGCATTTCGACGCGATTCTCACGATTCCCCGCGCCTCGAAGGACGAGGGCCGGATGCGCAGCCATGTCGTGACGGTGGCCGACAGTCACGGGCTGGCGCATCAGGGCGATGCCGCCGGCAATCTGTTGGTGCGCAAACCGGCCACACCGGGGCACGAGGGTGCCGCGGTCACCATCCTGCAGTCGCACCTCGATATGGTGCAGGAGAAGAACGCCGACGTCGACTTCGACTTCACCACCGACGCGATTGTCCCGCGTCGGGACGGTGACTACCTCAACGCCACCGGCACGACCCTGGGCTCGGACAACGGGATCGGTGTGGCGACGATGCTGGCCGTGATGGGGGAAACCGACTTCGTCCATGGGCCGCTGGAGCTGCTGTTCACCATCGACGAGGAAACCGGGTTGACCGGCGCGGCGCGGCTCGACGCCGGCATGCTGTGCGGGCGCCAGCTCATCAACCTGGACTCGGAGGAGGATGGGATCGTGTACGTGGGATGCGCGGGTGGGGGCGACACGCAGCTCACGGTGGAGCTGGGCACCGAGCCGGCGCCGGCCGATGGCGTGGCGTTGTCGATCGGGCTGACCGGCCTCAAGGGCGGGCACTCGGGGTGCGACATTCATCTCCAGCGTGGCAATGCGGTGAAGTTGCTCGGCAGAGCTCTGTGGGCGGCGTATCTGGGCGGCAGGTTCCGTCTGACCAGATTCGACGGTGGCAGCGCGCACAACGCGATTCCTCGCGAGGCGTTCGGGACGGTGGTGGTGGCGGCGGAGGGCCGGACCGCGCTGATGGCCGCGATCGAGCAGGAGATCGAGACGATTCGTGCCGAATACGGGCCGGCCGACCCCAGCATGCAGCTGGCGGTGAATGACACACCCGCGCCCGAGGCGGTGTGGGACCAGGCGACGACCGAGCGGGTCCTCTTGCTCGTCAACGCCCTGCCGCACGGCGTCGAGGCGATGAGTTACGACATCCCCGAGCTGGTCGAGACCAGCGTGAACCTGGCGACCGTCAAGCGGGTCAACGGGGCCCTCCGCGTCGGGCTGAGCAGCCGGTCCTCGATCGACTCCGCGTTGGTGGCGTTGCGCCGTCAGGTGCGCGCGGTCGGGCTGCTCGCGGGGGCGGCGGTCGAGGAGGACATGGCGTATCCGGGGTGGAAGCCGGACCTGGAGTCCAGGCTGCTCGAGATCGTGAAGGCGGTGCACCGTCGGGAGATGGGCACCGAGCCGGAGGTCAAGGCGATCCATGCCGGGCTCGAATGCGGGATTCTGGGGAAGAAGATTCCGGGCATCGACATGATCTCGTTCGGGCCGCAAATCGAGTACCCGCACTCGCCGGATGAGCGGGTGCACGTGGCGTCGGTCGGCCGGTTCTACAAGCTCGTGGCCGCCACGTTGACGGAACTGGCGTGATCAACTGGACGAGGGTCGCTCCTCAGGGTACGATGGCTGTTCAAACTGCAGTGGCCGCGAAGGCCTTGACAGCGTGCAAGGAGGCACCATGCGAATCAGTCTTGTAGCGGTGGCGTTGCTCTTGTTGACACTTCCGGTGCTCGGGCAGGACAGCGGCGTGATGATGGACGGCTGGCAGGCCCGGCTCGACAGCGCCCGCGCCGACGTCAACGACCTTCACTTCCGGGCGATGGGCAGTGGGTTCCACGTCACCACCGGTCCCCACGCCATCTTCTGGAACCCCAGCAACACGGGGTCGGGCACCTACACCCTCAGCGCGAGCTTCACCCAGACCGAGGCCTCGTCGCACCCGAACTCGTTCGGGCTGTTCTTCGGCGGCCAGGATCTCGATGGCGACGGGCAGCGCTACATCTACTTCCTGATTCGGGAAGACGGGCAGTTCCTGATCAAGAAGCGGATGGGCGCCGACACCGAGGATCTGACGAGCGGCTGGGCCGCCCACAGCGCCGTCAACGCCCTCGAGGACGGGCGAATGAGCAATACCCTCTCGGTCGAGGTGGGCGCGAGCAACGTGCGGTTCCTGTCGAACGGCACCGAGGTGGTGAGCCTGCCGAAGGCGGGGCTCGACGTCGACGGCGTCGCTGGTGTCCGCTTCAGCCACCAGCTCGACGTGCACGTCAGCGACTTCATGGTCGGCGGCTAACACCGCCAAGCCCGAAGCTCGCGGTGGGCTGACCATGTGAACCATGTGGCGCAGGCCTTCCGGCCCGCGAGGCAAGGCTGTCCGCCTACGCTGAAGCTACGGCGAGATCTCGCCGTAGGTCGCATGCGGCACGGGCGACCGGAGGCGGACGGCTTTGCCCCGCCGCGCCCGCCAGCGAGACTGGCGTCAGCGCGGGGACGGAACACCGGTTCCGTCCCCGGCACATTCCACCTGTCAGCCTGACGGGGCACCACAAGAGTCCCCGTGGTCCTCACCCCGGTCCTCTCCCCCTCGCCAACATCACGACACGCTCAGGGTAGGCTAGGAGAGAGGGGAGCCGCCGCAGCCTGTCTTCAGCAACCTGCTAGCGAGGCTGCGCCTCACACCGACGAGTGACAGTGGTGCGCGCTCCGGATAAGCAGAGGTAATGGTCATTTGTTCTTGCCATGATAGTCATATAGAATGACCATCATGGTGCGAAGCATTCCAGCTGGCGAGTTCAAGGCGCGCTGTCTCGCGGTGCTCGATCGAGTCGGCCGCACCGGGGAGGCCGTGATCGTCACGAAGCGTGGCAGGCCGGTTGCGAAGGTGGTGCCGGTCGAGCGCCCAGGTTCGGCCACGCTGAAGGGGAGTGTCACCTTTCACGGCGACGTGGTGGGTCCAATTCTCGACGACTGGGAGGTCGACCAGTGATCATGCTCGACACCCACGCCTGGCTCTGGTGGGTGAGCGATCCGGCGCGCCTGGGTCGCAACGCCGCGAAGGCGATCGAGGCCGCGTCGCAGATCGTCATCGGCGCGATCAGTTGCTTCGAGGTGGCGACGGCGGTCACGAAGGGGCGGATCAGTCTGGACCGCGGTCCGCGGGACTGGCTGGAACAGGCGCTGGCGCTTCCCAGGGTCGAGCTGGTCGGGCTGACACCGGCGATCTGCGTGAAGGCGACCCAGCTCGGGCGCGAGTTCCCGGGCGACCCGGCCGATCGGCTTATCGTCGCCACGGCCATGCTGGAGTCGGCGTCGCTCGTGACCAAGGACGCCCGGATACGGCGCTACCCGGCAGTCGAGACGATCTGGTGACCGGGTATCAGGGCGTCGGCACGAGGCCAGCGATGGCTTCGCTAGTTTAACGTCCTGACGGTGCGCCCTGGTCAGCCCAGCTTCAGCACCTCTTCCATCACCCGCCGCGGCCCACGGTCGTGGTCCCGCACGATCCGGTGGAACCGGTGGATCACCCGGCGCAGAGGTGCTACGCTGGCCCGGAGATTGCCGTATCGGCGCCCCGAGCTGCAGACGGCTGCCGCTTCGGGCGGCCGTGGCGGAACTGTGGGGGAGGTCGTCGTGAACCGAGCACATACAGCCGTCGGTCTGCTTGCGCTGGCGTTGATTGTCGGGGGGGCCGGGCCGGCCATCGCCGCCGGGAACGCAGCCGACACGCCCACGTTCACAAAGGACGTGCTGCCGATTCTGCAGCGTTCGTGTCAGCACTGCCACCGTCCCGGCACCGCCGCGCCGATGGCGCTCCTGACCTACGAGCAGGTTCGGCCCTGGGCACGCGCCATCAAGGACCGCGTGACCACGCGGCAGATGCCGCCCTGGCACCTCGACCGCTCAATCGGGGTGTATCGGGACGATCCATCCCTGAGCGATGACGAGATTGTTGCCATCGCGAGCTGGGTGGACGCCGGGGCGCCGCGGGGCAACCCGGAGGATGCACCCCCGCCGCTCGACCTGGCCGGCTTGGATGAATGGGTGTACGGCGAGCCGGACCTGATCGTGGCGATGAAGGAGGGGTTCGACATTCCGGCCGAGGGCCCCGACATGTTTCCCTCCGAGATCGTCGATTCGGGGCTGACCGAGGACCGGTACATGAAGTGGGTACAGGTGCTCACGACCGCAAACTGCTGCTTGCACCATGAGCACGTGTATGCGTTCACCCAGGCCGAGGACCCGGAGGACGATGACGACGTCGACACCGTGCATGTCACCGAGTATGTGATGGGCAACAACGGCGACTACTTCCCGGACGACACCGGCAAACTGCTCAAGGCGGGGTCGCGGTTCCGGTTCGCGCCGCACTATCACCCGTGGGGCGAGGAGGTGCACGCCATCTCGCGTGTCGGGATCAAGTTCTATCCCCGAGGGGTGGTGCCGGCGCTCGAGGTGACGTCCCACCGAATCCGGACCGGGATCGGCGACGACTGGGTGCTGAACCGCGAGAAGGTCGAAGACCTGCTGCTCCGGCAGGGCGTCGACCTGCCGCTCGACAGCGAGACCCCGCTCGGGCCGTTCCTGACCGAGGGCTCGGTCAACAGCCTGGCGCAGTTGAGCATTCCACCGTATACCGTTGCCCGCTCCGAGCGCTTCTTCCGGCTGGAGCGCCCGGCGATCATCATCAACTTCCAGCCGCACATGCACTTCCGCGGCAGCCGGATGCTGCTCGAGGCGATTCACGCCGACGGTCGCCGCCAGGTGCTGACCGACGTGCCGCGCTACGAGCAGATCTGGCAGCTCACCTACACCTACAAGGAGCCGCACCTGTTCCCGGCCGGTACGATCCTCCACTCGGTCGCCTGGCACGACAACACCGCGGCGAACAAACACAACCCGGACCCGTCGGCCTGGATCGGGTGGGGCAGCCGTACCATGGATGACATGGGCAATGCCTGGACCGACATCGCGTTCATGACCGAGGCGCAGTATCAGGTACGGTTGAAGGAGAAGCTGGACCGCCTGGCGAATCCAACCAATGATCCGTAGCACGGCCCCGTCAGGGCCGCTTCCTGGTCGTCCCGTCGCACGCCCGTCAGGGCCACCGAACGCTGTGCGCCGAGGAGGTGTTGCTGTTGCTGGGGGTGCGAGGTCCTACGGCGCGGTGACGACGACCGTCACCCGCGCGCTCCGCTCAAAGACGGTGTCGCTGCCGGTCAGCTCGACCGTGTAGGCGCCCGGCGTGTCGAAGAACGCCAGCGTTCTCGTCTGGTCCGGCACGTCGAAGGTCACGGTGCCCGGCCCGCTGGTCTGGCGCCACGACGCCCTCACCGTGGCCCCGCGCGGTAGTCCCTCGTCACGCACGCTGCCAAACAGTTTTATCCCCTGTCCCACGGCACCGGTCAGCTCGGAGGGTCCGAGCACCCGCACGATCGGCGAGCGGTTCAGACAGACGTCGTGCGGCGCCGAGGCCAGGTCGATATCCCGCAAGGCCCGTCGCGTGCCGCGGGCATCGAACTCCCAGCTGTATTGGAGCATCGACTCGCTGGTCTGGTACGTCTCATCGCCGAATGCGAGATGCCATCGGAGGAGACCGTCGAAGTCGCCGTCGACGATCATGATGCACTGCCACCGGTGGTGTCCCGGCAGGAAGGTGGTGGTCTGACCACGGTCCGGCGCACCGGTCATGAACCTGTTGTCCGGGCCCGGCGGGATCGTGATGGTGGTGCGGTTGTGGTTGAAGTAGGCAAACGCCAGCAGCAGCGTCCCGTCGTCATTCTTCCGGAAGCCGTCGTAGACCGGGAAAACCGAGGTGCTGGTCTGGGTGTGCAGGATGGCCGGTGAGGCGAGTGAACCCGCCATCACCCCGGCCGCCAGCGTGCGGATCATCGCGTGCGTCATGGCTGTGGCTCTCAGCGCGTCCCGATTATAGCGCCACGGAGCCCAGACGAGGACGCGCTCTGCGGCTATGCGGCTGCTCGGTCGATCCGGTGTCGCGACGGTCGACCCGGCTGCACGTAGTGGTCCTCGAGCGGATCGCCGAACACCACGATGTGACCCGCGTGCTCGGCGCCGACACCATCACCCGTGTGCCGCCGGTCTGGCTCTCTCTGGAGATCCTGCGGCTGCTGGCCACGCTACAGGACCGGCGGTTGCACGGGCTGCTAGCCAACCAAGAGGTCATTGGTTGCGGCCTCGACGAGGTCCGTCTCCAGCATGACCCAGTCGTAGACCTCCCGTTGCTTGGGTGGTAGGAGCGACGTCGGGATCTGCCCGAGCGTCCGATCGATGAGCCGGATCGCCAGACGGAGGTCCGGCTCTTCCACCTCCGCCGCGCCACGGTCGGCTGCCAAGGCCTTGGAGGTCCACACGGCCATGGGGAAGCAGAGCAGGAACTTCAATGCGGCCTCCACCAGCGGGAGCTCCCGCAGTCCGGCAACGAGGAATTTCTGCCCGATGATTTTGGCGCACAGGAAGTCCAGACCCGGACGACAGTCGCCCGACACGAAGATGCCCGTCTCAACGAGGGCGATTCGCGCAAAGTCGACGTCGAGCTCGACACCGTCCACCGTCGGTCTGCCGGCCCTATCCCGAAAGCGACGCCCGGCTGTCTCGCGCTGGGTGTGCACGGTCGCTTGTTCCGCCGGTGCGAGCTGGTGAAACCGGCGGGGCGCGGGGTTGAGCGCCAGATAGAGCCACTGGTAGAACACCGCCTGCTGGGTTTTGTCCATGGTGGCCTCGAGCGGCGCGTCACGGATCTGAATCGGAATCCCCTTCGCCATGGCCTTCCGGAGCACGGCCGCCGTCGGCTGAGCCGGATCGCCGGTCGTTGCGAGTCTCACGAACTGGAGCACGCAGCGGACGCGATCGACGGGTGTCAGGGAGCCGTCAGCAAGGAGGCTCAGCATGTGGTGCTCGATGTCCCACATGGTCGCGCCGTCGACGGACACCTGGTCTCTGATCCGGTGCCGCCGCGTGTCGGTGGAGTCTCGAGTCGTGAGCAGACGGGCGCTGTCCGCTACCGCCTCGCCGATGGGTGTGCCGTCGCCCTGACTGACCGAGCGACAGTAGAAGGAGACGTCGACCGCGGTCCGCTCCCCCATGGCGTAGAACCCAAAGGGATAGAGCCTACACATGAGGGGCATCGCCTCCGCACCGAAATGCTGGTGGATGCGACACTGGTTCTCGGGGCCGAGGTAGATGCAGGCTCCATCGGGCTTTCGCGAGAGCTGGTGGCAACCGTCGAGTCCGGCGACCTTGACCCGCGCCGCCGGCCGAGCCCCCACGAGGTCGCGCTCACGTCCCGTCCAATCGAGATCGGCGAGCCGCTCTCGCTCGCCGGGTCCGAGCAGCAGGTCAAACGAACGACAACAGTCCCCGCACTTGGTGCAGGAAAAACAGACGTCCTTCGGATACTCGAGTACGGGCGGTACCCTGTTCATCGGACGGTCCTCACGGCCGTGCCGACGTCAGGTCCCCAACGCCCCGCGCCACGCGCTCCAGGGCGCGAGCGCTGAGGCGCCCGCCACGCCGCGGTTTCGCCCGTGAGACGCAGGCCGGATCGCGGACCCTGCCACTGTGCGGCAATGGGCACCAGAGGCAGGGCCGCCCGTCCTCGGACGCAGTCGTCGGGGGGGACCCTCGCGCTCCGCGAGTCTCGCCGCTCCGGTGCCGCTTCCGGCACAGTGCTGACGATTGCCGAGGCAGAGACGAGAACCACGATAGGGTCGGCAGACCCGCTGTCGCGACCGGGCTCTTCAGGTTGGCGGAGCGTCACGCCACAGCTGTCAGGTGCCGAATCTCGGTCGAGACACGTTTGCCTGCTGGCTCTGGCGCCAGGCATCGAGTTCGATACGTGTCCACGAAGGGCAGCCACACGTCTCTAGAGTATTCATGAATACAACCGCTTCGTCAGCAAGTGTGGGGTGACACACGCCGCCGACGACGCGGTGGCCGGGGCGGGGCCCGAGCAGCCCGTGGTGAAAGTCCCGCTGCATTCGGCTGGCGCTGCATCCCGTCTGATAGCGTTGCTTCTCGGTCGCATACGCCCGTATGCCCCTCCTCCCGCCTGGCCAGCCGGGCGCCTCGACGCCTCACAACGGGAACGTAGTCTTGCGCGGACCCCAGGTCCCAGGGCAGCGGTGGAGCGCGGGCCGGAAGCGGGACGTGGTGCTGCGGCTGGTGCGGGGCGACTCGTTGGAGACGCTGTCGCGTGCGGCGGGCGTGGCGCGTCAGTGGATGTGCGTGCTCTGGGGATGGAGGGGCGCAGTGGCGGGCGGGTCGGCAGGCGCCGTGTCGCTCTCGGCGGCGCAGTCGTCACACCCGTGACACGAGGCCTGTCCGTCCGGCGCGGCGCTGCCGACCAGCCCACGCAGATGCCGATACAGGGACACCACGGCCCACGCGATGATGAGTGCGACGATGACTTCCTGCCAGATCATGAGATCCCCCAGCCGAGCGCGGACCCGACCTGATACACCGTCAGCGACGCGACGTAGGCCAG
>SMUY01191937.1_pt1 | contig 17807 bp, 15 predicted proteins | sample 2456441 | NCBI WGS metagenome assembly SMUY01 (sample SAMN11095931, study PRJNA526329) | marine sediment metagenome | biome: Marine sediment; feature: Surficial sediment; material: Deep marine sediment; isolation source: Hadal surficial sediment | place: Pacific Ocean | collected 2014-11 | depth...
CATCCCGATGGCCGGTGCCCCAATGCGCTGGACCGTCCAGAACCCGACCAGCGGGCCCAGGGTTCCCCGCACCCCGGTCAGAAACACATGCACCGACATATAAGCCGCCACTTTTCCAGGCGGCGCGTACTTGGTGACCCACAGGCTCCACGCCACTGTGCCGCCGCCGAAGGCGATGCCGATCAGCGCTGAGGCGAGACCGATCACATAAGGATTCTTGGTCAGGAAGAACAGGCCGACGCCGAACGCGAAGAGGACATTGATGATCATGCGCAACACAATGAAATTCATGCGGTCGAACAGCCGCGCCAGCAACGGGGCCGAAAAAGCCCGCATGATGTCCGGGACAACCGTTATAAGGGTGGCGACAAACAACGCCGATCCCTCGATGCCATAAGTGCTGGACGTGAGATAATCGACCCGCAACGGAAGCACCCACAGGTTGGCAAAGCCCATGATGAACCAGGTCAGCAGAACGTAACCGAAAGACCGGTCCTGCACCACCAGTTTCATGTGGGTGAACGGGTTGGTGAGATTGTGGTCCTCGATTTTTTGAGACGGCATACGCCAAATAGCGTACCCCTGTCCCAGTCCCGCCACGCCCAGGGCGATCAGAACCCATTTATAAAAATTGGGATCCCGGTCCATCGCCCAGGAGCCGAGAAATCCCGAGAGCACAGAAACCAGCACCGTGACCAGCACCGCTTTGGCAAACAAAGAACCGCGCCGGTCCGCCGGATAGTTGTCATGATAAATGGATGTCAGAAAGGGGATGATGGCCGTCAACAGCATGAATCCCAAAACCACCCACAGAGTGTAGGTCCACAGCGAGCCGGCGGTGGCGGCGAGTATCAGGAACACCCCGGTCAGGACTATCGGCAGACTGCCGCACACGGAGTTTTTCAATTGCGTTAGGGCCGCGTAGTGAAACAGAAACAGCGAAAACAGCATTCCGATGAACGGGGCGGAACCGATCAGGGATTTGGAAAACAGATCAGCGTCGAAATATCGAATGGCGATGAACAATCCGAAGGTTTGCGTGCCCGAGGTCAGCACGCCGTGAAAAAAACCGCGCAGCAGGTCCCATCGAAAGGTTTGTCGGACCAGGCCTTCGGCGTCCGCGTGGGTGGATGCGTTTATCAAATTTTTATGGTCCTGAAGAGGCACGGCCCAGGCGGAAGGCCGCAGGGCCACTGTGGGAAACCGGCAAGGTCGACCGGTGCGTGTTGTGTTGCATTGCGATCAAGGTTATAACAAGGAAGCGGCCGCGTCCATGAAAAAGGGCCCTTCGCCGTCGTGAATCCATGGCTGGAATGAACCGTTATGCAACCGAACCTTTATAAAGTGGAAATCCTGATCATCGGCAACGAAATTATCACCGGCCTGGTGCCGGACACCAATTCCGGCGTCATCACCCGGCGGCTGGAGATGCTGGGGATTCCCGTGACCCGCCACGTCGCGGTGGGCGATGAAGAAGAAGATATCACCGATGCCGTGCAACAGGCGCTGGCGCGCGTCGATTGCGTCATTCTCACCGGCGGGCTGGGCGCGACGCACGACGACATCACGAAACGCGTTCTGGCACAGATGTTCGATTCCGCATGGGTGACGGATGAGAAAGTCAAACGCCAGATCGAAAAACTGTTCCGGGCGCGCGAAATGGAAACGCCACAGGCCGCCTATCTCCAAGCCGAGGTGCCGGAACAGGCCACCGTCCTGTACAACGCCAAGGGCACCGCGCCGGGCCTGCTTTTCGAAAAAGACGGCCGACGCGTCTATTGCCTTCCCGGCGTTCCGCTGGAAGTCGAATATCTTTTGGAGACCCACATCGTCCCCCATTTGGAACCGATGGGAACCGTCAAGATGCAGCACCGGATTTTGAAGACCACCGGGGTTCCCGAGTCCACCCTGTGGGAGGAGATTGGGCCGGTCGCTGCTCTCGAGGAACACGTGAAGGTGGCCTCCCTGCCTTCGCACCTCGGGGTTCGGATCCGATTCACCGCCACCGGCAAGGATTGGCAAGAAACCGCCGCCAAACTGGACGCCGCAGAAAAACTGTTACGGCAGAAAATCGATCACCACATTTTTGCGGTCGACGACGAAACCCTGGAAGACCGCATCGGGAATCTATTAAAGAAAAGCCAAAAGACGCTGGCGGTGGCGGAGTCCTGCACCGGCGGGTTGATCGCCCACCGGCTGACCACCGTCCCGGGAAGTTCGGACTATTTTCTGGAAGGGGCGGTGACCTACAGCAATGAAGCGAAGCAGGCCCGGCTGGGTGTGGATCCGGCGCTGATCGAAGCCCACGGGGCGGTCAGCCCGGAAGTGGCCATCGCGATGGCGGAGGGCATCCGGCGACAAGCGGGAAGCGAATTCGGACTTTCGGTGACGGGCATCGCCGGGCCCACCGGCGGCACGGCTCATAAACCGGTCGGCCTCACCTTCATCGCGGTAAGCGGCCCGCAGGGAACCCGATGCGAACGATTCCTCTTGCATCAGGACCGGGTCCGCAACCAGCAACGCGCCGCCCAGGCGGCGTTGAATCTGCTCCGCCTGTATCTGTTTGATGAATCCTGACCGCAATCCATCTGTCCGCGGTGGAATAAACGTGTTAATCTTTTAATATGGAAACGTTCCAGTGTTCTCAATGTGGAAAGGAAATTGAAGGCGGACAGGAGCGGTGTCCGCACTGCGACGCCGTTGCCGCGCCGATTCCCAATTATCCGCGTTTTAAGGGAGGTGGGGTGTTTATGGTGATGTGGATCTTTTTTGTGATCCTCGTCGCCATCCTTCTGGTTACCCTGGTTGTCATTTAAAAGCCCTCCCGTTGCGGCGATTGCAGAGACGCTTTGAATGGAAGAATCAAAATCATTCCCGCCACGAAACCTCCGATGTGGGCCATCCACGCCACGCCACCCCCGACGTTCCCCGAAGCTATGCTGCTGAAGATCTGGAGTCCCAGCCACAACAGAAGCAGGATCGCCGCCGGTATCCGGATGATGGTGACCAGGATTCCGAGAAACACCAGCGTCTTCACCCGCGCTTTCGGAAACAGCACCATGTAGCCCCCGAGGATTCCGGAAATGGCGCCACTGGCGCCAACCATCGGAACCCGGGACCCGGAATCCATGTACACATGGCACATCGCCGCGATCACCCCGCACACCAGATAAAACATGATGAACCGCACCTTGCCCAGGACGTCCTCAATGTTATTGCCGAAGATCCAGAGGTAGAGCATGTTGCCCCCCAGGTGCAGGAACCCGGCATGCAGGAACATCGCCGAAAAGACGTTGGGATAAGTCTGGATCGGCGACTGCATCAGTTCGTACGGCACCAGGCCGTAGTTGAGAAACAGCGAGGCGGTTTGACCGGGATAGGAAAACTCCCAGAAAAACACCAAGATATTGCCGCCGATCAACAGGATGGTGAGCAGGGGAAAATTTTTCGTCGGGTTCTCGTCATGAAAGGGAATCATGCTGTGTTTTGTTCGGGTTGGAAAGGTGAATATGATAGACTCTGGGGTGATTCCTAACCCGATTATATAAAAAAAATCGTATGAGTGAAAGCCAAGATACACCTATTTTAAGGCCGGAAGGGGAGGTCCCCGAGGTCCGGGTCCGGCCCGAGGAATCGCCGGAATGGGTGATCGCCACCTACCGCAAGCACCGGCTGGCGGAGGTCACCGCCGAGTTGAACGCCGAATTGGGCAAAGGTCGCGGCAACGATGTTTACATCGAGCCGGTTCTGCTCGACATGAATCCCGTGGAGCATCGCCAGAGCCTGCAGGAGCAAGTGTTCCACAACCCGCGCGAAATCACCGAGAACCTGCTGGATGTCCAAACCTCCAAAGTTGTGTTGGAGGCGGATTCCGGCATGGGCAAAACCACTTTTCTCAAAGTGTACCAGGAGCGGCTCCTGACGCCGGAAGATCCGGGCGAATATCCCATGGCGGTTTACTTCGACCTGTCGCATCTGCCGGAGGGCACCGGGTTCGTGGAATTTTTCCCCGAACTGTACCGGCAGATCACGGCGGTCGTCCTCAAGGAACAAGAGGAACAGCCAGACCTCGAAATCCGCGAACCCCTGCTGGAGCGTACCCTCAAGCGTCTGGTGTTGACCGGGCAGATGCTGTTTCTGCTCGACGGGTTCGATCAACTCCTGCCGGAAGACCGCTTTCAATTTTATTTCGACGTGGTGGTCGACGGCGACGTCCTGCGCGATAACTTCGTTTATATCGTCACCCGCCCGGTCGGGTTCGGGCCCTATGCCACCACATCGATCGTCAAGCGGGGGCAGGACTCGACCTTCCGCGCCGCCATCCAACCGGTCAGCGATCTGCAGCGCCGCCATTACCTGCCGTCCGCCGTGTTGAAGAAGAACCAGGCGGAAAAGTTTCAGTTGTTTTATCCGGAACTGTTTGCAAATCCTTTTCTGCTCAAAATGATCCGGACCCTGGCCGACGCCGAAAAACTGGAAGACGTCACCTCCCGGACGCAACTGTTCGCAGCCTGGATCGATCATGGTTTGACTCGCGGGGAACAGGCGGAGCCCGATGCGGAGACGCAACAATGCCTGAAGACTCTGGAAGAGATTGCCCTGCAATTGTTCCGGGAGGGACACCGGCAACGGTTGCAGGAGGTGGAAACGGGATTCGAACTGAAGCTGTTTGAAGAGCGCGGCGCCCATTTGAAACTACTGTACGCCGAGGGTCACATCCGGGCGCCCTTCGACCGGTTCATCCAGTCAACCCCCACGCGCTGGGAGTTTCGTCATCCCCTGTTCCAGGAGTATTTCGCGGGACGGGCGCTGGCCCGCGACGCGGAATGGGAGTCCACTCTGCGGGAATTCGGGCGTGACGACACCTGGCAACACCTGTTCCGGTTTTTCGCGGGAGCGACGTCCACCTCCGCCGACACGCTGGTGGATATCCTGCTGGAGGAAGGCGCGCTGTTTCTGGCGGGCCATGTGTTGCCCGAAGTCGAAACCGTTTCCGAAAACCGGCGTTTGCTGGTCGGCCAGTTGTTGAAATACCAGTGCCCCGAAGCGCAACCCCAGTTTGCCAAGAACCGCCTGGTACGGCTGGAAGCGGTTCTAGAGCACAATGACCGCAAGGTTCTGGAGACGTTGACGCGCGCTCTCTTCAAGCGGGAGAAACGCGACTCCCGGATTCTTTACGGTCTGCTTGAATTGTTGTCCGCCCTCCATAACATCAACTGGAAGGAAATCATCGACCGCCAGAATTTTGATACCGTGCGGGACCTGCCGGAGCTTCAGGAATTTTTGAACGAGCATCAGGCTCCGGAAATCGTCAACCCCGCGGTCATTAAAAAATGGACAGAAATGGTCACGATTCCAGCCGGTAAATTTATTTATCAGGAAGAGAAGGACGAGGAGGACCAGATCGAGATGAAGGAGTATTCGATCATGAAATACCTCGTCACCAACGAGCTGTACCGGCAGTACGATCCCCGGTTTCAGCTCCGCTATCCCAAGTATTCCTGGGACAAGGATCAGCCCGTCCTTGGCATCAACTATTACGAGGCCACCGTTTTTTCCCTGTGGCTGGGCCTCCGGTTGCCGACCGAAACGGAATGGGAAAAAGCCGCGCGCGGCACCGACGGCCGGGATTATCCCTGGGGCGAAGCCATGGGGTATCAGACCGGACATTGCAACACCGCCGACTTCGTGATCGGGCACACCAACCCTGTGACGGATTTCGAAGAAGGCCTCTCTCCCTTCGGCTGTTTCGATATGGCCGGCAACGCCTGGGAATGGTGCGTGCAGTTGTATTCTTCCCAGTTCACCACCCAGAAAATCGTCCGGGGCGGATCGTGGCTCAACTACATGGTTCATGCCAAATGCCATTTCCGCAACGCCTTCGATCCCGCCGAAAGACACCCCGGAGTCGGCATCCGGTGCACTACCCGGCCCCTGGTGGAAGTGGACCGGGAGGAATCGGAAGATTTCTGATCCGGACCCAACCCGAGTTTCCAAGAGACCTTACGCGGGTTCTTCCCTTTTCAAAGCGAGGCCGGACCCGCCCTGTTAAACCGCCTTGGACACTGCCTCGAAGCGCAATAAACTTTTACTTGACAATGCTTTAGGTCCCTTTCTATCCTGAGTAAATAAGGCAAAATCAGGAAAATAGCGCCTGCTTCCAGAGAGTTGTTGTGGCCCCGATCCAGGATGGCGCCTGCCTGTGGAAAGGGCCGGTATATTCCCCTGACATCCCTTCAACCGTACCGGTAAACATCAGTGACCGAGACCCGCACGAAAAAAAAATTACTGTTTGTGGATGACGATCCCGCAATGGGCAAGGTGGTGGGAAAAATCCTGGACAGCGCCCTCGGCCCGCAGGTGATCGAGTTTCATGAGGCCATGTCGGGAGAACGCGGGCTCCAGCAGGCGCGGGAACTGAAACCGGATATCATGATGTGCGACATCCACATGCCCGGGATCAACGGTTTCGAGTTCTGCAAAAAGATTCGCCAGTCGGCCCTCCCGGCGACGGTCATTCTCATGTCCGCTTACGACGAGAATGAAGATTACGCGATCCAGGCCAAGGAAGCCGGGGCGGACGCCTTTCTGATCAAGCCCATCAAAAAAGGCGAACTGCTGTTCGTCGTCAATTTTATTCTTCGCATCGATCATCTCAACAAAACCGTTCTTGGAAAAAACCAGGAGCTGCAGGAGGATCAACGCCGGTTGAGCGACAATCTTAAAGACATCATACGCATGAATTCGCAATTGGAATCCCAGAACACCCGGATTACTTCCATGAACCGGGAACTGACCGAGCGGTTCGATTCCACCGTCGGTCTGCTCACCAACATCATCGAGCTCAACCAGTCCCAGCATCGGGGTCACTCGGAGCGTGTGGCGGAAATTGCGGTGTTCATCGCGCAGAGGATGGGGTTGGCGGGAGACGCCGTCCAGAATCTGAAAACCGCCGCCCGGCTGCACGAGCTGGGCATCGTCAGCCTGCCGCGCGACGAATCGGTGGAAGACGCGCTCGACGAAGGTAAAAGCCGGTTCCACACCAGTCATCCGATGGTTGCCGAAATGCTTCTCAAAGGATTCCCCGGACTGGAACCCGTGGCGGAAATTATCCGCCATATGCATGAAAACGTCGACGGGTCCGGAAAACCTGACGGCCTGATGGGTGAACAGATTCCCCTGGGATCGCGGATTCTTTCGGTCTCCAGTTTTTACGATCATTACCGGGTGGCTCATCCGAACAGTTCCGTTTCCGAAGTCCTAATGCGGGTGGACAAGCAAAACGGGAAATGGTTCGACGAAAATGTGATTTCCTTTCTTGCGGAGTATGCGCGGTCCCAGAGCCCTGCCGACGATGAAAAGGTCGTCAGTTGTTCGGTGTTCGCGCTGAAAGAGGGGATGGAATTGGCTTCGGATATTTATTCCGAGTCCGGCATCAACCTGCTCCGCCAGGGCACGGTGCTGGACCGGGACCTGGTGAGCCGGATTCTCAAATTCAACAACGTGGACCCCGTGGCGGGTCAAGTGAAGGTTAAACCGTAATCGCCTTATGGATATTGCAACCCTATTAGGAATATTTTCCGGCGTGGCCCTGCTGCTCGCCTCCATCATGCAGAACAGCGGACTGGAACTGTTTATCAGTGCGCCTTCGGCGATGATCGTGCTGGGCGGGACCATAGCCGCCACTCTGGTTGCGTATCCCATCAACGAACTGTTTGGGGTGATCGGGCTGTTCCTCAAGGTGTTCATAACCAAAAAGCACAATTTGTACGATCTGATTGACAACATGGTGATGATCTGCAGTGTCGCCCGCAAGGGTGGGGTGCTGGCCATCGAGTCCCGGCTGGATGAGATCGACAACGGATTTCTCAGAAGGGGACTGCAGTACACCGTCGACGGCAAGGACGAAAATACCGTGGTGACGCTCCTCAAAAAGGAGATTCGCCAGATCCAGCAGAAACACCGCGACGGATGGCAGATCATGAGTGAAATGGGGAAATTCGCCCCCGCCTTCGGAATGGTGGGAACGCTCATCGGGTTGATCCAGATGCTGTCCGCACTCGACGACGTTAAAACCGTCGGCCCCAAAATGGCAGTCGCCCTGATCACCACCTTTTACGGAGCGCTGTTGGCCAACCTGGTGTTCATTCCCATGACCGTCAAACTCAAACGCCGGAGCGCGGCGGAATCTCTGGAAATGGACCTGGTGCTGGAAGGCATCACTTTTATCCGCAAGGGGGTGAATCCCCGGTTCATGAAGGAAGCCCTGGAGAACATTCTGGAGAACGCCATCGGTAAAAAGTTGAAACGGGAAAAAACGCCGATCCAAACCCCGGCTCCCAAGCCCGCACCCAAACCGGTTCCCGGAACTCCCAGAAAAGAAGGCATCCATGCCCGAACCCGAAAAAATAACTGACGAGGAAGAGGATTTCGAATTTGAGGAATCCCGGGGCGTCCCCCCCTGGATCATCACCTTCGCGGATATGGTGACCCTGCTCATGGTCTTCTTCATTCTCCTGTTCGCCATCGGTAACGTGGAACAGGAAAAGTGGCGGGATATCAAAGAATCCCTGCGGGAAGCGCTGGGAGCCGACTCGATTGAGGAACTGGGGACCCGGCAGGGGTTGGATGTCGTCAAGCAGGTTCAGACCCTGGTGGACGAGAAAACCGTGCACGCTGTCGATGAAGTCGGCGCCATGGTGAACCGGGAGATGGAAGATATCATTTCCGAGGTTGAGGAATTCGTTTTCAAAAACAAACTCTCCGGCGAGGTCCGCGTTTCTTCCGACCCGCGCGGGGCGGTGATCACCATCTCCGATGTGGTGTTGTTTCCTCCCGGATCGGCGGAAATGACCCCCCAGGGCCGTAAAACCTTGCGCCAGGTGTTCGACGTGTTGAAACAGTTCCAATACAACGTCAAGATCGAAGGCCATACCGACAACACCCCCATTCATACCCTGAGATATCCCTCCAATTGGGAACTGTCCGCTTTCCGCGCCTCGGAAGTGGCTCACATGATGATCGACGACGGGTTTCCGCCGGAGCGGCTGTCGGTCGAAGGATTTGCCGAATTCCGGCCGAAGGTCCCCAACACCAGTGCGGAAAACCGGGCCATCAACCGCCGCATCGAGGTGGTCTATCAGCGCGGCAGCATCCGCCAGCGCATGGTCAAAATATTAAACCGGAAATAATCCCTACTGCCGGGGTCTGTGTTGGAAACCATTTCAAGTCAATACCTTACGCTTTGACAACCCCCGCCATCTCTGGTAATTTAGAGCCATCCCTTTGGATTTTGCGGTGCTAACGGTCTGCGGGCCGGGGTTCCGGGCAATGGTAAAATCTTGAAACAGGAACAACAGGAACAGTGGATGCGGCGGGCTTTGGAGTTGGCCGGAAAAGCGGCCGGCCGAACCTCGCCCAACCCCATGGTTGGGGCCGTTATCGTGAAAAACGGCCGGGTGATCGCCGAGGGCTACCATAAAAAAGCCGGGCGGCCTCACGGCGAGATCGAGGCCCTCCGAAAAGCCGGGAAGAGAGCCAGGGGGGCGCAGATGTTCGTGAATCTGGAGCCCTGTTGCCATCAGGGCCGGACCCCGCCCTGTACCGATGCCATGATCGAAAGCGGGCTCAAGGAAGTCTACGTCGGCATGCGCGATCCCAACCCGCGGGTGGCGGGTAAGGGAATTCGCCGGCTGAAACAGGCCGGGATCACGGTTCACAATGGCGTGTTGACCCCGCAATGCCGGCGGCTCAATGAGGCGTTCGCCAAATACATCCAAACGGGAATCCCGTGGGTGATCCTGAAATCCGCCCTGTCGCTGGACGGCAAAATCGCCACCGCCACCGGGCAGTCACAATGGATCACCGGCCCCGAGGCGAGAGAAAGGGTCCACCGTCTGCGGGACCGGGTGGATGCCATTCTGGTGGGTCCGGGGACGGTGCTCAAGGACAACCCGCGGCTGACCACGCGCCTCAAAAAGGGCAAGGGCCGCAATCCGGCCCGTGTTATTCTAGATGGCAGGGGGGAAATTCCCCTGAACGCGCGGGTGTTTCAACGTGCCACTAGGGAAAAGGTGGTGTATGTCACCTCTCCCAGGGCTTCTGCGGTCCGGCTCAACCGGCTCCGCAAAACCGGGGTCGATGTTAAGATATTACCCGATCAAAATGGTCATATTTCATTGAAAAAGTTGATTAAAATTTTAGGGCGAATGGGGGTGACCTCCCTACTGATCGAAGCCGGGAGCGGGCTCAACGCCAGTGCCCTGAAGGCGGGAATCGTGGATAAAATAGTCCTGTTTTTGGCGCCGCTGATCATCGGGGGCCGTACGGCGCCCGGCGTGGTCGGTGGAGCGGGCATCCACAACCTGAAGCAGGCGCTGAACCTTAAAAACCTCACGGTGACGCCCGTGGGTGCCGATTGGATGGTGGAGGGATATCTGTAATCATGTTCACCGGAATCATAGAAGCAGTCGGAACGGTCGCGTCCCTGATCCGCAAGGACGACCAAGCCCGGATGCGGGTGGACACGAATCCGCAATTTACCGGGTTTGAGATGGGCGAGAGCATCGCCGTCAACGGCGTCTGTCTGACGGTGGTGGACCGGGGCGAGCACTGGTTCGCGGTCGATATGACCCCCGAAACGCTGAGCCGGACCAGCTTCAAACAGGTGAAGGAAGGGTCGCGCGTGAACCTGGAGAAGGCCCTCACCCCCGACAAAAAAATGAGCGGGCATTTCGTGACGGGCCACATCGATAATGTGGCTTCGATAGTGAGCATTGAAGAAAAACCTGGGGAGGTGTTGTTCCGGTTCGAGCATCCCCCGGAGCTGATGCCGTATCTGATTGAAAAGGGGTCCGCCGCAGTGGACGGCATCAGCCTGACGGTGTTCGATTGCCGGGATCGCCGCTTCACGGTATCGATCATCCCGTTCACGCTGGAACACACCAACCTGAAGGACCGAAAAACCGGGGATATTGTAAATATCGAGTGTGATATGATTGGGAAATACGTGATTCGCGCGTGTGAAACGCTGTTCAAGGACTCTGAAACAAGCGGCACGATTTCCATGGAATTTTTAAAACAGCAGGGTTTTGTATGACCAAGAGACATCCGAAAACATTCAGTACCATCGATTCCGCCACCGAGGACGTCAAGCAGGGCAAGATGATCGTTATCGTGGATGACGAGGACCGCGAAAACGAAGGCGACCTGATGATCGCCGCGGAGCTGTGTACGCCCGAGGCGATCAACTTCATGGCGAAATACGGACGCGGGCTGATCTGCCTGACGCTGACCGAACAGCGGACCGCGCAGTTGGGTTTGCCGATGATGGTTCCGGAAAACCAGGCGCAGTTCGGCACGCCCTTTACCGTTTCGATCGACGCGAAACACGGCATCACTACCGGCATTTCCGCTGCCGACCGGGCGAAAACCATCGCCGTGGCCATGGGTCCGGAATCGACGCAGTATGATCTGGTGATGCCGGGACACATCTTTCCCCTGCGCGCGCGGGAAGGCGGCGTGCTGGTCCGCGCCGGACAAACCGAGGGCTCCGTCGATATGGCGCGCCTGGCAGGTCTGAAACCGACCGGCGTGATCTGCGAAGTCATGAACGACGACGGCACCATGGCGCGGGTTCCCCAACTGTCCAAATTCGTCAAAAAACACAAAATTAAGATGATCACCATCAAGGATCTGATGGAGTACCGCTTAAACAGCGAAACCCTCGTGGAAGAAGTGGCATCCACCCTACTGCCGACCGACTTCGGCGAGTTCAGGGTGGTCGCGTTTCGCAACAAGTTGATCGATCAGGTGCATATTACCCTGGTCAAGGGAGAACTGAAACCGGAAGAGCCGACCCTCGTGAGAGTTCATTCCCAATGCCTGACCGGTGACGTGTTCGGGTCCCAACGATGCGACTGCGGCGAACAGTTGGCGCAGGCGTTGAACATGATCGAACGGGAAGGGAAAGGGGTTTTGCTCTATCTGTACCAGGAGGGACGCGGCATCGGCATCCTCAACAAATTGAAAGCCTACGCGCTTCAGGATGCAGGCCACGACACGGTTGAGGCCAACGCGGAGCTGGGCTTCAAGCCCGACCTTCGGGATTACGGCATCGGTGCACAAATTCTGCGCGCCCTCGGGTTGGGGAAAATCAGAATCATGAGCAACAATCCCCGGAAAATCATCGGCCTCGAAGCCTACGGCCTGGAGATGGTGGAACGGGTGCCCATCGAAGTGCGACCGAAAAAACACAATATCAAATACCTCCGAACCAAGCAGAACAAAATGGGGCACCTGATTAAAAACGTTTTCTGAATGGGACGGACTATTGCCGAAATCGGTTGAAGGGGATTTGAACGGAGCGGGCCACAAAGTGGGCATCGTGGTGAGCCGGTTCAACGATTTCATCACCGGCCGGCTGGTGGACGGCGCGGTGGACTGCCTTGTGCGCCACGGGGTGAAAGACTCGGACATCGAAGTGGTGAAGGTGCCGGGCGCGTTTGAAATTCCCATGGCGGCCAAACGGATGATCGGCAAAAAGAAATACCACGCGGTGCTCTGCCTGGGCGCGGTGATCCGCGGCGCCACCCCGCACTTCGAATATATCGCCGGAGAAGCGGCGAAAGGCATCGGTGCTCTGGCCCTGGAGGCGTCGATTCCCGTACTGTTCGGGGTGCTGACGACCGACAACCTGGAGCAGGCCATCGAGCGCGCCGGAGCCAAATCCGGCAACAAGGGCTGGGAAACGGCGCTGGCGGCCATCGAAATGATCAACCTGTACAAGCAACTTTGACGCGGACATCCCCATGGGCAAACGGCGGCAATCCAGAGAATTGGTGATCCAATTTCTTTATCTCATCGAGATGAACGAAGGGGAGGTTCAGGATCAGTTGAAACTGTTCTGGGAAAGCCACCCTACCGCCGAAGATGTGCAATCGTTCACCGAAGAGATTCTGAAGGATACTTTCGATCATAAAGAAGCGATCGACGCGCGCCTCGAAAAATACAGCGACAACTGGACCCTCTCTCGAATGGCGGTGATCGACCGCAACCTGCTCCGTATGGCGGCCTCGGAGATTCTGTACAGCAAAACCGTGCCGCCCAAGGTGGCCATCGACGAGGCGGTGGAAATCGCCAAACGGTTCGGCAGTGAGGATTCGCCCAACTTCATCAACGGCATCCTTGACCGCATCCTGAAGGAATTGAATTCCGATATCTCGCAAGCCAGCCTGAATCAATAAGGCTTCAACCGACGGTTTCCCCATGGTGTATCTCATTATTTCCGATTTGCACAGCAACCTGGAATCCCTGGAGCGGTTCATCCAGATCAGCAAAACCATTCCGCATGACCAGAAAGTGTGCCTGGGCGATATCGTCGGATACAATGCCGACCCCAACAAGTGCGTGGACTGGGTGCGTGATAACGTGGATGTGGTGCTGGCAGGCAATCACGATTACGCCGTGGTGGGGAAGACGGACACCTCGTATTTCAATCCCTACGCGTATGAAGCCTGCATGTGGACGCGGGAGGCGTTGACCGAAGACAATATCGAATACCTCGGTTCCCTGCCCACCCAAAGGGAGCAGAACGGAATTTTGTGGGTGCACTCCTCTCCCTTCGAGCCCAATGAATGGCATTACGTCAACAACAAGTACGACGGGGAGGAAAATTTTCCGCATTTCGAGGCCCAATGGTGTTTTCTGGGGCACTCCCACAAACCGGTGGTTCTGGAACAACATCCCGGCGGGGCGGTGGAGGCGGTGTACGGCGGGGCGGTGCATCATTGGGAATACACTCTGAAGCCGGATTGCCGCTACATCATCAATGTGGGCAGTCTGGGGCAACCCCGCGACGGCATCCCGGACCCCTGCTTCGTGGTGTTTGATTCCGATAAAAGCTCGGTGACATTCCGAAGGTATGAATACGATCTCAAAAGCACTCAGGAAAAAATCCGGGCCAACAATCTCCCCCCATTTCTGGCCGAGCGCCTGAGCGCCGGATTTTAACTCCCCAGTTTTCAGCGTCTTGACGGCTTCTTTCAAAAATGATATAGTCAAAACCTTAATAAAATTAATTACTTAAGTTAGTTCTTCTGGTGTTCTTTACAGAATTTTAAAAGCTAAATGGTTTTGAAACAGATGCATTTAATCAGTCATGGAACCCTGATTTCCTTCAAGCACAACCGGTCCCCGGCAAAATGGTGGGGGGGGATGATTCTCGTCCTGGGTCTGGCGCTGGCGTTCACCGGGGGTACGTCCTGGGCGAAATTGAGCTCGTCCGAGTCCTCCCAAAAGTTGTATGCCCAGGCCCAGAAGGAATATCAAAATCTTCTTTATTCCAGGACCCAAAACCAATACCGCCAAAACTGGGAGCGGGTCATTACCCGGTTCGAGTCGGTTCTGAAGCAATTTCCCAAAACCCGGGAAGGTTATAAATCGGTTTTTACCCTGGGCCGCCTGTACCAGAAGCTGGGAAAAATCAGTGGCCGCGCCGGGGATATTGACCAGGCCCTGGCCTATTTTTTCCGGTTGGAGAAGGAATTTCCCGCCGACCGGCTGACCGATGATGCGCTTTATTTCGCCGGCCAATTGTATCTGAAGCGCAAGAATTTCAGCGAGGCGCGTGCGGCGTTTCAGAAAATCCTGACCCGTTATCCCAAGGGCGACTTTGTCCCGAAGGCAAAACAGCAGTTACAAAGCCCGGCGCTCAAAGTTCCAGCCCGGGCTCCCGCATCCTCACCCGTTTTATTGAAGGACCTCACCTTCACCAGCGGGTCCGGAGAAACGCGTGTGGTGCTGAAGGCTGAAGGAACCGTCAAGTACACCCAGAAAACCCTTCAAAACCCCGACCGGGTGTACTTTGATTTTCGGAACGCCCGGTGGGGCGAGCATATCCCGGCCACCATTCCCGTGAACGACGGGCGGGTTCAACGGTTGCGGATGACCCAGGCGAAGGGAGTCCCCAGCCGCCTGGTGCTGGATCTGGACGGCACGGCGGAGCTGGAAGTGGTGGTCCAAAAAAGCAACAACCGGTTGATCATCGTCATTCCCCATCACAAGAAGAAATTCGTTGCGGTCAAAATCAAATCGAATGTCTCGAAGAAGCGGCCGGTCATCCGGACGGCGAAGAGCGCGGTTTCAAAAAAAATAAAGGCCAACCAGAAGACCCCGGTGGTGGTTCTGGATGCCGGACACGGCGGCAAGGATTTTGGAGCCCGGGGCGCACACGGGTTGTCCGAGAAGGATTTGAATCTCCAGATTTCCAAGCGGGTCAAAAAGATTCTGGAACAGCGGTACCACTTCAAAGTGATCATGACCCGCAAGAACGACAATTTTATGGAACTCAAAGACCGCGGGAAAATCGCCAACCGGAGCAACGCCGATCTGTTCGTCTCCATTCACGCCAATGCCGCCCAACGGAAATCTGCGAGAGGCATCGAAACCTATTATCTGGGGTCGGGCTCCACCGAGCAGGCCCGGGAAACCGCCGCACGGGAAAATGGAGACTTGGTGCACTCGGTGTCCGATGACACCGTGCAGGAAATTCTGGCCAGCCTCATCTCCACCACCAAAATCAACGACTCCTCTCGTCTGGCCGCCAGCGTTCAAAACAGCCTGCACAAAACCATGTCAAAAAAGTTTTCCGGCATCCATAACCTGGGTGTGAAGGAAGGACCGTTCTTTGTGCTTCACGACACCAATATGCCGAGCATCCTGGTCGAGGTGGGGTTTGTGACCAACCCAAAAGAGGGCCGGCAGTTGAGGAACGGCAAATACCAGAAATGGCTGGCCGAGTCCATTGCCCGGGGTATCCACGATTATCTGAAAGAAAAAGCCCCTTCCATCTAACCCCGGAAACCGAGATGATGCCATGCCCATTCCCCAAATCGCCATCATCGGAAGGGCCAATGTCGGAAAATCCACCCTCTTCAACAAAATCATCAAGAAGCGTGCGGCGATCGTCAACGACATGCCGGGGGTGACCCGCGACCGCATGTTCAGCCGGGCCGAGTGGTTCGGCAAGCCGTTCATGGTGATTGATACCGGTGGCCTCGATCTTTCCGGCGATAACGACATCGAACTCCAAGTCAAAGAACAGGCGGAAATCGCAATCGCCGAGGCCGATACCGTTCTGTTTGTGGGTGACGGCCAGCAGGGGCTGACGCCGCAGGATCGCGAAGTGATCAACAAAGTGCGGTCCTCCGGGAAACCGCTGTATGTTCTGGTCAACAAGGTGGACGACCCCAAGCACGAAGCGCTGATCCATGATTTTTATCAGATGGGGGTGGAGGCCACCTTTGCGATTTCCGCCGAGCACGGGTCCGGAATCGAAACTATGCTGGAGCGGTTGGTCGAGGATTTTCCCGAAGCGGAGGAGGAAGCGGAGGAGCCGGGAGACATCCGCATCGCGGTGATCGGGAAACCCAATGCCGGCAAATCATTGCTCATCAATAAATTGTTGAAATTCGACCGCTGTATCGTCTCTGAAATTCCCGGAACCACACGGGATGCGGTGGACTCGTCCATCGTGCTCGACGGAACCGAATTCATACTCGTGGATACCGCGGGTATCCGGCGCAAAGGCAAAACCACCCGCCTGCTGGAAAAGACCAGCGTCATCATGGCCCTCAAGGCGCTGGAGCGGTGCGATATCGCGGTGCTGGTTCTGGACGGCGAATCGGGAATCAGCGAGCAGGACGCCACCATCGCCGGATACGCTTTCGAGCGGGGCCGCGGATGCATTCTGGCCGTCAACAAGTGCGATCTTCTGGATCGCAAGAAACAGACTCATGAAGCGTTGGAGGAGAAAGTGCGGGACAAAATGAAATTCCTGGATTTCGCTCCGGTGCTGTTGGTCTCCGCCAAAACAGGGTTTGGATTGAAGCAGTTTTTCCCGGAAGTGAAGCGGGTCTATTCGGAATATTCGAAAAAGGTGCCCACCGGAAAATTGAACGACTGCTTTGCCCGGGCGATCAAGAAAAATCCGTTCAGCAGTTTCCGGGGGAAGTTCATTAAATTGTTTTATTCCACCCAGGTAAAAAGTTGTCCTCCCACTTTTCAATGTTTTGTGAATTATCCGGAGGGCATTCATTTTTCATATCGCCGGTATTTGACGAACAGCCTCAGGCGGGCCTTCGGATTTTCGGGAACCCCGGTGCGATTGAAGTTTACCCCGCGGCGGTCCGATCATTGAGTGATGGCCAATCAAAAAAGTTACAGCATTTACCAGGGTTACAATTTCCGGGTTTTGAAGATGAAGGGTTTCGAACCGGTTTGTTTCGGGTGCCCCCCGGGGATTGTCAAGGATTTTGGCCGGCGGGCCGAAAACCTTCCCTCCCGGTACGTGCTTCCCATTCGCACCTTTGTTCAGGGGAAGAACAATTTCGATTTTGAATTTATTGTTTATACTTTTTTGTTCGCCCGGCCTTCCCACGAAAAGATCACCATTTACTGCACGGCCGACCAGCGGGTGCGGTTCAAATCCATTCTTCAGGAAACCCTGTTCGGCCCGACCTTCAAGAACCTGCTCCACGCCCAGTTTCGCCGGTTCAGCCGTGAGAGTGGGTTTACGAAAACCGAATTGAAGCGGTTCCATCTTTTTCTGGATCAATTGGCGGAAAGCCGGAAACCGATCGACTTGTACAGCCGCCTCCTCAAATACAATGCGCCCGACCGTCAGATTCAATCCGAAATGAGAAGCTACTTTAAAACGTTGATCCGCAATAAGATGTGGCTGGCAGACAAAATCAATTCCCGGACTCTTTCCCGGTTTGCCCGGAATTTCATCACCTGCGCCCAGTTGA
>SMUY01318798.1_pt1 | contig 17805 bp, 17 predicted proteins | sample 2456441 | NCBI WGS metagenome assembly SMUY01 (sample SAMN11095931, study PRJNA526329) | marine sediment metagenome | biome: Marine sediment; feature: Surficial sediment; material: Deep marine sediment; isolation source: Hadal surficial sediment | place: Pacific Ocean | collected 2014-11 | depth...
CACTTGAGTCAACCCGGATATACCGCACCGATGGGTGGATCGTTGAGTCAGCGTGGCGGCTTAGGAGCCTTGTTGGCGAACGAAAAAACGACCGATGCGCTATTCGACGCGATGAAGTCGTTACACGCTTATGCCACCACAGGCGATCGCATAATCATGAATGTGAGCATCAACGGTACGGAAATGGGACAGCGCGCGCCTTTCGCTACCGAACGCGTGATCAGCGGCCGAATCATCGGTACGGCTCCAATAGATACCATCACGATCATTAAAAACGATGAGGCAATCTGGCAGCAGGACTACTACAAGAACGAAAACGACAAGATCCTCCCAGAAGACAGCTTCCTGCTGAGTTTCGCCTCAGACTCGAAACCCCTGAACCCCGGGGATAACCCGCGTGGCTGGCGCAACTGGCGGGGAACGATCGAGATCGACAACGCGGAACTGCTCCTCGCCACCGGTCAAGATTTTCACAACCGTTTTTTTCAATCGTTAACGGTTGATGAGGACAACCCCAATCTCCTGCACTTCGCCACACAAAGCCGTGGCGATACGAGTTCAATCCTACTTAAGCTATCCGGAATTCGTCGCAACACCGAGCTGAAGATCAACTTGGAGTCATCAAGGGAAACCGGCGGAGCTCCGCCAATTTACCGACAACCGCAGAACATCGATGCTGTAGAGATCAAGCTGGCTGTTCGCGACCTCGAGCACGGGCGCAGTGTTGCACACCTTCAGGTAGACGCCTACACCGACCGCATCGTTCTACGCCGCGTCGTCGCGCAAGGTGAACAAGACGTTAGCTTCGAGTTCACCGACACAGGCGATCGCGAAGGCGACTACTACTACATTCGGGTGCGCCAGGCCAACGATGCACAGGCCTGGTCCAGCCCAATCTGGGTCGGTGGATACCCCAAACTATAAAAACTAGTATATTGCCTGCCACATTGCTCTTGAACGGAAACGATGCCGACTCGACCGAAGAAAGCCGCGAAACGCCTTTCCGTAGAGAAACTCGTTCAGCGTGCGGATGATCTGCTGCGTTTCAGTGAACTCACTATGGATCAACAGCAGCAACTGTTGGCCGCCAAACGTTACCTCGACCTGGAAGATCGTCCGAATTCCAATGTCGGACAGTCAGCTCTACGGTGCGCCAAGTTGCTCATTGATAACGTGAAGCTCGACGTCTACCAACGCCGTTACGGCGTACAACACACCTGATCCGCAGCAGCTTGACCTTCGAACTTCATCCCCGACTCATTGCCGACTGCTTCTTCATCGAGGATCTCTCCTTCAGCCGTCTGCTGCTGATGAACGATCGACGTTTTGCCTGGTGCATTCTTGTACCACGCCTCGCCGGTTTAACTGAACTGCATGATGTGCCCGATGCTAAACGTAACCTTCTCTTCAAAGAGATCGACACCGTATCTCGTGCGCTCATCAAGGCCACCGGAGCGTACAAGATCAACGTCGCGGCACTCGGTAATCAAGTACCGCAACTCCACCTGCACGTGATCGCCCGCCACCAGGACGACGACGCATGGCCAGACCCAGTCTGGAGCGCAGGCCCCGCCGAGCCTTATCCGGATGAAGGAGCCCAACACGAAATAACCATAATCCAGAAAGCGCTCACCAGCCTGTAAACCTCATTTAGCTTTTTGGAGGTTGCCGAGGCTTACATGCCAGGGCAGGGAAGTATTTTCCAGAGACGCCGTGAACCCATCCATGGGGGCTTGCTCTCGCCATCCCTGGCGAGAGACACTCTGGAAAACACTTCCCTGCCCTGACACGTAAGCCTCTTTACTTTCCGTACGCTGGTCAACCAGCTTCGGTAGATCCGTTATTGTTTACTCGATCACGATGACGCTGCTCATCCGTAACCGTTATGTACGCGATCAACATCACACCTTCTGGAAAGCTCATCTGCGCGCACTGCCTGTTACCGATACTACGCGGTTTCGATATCGGACTCCGGGGCACAATCCCCGCGACCCCTTTCTAGGAAGCGGGTGCCACCTGCTGTGCCAGTATTTCAGCAAAGCTAGCCCGCATATCTCGAAATACTGAAGATGTAGAGGCGTCTGTGTGTGTTGGAGAAGTGTTTGCCAGAGTGTCACGAGCCAGGGATGGCGAGTGCAAGCCCGCACGGATGCGTCTTACTGGCGTCTCTGGAAAACACTTCTCCACACACACAGACGCCTCGGCAAAACCCAAAAAAACATTATTGAGTAGCGACCCAGATCCCCGGTCAAACCCGTTCGATGATCGTGGCAGTGCCCATTCCGCCTCCGTGATCAGGGGTCTACCAACACCATCCGTCCGGTTAGAAAACCACTGAGCGTGATGCTCAACGGCACAGTGAGGTTCTCACGTTCGCCATAAACGATGTCGGCGTTGTAGGTATCGCCATCATCGTCGGTGACTTGATAGCGGCACACTTCCGAATCCTGCCCTATTCTTTTAAGGAAATAAAAGTGACGGCCCGAGTGAACTTGCTGTTCCTCTTCGCAGCTCGGCTTTATATAGAAGGCAGTCAGTACGTCAACTCCGGGGAAGGCTGGCCGCGGCGGTCGCTCCTTCCCGTTTTTTATCACCCGCAGCTCACCGTCACGCACGGTTACGTCGCGCTGTTTGTGATCCCCCTTTTCGACGTACCGATATTCGATGAGTTCGGCGATACCTGCAACGAACCTGCCGGTGGCGACAAAGCGCATGTGCCAGCTGCCAAATACTTCTACTAACCCTTCCGCCCTCGCAGATCCAGAGACCGTGTAAGAATCCTGGTTCCAGTCGACGTTAATTGTGGCATGCCCAGCCCGCACCCCGCCGATGTACGCCTGGTACTTGAACGTCGCCGCCTGTGCAACGGGGCAAACGAGAACAAGCATCCATGAGATCAGCCACTTCATCGACGGTATCTTAGTGCCACTGAATGAACTCATCCTGAATGCTCAAACCGGTTATGGAATCGGGATCGTGTTGACGAATTTCGGTACATTGTAACCCCGTTGCACCGCGCAACGTTCGGCGATGACCCGATACCAGCGCAATAGATGCGGATGATCCACCCAGTTGATGCCTTGCCATTCATATCGGGAAATCCACGGCCAAGTCGCCATGTCGGCAATGGAGTAGCTGCCCGATAGATATTCAGCGTTGCCCAGCCGGGTGTCGAGTACGGTGTACAGCCGTTTCGCTTCAGCCGCGTATCGCTCCTCGGCGTATGGCGCTTTACCCGGATTGAAGCGGAGAAAGTGGTGTGCCTGGCCGAGCATCGGCCCGACACCACCCATCTGCATCATGAGCCATTCCAGGGTCTGCCACCGGTCATCCCCCCAGAATCGATCATACTTTTCTGCCAGGTAAATGAGTATTGCACCCGATTCCATCAAGTTACGGCCCGCATCGCGGTCCACAATCGCCGGAATTTTTCCATTGGGACTGATCTGCAGGAATTGCGGATCCTGCTGATCCCCCTGGGTGATATCTATCGCGTGGACTTCGTAGTCGACCTCGAACTCTTCCAGCGCAATAGATATCTTGCGCCCGTTAGGTGTCGGCCAGGTGTAAAGCTCAATCAACCCTCACTCCCCCTCTGACTCCACCTCCTCTTCGGTCTCCGGAAGCAGGTCGTCGCGCTCGATCACAATCTGTTCGGCAATATAGGTTGCGAGCGTAAAAGTACCCGCCACTCGATCTCCTCGCACCAGATAGTCGTCTTCCTCGGCTCGATAGAAGATCTGCAACTGCTGCTGCCCATCTGTGTCGCTGACGAGGTAAGTAGCCTTATGCTCGACGCCTTCCGCGGTGGTCGCCGTGCCTTCAGCATCGATCAGCACACCCATGATGCGCAAATCCGCAAAGCGCCCAGCGAGCCTGTCAGCTGCGTCCTGGTCTGCGGTGGTCTCATCGAGCAACCAACCTTCTTCACCTTTGATGAGTCGCCACGCTCCTTCCCGCACCACTTCAGTCACCGAGCCACTGGCACCAAGCAGTGTCTTGTCTAACCATTCATTGACGGTTGTCGGCATCTCGTAGTTCGAAAAATCTATGCTGAAGATGTCGTCACCTTCAGCCTCGCGCGCGTGCACCCGTCGATAACCCGGGGAAGTACCGAGATAAAAATCGGCAACGATGTCGTCACTTACATAAAGCTGAACGTGGCGCTGGTGTTTCTCATCGCTCACCTCAAACCGGTCTTGCGTCGCACTTGTTGTAGCCACAGGCCAAGGCCGCTTCAAGTTCTGCAGTTTGCTCAGCACATCCCCCATCTTTTCGCCATCCACGGGTACACCACCGTCCAATGACCAACCGTCATCAGACTTTGCAAGCGAAAGCTCAAGCCCATCGCCATCGTCGAGCGTAACTCGGTCGATCAGATCGCTCTCGAAGCTCAGAAACAAATCAGCTTCCCCACGTGAACCCGTGGTGGAAGCAAGCAGTAAGCCCGCGACGATCAGTAGCTGTACGCCCGCGATAATCAGCAGCATCGGCAATCGACTGTTCATGCAACACCTCCGGCCAGCCAGGTTTCATGTTTCAACCTTGTGCGCTGCATGCGCCGTCTGAAGACGAAAAACACGATGGCCACACCCGCCAGCGCCAACCCGTAGTTCAGATACTCTATCAACGCCTGTTCGCTGCGATCCAGCGGCGGCAGAGTGCGGTTGAAGTGACCACGGGAACGTATGCTCAGAAGGCCCTGATCTTCCAACGACCAGTCAACCACATTCGCCATCAACTGAACCGAGTTGCCATACAACGTGCCGTCAGCCGAACCCACCATGCGCATGGTCTGATCGGCTAGAAAGTCATTTGAGGCGAACAGAAACAAACGCGCTGATTCTGGAGAACGTTCTATCACGGCCGAAACAGTACCTAAGGAGTCCGTGGATTCCTCTGCATCTTCCTCTGAATCCGTCTCTTCCTCCTCAACTTGCGAAGTGTCATCGGTGTTCAGTAGCGGCGACGTTTTTCCAGCAAAATACGAATCGAATCTCCCCTCCAACAAGACCCCTATGAGGTGGCTGTTGGTTTCGCCTTCGGGAACGAACCCACTTAAACCAAAGTCGTCCACCCGAGGCATGACATCGGTGCTTGCAGACAACCAACTCCCGGCAGAACTGCGCAACAACTCTACAACGCGGCGATCGGCATTCAGTTCAACATCGATTTCTATGGGAGAACCCCAGGTCAACGTGATCTGTGGCAATCCCGACGTGATAACCGTGTCCTCGTTGAGCCCGTCCCCGCGCACGTCGATGAAATAGGGATAGTCGAGCATCACCAGATCCTGGAAGCTGAAACCGCCTACTTGTCTTGTCACAGGTGCGGGAAACGCCGCATTCTGCGGATCCATGACGAGCTTATCCTCCATCGTCACCCCATGGTGCGCCAACCAGTCCTCGAGTCCGGTAGACCGCCTTGTCGCCAGCAACGACGCTTGAGTCAACCTGGCCGAATACGGTGCGGCGGCGAGCACTACCGTGCCGCCTTTCATCAGGAATTGATCCACCGCAAAAAGCTGCGTTTCGTCCAGCGCTTCCGGATCGATGACCATCAGTAGATCGGCGCTCTGAGGCACCACCCCTTCGGTCAGGTTGGTGTCTTCCACGCTGAAGTCGCTCTGCAGGAAGTCTCTGAGCTGCACATATTGATTACTCATCATCCCTTGCTGCCCCATATAAGGCGGTGGTGCTTCTGGCGTTACCAGAGCAACCGTCTTCAACAACCCCGAGGCAAAACGTTTCAAGCCTTCCTCGATACCGCGTTTAGTGGCATCCGCTGAAAGCGCTTCCGGAATGGGAATCTGCACGAGCGTGTCGCCGTTGCCGAGCGTCATATAAAAATAGAATCGATTGGTATCGAACAAGCTCGCTGCCATGGGCTGGAACCCATAGTTCTCGGCAATCTCCAAGGCGACTGCGCCATCACCCGCCGTGGGATCGATCAGTTCTGACGAAAACTTACCTTCCGAGTCGGAACTGAGTTCTTCGAGTACCGTGCTCAACACAGAACGAAATTCCACAAGCACCTGGGGAAGCAAATCGTCAGGGGATACATACGCCACGAAACTAACGGGATTCTGCACGTTGGCAAAAATGCTGTTGCCTCCCTGAAAACCGTACAGCACTTTCTTGATGCTGCGCGTCAAATCGTATTCGGGGTTGCGCAACTGCACATCGAGGTCACCTTCGCCAACTACTTTTACCTCGATCAAATCACGAAAACCCAACACTTCGTACTCGTCCCCATAACTCACCAGAACGTCAAAGTACGAATTTACCAGGCTTGCCTGATAGCGGTCGGAGATCTGAAACGGGACAGGCCGAATACTGTATTTCGTATTCGCCTCATCTTCTTTGGCCGGATCGTCCGCCGGATCGATGATTTCCACTCGAACCTTGTTACCCCCCGCCACCGCAAATTCCGTAAGCAGGTCCTTCATCTGCGGTACCAACGGCGCAAGTAAGGGGTGGGTTCTATCGCTGAAGTATCCCCGAATGAGCAACGGTTCCTGGAGCTGTCTCAGGTAACCACGAGTAGCCTCTGATATGGAGTAGATACGCCCTTCGGTTACATCAACCCGTAACGATGTGAGTTGCCCAAGCCATAAATTAGCGAGCAGCAAATTGCCTACCAGCAGCCCGGTGCCCAACAACCAACCTCGGTGGTGTTTGGCATCACCGTCTACTGCCCACCGCTGAGCTTCCAACGCATAGACATTGAGAGTCAGAAATACCGCCAGGATCGAGGTGTAGTAGTAAAGGTCACCGACATCTATAACACCCCGCGTGATGGACTCGAACCGTGAACCGCTGCCCAAAGATCTGAACACGTCAGCCAGCCCACCGCCGACGAGATCGGTCAGCAACGGGTTGCCGATCAGATAAAACATACCGCAGGCGAACGACGTGAGTATCAGGCTGACGATCTGGCTGTCTGTGCGCGCGCTGACAAACAGGCCGATCGCGAGATACGCACCACCGAGCATGAGAGCGGCGAGATAGCCTGCCAGCACCGGTCCCCAGTCCAGATCTGCAATGAGCGACACCGTGATGGGTAACGGCAACGTGAGTACGAGAGCGATCGCAAGAAGAATCCAACAAGCCAGGAACTTACCGAGTACAAACTCCCAGCCGCTTAACGGCGACGTCGTTACCAACTCCATCGTGCCCGTGCGGCGTTCTTCGCTCCACATGCGCATAGTTAATGCTGCTGATAAAAACACCAACAGAACGGGCATCCACTCGAACATCGGCCGTACGTCCGCGACGTTGCGGGCAAAAAATGCCTCACCCCAGAAGAAAACGAACAACGTCACCGCGAGGAAGCTTGCGAGAAACAGATAACCCACCGGCGAAGAAAAGAACAGGACGAGTTCTTTGCGTTCGATGTAACGAATTTTTTCAAGCTGCATTGCTAATTCCTTCACTCACTTCCTTGAACACAGTCTCCAGATCCCGCTGTGTCGCACTCAGCTCAAAGACCGGCAAGCCCGCTGCAACCATGCGAACAGCAATCTGCTCGGCCGCAAGCTCACGGTCCCCATCTACATCGATGTTCCAGCTGCCATCTTCCAGTTTGACGATGTTCGAAAACGCGCTAATCCCCTCGAGCGCGTCGAGCAGATTCCCTTCGGGTCTGGTGCGAACCCGCAGCTTGTTGCTCATGATGAGATCCTCCAGGCGCTCATCCAGCGCGAGCTCACCGTTGCGCAGAATCAAAACTCTATCGCAGATGGCGTTGACCTCCTGCATGATGTGGGTTGATAAAATCACGGTGGCCGAAGCCGAAAGTCGCTTGATGAGTTCGCGCATGTGCTGGGTCTGAGTCGGATCCAGACCGTTGGTGGGTTCATCCAGAATCAGGAATTGCGGTTCGTGAAGAATCGCCTGAGCGACCCCGAGTCTCTGCTTGAAGCCACGCGACAACGTATTGATGGGTTCGAGCGCTTTTTCTGCAAGCTCCGTTCTTGCGATGACCCGCGAAACGGCTCGTGGCGCATCTACGCCACGTAACCGCGCTGTGTACTCGAGGAAACCGGACACGGATAACTCCGGGTAAAGCGGCATGCTCTCTGGCAGGTAACCGAGACGCGCCTGTACAGTCAACGGATCTTCCTCGACGTCGACACCATCCACCCTGACACAACCCGAGCTCGGCTCGAGAAAGCCTGTCAACATTTTCATGATGGTGGTTTTACCTGCGCCGTTGTGGCCGAGGAGACCCACGATCTCCCCCTGTTCTATCTTGAAGGAGACATCCGACACAGCGACGAACTCCCCATACCGTCGTGTAAGACGTTCCGCTTCAATCATGTGGATCCCCACCCATGGAACTCAACCCCTTCTTGTAAACCTGTTGAAAAAACCGTTGTTAGTATGTTGGACAAGGCTCAAATACGCCTTCGGATGCGCACGTTATGAGATTCAGTAGAAAATTCAAGAGGGTTTTTTGATGCAGGTTCAATTTCCAGGTCCTTCAGGCTCCCTCGAAGGCGAGATCATCCCGGCACCGAACGCTGACGGCAGCTTCGCCGTGTTGTGCCACCCGCACCCACAATACGGGGGCAGTATGATTGATGCCGTACTCGATATCTGTGCCGAGGTACTCGTCCAGCGCGGTGTGAGCGTTTTGAAGTTCAATTTTCGTGGCGTCGGCGCCAGCGCAGGGAGCTACTCGGGAGGCCACGCCGAAACCGAAGACGTGGTGGCTGCTGTTGAATGGCTGACTCTTGCTCATGGCATCAAATCGTTGTGGCTTGCGGGCTACTCGTTCGGCGCCAATATGGTCTGGCGGGCACTCGACGAGATTCACTCCCCTGAACACATACTCCTGATCGCCCCGCCCGTTGGCCACATGGAATTTGCCCCTCGGCAGCCACCGTGCCCGATAGATGTATTTGTTGGCGATGCCGATGAGTTCGTAGACCTTGCGCGCCTCGGTTCCTGGGCGGGGGTTCGCAGCCACATCATTGCCGGTGCCGATCACTTTTTCACAGGCAAGTGGGATGAGTTGCGCACGAGTATCGACGCATCCCTGAGCTGAAAAAGAACTCTGGCTGGGCTAAATAATCCGTACGCCCCCCACCCAGGCGTGACCCCAGTATACGAGCCCGTAACCGATAAGACCTACAAGTACCGGCAAAATGAGTTCCTTCACAACCAGTTTATTGCGGCCTGAAAATATTGCCGCGAACGGTATGTTTGAAGTCGCCGCTGCGAACGGTTGCCAATCCTCACCCACTGAAGCCGCCTTCTTACGATCGATCAAAACCCCACCGGCGGCCCCTAGAATGGCAAAGGTCCCAAAAAATATCACAGAGACAACATCCCCATTGGCAGCCATATGCGAGACCGCCCAAAGCACGACACTCCATTGGAACGGATGCCGGGTGATGCGGGTTAGACCTCGAACGAGCCGATCTTTCTGCTCGGGATCCTTGAGGGTACTTTCGAGTCCGACAGCCGTGGGATTGCGCACCATGAAGCCACCCAACAGAAAAACGAAGGCGACAGGCATCAGGATTTTGGGCACCCAATAGAGCCTTGGGTCCAGCTCCCAGAAATAATCGTAGCGTGGCACGATGTTATACAACCAGATCAGGTGTCCAAGCGTTACTACGGCGAGCAACGAGTAAAGTCCGAGATAGCCTCGCTGACCCAGTTTGTCTGTCAGCATGGGTCGCAGTGTCGTGCTGCTCACGCCGAGATGTGTTGCCAGAAACAGCGTGCCGCCCATGACCATGATCCACATCGGCCATAATCCTTCTTCTTTCAAGTTGAGCAGTTTAACCGCGTATCGACTTAAATCTACGTGGCAGGAAGCGCGCTTTTCCACCACACTAGCGCGCTTTTGAACCGGGAAACGAGTATGCAAGACTTGGTGGGCAAAGTGGCATTCATCACAGGTGGGGCCAGTGGCCTGGGTCTCGCTATGGCTCGCTCGTTCAGCGCGGCAGGCATGAAGGTAGTCGTCGCTGATATCGAACAAAACGCGCTGGATCTCGTCGCTACCGAGTTTGCGGCAAGTAATGCCGAGGTGCTGACTGTGAATGTTGATGTCACCGATCGTGACGCCATGGAACAAGCAGCCATTGCCACCGAGCAAGCCTTCGGCAAGGTACACGTCGTTTGTAACAATGCAGGCGTGGCCGTCGGGGGCAGCATCGATGAGATGAGCTTTGCGGACTGGGACTGGGTGATGGGGGTAAATCTCAATGGTGTGATCAATGGCGTGCAGACATTCACGCACAGAATCGTGGCACACGGAGAGGGTGGCCACTTCGTCAATACCGCATCCATGGCAGGCCACATCGCCATTCCCGGCTTGAGTGTTTACAACACTTCCAAGTTCGCCGTGGTGGGAATGTCGGAGGCCATGCGTCTGGATTTGGCCGCAAAAGGGATCGGGGTATCGGTTCTCTGCCCCGGCGTGGTCAACACCAACATCTTCGATTCGGGGCGCAATCGACCGGAAAACCTGACGGGGGAACGGGATACTGCGTCCATGCTGTTGAGCAACCCCGACGATTCCGCTGAAGATCATGCCGCACGGATCGCCGCACTCGTGGCAAGCGCGTTAGACCCCCAGGTAGTCGGCGATATGGTGCTGCATGCCATTCAAAACGATGAGTTCTACATCTTCACTCATCCAGACATCAAACCGGCGATGGACGAACGGATGACGCAGATGAACGACTCACTACTGAGGTGGGCGGCTTATCGCGAAGAGAACGGAGTGTAGTGTTCAATGCAAAAGCTCATTACTGTATTCGGTTTTCTGCTGCTCATCGGTTGCAACACCCCCGCGGAGCAGCCTCCTGTATCCCCTCTGCTGGAAGGTGGAGCCGAGGCGGCTGACGCATTTTTGCTGACCTGGCAGGCAGGCAATATGGTTGTGTTGATTCGCCATACCGAACGCTGCGACCACTCCGACAACCCCTGTCTCGATGGTGACACAGGGATAACCGTGGTTGGCCGGGATATGGCCCAGCAGTTGGGTGAATTTTTTACTCAGTTGCCTGATGTGAACCAGCAGATTTACACCAGTCCGGTAAAGCGAACCGAACAAACTGCTATATCTATGTTTGGTGACAACCCCAGCAAAGCAGATTGGCTGGGAAGAGCTTGCAAGAACGAGATGTTCGACCAGGCGCTGAGCAACAAAAAACCGGGCGAGAACCTGTTTCTAGTGACACATTCGAATTGCATTATGGATTTCGGTGAAGCGGATGGACGTGACCTGGTCAGCCTGGATCTGCATGACTTTGAATCTTACGGCATCGTGTTCTTCTTCAGCATGGGAGCCGATCTGCGGGGCAAAGGTCACTTACTGCCGTCGGACTGGCCGGTATTTCTTACCGCAATGAGGTCTCAGACGCCATAGAGTTAACCCCCGGAGAACCTAGATTGCTCAAAATCAGTCTCCTACTAGCCATTGCCGCAATTTACGGTCTGAACCTTCTGGATGTTCTCGTTGTCCCTGCGGACACCATTAGCCCCTACCAACCACGATCCAGGACGCCAGTCGCCGAATCCACCCAGGCGCTTTTTCACGAACAATTCGTGAACCGCGCCGAAGTTGTTCCGAGAGTTCACGCGCCTACGGCAATCATCAACGCTAATGGAGAGTTACACAGCTACTGGTATGGCGGCGCCAGCGAAGGCGCTGAGGACGTGGCGATTTATGGCGCCCGGTTCGACCCACAGGCAAACGCCTGGACTGACCAACACAAGCTCGTTAGCCCGGTTTCTGCAAGCGTTCAGACAGGTTACTGGGTGCGCAAGATAGGTAACCCGGTGGCGTTCGCTCACCCCGACGGAAGAATCTGGCTGTTCTATGTAAACGTGACGATCGGCGGCTGGGCGTTGAGCGCAATCAACCTGGCCACTTCCAGCGATGGTGGGCGGACTTTCTCGGGGCACAAGCGGCTTGTGACGTCGCCGTTTTTCAATCGCAGCACTCTCGTGAAAACACCCGCAATCGAGTTTGCTGACGGCTCGATCGGTCTTCCCGTTCACCACCAGATGCTCGCCAAACATGGGGAATTACTCAAACTCAACAGTCAAGGAGACGTCGTCGACAAACGCCGCATCCCGTCGCAGTCATCCGCCTTACAACCGGCGCTGGTGAGCCTGCCGGATGGCACGTTGCTGGCGTTCATGCGTAGTGATGCGGGTAAACTCCTGCGCAGCAGTTCCGCCAATCAGGGTGCGACATGGTCGCAAGCAGTGAGTATTGATGTCCCGAATCCAGACTCTGCAGTTGCTGTGGTTTCCACGTCCACCGGATTGCTTATGGCATTCAACAACGACCCGAAGAACCGTGATGTGTTGAACCTCGCGCATTCAATTGATCGTGGCAACAGCTGGCAGGAATTTTACGTACTTGAGTACCTTCCGAATCTGCACGAGCACGATCACAGCAACGAGTTTTCCTACCCATGGTTTGTGAAGGATCCGAACGGCTTCTATCATCTTTTTTACACATGGCAGCGAACTAACATCAAACACATCAGATTCAACGAGACCTGGCTGGAAGAACAACTACGGGGTGACGTCTGATGTCCGAACTGTTGGATTATTCTTCTATTCTGCTCGTCGCCTCGCCAATATTTGCCCTGGCTGTTCGGCATTCCCTGAGATTGGCCGTGATTTCGGCGCTCACTGCATCCGGCTTCCTATTCGTACCGATTAATGGCGTGTCACTAATCCTCCAACTGAAGGGCGTTTTTGCCGACCTCAGCTTGACGACAGTGATGTTACTGACAATCTGGCCTTTACTGAGAGTTAATAACATCTCCCTCAACAGCTCGGATTTTACCTGGCTTTGTGCCGTAGTTCTGACCCTCGCAATCACACTCTATCCGATGGCGCTCGGGGTTGGTCCCTATGACTCGTATGCGCTCGGCTATCAACCTTCAGCACTCCTTACCCTGGTGGCAGCCATGGGTGTTCTGGCAGTGCAAAAAAAGTACTGGGTGAGTGCGGCGACGGTGGTTGTGGTGCTGTTCGGTTACTGGCTCAGAGTTCTGCCTTCACAAAATCTCTGGGACTACCTCCTGGACCCGATATTGGTGATTTTTACCATCATTTATCTGCTCCACCACCTGTATCGACTTCGAATATCGCGCCGTTTGACGGGAACACTACGTTCAACATGAATATGAGGCTGCCGCCGAACTCCGTGATCTCACCGCGCCTGGGGGAATCGATCACCAGTTCCGCTATCGCGAGAACAAAAACGTAAGCGACAATCTGATAGTTACGCGGCATTGGAATACCCAATCGATCTAGCAGCGAAGTTATTGCGCGATTTTTCCGGTGTAACGGCGTCATCACCGCAAGATAGACGAAGAACACGATGGCGAGACCCGTACCGAAAACTATGCGGTTCAGTTTGTATTTTTTATCCCCGACGATGATCTGCAGGTTATGCAAGCCGGTCTCGCGCTGCGCGTTGTTGTCGATGAAAAATTCCGGGGATGCAAATCCAAAAAGCCTCTGACCCCAGGAAATCTCTTCGCCCGCACCGAAAAGACTGAAAAACGTGAGAAAGCCTGTTACAGCGAGAAACCCAAAATTGCGTACATTGCGCAACACCCATAACCGTCGCGCGCAGACAACAAATGTAGCGAAGAGTGCCGCCACCGTGAACCACTCAGTGAAGCCGTCTTCAACAACGTAACTGTCGTGGAAAAAGGCTTCATCGACGTAGCTGAAGACGGCGCCAAGAAGCACACAGAACCCAACGAAGGCGACCACGACCTTTTCCAATGGAGTCATCGTTTACCCATCAAACAATCTGGATCAACGCATCCAGCACTTCGTTAGGTCGTTCTGACATCATCGCGTGCCCACAGCCGGGTAATCGGACGATCGTCGCGCCCGGAAGCGCCTCTGCCACCGATATACCCGCGCGCACCGGCGTCATCTGATCTGCCTCCCCGACGATGACCAGGCTCGGGCAGTGTACGGCTTCACCCTCGCTCGCATCGAATTCGTCGCAGGCTTTGAGATCCGTGTGAAATACGCCAGGGGCACTGCGTTCGAGCAACCGTTCCCCGCCACGCAACATCCACAAGCCGGGGTTCTGATTGCCACCGAGTTTACCTCCCGCGCTATGACTCCAGGCATTGGCCATGTCGATAGCAGCGTGGTCGTTATCCTTTGCGGCATTCAACAGCGCTTCCGTTACCGGCATGGGTGCTGAGGTGCCGAGAAGCGCCAAAACCCGGCAGCGATCCGGAAAGAGTCTGGCGAAGCTGTGGGCCACCAACGAACCCATGCTGTGACCTACCACCGCCGTCTGCTCGACGCCCAGATCATCGAGTACGTCAACCAACCAGCGCGCCATGGCACTGACGGAGGTAAGTGCACCACCCCCGGAACGACCGTGTGCCGGCAGATCCGGCGCCAACACAGCGAAGCCGTGGCGCGCGAAATAGCGTGCCGGCATGACCCAGACGCTGTGATCCATCCCGGCGCCGTGGATGAAAAGTACGCCTGGCTTCTTTGCGTCGAACGGCGCACTGCCCGTAGATGCGAAGACCGTGTCTCCGGCGACTTCGAACTTCATGACTTTCCTCGATTAAGTTTCTCTGCACTGCGCAGGCCACTTCGCAAATCATCCAGCAGATCACGGACGTCCTCCAGACCTACCGACAAACGCACAAGCCCTGCACCGATTCCAGCAGCTTTGAGTGCCTCGGCGTCCATACGGTGATGCGTTGTGCTTGCGGGATGAATGACCAACGATTTTGCATCGCCGACATTGGCGAGATGAGAAAAGAGTTCCAGACTCTCGATAAAAGCACGACCCGCCTCGCGGCCGCCCTTGATCTCGAAGCCGAACACCGACCCTGCCCCTTTCGGTAACAACTTTTTGGCCAGCTCGTGATCCGGATGTCCTGGCAGCTCCGGGTAACTCACCGATTGCACCATCGGGTGGTCGTTTAAGTATTCAGCCACTTTAATCGCGTTCGCCACATGCTTTTGCATGCGCAACGGCAGAGTCTCCAGTCCCTGCAGGATCTGAAAGGCCGTCAGTGGAGCCATACACGCGCCGAAGTCTCGCATACCCTCCTTACGCGCTCGAGTGATGAAAGCCTGGGGGCCAAACTCTTCAGCAAACACCAGACCATGGAACCCATCATAAGGCTCGCTCAAGGTTGGAAACCTCCCCGAGGCTTCCCAGTCGAAGGTTCCGCCGTCCACGAGCAGGCCACCGATGACCACCCCGTGACCACTCAGAAACTTCGTTGCAGAATGCATGACCAGGTCGGCACCCAGCTCAATCGGTCGGCAGAGGTAGGGCGTTGAGAAGGTGGCGTCTACCAGCAGTGGCAACCCATTGCGGCTGGCGACTTTAGCGAGTTCCGGAACGTTCAACACCTCGAGCCCCGGATTACCCAGTATCTCGCCAAAAAGGAGCTTCGTATTGGGCTTGATCGCCTCCTCGAACGCGCTCATATCCCGAGGATCCACAAACGTAGTCTCTATGCCGAACCGAGGTAACGTGTATTCGAGCAGGTTGTGTGTTCCACCGTAGAGAGACCGTGACGCCACCAGATGATCACCGGCGCTACAGATCGTCACGACCGCGAGATGCATTGCCGCCTGACCGCTTGCGGTGGCGATGGCGCCTACACCACCATCCAACGCCGCGATTCGTTCTTCGAGCACCGCGTTTGTTGGGTTTGACAGTCGCGAATAGACATGCCCCGCACGCTCGATGTTGAAAAGTCCCGCGGCAAAGTCGGAGTCCGGAAACACGAAGGAGGCCGACTGATAAATAGGTGTCGCCCTCGCCCCGGTCGTCGGATCAGGCGTTTGCCCGGCATGCAGGCTCAACGTATCAAAACCCGCGCCGCGGGGTCCTAGGTGATTTGCTTCAGTCATGACTCGCACTACCTCAAGGATTCGAGGAAGGACAAACTAACGCAGTTCGGGTGTTTTGAAAAACCGATCTGGCAGCGATTATTGTTATGGTCGCTGGAGGATTGCTCACAGAAACTGTGTTGAGGGTGCGGAAGTTCGCTCTATGACAGTGTACATGCCCACGGTGGCGCGTTTACGATCGAGAAGACATCGATGCCAGCCGGGTCGGTTATATTGGCAACAGTACTGGCTCCATCTACCAGACGCATACGCTATCGGGTGATGAACCTTTGGGAACACCCGTGCGACCATCGTTCGCGCAGTCGAGGTATCAAATCGCGAAGCCACGCAGCATTTCGTTGGTCCAGGATATCGCCTGCAGGTAGGTTTGCGCCGGATCGTCAACGCCTTTGATCGAAAACGGCTCGCGCTCGTATTCGAGGACGTCTTTCAATACCACACCAAGCGGCCCCTCAAAGTGGATCAATGCACTTTTCGTCTCATCGCTCAGGGCCAGTTCCGTTAGTATGTTCTCCAGGGATTGATCCATCAGCGCATCGAGGATGGAAAACAAACCGACGGTGAAATACTCGTCGCTGTGGTGACCGGTATCCAACGCACCGACCAGCCCGCACATCTTGGCACGAACCAAACCCAACGTAATCAGCTCCGCCGGCTTACCCTCCAGCAGCCGCGTCATCAACAGGAGAATGCCCCATTGACGGATCTTGTCCAAGCCCGTCAGTAGTACCATGTGCTGGATTGATGTCACCTCCTCTGTGCGTACGCCGAAGTATGCCGAGTTGACATAGCGTAACAGCCGATACGACAGCGCCGCGTCACACGAGATGAGGCTCGATATCTCTTCGTATTCGGAGTTGGTATCTTGCAGCTTCGCCATCAGCTCGAGCACAACCAATCGATTAGCATCCGGTCTATTCATCTGGAGCAACTTCGGTCGGCAAAAGAAAAATCCCTGGAAACTGTCGAAGCCTAGATCTTGGCACCATTCAAGCGCTTCATAGGTTTCAACCTTTTCTGCCAGCAACTGCACTTCGTATTGGCGTAATCGTTCCACTTGTATCTCGACACCCATCTTACCCAGCGCCTTGACATCAAGTTTGACAATATCCACCAGTTCGAGGAGGGGGTGGTATTCGGGGCGAAACTCGAAGTCATCGAGCGCAAATCGATAACCGCTCCTTGATAGTCGCTCGACACAGGAAATCACCTTGCGGCTGGGTTCGATATGTTCCAAAAGCTCCAGAACAATCTGATCTTTTCGTTCAGGCAACGGCAGTGAGCCGTCAAGAAAGGATTCAGTGATATTAATATAGGCTGGGTGGTCACCGACCACCTGCTCCAGGCCGATATCAAAGATCGAATTGACGATCACCTGGGAGGTAGCTCGATCCCCATCAAGGAACTCTGCTCGATCCGAATCACTCCCGCGAAATAGCAGTTCGTAACCGGCGACGTTGAGCTGCCGATCGTAGATCGGTTGACGGGCAAGAAAAAACGCGCTCATAGCTGAGCTTCACGCGAACGCGAAGGTCGTTCATATCGCCGCGGTCCAGACATGGTTCTAAGCGCCACCGTTGTGATCGAGAGGCTTCATGAATTCTTAAAACCTAGCTCTACATTGAGTGTAGACGATTGCTCCGCAAAGACGGTCGAGGGAGTCGTTGATAACCGCTCGTGCACCGTGGTCCTCGCTGAGAGCAACGTTTTCAAGCCGGCGCCAAAAAGGGGGTCAGTTTTAAGTTACCGTTAGCGTATCAGTAACACCCCAAGCTCAGACGAGTTAAGGAGGTCTTCATAACCTTGCCCTAAAGCTGTTCCGGCTAGTAGACTTGTCACGTGTCTGAACTCATTGTCGTAGTGGTCGACGATCTACAACAATTTGTACAAAGCGGGTCTA
>SMUY01083062.1_pt1 | contig 17787 bp, 15 predicted proteins | sample 2456441 | NCBI WGS metagenome assembly SMUY01 (sample SAMN11095931, study PRJNA526329) | marine sediment metagenome | biome: Marine sediment; feature: Surficial sediment; material: Deep marine sediment; isolation source: Hadal surficial sediment | place: Pacific Ocean | collected 2014-11 | depth...
AATATTTTCCCCGGGATTCTTGGCCGGGTTTGTGATCGCCCCTGTGAGCCGGCCTGCCGGCGCGGCAGAGTTGAGGAAAAACCGGTCGCGATCTGTCGCCTGAAACGGGTTGCTGCAGACCACCGTGACGACATTACCGATTTGTTGCCAACGGCGCCGAAAAAGTCCAACGGCAAAAAAGTTGCACTAATTGGGGCTGGTTGCGCTTCGCTGGCGGTTGCCAATGACCTGTTGCCACTCGGCTACGAGATCACCATTTTTGAGGCGCTGCAGACTACGGGCGGTTTGATGCGCACCAACATTCCGCAGTTTCGCCTGCCGCCCAAAGTGCTTGACGAAGAAATCGGCTACATCATCGATATGGGCGCCGAGCTTAAATTGAACCACCGTATCGAGAGCATGAAAGAATTTCTGCAGACCGGCGGGTTCGATGCGGTATTCGTCGGCACCGGCGCACCGCGCGGCAAGGAACTAATACTTCCTGGTCGTTACGACACGGAAAACATCTATATCGGTATCGACTGGCTGGAATCTGTCGCTTTTGAACACCGGAAATCGATCGGTGAAAATGTTCTGATCATTGGTGTTGGCAACACAGCCATGGATTGTTGCCGTACCTCTTTGCGCCTGGGTGCCAGGAGCGTGAAGGTCATGGCGCGCAAGCCGCGTGCATTCTTCAAGGCCTCCGCCTGGGAACTCGAAGACGCAGAAGAAGAGAATGTCGATATCATCATCAACCATTCGCCGACAGAGTTTGTCGTCGAAGATGGCAAACTCAAGGGTATGCGATTCGATCAGATGGAGTACGAGATCGACGAAAACGGTCGCATCGATCGTGGCACGGTGACTGGCGAGGTAATGATTCCTTGTGATGACGTCATTCTGGCGATTGGTCAGGACAACGCATTCCCCTGGATCGAGCGAGACATCGGCATCGAGTTTGACGAGTGGGAATGTCCGGTCGTGAATGAGACGACGATGATGTGTTCCCGGGACGGCGTGTTTTTCGGCGGCGATTCTGCATTCGGACCCAAGAATATTATCTGGGCGGTCGCGCATGGTCATGAGGCAGCAATATCGATTCACAAATACTGCAACCAGGAAGATTTGCAAGAGCGGTTGCCGCGCGGCGTAAATCTAGTCAGCCAGAAAATGGGCATGCATGAGTGGAGTTTTTCGAATGACTACGATGGCACATCGCGCCGGCTCATGCCACACGTTGATCTCAAGAAACGCTTCAAAAAACTGGATATCGAGGTAGAGCTTGGATTTACTGCAGAACAGTTGATCGAGGAAGTTGAGCGCTGTCTGAATTGCGACATTCAAACGGTGTTTACGACCAGCCTGTGTATTGAGTGTGATGCCTGCATTGATATCTGTCCGGTCAGCTGCCTGACGATTGCCGAAGATGGTGACGAGAAAGAGCTGCGAACACGGTTATCTGCTCCTGCTCAAAACCTGGAGCAAGATCTCTATGTGTCGGACGGCTTGCCACAAACAGGCAGGGTGATGGTCAAAGATGAGGATCTTTGTGTCCACTGCAGTCTGTGTGCGGAGCGCTGTCCGACCGGTGCATGGGATATGCAAAAGTCGGAAATACTGATTCCGTACGCGCTCGACGAGGCTGATGCAGCGACGAAAGTTGCCGGGACGGCTGGTGCCTAGCATGACCAGAGCCAACGCATGCGCTCAATCCATTAGAAATTTTCCGAGGTCGACCACCCTTGTCTATCGTTAATGATGTTGTTGTCAAGATAGCGACAGTTAACGGCACCGGTTCTGCGAGTGCGAACGGTCTGCTAATGAAATCGATCTTCCGCATGGGAATCCCGGTCGTTGGCAAGAACTACTTTCCTTCGAACATCCAGGGACTGCCGACCTGGTATGAAGTGCGGGTGACGGGTGATGGTTACCAGTGTCGTGCAGACCGGGTCGACGTCATGGTCGCGATGAACGCACAGACTTACACCCAGGACATGGCGGAAGTCAGGTCGGGTGGCTGGTTGATTTACGATTCGACCTGGCCACGCAGCCGGCTGCTCGATCGTGCAGACATCAACGTACTGGGCGTTCCGCTCTCAAAAATGTGTAACGAGAATTTCGATGGCGCCCGGCTGCGCATCCTGATGAAGAATATCGCCTATGTCGGTGTAGTCGCCGCGTTGCTGGATATCGATCTGGACGTGATAACGACGCTGCTTGAAGAAACGTTTGCGAAGAAGATAAAACTGGTGCCAATGAATCTCGAAGCGATTCGTCTTGGCTATGACTACGTCAAAAAGAACTTTGAGTGCCCGTTGCCGGTCAGAGTCGAGAAGATGGACAAGACCAGTGATCACATCATCATTGATGGCAATACGGCTGCTGGTCTGGGCTGTGTCTATGCGGGCGCAACGGTCGGTGCCTGGTATCCGATAACACCCTCGACATCTGTGATGGATGCCTACAAAGCATTCTCCAAGCAGTTTCGCATTGATGATGAAAGCGGCGGCAAGAAATTTTGCATCATACAAGCGGAAGACGAACTCGCCGCGATCGGCATGGTACTCGGTGCGACCTGGAATGGTGCACGAGCATTTACGCCAACCAGTGGCCCCGGCATATCACTAATGAGCGAGTTTATCGGCTTCGCTTATTACTCGGAATTGCCGGCTGTCATCTTTGACATACAGAGAGCCGGGCCATCAACAGGCATGCCGACCCGGACGCAGCAATGCGATCTGATGACCTGCGCGTACGCGTCACACGGGGACACCAAACACGTGTTGTTGTTTCCAGCGAACCCGGAAGAGTGTTTCTATATGTCAGTCAAGGCGTTCGACCTGGCAGATCGATTGCAAACGCCGGTCATGGTGCTTTCGGACCTGGATATCGGTATGAACGACTGGATGTGCCCCGACCTGCAGTGGGATGAGTCCTACGAGCCGGACCGGGGTAAAGTCCTCACCGCCGAGCAACTGGAATCGATGGAAAAATTCTACCGTTACCTCGATGTAGACGGTGACGGAATCACCTACCGTACATTGCCAGGCGAGAGCGCCAAAGGTTCATATTTCACGCGTGGTTCCGGGCACACGAAGTACGGTGCGTATACCGAAAACTCTGCGGACTACCAGGAAGTGATCGATCGCCTGCTGGTGAAATGGGAAACAGCCCGCACGCTGGTGCCGGAACCGGAAATCGAATATTCGAAGTTCAACAAGAGTGCAATTCTTTCCCTTGGCAGTTGCGATGGTGCGGTGAAGGAAGCGCTGGTGCAGTTGCAGGACAAAAATATCGGCTTGAACTACTGCCGCGTCAAAGCATTCCCGTTCTCTCAGTCAGTTCTGGAATTCATCGACAAACATGATTGCGTCTACGTTGTCGAACAGAATCGTGATGCGCAACTGCGATCGTTGCTGGTGCTCGACATAGAAGCACCGCAGCAAAAGCTTGTCTCGTTGCTACATTATGATGGCATGCCACTTGGCGCCAATTTCGTTGTCGATCGGGTATTGCAAGAGGTGGCAAAAGGCCGCGCGGCCTGAGTCGTTCCATAGAGCATAAAAAATGACCTATATAGCAAAACCAAAAGTCTCACACCCCGGAATGCCCCGTAACAATCTGGGGTTAACCGCGCGAGACTATGAGGGCACAGTCTCGACGCTATGCGCCGGTTGTGGCCACGATTCGATAACTGCTGCAATCATTCAGGCGGTGTTCGAGCTTGGTATCGAACCGCACAGGCTTGGCAAAATGAGCGGCATAGGGTGCTCGTCGAAAACCCCGGCCTATTTTATCAGCCAGTCGCACGGCTTCAATTCTGTACACGGGCGCATGGCATCGGTTACGACTGGCGCGAATGCGGCGAACCGGGAACTCACATACATTGGGGTCTCCGGTGATGGTGATTCTTTGTCAATCGGCATGGGACAGTTCGCACACATCATTCGCCGCAACCTCGATATGTGTTACATCATCGAGAATAATGGCGTCTACGGATTGACGAAGGGCCAGTATTCAGCATCTGCCGACGTTGGCAGTACGGCGAAAAAAGGACCCGCCAATCGACAGATGCCAATCGATCCGGTTAGCACCGCAATAGGACTTGGCGCGACCTACATCGCCCGGGGGTTTTCCGGTGACAAACGACAATTGGTGCCATTAATCAAGGGTGCACTGATACATAAAGGATTTTCCCTGCTCGACATTATCAGTCCGTGTGTCACTTTCAATGATCATGAGGGATCCACGAAAAGCTACGCCTATACGCGGGAACATTTTCATCACGTCATCGATACCGACTTTGTGCCACCGGCCGAGGAAATCGTTACCGCCTATGAAGAGGGTGAGGCGATGCCAGTCGAATTGCATGACGGCAGCAAGATAGTATTCCGCAAAGTTGACGAGCAATATGATCCAACCAGCAGGGCCGCCGCATTCTCATTTCTTCGGGACAGCGTGAACGCCGGTGAAATCATAACCGGACTCCTTTACATCGATGAGGAGACCGGGGACATGCACGATCTCTCCGGCAGTGTTGAAATGCCACTCTCGAAAATACCGTACGAAGACCTGAACCCCGGTAAGCAAGCACTCGCAAATGTCATGGATCGCTATCGCTAAGGCATCGCCCGCTGGGCGGGCTCCTACAATCTTTCTTTTGGCACTTGTAGGAGCCCGCCCAGCGGGCGATGTCTCAAATAAGCAAGACCTGCATAAACACGGTAAACACCTGGCTTTTCTCCACCAGCAGTAAGTTACTGACTGATTTTCCTCGCGTTAATCTCTCTTCGCAATTTTCGGACCAGCACTTTACAATAATGACGTCGCCTGCATCGCAGGCCAGGCGGGGGAATAACGCAACAACCACAGGCGGGATGTATCAACGGCATCCTGATGGGGATGACGATGAAACTGCTTATCCCGTACTGCAAGAAGAACAATCAGAAGTGAACCTGACGCCGATACTCGATGTCGTGTTTCGTATTCTTGTCTCGCCGGTCGCGTATGTTGAGGCGAGTGTTGTCACGATCGATGCCGGACGACGCACCGGTTTCGATCGCCTACCGATTGCAGAATTTGAATGACAAAACAGCCATTGGCACAGCCTGGAAAAGGATCAACGAAAACTATGAATAACGACAGACGACGATTTCTAAAGACAAGTCTTCTTGGCGGTGCTGCAGTAGTCGGGGGGTGCACGATCGATGTTTCCACAGAGCCTGAAGAAAATGTGGAACCGTGGAGGCCGCTGCGCATACTGATTCTTGGAGGTACTGGATTCATTGGGCCACACATGGTGCGAGAGGCGCTGCGGCGGGGCCATGAAGTCAGTCTTTTTAATCGTGGTCGTACCAACAATGAAATGTTCCCGGACCTGGAGCTTCTCGTCGGTGATCGTAATAACGGACTTGAGGCTCTGGAAGGTGGCAGTTGGGATGTAGTGGTTGATAATTCCGGTTACGTACCGCGTCATGTTGACGATTCAGCAAGGCTGCTCGCTCCGATCGTATCGCACTATCTCTATATTTCGACTATTTCCGTCTACGGAGATTTTTCAAAACCAATCGATGAAGACACTGCTCTGGGGACTATGGAAGACGAAACCGTCGAAGAAGTTACGGGTGAGAGTTACGGTCCTATGAAAGCGCTGTGTGAAAAACGTGTGCTTTCACAGGTTGGCGGCGATCGCACGACTATTCTTCGTCCAACCTATATTTGCGGGCCTGGCGATCGGACCGACCGCTACACTTACTGGCCCGTGCGCACGATGCGCGGTGGCGAAATGCTCTGGCCGGGTACGCCGGAGGATGAAATTCAGATTATCGACGTCCGTGACCTTGCGAATTTTACGGTCGATTGCCTGGAGCAAAAAATCATCGGCACATTCAATACGGTCACGCCGGCTGGTTCTTTTAAAATGGGCGACCTGCTTGAAGATTCACTGGCAGTGACCGCTGCTGATCTGATGCCAACCTGGGTGGATACGGACTTCATAACTGCACAAGACGTGGGCGCGGAAGGTGGCCTGCCTATCTGGGAGTCACCTGCCGGTGAAGCTGCCGGTCTCGCCAAGGTGGACGGTAGTCGCGCTGCTGCTGCAGGTCTTAGGAATCGTCCGACCCGCGAAACGGCGCGCGACACCATCAGCTGGTGGAAGACGTTGCCATTAGAGCGCACCGAAAAGCTGCGCGCTGGCCTGGGTGTAGAGAAAGAAGCAGATATGCTGCAGAAATGGCATGAGAAAAACGCCTGAATGGGCAAATCAAACCACCAGGAAATCACCAATTTCATCGTCGTGGCCGAGAATGGGATATAAACTATTGATAATAAACAGGTAATTGTGTAACGAAAATTTGTTGTTCGTTGCATCCAATAACCCAACGAAACCCATCTGATTGATGAATAGCAGCAATGCTGCGCTGACAAACTAATCGGAGTGAATAATGGACGAAGAAGCACTAATACCTATTGTTATGTTTCTAAGCATCGCGATGGTAACAATCGCATTTTTCTTTTTCAAAGCCCGGGCAAGAGCGGATAAGCAACAGACGATCCGGCTTGCCCTTGAAAAGGGCAACGAACTGAGTCCTGAATTTTTACAGCAGCTGGGCGAAGCAGAGCCGGCGAAAGACAGAGATCTCAGACGTGGTGTTATTTTCCTGGCTTTGGCTATGGGCCTTGTGCTGATCGGTTTCGCAGTACCGGAGCCGGAAGCGTTGCGCGGATTACTCGCCGGTGCAGCATTGCCGTTCTCGATCGGTGTCGCCTTTTTGCTGATGTATTGGTATGGCGATAAGAAAGAGTAATCGCGATCAACGTAAATTCTGGTGCCGACGAGATAAGCGATCATGAGCTTGTCGCCAAAGTGGTGGCGCAGCAAGACGCCACTGCCTTCGGTGAACTTGTACGTCGCCACCAGTCGCAGATCCGAAATTTTCTGCGCAAGCTTACGCGCGATACCGTTCTGGCTGATGATCTGGCACAGGATGCATTCCTGCATGCCTGGGACAAGCTGCATACCTACGCTGGCAAGGGAACTTTCATCGGTTGGTTGCTAAAAGTCGCATACACAACTTTCCTGCAATCGAAACGGAAATCAACGCGATACAAGGAAATACTGGAAGAAGTCGGACATGACACAGATGCGCGCAGCAGTCGGCACGTTGAAGACTCGGACGAGGTCTCGGACCTCGATAAATTCCTGGCGGTCTTGACGAATGATGAACGAGCAGTAATGATACTTTCGTACGCATGCGGGCTATCGCACAGGGAAATTGGCGATGCTGCGGATCTGCCGATCGGCACAGTAAAGTCGATCATTTTTCGCAGCAAGGAAAAAATCAGGGATAGCTTTGACATCAATGATCATAAATATGGCTGACAGACTAAAAGATGATGCCGACTTAAAACTTGAGTCATTGTTCAGGTCTCAACCTGTGCTGGATGACGGTTTTTCGGTCAAGGTGGTAGCACGCCTACGCCATCGGATATGGGTGCGCCGATTGGCAATGCCTGTTGCGATCACAATTGGCACTTTGATTGCGGCCAAGCCGTTGTTGCAACTGGCCAGCGCCATTCCTAAATTGCTGATGATTGTGCCTGACAGTATGGGTAGCCTGAATAATCTGCCCTTGAGTAGTCTGCCGCAAAACTCAACCATCATGTTTGGCGCAATGCTGTTATTTGCCGTCATGATAGTTGGCAAGATGCTCGAAGACTGATTTTAATCAGCGCACCTCGCCGGCCTATAACAAACCGTATCGCTTTTCCACTACCCGCGTCGTTGTCACGACCCACAGGGTCGTATACATTTAACAAATGAATCTCCGCGAGCAGGTTGAAGAGCTATTGCCCAATTGGGACCGTTGGTACCCGAGCCTGTTTGATGCTGCTTATGATCTTGGCGTAATCAGAGCTGAGGTGTGTGACCCGAATTCATTGCTATTGACCCGCCGGCACTCAAAAATCCGGCAGCGTGCAGAAGATGCGCACCGTGAACAATGGGGCGGCAACGTACAAGAATAATTGCTTGCTTTGCCGCGGTCGATACATGCAGAATCCGTCGATCTTCCTGCCATTCCAATAGGGCATTACCAATGCAATTCGACCTGGACACCGTTCGCGCACAGTTTCCCGCTTTATCCGTAACCGACGGTGATACAGCGCGAATCCATTTCGACAATCCCGCCGGCACCCAGGTGCCACAGTCTGTGGTTGATCGAATGAGCCACTGCCTGTTACAAGCGAATGCCAATGTTCACGGAGACTTCCGTACCTCGGTGTTGGTCGACGAGTTGATCGCCGAGGCGCGTACCGCGATGGCGGACATGCTGAATGCACCATCGCCGGACGAGATTATTTTCGGTCAGAACATGACGACGCTCACGCTGCACTTGTCGCGATCGATAGGCAGGCTGCTGCAAGCGGGTGACGAAATTATCCTTTCTCGCATGGACCATGATGCCAATGTTTCTCCGTGGCTGTTGTTGGCAGAGGATCTCAACCTGAAGATTCGCTGGTTACCATTCAACGTCGAGACTTTCGAGTTTGACCCTGATGCGCTCGATGAAATCCTGACCGACAGGACCCGGTTGGTTTGCGTTGGCGGTGCGAGCAATCTCCTGGGCACGATCAATGATGTGAAGAGGATTTGCACGAAGGCCAGAGAAGCTGGCGCGATGACTTACATTGATGCCGTGCAGTCTGTGCCGCACGTTTCCACTGACGTGCAGGATCTCGGTTGCGACTTTCTTGTTTGTTCTGCGTACAAGTTTTTCGGCCCACACCAGGGAATTCTGTGGGGCAGGCGTGAGCTGTTGGAACAACTGGCGCCCTACAAAGTTCGTTCTGCGACAGACGAATTACCGGGGTGTTTCGAGACTGGCACGCAAAGCCACGAGGGCATGGCGGGCACTGCAGCGGCTGTCGACTACTTTGCCTGGATTGGCGAAACCATGGCGCAGGCGTATCACGAGGAAAACAGTCAGTTCAACGGGCGGCGAAGAAACGTACACGCTGCAATGGATTTTTTGTTCGATTACGAGACATCTCTCGCGATCCGTCTGATCGAGGGGTTAGCGCAATTGCCGGGAGTGCGCGTGCAGGGCATTAGCGCAGCCGATGCAATGGATCGGCGCGTACCAACGGTTTCGTTTACTGCCAGCGGCGAATCGCCGCATGATATTGCCAGAGCGCTTGCAGCGAAAAACATTTTCGTCTGGAGTGGTCATGTTTACGCAGTCGAACCCGCCAGGTCACTCGGTATTTATGATCTGGGTGGCGCAGTTCGAATTGGTCCGGTGCATTACAACTCCATGGCTGAAATTGACCAGGCCCTGGTGGCGCTGGAGCAAATCCTGCCGCGCAAAAACGTAGCCTGACCCACTGCCGTTTCATAAACATGAAATCGGTGCGAAAATGACATGTCGATTTGACTATAAACCCGGCAATTGCCCGCTGGACGGGCTCCAATTCTTATTGGCACCTGTAGGAGCCCGCCCAGCGGGCGATTGCTAACATCAGGCGCTTCACTCTGGCGCCGTATTCATGTTTATGGAACAGCAGTGAGCCTGACAGTAATTTCCATTCTGGAAAAAATCTATACCTGGCAGGTTTCCGAATAGTCCCCACCCGGCCGACAAATGGCAGGGCATTAACTATACTGATTGTTAAGGGCGTCGCTCGCGGCACCTGGCAAATATTCAAAACAACAAATAATAAGGGGAATATCAGGATGAGGAAGCTTCTACTAACTTTCGTTGCGTCGCTATTGGTAACGCTATCCGGGGCAGGACTGGCATTAGCACAGGATGGATCAGATGTGCCGACCCTGATGCCGATCGAGATCGACACCTGCAGTTACAATAACCGCAGGGATAGCGATGACTACGACAAAGCTATGGGCATGATGACAAAATGGATGAACGACAATGATTCAGAGCCTTACGCAGCGATTAAGCTAAACCCGTTTTATGCTGGCGAACAGGATTTTGACTTCGTTTATTTAGGCGTTTGGCTAAGCGGTGCCGATATGGGCAAAGACATGGCTGCATGGACGGCAAGCGCGGGCGACGTACTAGAAGCGATGGATGACGCCGTAACCTGCGCCGGTGCGTCCATGTTCACCAGCCTGAATATTATGCCGCTGCAAGGCGATGCGCCAGATTCATTTGTGTTGACCGTGACCGATTGCAACGTTGCAGAAGGACGCAGCACCAGTGACGCCATCGGTGCGTTGCAGGAATATGGTGAGTATCGCAACGCCACAGGATCACCCGGCAGGATGTGGGCGTGGTTTCCGACCTACGGCAACGGCGACGAAGATTTCGATTTCAAGTTGGCGAGCAGCTATCGCGACATTGAGGCATTTGGCAATAATTTTCAATGGAACCAGGACAATCAGGCATATATAAAACGTCGTGAACTGTTCAGCGGCTTGCTTGACTGCAATGTGGCGCGGTCGTATCTGGCCGAAACTATTGTGAATACGCTACGCGATAACTAGATAGTTCGACCTGACGAAGAGGCGGTGAGCCTGACTCACCGCTTTTTTCATGGCCTAAAATCGGAGATTATGAAATTCTCAGTATCGCTCAGGGCCCGCATTGCGAGATTCAAAGACAACTGAGCATGAGTTACTATCCGGATTGCAATAGCGATTTCAAGATTGTTGATTTGGTAAGAAGGGGAGTTTAGCGCTCCCTTTTCTGTAACTTGGGGCATAGCCTATTGAGCAACTCGACCGCGTCAGCGGAAGCAATGGAAAACAAGCCACTCGAGACCCACCAGTTGGTTGGGCGTATTATCGGCCCGGCTATTTTCGCATTGATGTTGATCTCGGATCAGTGGCAGACAGTCATGCCGATGGAGGCGTGGCGTGCTGCCGCGATAGGTTTATGGATGGCAGTGTGGTGGGCAACTGAGGCGGTACCGGTACCGGTAACCGCGTTTCTGCCAATAATCGTTTTCGCGCCACTGGGAATAACAACCCTGAAAGACGCTGCAGCACCGTATGCCAATCCGATAATTTACCTGTACCTGGGCGGCTTCCTGATGGCAATGTCACTGCAGCGCTGGAACCTTCATCGGCGTATCGCGCTGGCGATTCTGGACCGAACGGGCAGCGACGGGCGCAGGCTCATTGGCGGCTTCATGCTGGTCTGCGCAATGCTCAGTATGTGGATGACGAATACTGCAACGACGATGATGTTGTTGCCGATCGTACTTTCTGTCGTCGTCGTAATCCTCGATAACGCGAAGGATCTGTCTGAGAAAGAAAGGCACAATTTTCAGCTCGCCATGCTTCTAGGTCTCGCCTATTCAGCAAGCATTGGCGGTATGGCAACTTTGATTGGTACACCGCCGAATGCATTACTCGTTGGTTTCATGGCAGAAAACTATGGAATAGAAATCAGTTTCGCGAGATGGATGATGGTCGGCGTTCCAGTCAGCGCGATCATGTTGCCCATCGCCTGGATCTTACTGACCAGGGTTTTGTATCCGGTGAATATTCCCGCAAACGACGCGGTTAGCGATCACTTGCACAAAATGCGTGAAGAATTGGGCAAGATGACGACAGCGGAACGACGCGTCGCCGTCATATTTGGCACCGTTATTTTTTCGTGGATGCTAAGAAAGCCAATTACCGGTTGGCTCGGTATCACCGGTGTATCGGACGCAGGCATCGTTATGACAGCGGCACTGCTGCTGTTCTTGTTGCCAAGCGGTGATCGCGAGAGGCCACAACTCATGACCTGGCAGTACGCCAGTCGTCTGCCCTGGGGTGTACTGGTACTGTTTGGCGGTGGACTCAGTTTGGCGGCGGTCGTATCCAACTCAGGCTTGGCGCTGTGGCTTGGCGAGAGCCTCGCCCCGTTAAACGCCTGGGGTGTCGCCGCGCTGGTGATTGCCGCCGTTGCGATGGTCATCTTCCTCACAGAACTTACCAGCAATCTGGCAACCGCAGCGACATTACTGCCGGTCATGGGCGCGATGGCAATCCAGGCAGGTGTCCCGCCAATCGTTCTGACTGTCCCAATAACGATTGCGGCGAGTTGTGCATTTATGCTGCCTGTCGCAACCCCACCGAATGCGATTGTGTTTTCAACCGGTTTGATCAGCATTCCCGAAATGGTACGTGCGGGTGTGCTCCTGAATGTTATCGGGATCATTATCGTTTCTATCGTTTCTTTGTACCTGGCACCTGGATTGTTAGCCTAAAAATCTGTGTGCTGAATTCAGCACACAAGACTGGTGATAGACGTGATGCGATATCCATTTCAATTGTTATTTCTGGCCTTTCTCTCGCTGTATGGTTGCGCTCCGGACGATGTCGAGGTCAAGGCACCTGTCGAAACGCTGAGCGTCATATTGGCGGGAGGATGGGTCTATTCCGGAGCCGACGCGGAAGCTGTGATCGCCGACGTCGGTATAAAAGACGACCGGATCGCCGCGATCGGGGACCTGAAAGATCGACAGGCTGATTTGCGACTCGACGTTACGGGTCTCGCAGTCGTTCCTGGATTCGTCGACATTCATAGTCATGCCGTTCGCGACGAACCAGATGATGGAATATTTCGCTGGCCCGATGCGGAAAATCTTATTCGACAAGGCGTGACGACGGTGGTTGGTGGCCCCGATGGTGGTTCTCCCTTACCGATAATGGATACGTTCCGCGCTATTGAAGAAAATCCAGCCTCAGTTAATTTTGCAACATTCGTCGGCCACGGCTCGATTCGGGCGCTGGTTATCGGCGAAGACGATCGGCCACCCACGGAAGACGAACTCGACCGTATGCGCAGTGAAGTCGACAGGGCGATGCAGCAGGGCGCATTCGGTTTGTCATCCGGTCTTATTTATCCGCCCGGTCGATTCGCGACGACGGAGGAAGTCATCGAGTTGGCCAAAGTTGCGGCCCACTATGAGGGTATCTACATCAGCCATATGCGCCAGGAAGGCCTCGACATATTAAAGAGTGTCGCGGAGACGATTCGCATTGGTGAAGAAGGTGGCCTGCCGACGCAAATTACACATCACAAGATAGTCGGTGCGCCAATGTGGGGTAAATCTGTTGAGACACTCGCGATGGTTGACGCTGCACTGGCACGCGGTGTCGATGTATCGATCGATCAGTATCCATACACAGCATCCTCGACCAGCCTGACCATTCTTTTTCCGGGCTGGAGCCTTGATGGTGGTCGCGAAGCCCTCCTTGCTCGACTCTCTGATCCACAAGAGAGACAACGAGTGAAAGACGCAGTTGTCTACAACATTGAGACCGACCGCGGTGGTAATGACCCGGCGAATGTAGTGCTGTCAAATTGCCCACACGACAAAACGATCAACGGCATGAACCTGTCAGAGATCCTGCGCCTGCAGGAGCGATCCGTCAGCAAGGAAAACGCAGCCGATCTGCTGATGGAGTTGGTAGAGGCCGGCAATTGCAGCGCAGTCTTTCATGCCATCAATGAAGAGGACGTGAAACGGATAATGCGGCATCCGGTGACGATGACCGCATCAGATGGTGGGGTAGAAGGACCTTCTGAAAGAGTCCCGCACCCGAGAAACTATGGAACATTTTCTCGCTTGCTTGGGTTTTATGTGCGCGAGCAGAATGTGCTGCCATTCCATACCGCTATTCACAAGATCACCAGGCTGCCGGCGGATCGAATCGGGCTAAACGACAGGGGCAGAATCGAGGTCGGTGCAATTGCTGATATCGCGGTGCTTGATCCTGCAACTATCATCGACAAAGCGACGTTCGCGGACCCGCATCAATACGCTGTGGGTGCACATCACGTTTTTGTATCGGGAGAAGCAGTGCTTTTGAACAGCGAGATGACCGGGGCAAGACCGGGGAACGTGCTCAGGTCCACCGACTACAGGAAGTGAAGTTAGCACAACCATTCTATTTGCAAAATGACGTTGTCGACATCGCACGAGAGCTTTTGGGTAAGGTGGTTTGCACGCGAATCGATGGCAAGCTGACCACAGCACGGATCACCGAGACAGAGGCCTACGCCGGCATTACCGACAAGGCGAGCCATGCCTACGGTGATAGAAGAACCAAACGAACCGAGCCGATTTACGGCACGGGTGGAACCGCATATGTCTACCTGTGCTATGGAATTCATCATCTGTTTAACGTCGTGACGAATAGGGCAGGCATACCGCATGCCATCCTGATTCGTGCGGGCAAGCCGCTGGCTGGCACGCCGAAAATGCTCGAGCGCCGCAACAAAGCAGGTATGGACAGGAATCTGCTCAGTGGTCCTGGCTCTTTTGCGCAGGCACTTGGCATAAGGACCAGCGATTCCGGTGTAAGCCTGTCAGGTGAGCGAATCTGGATAGAAGACCACGGCGGCGAGATTGCCGACACCGGCATTATTGCTGGCCCACGTGTCGGTATCGGCTATGCGGAAGAAGACGCGAAGAGACCGTACCGGTTCATATTGAAGTCATCCGCATGATGGTGTGGAACCAATGCGGAAAGTCTTGCTCGAAAAGAAGATGAAGATCTTCGTCGCAATAGTGCTACTAACAACGGCCACCGCCTACGCTGATGGAACACTGACCGGCAACCAGAGAATCGCCAGTGACATCCTGAGCTATGACCTCCAGTATCGTGTCTATCTACCGGAGGGCTACGAATCACATATAGACCTGGCAGTTCTCTACGTAGTTGACGGCCAGTCCTATATAAAGCAAGGAAGAGTGCCGCGTGTACTGAACCGGCTAATAGATTCCGGAAAAATCGAACCCGTCGTCGTCGTTTTTGTTGATGCGCGTAATCCCGACAAGCTGAGTAGTAATCGTCGCAACGCCCAGTTTTTTTGCAACAGGGATTACTTTGAATTCTATCGTGATGAACTGATCCCGGAGATTGAAAACCAATACCCGGTTGCACGAAATCGTGAAAAGCGCTCCGTACTGGGACTGTCATTCGGTGGCCTGAACTCGGCATGCTTCGGCTTATTTGGATTCGATACGTTTTCCGGTATTGGAATGCAATCACCAGCATACCACCCGGTGCCAAAATTGCTGGCGGCGTACGAGGATATGCCGCTTCTGCCGCTAAGGATTTTTTTAAGTACAGGAAAACCGAATGACAACACGCGAGCGACACGGAAGTTGAGAGATGTACTTAAGAGTAAAGGCTATCCGATGGAGTACATAGAAGTTCGCAAAGGGCACAACTGGAGCAACTGGAAACCGCTAATCAATGACGTCCTGAGTTTCTTCTATGAAGTAAAAGCCGAGACTTGTTAATCTCCCTCACTGACAAACATTCGCAATGAATCCGTAGGAGCCCGCCCAGCGGGCGAGTTTGCTATTCTCGGCCGTAGTCACTAAATATCAATCTACGCCGATCACCAGCATGCTTGTTCGTCATTGCAGACGAATCGCCCGTGCCGATAGACGGATAATCACGAGGATCCAGAGAGTGTATCTATCGTACGGCAGGCTCCTACAATTATTTTCTGCTATTCGGGATGCCTGACCACCAACAAAGAGCGCAGCCCCATGACAAACACAACCACCCGCCGCAACTTCCTCGCATCTGTGTCCGCACTGGGACTCTACGGTCTGGCTCCCGGCCGCTTGTTCGCCCAGCAACCAATGCCCACCCGCCAAATCCCGGGCACTAACGAGGCACTCCCGATCATCGGCCTCGGATCAAGCAAGCCGGTATCGCAGATTGCTGAAAGAGGCACGGACCACGTCACCGAAGTACTGCGAGTGCTCGTTGCCAACGGCGGCAGTGTGGTGGACACCTGGCCAAGAAACGCGGCCAACGATGAAGCCTTCGGTAGGGTAATTAACGAACCAGACTTACATGAAGCCCTGTTTATAACCAGCAAGATCGATCAGACTGGCAAGGACGCGGGCATCAAGCAGTTTCACGAGACGCAGCGCTTGTATCAGAGAGAGACTTTGGATCTGGTGCAGGTTTTCAGCCTCACTGACCTTGATACACAGTGGCCGAATCTCAAGGACTGGCAGGCATCAGGTCAGGCACGCTACATCGGCGTGACCGTATCGAACGACCGCCTCTATGAGCAGCTTGAGAGTTTTCTAAAACGCGAAAAGCCGGACTTCGTACAAATCAATTACTCGATCACCGAGCGTGGCGCGGAAGCCCGCATGCTGCCGATGTTCCAGGATAAAGGAGTAGCGGTACTCATAAACCGACCATTCATGAACGGCGATTATTTCAACAAGCTAGGGCAACGTCCTGTACCCGAATGGGCCGCCGATTTCGGCTGCGACACCTGGGCACAGTTTTCTCTCAAGTACATCCTTCCCAACCCTGCCGTCACCTGTGTTCTTACTGAAACCAGCAATCCCGCCCACATGGCAGAAAATGCTCGGGCAGCCTTCGGCCGCATGCCGAGTGATGCCGAAAGGAAGCGGATGGCGGCGGTTATCGATCAGGTGTGAAAGCGAACTCCGAAAGTCTGCAACCCAGGTGACCTAGTCGCCTTCGGCTGCTGGCAGCACCTCATCAAGCATTTTAACCAACTCATCGCGGCTAAAGCCGAACGAGTGGCCATTGCTATTCACTTCAACTAGGTTTTTAAGAATATCGCGGATCATCGCCTCAGCATGGCGTTGGTCAGTCACTGCAAGATACCGTTCGTTAGGATGCTCAGAAGAGAGGGCGTGTAATACCGCATCGGCAACTGCATCCGGCTCTGGATATTGATAGTTGGTGTCACCAGTACAGACGGCTGCAAGTTCCTTGGCCAGCTCCGGAAGGAGAGAGCCCGTCGGGTCATAGCCCTTTTCCCTGCGTCGTTTGCACATCGATTCGACGCCTTTGGAATTGTAAGGTCCCGGTTCGATAACACTGACGCGAACGCCAACGGTTCCCATCTCAAACGCCAATGAATCAGTAAACGATTCGAGGGCATGTTTGCTCATACTGTAGACGCCATAAGTCGGCGGTGAGGTTATTCCGGCCATCGAACTAATATTGCTGATGCGGCCCTTTGAATCGACAATCATAGGCGCGAAGGCCTTGACGATTCGGTACGGCCCATAAACATTGACGTCAAACACGAAGTCGAGTTCGGACTCGTCAGTCTCAGCCAATAACCCCATCACCCCGACACCGGCATTGTTGACGATGCCATACAAACCGAGCCTGCCAGAACTGATCGTTTCGACTGCTGCGTCGATATCGGCCTGAATTGTCACATCCAGACGAACACCCTGAATATTCTCGATCGCACTTAGTGCCTCGATATCCTTAACTTTTCTGGCGCCGGCATAGACAAAATAACCCTCAGACGCCAGCCTCTCAGCGATATTTCGCCCGATGCCCGTGCTGGCCCCGGTGACGAGTACGGCCTTCTGAGCCGGAGACTCCGCAGCAATCGCGGAGGATATGAATAGTTGCAGGACTAACAGAAAAAAAGCGCCAATATACAAACGAACTGTCGATCTGGAATTCATGAATTACCCCAAAGTGCACTGTTTCAGAGAGGTTTACGGTAATGGCAGCCAGGCACATTTTCTTGAAGAAAAGCTGCGGAAAAGATGCGGATACGGCATCAAAAGCGGGTAGAATTCGCAGCTCGGCACAAAGCGCCCGTAGCTCAGCTGGATAGAGTACTTGGCTTCGAACCAAGTGGTCGGGAGTTCGAATCTCTCCGGGCGCGCCATATAAAACAAATGGTTACGCTGTTTTCGGTGTGACCCTTTTGTTCTTGGGTAGCACCGTGGGTAGCATCTCGCGCTGAAATGAGCGAAAACAGGTGTTTCCAAAAGCCCAGACCACTCACTGCCAAAACTGACAGA